>JACCDT011353922.1_pt1 | contig 162443 bp, 179 predicted proteins | sample 7446291 | NCBI WGS metagenome assembly JACCDT01 (sample SAMN15323446, study PRJNA562643) | freshwater metagenome | isolation source: river surface water | place: USA:Blue River Watershed | collected 2017-08-17 | reverse complement strand
CCCCATCATTTCTCGACTGTGCTTTGGTATTGAAGTTCTCGCCGAGGCCAAACTTGTAGACCTCTGTCCCCCATGGAGTAGTGAGCCAGACACGCTTGGTGACGAAGTCGGGAGGTTCGGGAGTGGGTACTTCCGTAACTGCAACTTCATACCCCTGGCCTGTCCCATAAACTAACTTCGAGGCGCTCCCCGAAACGATACGCCCTTCGAGAACGTATATCGTATTCAAAGTACGAAAGTCATTGAGTTGCTGGAATTCAGCAGCGCTCGCCGTTGGACCGAGACCGAAAAATTGCAAGGCTTTCCGAAACCACGACTGCCACCCATGCTCTTCAGGGACCCTCTGTTGAGGATTTGAGTTTGTCATGATGTAAAGCATTGTGGACTTGAGTTCTCCGCATACTTCCACGCCAACCACCTCTTGAGCAAATGGCGGATTAAGCATACGATAACGGGTCGTCGCACTCTCGCAGGATCCATTAATCGGCGCCCAGCAAATATTCCCCTGACAGTGAGTCTGCACTTCCACCGATTCGTTGTAGGCAGTGTGCATTTCGATGTAAGCGATGGGATCGGTCATTGTGTTCAGACAGCCTCCAGTGCATGGATCTGTCCAATGACCAGTGATAAACTGCCGTCCCCACTGGCTCGCAGCTATCGTGCTAAACGGTCCAGGGTGAATACCAAAGTGAAGATGGTCACCTTCTGACCAATCACCGATAGTGCCGATTGGTTGGCCAGCGGTCACTGGTTGCCTCTCGCCAACAACGGAACTACAAAGCAAATGACCGTAAATTGCAACAAACACTTCACCAGAACCAGTTGTGTGTTCGATGGCTAGGGCACAGTTATTGGCTCCCCATCCGCTCGGACTCTTCCGCTTCACTGTCCCATCAGCAATCGCGTAGACACTTTGCCCGTAGTCACGCATGATGTCCAAACCAAGGTGATATTCACCAGAAAAGTAGTTCGGATCCTTGGCAAGCCACCATGCCCCGATCGAATACGATGCAGTGCCCGTCGGATAGAAGAATCCCGTGGCCGTCTGGGCAAGGGAGGAGGTATTTGTGCCTGCCGAAAGGATGGACATCCTTGATTCGCGCTGCGGAACGCCGTTACTGGACTGAACCGGTGATGATTCCGGTTCACCACCTCCGCACGAAAGCAGAGCCAACAACGAAAACAACACAACAATCCACTTGGGTGAGCTCATTTTCCATACTCCTGGTTGTTAAGGGACGAGATAAGAGCCTAGTGATTCTAGGCCTACCTACACACGACGACAATTCTTCATGTGTAGAAGAGTCTAGAATCATCGCAAGAGAAATCAAGACCCGTGGTTTTTAGTTTTGATCTGCTTCAATAAACTTGAAGGACTCAATAATTTTTTTTTCGATAGGACTAAGTTGCTCTTGCCTCTCTTTATTACACGACCAGACCTTATAAAGATGATCATTCTTTATAGCGAGTATTGAATAATAAGCTCCATTTCCGCCCCAAACAACATCAGTAGCATTTACGCCACCTAACGTTGTTGATCCAATTTTTCTTACTAACTCATTTTGGCTAATCATCTCTTCTATAGTTGTTGCCCGATCCCTATTCTCAGGTTCAGATGTAATAGAATCGTAGTAATAAAAGGAAATATCACATGTCTCACTTACTCGATGTTTTTCCATGAGAGTTTTCGTTTCTGGGCTCATTAAACTCACCACAGATCTGTCACCGTTATCGCCTGCATTTTCCGAGAAGCTCCAATCTTTTGGAAAATACAGTTCAAACCCATATTTCTCACTCCTGTATATTTTCCAATCATCAGGAACTACTTTAGCATCGGTAATTTTCACCTCACCCTGAGACACTTCCTGACTTGTCTTCTTCTGCCACACAAAAACCGCTCCTCCAATAAGGCCCAGGGCTACGAACGCTAAAATAAGGAATTTTTTCTGCATAAGTGTATGAAAAATTGATTGCCCGAACTATACTATAGAATAACACTTCGGTCAAAAGCAAAAAGAGGGCACGAAGCCCTCTTTCGGAAATTTCTCTTCGATTCTATCCCTCCACTAGAAGAGGTTGAAGAACCAACCGAAAACACTCAGGCGATCACGCTGACCACCAACAAACGTTTCCAATTTGTTCGTCTGTTCCTTCAGGGTAGCAATCTGATCCAAAAGAATGTTCTTGACATCCTGATCATCAATAGCTTCTGCCGCTCTCGTCAACACTTCTGTGCGAGTCTTATTGGCAGCGATTTGATCCTCCAGACTGGCCAAATCATCCTTACTAGCACCGAGCAGGGTCTGCAGTACCGGATTGCGGTTATCGATGGATTTCACTGTTTCCCCAATTTTCTTGGCAGCATCCTTGTGATCATCTGCAATACCACGAATAGCTCTTCCTACGCTATCATCTTCGATACCAGCGACATCGTAGAGATGTTCGTGCATATCCTCCACTTCGTCCTCATAGTCATCATCATACTGACTGTCCGTTCCACCAAGAGCATAGATAGCGCTTTCAATACTACTCTTGAGACGCTTCACCTTGCGCTCCAGTGTGTCGAGCGAGGCCTCCATAGCTGCCAAATCATATCCTCCCGCCGCTATAGTTGCCTTGAGAGCAGCCAAATCAGACACATAGGTTGCGAGTGATGACTTGAAGGCACTACTATCACCACCGACTGCCTCCAAGAGAGCGATCTTGCCGTTGGTTTGAGAAATACGCTTCTCCACCTTGGCAGCATCCTCTGCCACTTCCTTGGCATCATGCAAATCATCGTGACTAGCAAAATGAGCCAACTTCTTCACTTCTTTGCTCAACTCTTTAGCAGCCTCCAAGTCATTGACATCAAACGCGCCACCGACGGTTCCTGCCTTCGCCTTGGCCTCAGCCAAACGAGCCAGAGCAGCGGTCACATCGACACCTTCTGCCTGTTTTTCCAAAATATCTTCTTCAGCCTTGGCAAGCTCTTCCTGTAATTTAGAGAGGGTCTTGGTACGATCCTTGTACATGCCATTGTCATCCCCTCTTCTTTCATCTTCCTTTGAATCATCGCCATCATCGTCAACAGATCCATCTCCACGAACCTTTACCCCGTTGACCATGTCATCATCTCCATCCTCATCATTCTGATCGTCATCCACAGAGCCATCTCCACGCACCTTGACGCCATTCACCATATCATCATCATTGTCGTCATCAGAAGAATTGGACGACTTACTGGAGCGTTCAGCGGCCTTCTTGGCAGCCTCTCGATCACGTTCAGCCTTCTTCTTAGCATCTTCCTTGGCCTTCTTCTCAGACTTTGAATCCTTATCGTCATCTTTGTCATCATCCTTGTCATCATCATTGTTGTCATCACCGCCATCATCTCCTCCATCATCACCATCATCCTCGCCATCCTTAGCAAAAGACACGGGAATCATATTCCCGGCATTATGTGAAACCACCGAAGCCACCCCGACAAACCCTCCGAACGAAAGAATCGCCACCAACAAGGCTGGTAAGAGACCCATCTTCTTTTTTTCCGACATATTTTTTATTTTACTCAAGCGACAAATTACAAGTTCGCTTGATATCTACCTCTTTAGACGTAGTCTACCACAAAATCTTACATCTTTCCCCTACCGATTCTTGGCAGCGTCCTCAACGGCCTTCTTGAAGGCCTCAGCACTCTTTGGATTCTCCAGTTTTTCACCATTCAAGAAAAACGAAGGGGTGCCTGTAATTTTAAGCTCATTCCCCGTACCACGATCAACCGTAATCTTATCATCAAGCGTGGCGTCGCTCATATCTTTACGAAACTGTTCCACATTCAAACCAATTCTCCCGGCATAGGCAGGAAAAATACTCATCATCGGATCTTGTGCCCCTGACCATTCTGCTTGATTGGCAAACAATACGTCATACATTTCCCAAAACTTCCCCTGACGACCAGCAGCTTCCGCTGCGCGTGCAGAAGGCAAAGCATTTTTGTGAATCTGCACCAGTGGGTAATGACGAATCACTATCCGCACGGTATCGCCCATCTCAGCTTCGAGTTCCTTGAGAATAGGATAGTACGCTCCACAAGCCGGACACTGAAAATCCGTGTATTCAACCAGTGTTACCGGTGCATCCGTTTTCCCATGTACCCAATCCTTTTCTGTCACATCGATAGCTGAATTGGAAACAGCCGCACCCGATGAAGACTTGTCACCAAATCCATACTTCCAAATGGATACACCAACAAGAACCACGACCGCCACAGCAACAAGTTTCATGATGGCACCCATAGAGATTCTGAATAAAAGAATTACACCCCTCTATCATACCGTTTTCATCTAATCATTGGCAAGAACCCTCTTTTCATGGTTTTTTACCGACACAAAGACCGCTTGCGTTGCCGCCGCTGTTTTTTCCCAAGAAAAATGCTGTGACCGCCGCAGGCCCTGTTCTTTCAAATCAAGGAGTAGCTCCTGACTGTGGAGGAGAGATACCAATGCCTGATACAATTCATCGGGCTGATATGGATCGATCATGATACCGGCCGACCCCACGACTTCGGGCAGCGCCGAAGAATGAGCCGCAATCACCGGCGTACCACAGGCCATAGCCTCAAGTGGCGGGAAACCAAATCCCTCATACAAAGAAGGATAGACAAAGACACTAGCCAGATTATACAGCGCCACCTTATCTTCATCGGCGATAAACCCCGGAAAATGAATTCGTTCGTGATGCAAAGAGTTTGCCCGAGCAGAAAGGACATCCTCACGCTTCCACCCCTTCGTTCCGGCCACAACCAGATCATATTTTTTTAAAAGATCGCCCCCAGCACCCTCAAGCGCCTGATATGCATCGAGGAGAGTCACAATATTCTTACGTGGTTCAAGTGTCCCCAAGAAAAGAATGAAGCGATAGGGAAGACGATACTTTTCCTGTACCCGAAGCAGTTCCGGATCATTCCGATCCATACAAAAAAACCGCTGATCGATACCGCTTGGTATCACGACAATTTTTTGTTCCGGTACCCGGTATTCTGACATCAAATCCCCCTTGGTTGACTGAGAAACGGCAATAATACGATCTGCCCGTCGCACCAGGTGACGAAAATTCACCAAATAGTGCCACACACGCTGCTTGAAAGAGAACGTCTCTGGGAAGAGCTCGAATGACAGGTCATGAGCAGTCACCACCAACTTGGTCTCTCGTGAAACCGCTGCAAAGTTCAGATTGGGGAGAAAAAACACATCCACCCCTCCGATCAAACGATCGAGCTTTGGAACACCAAAGTACCAAAGAGAAAGATTGAGCAGCTTATTCGGAATATGATACCGCTTGAGCGTCACTCGAGGGTATTCCTCTATCCAAGAAAAATCCGGGGTTTTCTTCCCCCAGGCATTAAAAAAAAGAATGTATTCATTTTCCTGGTCATGTGCAAAAAGATTCCGCAGCAACGCCAGGGTATATTCTTCCACGCCGGTCCTTCTTCCTTCTGCCAGACACCGAATATCAATCCCAATACGCATACGTAAGAATCTTAGAAAAAGTCCTCGCCTCGCCTGTTCATTCCTTCATAAAGTAGTGCCGGAATAACGCCAACCAAAAACCGAGAAACAGACCACTCGCTATGCCTACCGCCAAGGCTATCGACAGACTCACTCGTGCATCACGAATCACCGGGTCACTACCAATCACGACAAACCAACTCGTATCACGGGCTTCTGTATTGAGTGTATCCGTATATCGATTGAGCACCGAGACAGCGGCCACTGCCAAGTGTTCGAGCGCCTCCTTGTCCTCACCGCCATATTTAACCGAAATAATCTGCGAGGAAAGACGTCCGGCAGCGAAAACAGACCCGAGATCTCCAAGATCCAATCCTTTCGGATCAAGATGAGCCTCCCGATAAATATCCTCTACTACTCGTGGTGAAGAAAGCCACCGTACGACGGTATCAGCAAACCGCTCATCCGCCTGCAAACGATAGAAACTATCGTAGGTATATTCCGTTGTCGTACTCACTCCCGCTCTTCCGATATTGATAAGCAGCGTCGCCTGATAATTCACCGGCTGTTCCTTCTGCCATATCCATGCACCAAAAAAAACAATGAGCACACATCCCAAATAGAGATTTCTCTGTTTCCACAGTACTGCTATCAACTCCTTCAGTTCCATAGTGCTGTTCTCTTAAAACACTCCTCATTACGTGCTCGATTTCCTGTTTTCCATATGCTCTCTCAGTGCTTTTTCCACATAGTCCTTCATTGTAGCCTTAAACCGCTCTTTGTCAAAACGAAGTGCTCGACTCCTGATAAAATCCGGGTCATACCGCTTTTCATCAAAACCCTGCAGAGCCTGCACAATAGCCTCTGGTGTCTGCTCATTGAAATACACTCCCATACTTCCCTCTTCCATATGCTCGACAATATCTCCTCCGCGATAGGCGATGAGAGGACGCCCCGAAGCCATCGCCTCTATAGCGACAATGCCAAAATCTTCTTCCTGCGGAAAAACAAACCCTCGACACTCAGCATAGTATTTAGGCAGAGCCTCTTCCGGTACCCGACCCAAAAACTCAATCGTTGGACCAGCGAGTTTCTGCAAACGCTTCATCTCCGGGCCACGACCAATAATCTTCAGCGGCAATTTCAAACGATTGAATGCTTCGATGGCGATATCGTGACGCTTGTAGGCAATCAATCGTCCCACCATAAGAAAATAATCCTTACGCTCTTCCGGTTTGGCCACAAAAAATTGGTCGACATTGACCGGTGGATGAATGACGAGAGCTTCTTTCCGATAGTATTTTTTGATTCGCTTAGCCACAAACTGGGAATTGGCCAAATACTGGTCCACGCGATCAGCACTGGCTTTATCCCATAACCGAATGGGGCTCATAAAAAAGGGAACGAGACGCTTGATAAAATCCGGGAAACCAAAGTCTTGGGTATATTTCTGACAATCATCCCAGGCATAGCGCATCGGCGTATGCATGTAGCAGATATGAAGCGTCTCCGGTCGCGTGATAATCCCCTTGGCATAACTCGATGAATCAGACAACACGATATCATACTTGGTAAAATCAAATTCCTCGATGGCAAGCGGCATGAGTGGCGGAAAAAAACGATGCCGTTTTCGGGAAAAGGGAAGATCTTGGAGAAAGGACGTGTAGATGCGTTTGTCACGAAAGGCTCCTCGCATGGCCTCGTCATCATGAATCAGGGTATAAATAGGCGCATACGGAAAAAGCTCGGTAAAAGCCTGAAGCACTCGCTCCGCTCCACCGTATTGCACCAAATAATCATGCACCAATGCAATTTTCATCCTGTTCTATCACAAAAAAATCCAGACATGTTTCCTTCCTACTCTACCCCAAAACAGCCATTTCTGCATCCTTTTTGGCTATTTCTCAGGGAAAACATACCCCTTCAAGATGCCAATTTGCCTCAATACAACCTCCCAAACACCCTGACTACACTGGGCACGAAGCAAAGCCGTGTCCTCCATACTGAGCGTCACCGGGTCAAAGGATTGACGTTCCATGAGGTGGTACATAATTGACGTTGGATTGGTCCCATGTATCAAACCCAGAGCATGACCAAACTCATGCGTCAATACCGCCTCAAGATGCGGGAGATCATCATACTGATAGATATTGATTTCCGTTCCCACATAATCCCCCTGATCAAATTCTCCCGGTTCGCCATACCGATTGGCATACTGCTCCACCTGCTCGTTATACTGTTCCACCACCGCTACTTTTTGTTTTGAAAAAGCGTTCACTTCCCCAGCTAAGCGATTGAGCTCCAGTCGCTTCGTCTCAAGCGCCTCCCCTTCTTGTGACAGTGCCCGCGAAACCCGATTGAGCTCTTCATAGGCTTCTTGTGGCGCCCCACCCTCCCTGTTCCATTTTTCCACCTCAGCATTATACGCATCCAATCGACGTTTAAACGAAGAAACAGCACGTTCATACGCCTGACCCTTCGTTTCATACAGCGCCAGTGTTTTTTGTTGCTTTTGTTCGAGCGTATCTTGTTTTGCCTGTGTTTTTTCAAAAGAAGCTTCCAATCGTTGCCCTTCCACTGTCTGTTCCTGACGTTCGTCAAAAATAAGATTCACTCGAAACGGAGCCTCTGGCGTGTAGCGAAATAGTTCCCGACCAGCCGCCTGTTCCCACAAACTCTCCGCTTTCTCCGCCTCTCGTAAAAAATCAACCTCTTTCAAACCAAACTGAGAATCAAAACGACCCAAAGAATACAAAAGCGGCGTCTCACATGGTAGTGGCACCATTTGCCAAATCAAAACAATACTCCCAAGAAGGACTACCAACAAAAGATATGAGAATGTCTTCGAAATCAGCATAACGCGACCTACACCCGTAAGCGGCCACCGTTGGTTCCGGCGAGCGCCACGATCCGATCAAAGGCAGCATCCATCTCAGCACTGGACAAAGTGCGGTCAGCGGCGCCGAAAGAAAGATGAAAAGCAAAGCTCTTTTCATCATCTTTGGTATAAATATCGAAAAGTTCCGATTTTTGGAGGAGCGGTGCGCCCGCCTCGGACAACAGACGCTCCACTGCGCCGACAGTCATCACCCTGGGAAAGGTGAGCGAAATATCGCGTCTCGCAAATGGAAATTTTTGAAGTGGAGCAAACAATGTCTCAGTACGTACCATAGCCAAGAGCTCGGTCGTAAAAAATTCACACACTGCTACCCGAGCATCCAAGCCGAATGCTTTAGCCACCTCGGGATGCAGTTCTCCCAAAACACCCACTACCTTCCCCTTTACTACCAAACAGGCACTGCGTGTCGGATGGAGCATCTGGAGAGCCGGTATCTCTTCACGGTACTGTTCGGGCTGTTCCAGGGTCAGTGTATCCGTGTCGATATGAAGTGACTGGAGAAACGCGAACACTTTACCTTTCAGTGTGAAAAATGCCTCGCCTGTTTTAGAACTCGCTCCGTTCTCCTGTTTCTTGGATACGAGGGAAAGGAGCACGAGAGCCCCCTCTTCCAATGGGCGTTTTGTCTTCTCGTCCTTACGAAAAACTCTCCCCCATTCGAAACAATCAAAGCTCTCAATGTGTCGTCCGTTTTCGGCTGCCTTGCGCAAATGAAGCGGTAAGAGTGTCAGACGGAGATACTTCTGATCAGGACTGAGGGGGTTTTCAAGCTCAAGGTGACGAGGAAGCGGTAACCGAGTCGTAGCAATCTCTTTATCACCATAAAATGAATAGGTCATGAGCTCATCAAAACCGGCCGCCGCCAATGCATGCTTGGCATGTCGCTCAAGCAATTTGACTGGATTTTTCGGGCGAGCTGAAAGCGGCAAAAGTGGCGCAGAGGCCTTGATACCATCGTACCCATGCATACGACCAATTTCTTCGATCAAGTCCCACTCATCACGCAAATCAGGGCGTCTTGATGGCACCGTGACAGACAAAATATCCTCACTAGCAACTTTTTTCACTTTCAAACCCAAAAGTGCCAAGTGTTGCACCACCTGGAACAGCGGCAGCTTCACCCCGATCACATGTTCTACGCGATCGAGCGAAAGCATGATCTTCCATGGCATCACTTCCTTGGGATACACATCACGCACACCCATAATTTTTCCGCCGCACAGGCTCGGGAGGAGTGCAGCTGCTTCACGAAGTGCCTCGCCGACCAGATTGGGATCGAGTGACCGTTCAAATCGGTAGCTCGCATCCGTTGGCAAAGCATGACGGTTCTTGGTACGACGAATCGATGACCCTTCGAAATTGGCCACTTCCAGAAATATATTTTTAGTCTCACTTGTGACGGCCGAAGAATGCCCACCCATGACCCCAGCCAAAGCCAATGCCTGTTTGGTATCAGCAATCACCAGATCATCTATCGTCAGTTTTTTGACATCACCGGAAAGCAACACCAACTTTTCATTTTTCTTGGCACGTCGAATCGTCAGGACACCTGAAATCTTATCCGCATCAAAGGCATGCATAGGCTGCCCAGTAAGAAGCATCAGATAGTTGGTCACATCAACAATATTGTTAATCGGACGCAAACCAGAAACGATGAGACGTACCTTGAGCCACAAAGGCGACTCTCCGACCGTGACATCGCGAAGTAATATGCCCGCATAACGGGGACACCCTATCTTGTCCGCAATGACGACCTTGGGTGCACGATTATATGAAGGAACGCGAACGGGCTTGAGAGATTTTTCACCGAAATGAGGGGCATAGCCATCGAGCGCAGCAATTTCACGAGCCAACCCCTGATAGGCGAGCGCATCCGAACCACGATCAGGCAGGATCTTCACTTCAATAATATTGTCATCAAGACCGACATATTTCACAAACGATGCACCCACTGGTGCATCTTCCGGAAGCACCAGAATACCAGAGTGGTCATCCCCGAGACCCAGTTCTTTAGCCGAGCAGATCATGCCGTTTGATTCCACGCCACGGAGCTTGGCTACCTTGATTTCAATCCCACCAGGGAGCGTCACACCGGGCAAGGCCACGACGACGAGCTGGCCGGCGACGATATTGGGCGCGCCACAGACAATAGTACGAATATCTTTCTTTCCAACCTCCACCTCCGCAACACGCAGCTTGTCCGCATCCGGATGCTGCACGAGCGTAACCACTCGACCGATCACAACGTCATCAATTCCTGCTGTGAATTTTTCGATGCCTTCCACTTCGAACGCATGAGCCATAAGTAGCTTCGCGAGTTGCGGAGCGCTTTTCTTGGTTCCTGACAATTCTTTCAAAATGCGATAGCTGTATTTCATAGGCTAGAATTGTCGAATAAAACGCAGGTCACCGGACATAAGCAGACGAATATCAGTAATCTTGTATTTCATCATGGCGAGACGTGTCATACCGAAACCCCAGGCAAATCCTTGATACACACCACGCTTGTACCCGGCTGCCTCAAAGACACGTTGATTGACCATACCAGCTCCACCAATCTCGAGCCAACCGCTTTGTTTACACGTGGCACACCCCGCGCCATCGCAGAGGATGCAACTGATATCAAACTCAAACGAAGGCTCAGTGAAAGGGAAAAAGCTCGGCCGCAATCGCACGCTCACCTTTTCTCCAAAAAACCGACTAAAAAACTCTTCCGCCACAAACTTAAATGTCGCCACGGTCACCTGACCTTCGACGTCTACCATGAGGCACTCAAACTGATGAAAGGTGTGCTCGTGCGAAGCATCAGTCGCTTCATTACGGAACACACGACCAGGGACGATCACCCGGAGCGGTGGTTTATGTGATTCCATGTAACGTACCTGGACGCCAGACGTATGTGTTCTTGGCAAATACCGGTCCTTCACTTTCTTTTCTTCCTTAACCCAAAAAGTATCCTGCATATCGCGAGAGGGATGATCCTTAGGGAAGTTGAGGGCGTCAAAATTGTAGCGCTCCATCTCTACTTCTGGTCCATCGGCAATATCAAATCCCATCGAGGCAAAAATATCCTCGATTTCATGCTCGAGACGAGTAATCGGATGCAGGTGCCCAGCACGGAAAGATATACCAGGGGCCGTGATATCAATCCCTTCTGCCTGCCAATCAATACTGTTTTCGAGCAATTCCTTTTTCTTGGCATCAAACAATGCGATGAGGTTCTGTTTGGTACTGTTTCCGAGTGGCCCTACCACCTTTTTTTCTTCCGGAGACAAATCGCGAAGTCCCTTAAGCAGTGAATTGAGCTCGCTCTTGCGACCCAAATACTCAATCTCCCAAGCTTCAAGCTCGGTCATGGTTTTGAGCGCCGAGAGCGTCTCCTGTGCCCTCGCACCAATTTTTTCAATCTGTTCTTTCATCCCGGTAGTGAAACTTCAAATATTATCTTGGTATACGTCCTACTTCGCATATCAATACTTACTCAATCATCTACCTACTCTTACCACAGCAGAAGAAATCAAGCTTTTGAAGTTCTACTACCGGGCATGTTCGTATTCTATCGGATTTTTCCCTTTTTGGCGAAAAACATCGCCCAATTTACCCAAGCTATCCGAGAAAAGTATTCTTATCAAACTTTCATCGCCACAAAAAGTCCCCCGCGAAACTTTTTGTTGAGTGTGAGTCTCGCTCTTCTGACTTGCAGTCAGAATCCATGCCCGCTCAACTCCCAATTCGCGCCGCAAAGTTTATAAGAACACTTTCTGATGAATTAGGCCGAAAAAGTGATTTTAACGAAGTCTTTCTTGCCTACTTTCATCACTTTCCCTTCGTGATTCCCTTTGTTCCACTGAATATCCTCCTGGGAAACTTTTTCACCACCAATAGAAACGCCTCCTTGTTCAATTTTTCTCATGGCATCGCTCTTGCTGGTCGCAAACTTCATAGCAACGATGGTATCAACTATCGTTTCAAATTGCGATTTCACACTCGTTGTTGCCACGTCTTCCGGCACCATTCCCTTTGAAAAAGTTTCAACAAAGTACTGCTCCGCTTTATCGGCCTCAGCATCTCCGTGGTAGAGTCGGACAATTTCCTTTGCCAAACGCACCTTGGCATCCCGCGGATTACCTCCCATCACGATTTCTTCCGCCATTTTGGAAACATCAATCAATGGTACCCGAGTACAGTGGACAAAATAATCCATGATAAGATTATCCGGGATACTCATCACCTTGCCAAACATATCGTTGGGAGTATCAGTCAGATTGATGGTATTCCCCCAGCTAGAACTCATCTTGCGACCATCTGTTCCCAAGATGAGATTCATCATGAGAATATCCTGTGGTTCCTGCCCCTGGACTTCCTGCAAACGACGCCCAGCGAGCAGGTTGAACCGCTGATCAGTGCCACCGAGTTCAAGATCGGCATGAATGGCGATACTATCAAAACCCTGCATAAGCGGGTAGAGTACCTCTCGAAGCGAGACGCGCTTCCCCTCATCCAGACGCTTCCGAATATTCTCACGAGCACTGAATTCCGCCAAAGAAAAAGCATTGGCCTGCTGTCCAATTTCTTCGTAGCCAAGTTTTCCAAGCCACGTGGAGTTATGGTGCACCTCCGCCTGAGAAAGATCAATCAACTTACCCATTTGCTCCGTATAGGTCTTCATATTTGCCTCAATAGCTTCCGCCGTGAGCATCGGCCGTTCACTTTCCTTGTCAGAAGTATCCCCAATGACACCCGTGAAGTCGCCAACGATGAGCACAATTTTATGCCCAAGTTGTTGAAGATCACGCATCTTCAGAAGCACTACCGCTCGTCCAAGATGAATATTAGCGCTCGTCGGATCGATACCAAGTTTGATCCGGAGTGGCTTCCCCTCAAGCAGTCGCTTCTTCAAGTGCTCTCGGTCAATAACCTCCGCCACTCCCCGCGACAGAATTTCTTCAATGAGTTGTTCTTTGTTTTCCATAAAATCACTTTAATCCAAAACGAGCCTTGGCCAGGCGATACTGATCATCTGACATTTGGCCTGCCTTGCGCATAGCCTCAAGCGACGCGAGAATTTCACCCTTATGCTTTTCGATATTTTTCGGCGTCATAGCTTTCCGAAGGGTCTTTTCTCGTTCAGCTGGACTCATCTTCATCAGTCGATTCATGGCAAAACGCTGGAGCATATTCATGTCCTTCGTCTCAGGCATGCCAGGGATATTCGGCAGAGCCTCCTCTTTTTCTTCTTCGTCTTTTTTGGTAAATGGATTCCAATTCATAGCGTTCTAATAATATGAAGCCTGTTAAAATATACCCCTCTTCTCAAATAAACTTTTAACTTGCAACCTTTTACTTTTTACTTCCAGCCGTCTTCATCTTATACCGAGAGACGAGCAGTGCCGAAGCGATATAAATAGAGGAGTACGTTCCAAAAAGCACACCGGCCAAGAGCGCCACGCCGAAGTAACGAATACTGTCACCACCAAAGAGCACGATAGCCACGAGCGTAATGATAACCGTCATCGACGTATTGATAGAGCGCCCCATGGTCTCATTGAGCGAACGATTGACGATATTTTCAAAATCCTCCTTGTGACTGGAACGCATGAGATTTTCTCGTACCCGATCATACACTACAATCGTATCATTGACCGAATAGCCGAGAATGGTCAGCAACGCCGCGATAAACGGCACCCCAACTTCAACGCCATAGTATCGTCCCAAAAAGGCAAACAACCCGATGACAATAATAATATCATGAGCCAGCGCAATAACCGCCCCCAAACCATATTCCCAAGATGTCACCACTCCCGACACGCGGCGAAATGCCCACGCGATATAGAACGCAATACCGGCGATAGACAAGACAATGCCGGTAAAAGCATTCTTCTTAATCTGATCCGACACTGATCCTCCGATAAAGTCCGTCCGAAGCTGCACAATGTCCTTATCAAGACCGGTCAACTGCGCCAACACCTGCTCATTGGCGTTTTCATCAGAAGCAAGATACCGAAGGAGCATCCCCTGATTCTCGGTCGGTTGGATTGTCAGACTCTGCAGCTTAAGCTGGGACAAGCTTGTCTCTACCTCCTGTACTCCCGGCACCGGCTCTACAGAAAACCGCACTTCCATGAGTGTCCCTCCCTTGAAATCAATACCGAGATTGAGTCCCCAGAGCACAATGAGCACCACGCTTCCCAGGGTCAACAATCCGGAAAGGAAGTAGGCATATTTTCTTTTTTGAATAATCTGTAACATACGATTCGGTCACCAGTCATCAATTAGCAATCAACTACTCATCTAACCGCTTTTTCGGTGAAACGAGGAGCCATGGGTGACGCTCCATCCAGTCACCGGTTATAAACTCTGTCGTAATACGCACCAAGACGACGGCGGTAAACAAAGACAGGAGCACACCGAGCGCCAGAATAACCGCGAAACCTTTTACAAATCCCGTACCGAGACCAATAAGAATAACGGTAGTGATAAGTGTCGAGACGTGACCATCACGAATACTCGGCCAAGCGCGCCGAAACCCTTCTTTCAGTGAGCGAATGGCACCTTTGCCATAGGATAATTCCTCGCGCGTGCGCTCAAAGATAAGCACGTTGGCATCCACGGCAATACCAATCGAGAGCACAAACCCAGCAATGCCGGAAAGTGTCACCGTGATAGCAAACGGCGTAAAGACAGACAGCTTAAAGAGTGTCAGCAGCATAGCCGTGTACAACAGAAGCGCCAGCACGGCTACTACCCCGAGCAAACGATAGTAAAACACCATATAGAGTGCCACTGCCCCGAGTCCTACTACTCCGGCAAACAAGCTCTCCTTGAGCGCTGTCTCTCCCAGTGACGCATCCACGCTCTGCTGTCCGACCAGTGTGATTGGCACCGGCAACGCCCCTTCATTGAGTCGCTTGACCAGATCATTGGCCTCTTTCATGGTGAAGTCTCCCGTAATAACCGCCTGCCCTCCCAAAATTTCATTTTGCACGGTCGGCTGACTGATAATTTCGTCATCCAAAAAAATAGCAACCGGCTTTCCAATATTGCGCTTGGTGATTTCGGCAAACAACCGTGTTCCTTCATCATCAAACTGGAGTGCGATCTGAGGCGACCCCATACCCTGACTCTGAAAATCAACGTAGGCATTCTTCAGGTTCTTCCCGGAAAGTCCGGTCGCCTTAAACGCCAGCTTGGGAAAATCAGCCGGGGAATACTTACGGAACAGGATATGTGCCACTTTTACTTCACGCTCATCACCCTCGCCTCGTTCATCCAGCTTCTTCAAGATATGCCAGCCAAATTCTGTTTCTACCAGTGTCGGATACAGCGTTCCTTTCTGAAAGTTCGTATCAAAAACCGCGGTGTCAAAAGCACCGACATAAAATCCTCTCTTCACGAAATCATATTCTCCTCCCTTGTCTTTGGAGCCGGGATCCTGACTCAGCTCACCAGCCAAGGCCGCAAAATCCTCATTCTTTTTTGCACGCTCCTCAAACGCACGCTCCGCTTGACTCTTGCTCATCTGATTGAGCGCATCAAGTTGCCTGGTGTCCTCTTCACTCAACAAACCATCGGATGATTCACGAAATTCCAAAAACGGTGTTTCTTTGATCATCTTCTTGGCCTGTTCAATGTCCTTGATACCTGGCAGTTCGACGATAATGCGTTGCTCCGTACCGGAACGAGAGAGCTGCACAAGCGGCTCACCGACACCAAACGCATTGACTCGCCGTTCTATCACTGCCTCAGCAGCATGCAGAGCGTCGGCCACCTTCTCACTTTCAATCTGAGAAACATCGGCCTGATATTCCAGGTGAATACCGCCCTGCAAATCCAGCCCCTTATTCACCTTGAGCGCATCAGCCACGTTAAAAACAGGGGGGAGAAATTTCACCGCCTGAGGATACGAAATAATACCGCACACCAACCCCAACAAGAGGACTGCAGCGAACTGATAGCGAATTTTGACCTGTTGTTTCATGCTCTCGAGTATACAAGAAAGTCCTCTTTCGGGCAACCGTAAGCCTTTTTTACTCGAAAAATATCCCGAAAGTACCTACTTCCCGTGTTTTTCTTCCAGGCGTTTCAGTACTCGCTTGACCTGTGGCAGAGCGGACTGCTCGTATTCGGCGTAATTTTTCACGACAGTGAGCAGACCTTTTTCCAGCAGGTAGTGCGCCGAAATCTCCACACGTTCGAGAAATAAACGATCATGTGTCACCAAAAGAATGGTACCCGGATAAATAGAAAGTGACTCTTCAAGCGCCTCGATTGCTTCGAGGTCCAGATGGTTGGTTGGCTCATCAAGCACGAGTACATTGGCATGCAGCATGGACAGCAGCGCCAAAATCAATCGGACCCGCTCTCCTGGACTCAGGTTCTTGATCTTATCATCCAGCACATCTGGCGGAAACTGAAACTCCGACAACATGAGCGAAACCTGAAAAGTATCAAAATTGGGTAGTCGATTCTTAAACAGCTCTCGGGGCGTGATCGCCCGCGATATGTTTTCGTGTTCCTGCATCAGATATCCAAAAATAACCTGCTTGCCATGCACCACCGCACCACCAAGCGGTGGCAGGGCACCAGTGATGGTCTGTAGCAGGGTTGATTTCCCGACACCGTTGTTGCCCACAATGGCAATACGCGTGCCAAGTGGAATCTTCAAGTCGATGGGGCCACCCTGAAATACCTGTTCCCCTGCTTTTTTTGCCTGATACCCAAACAGCAGTTTTTTCAAAACAATCGTACTCTCCTCATTTTTTTCGGCGGTCAGGACAATATCAAGCGGCGGGCGCTCGAGTGGTCGTTCGACGGCATCCAAACGTTTCTCGCGACCCTGAAGCGCGGTTGCCGCCCCATCAAACTTGCGCACAGCACGCTCTTTCTTGAAGTTCGATGTCAATTTGTCGTGATCCGGAGCGACTCTGGCCTTGACGCGTACCACCCATTCTTTCTTTTCATCAATCGATTCAAACAAGCGCTCGCGCTCGGCTTCCTGCATGCGATACTGTTCTTTGTGACGACGAAAGGCATGCGCTTTCATCTCGGCATATTCACTCCACCCACCGGTATACATGACTGCTTCACGCTTGAACCAGTCGATTTCCACCACCTTTTTCACAACATTATCAAGAAAGCGCCGATCATGGGAAGCAATAAGACAGGTGGCTTTGGAGCGTTTCAAATAATTTTCCAACCACAGCAAGGCAGGCAAATCGAGGTTATTGGTCGGCTCATCAAGAAACAAAATATCAACGCCTCGCAAGAGAACACCCGCCAAGGCGGCCTTCCGTTTTTCTCCGCCGGAAAGTTCCGAGAGCGGCCGCTCCAGTCCCACGTGTGCCAAAAACAATCCCTCAAGCACACTTCTGGCACGACGCTCAAAGTCATAGCCGCCGAGCCGTTCAAAGTCCGCCTGAACCAACTCAAACTGCGCCAAGATTGCCTCTTCATCGAGATGCTTCTCTAAGCGCTTCATTTCTTTTTCGAGCTCAGCCAGACCCGTCATCCGTCGCAAATAGCCCAAAAGCGTTTCTTCGGGCAACGCGTCGGTCTCCTGTGGCAAATAACCAAGGAGACAACGATTGGGTACGATACGTTCTCCTTTTTCAAAGGATTCGAGACCGGCCGCAATCTTAAGCAGCGTCGACTTCCCGACACCATTTTGTCCGACGAGTGCCACCTTCTGACCCTCACCAATCGAAAAAGAGACCTTCTCGAGGACGCGATGAATACCGTAAATTTTTCGAATGTTTTTGAGTGTGAGCATCTTGGACGGCGTTTAGCAATTAGCTAGTAGCGTTTAATCAGAGAAGAAAAAGAGGGCCTGCCCGCCACACTTCCCGTTTCAGGATGTGGGCGCGGATGCTTTACTCTACACTATTTCTGAAAAAAGTCAACTCTTTTTCTAAAAAAATACCTTTTCCAAGCCATAATTACACAAAAACTCTTGACGCAATGCGATTTTAGGTGTATAATTGAACGTTGGAATGACCGCCTCTCAAGAGACTAAGACCAGCACAGTCCCTGAACAATTTCCCACCCACCCCTACCGGCCTCGGCCAAGGAGAATCAATGAAGAAAAAATTGTCTCGGGCGGAGACTATCGCCCAAGCAAAATGGAGGCTTCTTTGCATGCGAATGAGACTGAAGCGCGCAAACGAGCTCAACAGAACTCGCGAAAATGCGAAGCAGAAGATCTGACGGTCACACCGTCACCAAGAAGAAAGCCACGCAACCGGGTATTATCCCAACCGCGTGGCTTTTGAATTTTCCTAAACCCTTATAGCTAATTGCTCACCCCTGCCCGAAGATATTCTTCCGTTTCCCGCAATACACGCTTGGCGTTGTCAAAGGTGACTCGACGCAGGGCGGTCTCATAGTTTTCCCACACGTGACCCTGGTGCTCATGCGAAATCGTTACCGCCTCTGTTTTTGTCTCAGCCGGATAGAAGTGTACTTCCTTGAAAATCCAAATCCCCTGGCCTTTGCGCTCGCGCTTCTCGCGCTCCGTGCCCTTGGCCACATAAAAATAGCGAATACTGACTCGGTGGGGAAAAACGGTCAAATCCTTGATGCCGGATTCTTCCTCCGTCTCACGGCGTAGCGTCATTTCTTCCGTCTCTCCCGCTTCCACATGTCCCTTGGCAAAATCAAAGTGTCCGCTCGGATAATGGAGTAACAGATACCGCCGTTCTCCTTGCGCCATACGAAACACGACAGCGCCTACCGACGTTTCCCAGATGACTGGACACCCAAAAGCGCCCAGCAAGGAGCACAGTGGTTTAGAGACAGGTACTTTCATAGTTTTTGCTTTTATGTTGACAGATAGGTGAGATACTTCTACTGTAACATAATATGTCAAAAAATCCTCCCCTCTCCATAGTAGCCGCTTTTTGGCGTCGTTTCCGCCTGCTCTCTCTCTTTTGGGAGATTTTTTTCCTGTCCGGCCTCATTCTCCTTGGCACCATTATCGGTCTTTTTCTGGTCTATCTCTCTGGCACCCCCAATATCGACCGCATTCGCGAATATCCCTTTCATCTTCCAACCATCATCTATGATCGTACCGGAGAGACAGAGCTCTACCGCCTCTATGGTGAGGAGAACCGGGTCATCGTCGACCACGATGCCATTCCGGAAAGTGTCCGTCTCGCCACTATTGCCTCAGAAGATGCTTCCTTCTATACCCATCGCGGTATCGATCCACTGTCCATTCTTCGTGCGCTCCGTGCCAACCTACAAAGCGGCCAGATCGAACAGGGTGGTTCCACCATTACCCAACAGCTGGCACGAGCTCTCTTTTTGACTCACGAACAAACCCTCGACCGAAAAATTCGAGAGGCACTCCTGGCTATCAAAATTGATCGTGCTCTTTCCAAAGACGAGATTCTTGATCTCTATCTCAATACCGTCCCCTATGGGGCCAACACCTACGGCATTGAAGCAGCAGCTCAGATGTTCTTTCAAAAACACGCCAGTGAACTAAGCATCGATGAAAGCGCTCTCCTCTCCGCTTTGCCCAATGCCCCCACCTACTTCTCGCCCTACCGCGAAAACGAGGCAGCTCTCAAGGCTCGCCAAAAAAATATTCTCGCCAAAATGTATGCGCTCGGCTTTATCTCCCGCGCCGAATTTACGACCGCTACCGCCGCTGATACACTGGTGCACATCACCCCACGCGAAACCACTATCATCGCTCCTCACTTTGTCTTTGCGGTGATTGACGAGCTCAAGGCGCGCTCCACCGAGGAAGAACTGCGCACCCAGGGGCTCCATGTCATCACGACACTTGACCTTGACCTGCAGCAAGCGGCTGAAAAGGCAGTCCGTGAAGGCGGTGTAAAAAATCTTTCCCGCGGAGCAAGCAATGCCGCGCTCGTCGCACTCGATGCCACAAACGGCAATATTCTCGCCATGGTCGGGTCACGGGATTACTTCGATACCAGTATCGATGGGAACGTCAATGTCACCCTCGAAAAGCGTCAGCCAGGTTCGGCCTTCAAACCCTTCGCCTACGCCACCGCCTTTACCAAGGGTTTCCAACCCGAAACGCCTATCTATGACCGCCCCGTCAACTTCGGACCAGACGGTTCAGGTAAAGACTATATCCCTCAAAACTATGACGGAAAATTTCATGGCCGTCTCACCATGCGCCAGGCTCTCTCCATGTCGCTCAATGTCCCCGCTGTTCAAACACTGGCACTCGCCGGAGTGGAAGACACCATCCGACTCGCTACAAACATGGGGATTACCACCCTCACCGACCCCAAGCGCTACGGCTTGGCACTGGTCTTGGGCGGCGCCGAAGTGCGACCACTCGACATGGCCAATGCTTTTTCTGTTTTTGGTCAAGAGGGTCGTGCGCATAGCACCACCGGCATCGCTCGTATCATCGACCGAAACGGCACTCCCCTCTTGGAAGAAAAAAGTGGCGAACGACAGGTACTCGACCCGGAAGTGGCTCGCAAGATAAATTCCATTCTGTCTGACAACGCCGCTCGTACGCCTATCTTTGGCCCTAACAGTCCGCTCGCTTTCCCTGCTGGGACGGTTGTGGCAGGAAAAACTGGTACCACGCAGAACTTTCGTGATGCCTGGACGGTTGGCTACACTCCCTCTATCGCGGTAGCGGTCTGGGCCGGCAACAATGACAACCGCCCCATGTATGCCGGAGCTGACGGCATTTTTGTTGCCGCTCCCATCTGGCGCGATTTTATGAACAGTGCCCTGAAACGTTTCCCGGAAACCGGATTTACCGCCTATCGCCCCCAGCCTGGCAAAACTATCGCTACACCACTCCCTGAAAAAACCATTTACATCGACAAAAAAACCGGACGTGAAATTCCGGAAAGCAAGGCCAAGAAAATGAAGAAGGGTCGTGTGGAATCGTATTCTGTCAGCGGAATCTCAAGTGACGTACCTGATGCCCCGCTCGATGCACCACTGTCACTCAGTGACATTCAAAAACTCTACCAAGAGAATCCATAAAAAAGAAAAGGGGGGCGTTGCCAGTAGCAACGCCCCTCTGTTTTTCAGCCTTCAAACCGTTTTCAGCGATGACTCACGCAGTTGTAGATGATCTTCGTCACCGTCACCGGCACTCGGTCCTTGCGCACCATGCGCTTGACCCAGGCACCATGACCTTGGGCAGCAGCCTTGGTCCTGGCGCACGGCGGGGCATCCTCGATCGAGCCAAACTGACCAGGCTCCTCATAGGAGTCGGAAAGAGACTTCTGGAGAAGTGCCAGCGCCTGCTCCTCTTTCGTGCTCGGATTGGGCTTGAATTCAATCAAAAGCGTAGCGATCGTTGGCCGGCTCCGTGTCGCTCCACCCTCTTGGGTGAGAATGAGCGATCCAGCAAAGCTGAAATTGGCGATAGCCAGCAGCGCGGCAGCCATCAAAACGAACTTCTTCATTCAGTACTCCTCTGCCAAAATGGCGAATGTTGAGATATGTCCAGAAATATATGGACTTAACATTTTAGCATAAAAAATTACCCTTGTCAATAGAGGGTAAAAGTGCTAATTATATGAAAAGAATCGAGGGTCGTCGTACACGTACGACGACCCTCTTGCCCCTCAGGGCATCAGCGCCGGGCCGCACTTGATGTTGAGACCCCGGCACTTGGAGTACGGGTCCTCGTCCTGGCTCGGCGGAACCCAGCTGTCTGTGTTGCCGACAACGATGTCATCGGCCGGCGACGGCGTGTTGGGCGGCACCCAGTAGACCTGACCTTCGACGACCACGTAGTGGCCGGGCCGAACCACCTGTCGCTCCTTGATGAGTCGCAGGTGCGTCTCGGTGGAGCCAGCCGCCGGAGCCGGCGCGACAGCGAGGATGATGGACGGGCCAGCCGCAACGGCAGCCCCCACCAGCAGACCTACCGACACCGTTGCGAGCAAGACTCGCTTGGAAATACCCTTCATGTCAAACTCCCGTTTGTGCATCAAAAGACGATTCTCTGACTACACAATGACATAATAGCATATAATGCTATATATGTCAATAGCGCCATGAGAATACCATCAGTCCTAGTCTTTACGCAGGGCTTCCATAGGAGTGAGTGATGCAGCACGATAGGCTGGAGCCAAACCAAAGATAAGACCGACAGCGGTAGAAAATCCTACTCCCAAGAAAAAGGATTGCCAGGAAAAGGAGAGTGGCAAGGCAAAACCAAAAGAAGCAAAGACATACCCAAGGAGCACCGTGAGCAACATCCCAAACAGAATGCCGATCAGCCCCCCGGCAAGTGTGATGATGAGCGCTTCGAGCAAAAATTGCTGGAGGATACTTTTCGAAGTCGCTCCCACCGCTTTGCGGAGACCGATTTCCGACGTGCGTTCAGAAACCGAAACATACATGACATTCATGATACCCACCCCGCCCACTACGAGCGAAATAGATGTCAGTGCCAAAAGTAAGATTGACAGTGACCCGAGCACATCCCCCAGTGTTTCTTGAGCCTCCTTCGTCGAAGTAACGGAAAAATCATCCTTTTCCGGGTCATCAATATCATGACGATTTCTTAAGAGTGCCACAATATCTGCGATGGTCTCACTTTCCCGCGCGGTATCCACCATTTTGACCGAAACAAACTGTACGTAGTCCACGCCAAGCAACTTCTTCTGAAGCGTGCGCACTGGCACGTACGTAAACGTATCGAAATTGAGAAAGGCGACTGCTCCTCGTTCCTTGAGAACTCCAATTACCCGGTACTTATCACCCTTGAGAGTAATCGATTCGCCCACTGCCTCACTGTCACCAAAAAAAGTCTGCTTGGTTTCACTGCCGAGCACCGCTACCTGAGCCAGATTACCATCCTCTTCCTCGGTAAAAAATCTCCCACTCTCAAGTTTCAAATTACCATCAACCTCCGCCACGGCCGCCCCCGTACCAAACAGTGAGATACGCTTTCCTGTGGAGCCATATGTGGCTCGCTCTTGGCCGATAGTACCGGCATAGACAGCCGCGACATTGGGTAATTTGGCAATCGCCTCGCCATCTTTGACGGTGAGGGTCGTAATCTGTGTCCCCTGAGCGCGACCATTGGAGTTCTCACTCGACATGGCGGTCGTGTTGGGAATCTTCACCTCCACCTGAATGAGATTGGTTCCGAAACTCTCCACTTGACCAAGCACAAACCCCTTGACACCTTCGCCGAGCGATGTCACCACGACCACGGCAAATACCCCGATAACCACACCGAGGAGCGCTAGCGCCGTGCGAGCCCGATGTGTCTCTATCGTGCGGAGAGCAAAAAAAAGTGGGATGAAATATCTTTTATTCATAGCGTAGTGCTTCCATAGGACTGACTCGTGAGGCCTTCAGTGCCGGATAGAGACCAAACAAGAGACCAATAGCAAAGGAGACGGAAAACCCAATGATGACGGAGGAGAGCGGTATCAGAAACTCCCACTCATAGTCGAAGCGCGGAATGATAAGCGCCGCAAGATACGCAACGAAAATACCAAACACAATGCCGATAATACCACCGATCAGGGTGACGAGTGATGACTCAATAAGAAACTGCGTGATGATATGGACAGGTCTCGCTCCCACTGCTTTGCGGAGCCCGATTTCCCGAATACGTTGTGATACCGAAATGAGCATGGAATTCATGATACCGATACCACCGACCAAGAGCGATATGGACGCGATGGCGATCAAGAAATACTTGAGGACATCGGTAATACTCGTCAGAATACCGAGCGCCGCTTTGGTGCTCCGCACGGAAAAGTCGGACTCCTCCCCTTCTTCGATATCGTGTCGCTTGCGCAAGAGTGATTCCATATCTACTAGCGTTCGTTCAATATTTTCCGGGGTATCAACTTTTCCCCGAGCAAAATTGAGATAGTTGATGCCCAAGAGAATTTTTTGTGCTGTTTCGAGCGGCACAAAAATAAGCCCGTCAGGATTGGAAAAGGCTGCCGAACCACGCTCTTCCAAAACACCGATCACTTTGAAGGGACTTTTTTTGATGGTGACTACTTCCCCGATCGGATCACGGTCAGGGAAAAGGTCTTTGGCTCTCGTGGCACCAAGCACGACCACACGCGACAAGTCCGACTCTTCTTCTGCAAAAAAGAATCGTCCCTTTTCGACCTTGATATTTTCCACTTCTATCAGTTCAGAAGAAACACCCTGAAAGCTCGCTTCGAAAGAATCGGTGGTTGATTCCACCGTCGCGGATCCGCTCACATACCCTGAAAGAGCGGTGAGATGTGGGACATTTCGACGATCACGAAGCGCTTTGAGATCATCATTTTTCAGCGTCGTCGTAATAATACCGAGAGCTGAAGCCGGCGGACCATCTTCTTCGGAAGCCCCGGGCAAAACAGCTACCAAATTGGAGCCCACATTTTCTACCTGGGAAAGCACCAGCTTCTGCGCGCTGGCACCGATAGCCATGACCATGATCACTGCCGCCACCCCAATCACCACCCCAAGTACCGTCAAAAAAAACCGCAGTTTCGAAGCGGAAAGGGTCCGATAGGTAATCTTGAGAGGATCGGAAAATTTCATTTAATTTAGGATTTGAGATTTATAATTGCAGATTTTCAGAAAAACTACTTGTTGTTTTTTCGAGAGGAGTTACTTGAAGCCACCATGATTGCAGTTATTTCACTCGCTTCTTTTAAAAGTGATTCTACAAGCATTTGCTTCAAAAGACCCGTTTCAATAATCATCTCTAACCAAAACACACTTTCATCAGCCTCCTCAACTACAATTCCGAGCTTGGAAATAAATTCATTTTTTGATCGTGCTCTACAAGCGGCTCGATAGTTTGCCGCAACAGAGGTACCAGACCGAATGAGTTGAGCGCCCAAAGTTCGTCCTACCAATGTTTTTGGCAAAGCTTCGACGAGAGTGATAACTCTCAACGCAAACTGCTTTGTCCTTAATTTTAGATCATCACTATTCATAATCCGATAATCCAAAATCTTCAATCAAAAATCAAAAATTATTTAAGAAGCTCTGTTTCCGCACTGGCAATACGACGATTGGCCACAGACTCGTCAGCGATGATGCGGCCGTCAACCATGCGCAGAATACGCTTGGCATGCTCAGCCGTCGAGGTCTCGTGCGTCACGAGAATGATCGTTTTGCCGCTGTCGTTTAAGCGCTGTAAAATCGTCATGACTTGGAGACCTGATTTGGAATCCAGGTTCCCCGTTGGTTCATCGGCAAAAATAATTTCCGGATTATTGACGAGGGCCCGAGCAATAGCCACCCGCTGCTTTTCCCCACCGGAAAGTTGGCTCGAGAGATACTGTTCACGATGAAGTAGTCCGACGGCATCAAGGGCGTTCTTGACCCGTGCTTCATTGGATTCCGTCATGATGTCATCGTAGAGCAACGGCAATTCCACGTTTTCTGCCACACTCGTCTTGGGCAGCAAATTGAAGGCCTGGAAAATAAAACCGATTTTTTTGTTGCGCAGGCGAGCCAGTTCATCATCGGTGAATCCGGTGACATCTTTACCATCGAGCTCATAGCTTCCTCCCGTTGCACGATCAAGCAGTCCGAGTACCTGCATGAGTGTCGATTTTCCTGAACCGGACGGTCCCATGATGGCCAAAAACTCGCCCTTTTCAATCGTAAAGGTCGCCTCTGAAAGCGCGCGAGTCTCTACACCCTCGTTGGAGTACACCTTTTCCAGATTATGAACAGAGATCAAACTCATTTCTTTTGTGTGGCACCAATCGTTACCTCGTCACCTTCTTGCAAACCGGATTTCACCTCTACAGTACCTTCATCCCCTTCAAGCCCCGTCGTCACTTCTACCCGTTCAAAAGTCTCAGCACCACGCTTTACCTCAGCATACGATTTTCCATTTTCCTTGGAGAGGGCTCGATACGGCACCCAGAGGACACCCTCACGTTTGGCTGATTCAATATCGATATTTCCTGTCATACCCTCCCGTAAACGGACATCTTCCCGTCCCAGACGAAACTTCACCCGATACGAAACGACGTCCTGCACCACGGTTGCTGCAGGCTCGATGCTGACGACTTCACCCTCAAAAATATCGTCATTCGAAAGGGCATCAAAAGTGATGCGAGCTTTCATGCCGACCACCACCTTGGCGATATCGGATTCCGGGACGCGCGACTCAAGGAGATAGGCTCCCGGCGTGATAACCCGGGCAATAACTTTTCCGAGCGTCACGACCTCACCGACTCGCACATCAAGCTTCGAGAGTCGTCCAGCCATCGGTGCCACCAGTACGTTTTCTCGCATCTGTGCCTCGAGTGTCCTCACGCTTTCACGCGCCTGCTCAGAGAGGAGTTTCTTGCTCGCCAGCTCTTCTGGAGCATAGTTGGTGCGTCCTCGTCGTAAGAGCTTTTCACTTTGCTCCGCTACCCTCGCAGCCATTCTCGCTTCCTTCAACTGGGAAAAAAGCACTTCTCGATCGAGAGAGGCAATCGGCGCTCCCAGCACCACATCATCTCCAATTTTCACTTTGACATCATCAATCGTTCCCGCTCCCGTAAATGACAAATCGGTGTACACCTCAGGCACTAATTCGCCCGTCACACTGATCGTTTCCAGGATATCTCCGCGCTTCACGACTTCTGTCTGCACTACCTCGACCGTTTTTTTCTGGCTGAAGTAATAGTACCCACCGCCAACAATGACAACGAGTATGAGAGCGCTGATGATTCGTTTTTTGGTAAACATACTTTTTTTAGAGAAGTGATTTCTGTTTGGTAGCACCATCCATCGCTTTATTGGCTTCAGCATCGGCTCGTGTATTGAATTCACGTCTGACATGCACAAACTCGACAGAGGCAAAGTCGAGCATCAAATTCCACACTTGAAAAAAGAGCGGCTGCAGTTTTTCATTTTCTATCTTGTAGATGTGGTTCAGTTGTCGACAGGCCAATTCCGAATCCATCCGGCACTCTACGCTGCTCTTTTTGGCTTTTTCTTTGCCGATGAGTGACTTGATTTTTTTCAGTCCTGCGACAATGGCAGCATACTCGGCTTCGTTGTTCGTCTTCACACCGAGAAATTCTCCAAACGAGACATCAAGCGTCTCAATATAGACACCCAAAGCGGCCGGTCCCGGGTTCCCCCGCGACCCTCCATCACTGTACATCACTATTTTTTCCATCCCGGTAGTAGAACTTCGAACACGAAGTAAAAATAATAATATACCTCAGCAGTGTCTGAAAAATACATTCGAAGCTTCACTACCTGGTATACCCCTAGTATACCAGGTTCAAAGAGAGAACAAAAGAAAAAGCCCGGAAGCGATGCTTCTCGGGATGGTTCAGCGGGTTCGGTTTACTTCACTTCAGGTGGGCAGTGATTCTGGAAACATTCTTGACCAATTCCCATGTAGCACCCTCAAGTGCGAATTGCCGCTTGCAGCTTCATGTTCCCGACGTATTGCCGTGGCAAATGCCGTTTCAGCCTGTTCCATGGCTTCCCGAGCATCGCGCAAATCGGCAGCCCGATCTACCGCTGTTGCAGCACATAGAGCGAGCACTTCTGGGATGAGCGCCAATACTCCAGGAGCATACTGCTCGAGGTCGGTACGAGCAATCCGAAGGGAAAGCACCGCCTTCACCAATCGTTCCTTCGCACCAATCAATGCATGGGCCTGCATGTGAAGGCGTTCAAGCTCGACTAACACATCGGCCGTCCCGATGTGAAGTGTGAAGTATTGTTCTGTTCTTTCGTGAAACAGGCCATACAGAGCGGAAGCAAGATAGCTGTCTTGTAGTACCAGGGCTTCTCCCGAAACGATTGGGATGAGCCGGCGAAGAAACGGGTTACTGTTGTCACGTTCTTCAAACTGACCTAACCAGCAGGACCGCAACACTTCCCCCACAAATCCGGTCACGAGCACCCATTGCCCTGACCACGAAAACCCCTCCACATGGTAGTTGCATTGACCACCACTCACGAGTGGGATAGGGGAAGAATCCTCCCCTTGCATGCCAAGCGCCACTGTATCGCCTTTTAGCGAAAAATCGTCGGCCGTGAAATGAAGCTTCATGTTCGCTACTCCTCAGATTGGGGCGAAAGCCCGGGAAGAACTGTGGATACACCCTAGCGAAAAACTCCCCGAGTGTCAAAAACTCAAGAGTGTCAGTTTTTCCGTTTAATATCAACCAGCTTGAGCTGGAGTGAGGTCGAGCCGTTCCAGGTATTTTCATCAAGAGTAAAGGCGACATCCAAGACGTCGTTTTCCTTGAGATCTGGAAAACTGGTTCCGAGCGAAAAACCAATCGCATCAAAACACTTCACGCCGCCCTGCGGTACAAGCGACAATTTCCAGTGTTTACTGCCATTACCAACCAACCGCGCTTCACGTACCACCATGTTTGTGAGAGCAAATACCGGCTCCGGATTCCCCTCACCAAACGGAGCAAAGGCGGACAAGTCTCGATACAATTTCGGGGTCAGGTGTTCAGACTTGACCACGACATCAATCCATTGTTCCGGCTCAGTCACCACGTCAGCCAATTTTTTCTCGACCAGCGCGTTAAATTTTTCATAAAACTCATCCATCCGGTCATTACGAATGGTCATGCCGGCCGCCTGCGCATGGCCGCCATATTTCTCGAGCATTTCTCCGCATGCTTCGATGGCCTCGATAATATTGAGCTCGGGAATACTGCGAAATGAGCCGACACTCGTCGTTTCACCCCGTGTCATGATGCACGTCGGCTTGTTGAATTCACGGGCAATGCGGCCAGCAATCAACCCGACTACTCCATAGGGAAAATGCTCATCGGCCGCAAAAATAAACTTTTTATCGGAATACTTCTCGATCGCAATCTTACGCACTCGCTCCGTCACTTCGGTACTCACCTTCTGACGTCTGACATTACAATCATCGAGTTCGAGAGCCAGCACGCGCGCCGCCGCTTGGTCGCGTTCCATGAGCAAACGATGAGCGAGCATTGCATGCGCCATCCGAGACGCTGCATTGATACGGGGTGCAATCTGAAATCCGATGGTATGAGCATCGGGTACATGGTTTTCATCAATAGGAATCCTACCGACCGCAAACATCTCCTGAAATCCGACACGCCTGGTCTTTGAAAGCACAATCAGGCCATACTTCACGAGACAACGGTTTTCTCCGACGAGCGGCATGACATCCGCCACGGTCCCGGTCGCCACTACATCGAGTAACCACTTGAGCTGCTCTACTTCCTTGGGTAAATAGCGCTGATAGAGGGCCTGCGCCACCTTGAAGCTCGTTCCGGCACCACAGAGTTCACGAAAAGGATAGGTCTCAGTCGGCACCTTGGGGTTGATAATAGCGAAGGCTTCAGGCATCACCTCCGGGACATGATGGTGATCGACGACAATAGTGGCAATACCGCGCCGTTTGGCTTCGAGGATCGTATCGTGGTTCATAATGCCACAGTCAAGCGTCAAGATGAGCTTGATTCCCTTCTCCTCAAAAAAATCCACCGAAAGCAGGTTGAACCCATGACCCTCGTTGACCTTTTCGGGAATGTATACCTCCACCGGCACGCCGATCGCCTGCAGCGCCTCACGCATAATAACCGATGACGTCACACCGTCGGCATCAAAGTCGCCAAAGATACCCACGGTTTCCAAATTGGCGCGCGCCTCCCCGAGTCGTGCCACGATTTTTTCCATTTCCAAAAAGAGAAACGGGTCATGAATATCCCGATCAAAATTGGGTGACAAGAACAGCTCCCGCTCTTCCTTGGCAGTATAGCCACGATTGTTGAGCAGCGCTTCTGTCACCGGATGAAGTGTTTCTTGTCCCGTACTGTCCGGCAAACTCGTAATTTTATATTTCCAAAGAGGCATATTCAAAGAGATAAAAACGTAATGATACCACGGGGGTTTTTGAGTAAGAATTTTCCAAAGTAACTCTGGAGCTCGCACGGGCACGATTTTTTCCGAAGGAAAAAGAGTGCGAGCGGAAGCGTAGTGCAGCTTGCCACGCCGGGGCAAGCAAGCGATACTTTGGAAGGTTGCTTACTCAGAAAAGCCCTTCCATTTTTTGAACAATGTTCTCAAAAACTTCCAAAAACTGCGCACAAAAAGAAGCTTTTACAGTCTAACACAAAAGAAAAAACCGCGCTGATAAGCAAATCAGTGCGGTTTTTTTGGCTACTTGAGGTCACGAAGAGCCTCAATGTGCTTTTTGTCATCCGAAGAAAGTTTTTTAGGCACAGAGAGAGAAACGGCGACCAAGTGATCACCGCGACCATACCGCTCGAGGTGTGGCACACCTTTCCCCTTGATACGAAAGACCTCACCCGGTTGTGTGCCAGACGGAATTTTCATAATGACTTCCCCATCAACAGTCCGCACGGACACCTTTGCCCCCAGAGCTGCCTCAGCAAAACTCATGGCATAGTGAGACACAATATCATCACCCTTCCGAACCAGCGTATCATGCGGTTTCACATGAACATTGACATAGAGGTCGCCCGGCTGTGTCCCGGCTTCCCCGGCAGCCCCATGCCCCGAAAGAGAAAGCGTCTGGCCATCACCGATACCGGCAGGAATATTGATAGAAACTGTTTCTTCTCGCTGTGAACGACCGGCACCATGACAAGTCTGACAGTGTTCGGCATACGTTTTCCCTCGTCCCTGGCAGCGATCACAGACCACAACTTGTGACATCGCTCCAAAAATACTCTGCATCGTACGTCGCACCTGTCCAGCACCCTGACACTGTCCACACGTCGTTTCTTTTGAGCCGGGCTTACCACCTGTCCCACGACAGGTTTCACATTCTGACATCTTGCGCAGCGTTATCTCACGCTTTGCTCCTCGCACCATCTCATCAAAGGTGATTTCAACATCCACCTGAATATCCGCTCCGGCACGTGCCCGACCACGACCACCCATTCTGCCACCAAAAAGATCCGAAAAAACATCCTCGAAACCCGAGCCACCAAAATCAAAACCCTGGCCGTTAAACCCGTTAAAATCAAAGCCTCCAAATCCCTGGCCATTTCCAGGGCCGCCACTCTGGCCTTGGCTATGAAAATCTTGCCCAGTCTGGTCATACCGTGCGCGTTTCTCCGTGTTTGAGAGTACCTGATAAGCCTCGTTGATTTCTTTGAACTTCTTCTCATCCCCTGTCCCCTTATCGGGATGGTATTTATGAGCCAGTTTCCGAAAGGCTTTCTTGATCTCATCCGGTGAAGCAGAGCGGGAAACGCCGAGCGTTGTATAGTAATCTGCCATAGGAAAAAGTAGCTTATCTGATTCGTTCTGTGTCCTAGAGTATATCTCAAAATCAAAAAACTGGCAATCCCAGGTAGAGAGTGCTAATTTCTCGTTAGTGGGCCAAAATCTCCTGCTCCCGTGGCACCTGTTCGAGCTTTACCCAGCCCGCGAAAATAGCAATCCGAAAAAAGAAAAAACTGAGACTAATCCAGAGTATGGCGACAACGCTTCCCACTGGAATCAGCGTCAGGAAAAATAATAGCGATAGAATGAGAGGAATACTGCCCGGGGTCAGATGCTGAACTGCTTGCTTCCCACTCAAAATCATAATGATCTTGTGCTGAATAGCTGATGAAAAAATATCAGTGATCTTCTCGTCACCAGAAACCGGTCTTCCGGCCAATTGACTTATCTGCCCGCGACCAGTTTGCAAATACAGTTCCTGGGATACACTATCCAAACTGACATTTTCACCCTCAGAGACATTTTGTTTTAAATATCCAACCAGTACGGGCAATGCTGCCCGATCAATTCCCTCCTCATTTTCCAAATTTCTCAGAGTAAACTCTCCGGAACCACTCTCTTCTTTCAGACTCAGTAATAATCCATCAACCGTCACGCCTTCGTCGGCCATCTTTTTCCAACCAGGATGCACATAGGCAATAGCCTGAATGAAAAAAGCAGCTGTCCCTTCTCCGATATTAAATCGTGGCACAAGCTCTTCCCAAGATTCATTCCGAATAGTTACAAAGTACATACTAGAAAGAGCGTAGGCAAGCCCAAGCACAAACAAAAACGATCCTGCACCAACATTACGAGAGAAATGAAAATGAATCCGATCTTCCATCTCATGATGAACAGCACGTATGGAAAGATATGAAAGCATTATAGCCACCATTACAAACCCAACATGATACCAGGTTTGGACATGGAGAAAACTTGCCAAAAAAATAAGAATAGGGGTAATTGCCTGTGAAAAATGGTCCCGCCACACAACGGTTCCCAAAAAAAACATTGACCCAAGCAAAGAAAACCAAATCAGTGCAATGACCGTATTTCGCACATCTGGATTAACGAGGACGTCATAATACGATTGCCACATACCAAGAGAAAGCAGACCTGCCGCCAATGCGACAAAAATACCGAAAACGTCCCGGGTGGTAAAGTTCTTCTTAGCTATGAGTAATGATTTTTCAGAGTCCATGGAGCGCACGGTTACGGACATGATCTTCAAAAGTGACCGCGTACACGGTTTCACCTGTATTCAAATCCACCAAAAAGTAGTAGTAGGGATTACTCTTGGGAAAAATTGCCGCTCGCAACGACATGATGCTCGGATTACTGATTGGTCCCGGAGGCAGCCCGACATTGCGATAGGTATTATACGGAGAGTTGCTGTCAATATCCTTGAACGTTGGCTGCAGCCGAGTCGTACCATGCACGTAATTGACTGTTGCATCACTCTGAAGTGCCTGACCGATGGCGATACGCTTCCAAAACACGTCACTAATCATATCTCGTTCCTCCTTGGTCCGACCTTCTTCTTCGATAATACTCGCCATCGTAATAAGTGAAAACAAACTCTTTCCCGACTGTTTCACGCCCTGACGAAGTGTCGCATCAAATTTCTTGCCAAAGGTATCAAGCATGAGCGTAATAATTTCCTCGGCCGTCGCTTCGGGAGCAAATTGATACGTGTCCGGAAATAAATACCCCTCGAGCGAAGCGGTCTTTGGAGCATCAGCCAAAAAATCATACTGTGTACGCCACTGTGGCAGGGGTCGCTCGGCCAAATCAGCAAACTTCTCTCCTGGAAGCTTGTTGGCCGTCAAACGCTCTGCCATTTTTGCTATGGTCCACCCCTCAGGAAACGTGACTCGAATATCCCGAGAAACCGTTTTGCCAGACGTAACAATCAGCGCTATCTCCGGGACGGTTAGAGCTCCAGACAAGACATAGTCTCCGGCAATAACCTGGTGTGTTTTTTGTTCGTGAAACAAATACCAGACAAAGGTAAAACGGGAAAAAACGATGCCCTGCTCCTCAAGCCTGGCACCAAGTGTATAAACATCTTCTCCCGGCTTGACCTCAAATGGCTGGTCGGTCTTACGTGACCCGGTCACATGCTCCGTCGCATAGGAACCAGCGATAAAGAACGTGGCTCCGAGAAAAGAAAGTATGGCGGCAATAAGTATAAAGACACGCACAAAACAAAAAGAATGTTACAAACCGATTACCTGAACGACCGCATCCCTTTTGCGTGACCCATCAAACTCAACAGCGAAAATAGTTTGCCGCTCGGTGAGCAGAAGCTTTCCCTTTTCTACCGGCACGGTCTCACTGTTGCCGAGCAGTATCGCCTTGCAGTGAGAGTGTCCGTTGCTTCGTCCGTCAGCCGTACCGGATTGTCGGCGCAACTCGAACAAGTCGTGGGAGTACTGAGCATCTACCGGAACAATCTTGTACAGCACCCGCATAAAGTCCTGCAGAAGCATCGGCTCATTGTGATTGATGGCAATACCCATTGTCGTATGGGGAACATAGATGAGCACCTGCCCCTCTCGAATACCGGAACGATCCACTACCTCTTGGACCTGATCGGTAATATCTATGAATTCGATCTGAGATTTACTCTCAAGATCAATCCTCTCTTTATGTATTTTCATACCCGGGAGCAGAAGTGCAATACTTTGCCCTCTGGCAAACTATGAGCATCCGCTTTATTTTTTATTTTTCTCTTGTACGACGAGCACTCCCGACTAGAGAGCAGCCAATTCTGCTTTCAGCGCCTCCTTGCCCTGTACGCCGATAAATTCTTTGACGATTTGTCCGCCTTTGAACACCTTGATCGTTGGAATAGACATGATACTGAACTGTTGAGCGATATCAGGATGCTCATCAACGTTGAGTTTCCCAATCTTGGCGGTTGTTACTTCACCGGCTAATTCTTCGATAACCGGCCCCATAATCTGACATGGGCCACACCATGGCGCCCAAAAATCAACCAGTACCGGTACATCACTTTTCAAAACTTCAGCATCAAAGTTCTCTTTGGTAAATTCAACAGCCATACCATTACAAATAAAAACATATTACTCTTCCAGTATACCGAAAGTTCTCGTGATTGGCAAAGCGATACTACTTCTTGAGTACCGCAAGAAAGGCCGATGATGGAATAGAAACGCGTCCCTGACCCATTTCTTTGGCTTTTTTCTTTCCCTTCTTCTGTTTCTCGAGTAATTTCTTTTTGCGTGAGAAGTCGCCGCCATACATATAGCCGGTCACATCCTTACGATAGGCCGCAATCGTTTCGCGAGCAATGACTTTACCACCAATAGCCGCTTGCAGGGCCACTGCAAAATTCTGCCGCGGCAATACCTCTTTCAGTTTCTCTACCACTCGTTTGCCCTCGCTGTGAGCGTCACGCTTGGGTACCATACGAGCAAAGGCATCCACCGGTTCATTGGCTACCAAGATATCAAGCTTGATAACATCACTTTCTCGATACCCAATCAATTCATAGTTCATCGAGGCATATCCGGAAGACGCGCTCTTCAGATCATCATGAAAATTGACAATCACATCCATAAGTGGTGCTTCAAAAGAAAGCAGTACCCGTTCTTCATCAATGTATTCCGTATTCTTATAGTCCGCCCGAATAGACTGACACAGTTGCAAAACACCTCCCAAGTATTCACTCGGTACTACGATAGAAAGTGCTACATAGGGCTCATACATGGCTTCGATACTGGCGGGATCCGGCAAATCAACCGGCGAGTACAGAGCAATATTTTTCTCCTCACCCCGAATTTTCATCTCGTAGACCACCGAGGGAGTCGTAATGGTCGGTACAAGATTAAACTCTCGTTCCAAACGAGCCTGAATGATTTCCAGATGAAGCAGACCGAGAAATCCACAACGAAAACCCCGTCCCAACGCCTGGTTGCTTTCCGGTTCAAAAGTAAACGCCGCATCGTTTAACTTCAGCTTATCGAGAGCATCACGCATGAGGGTGTAGTCATCGCCATCTACCGGATACATACTCGCATACACAGCCGGTCGAATCTCCTTATAGCCAGGCAGACGCTCCACCACCGTTTGGTCACGTTCCTTTTTCTTCCACGTCACCGTATCACCGACTCGACAATCAGCAACAGCCTTCAGTCCGGTCGCAATATACCCAATATCGCCCGCACGCAAAATATCGGTTGCCACCAGGTTCGGATGAAACAATCCTACTTCTACCGTCACTCCCTCCTTTTCTGTCCCTAGCATATGAAGGACATCATCACGCTTCACTGTTCCGTCAACAACTTTGACGTAGGCCACTACTCCTTTATAGGTATTGTAAATCGAATCAAAAATCAGGGCGCGAAGAGGCGCGTCTTCTTTGCCGCTTGGAGCTGGTGTCCGCTCGATAACGCGCTCCAACACTTTTTCCACTCCCAATCCGGTCTTTCCGGACGCCAGCAAAATATCTTCTTCCTTGCACCCAAGCACATGCACGATTTCTTTCTTGGTCTTTTCCACCTGGGCATTAGGCAAATCAATCTTGTTGATGACCGGCACAATCTCAAGTCCCTGTTCAATAGCCAGATACAGATTGGCGAGTGTCTGCGCCTGCACTCCCTTGGTGGCGTCAACGAGCAAAATAGCACCTTCCACGGCTGCCAAGGAACGCGACACTTCGTAATGAAAATCGACATGACCCGGCGTGTCAATCAGGTTCAATTCGTAGTCCACCCCCTGATACTGATGAAACATTTTGACCGGCTGAAGCTTGATGGTAATGCCACGCTCGCGCTCCAGATCCATCTGATCGAGGATCTGTTCTTTCATTTTGCGCTTTTCCACCGTATGCGTGATGTCGATCAGTCGATCGGCCAGCGTAGACTTGCCATGATCAATATGAGCAATGATGCAAAAGTTGCGGATATGCTGTTGTCGGAGGTTTGTTTCCATTTCCCCAGCCTAGCCGAAAAATGGCTTTAAAGCAAGATTTTCATGAACAACTCGTTGGTATCGGGGCGGCGCTTCCGACATGGCCAAAGAAAAAAGGCGCTCTTGAGATTCCAAGAACGCCCGCTCCTCCGTCTTACTCTCCATCAGACAAGAATGATTGGGTGACTCGCACCTGATCCGCTGAAACACCTGCCCTTTCAGCTACGGAAGCTCGGCAGCATCCGATGACCACCTTTCTTCCTAGGAAACTGAACGGGCCACTTCTCCTGTCGTTACCACAGTGTTCGCAGACATACTGGGCAGCAAGACGCACGGACATCTGTTCCGTAGAACGATCAGCACCTTCAAACATGACTTCTCCTCTCCGGTTTTCAAACAACAGCAACAAAAAAGCCGGTCAGCTTTTGGAGCGAGACCGGCTTCTCTCTACTGTTTCAAACGTTTGTTCATCCACGTGTCACAGCAAAAAGAAACCGACCTCGCTTCTCCCAAAAGAAGAAGCCGGCGGTAAACATGAAGAAACAATAGGTTGTCACGAGTATACGCTGCATATATGTATTCCCAAAATACCAATTCCCAAAAAACCTGTCAACTGAGCTGAGGCCTACCAATCCCCACGCTCCGGGTGATCTTCGGTTAACACGGCGGCTTCCGGCTGACGAAGTACGCGACAGAGGAAAAAGCGTTTGACACGGTCAAGTTCCTCTACCTTGAGCCAATAGGAGAAAAGAACATACGCTCCACCACCGATAGTAAATCCAATGAGAAGCTGGAGAAACACTTCCACAAAGGTATCAAGCTCGTTGGTTGTCAGTGCAAACACTGATTTGGAAATCTGCGCCACCATCCCGGCTAGAAGAGCCGCGAGGAAAATTTTTCCAACTGGCCACACAATGAACTGATCCTCCCAAAATGACAGCCGTTGTCGCAAGAAAAAATAGAGGAGCGTAAAGTTCAAAATCGTGCTGACAGAAAACGCGATGGCTAATCCCTGCACGGCATATGTCGGCAAAAGAAGCGGGATCAGGGCAATATGCACTGCCTCACTGACAAGTGCAATATACAAAGGTGTTTTCGTGTTTTGCAGAGCAAAGAAAGCGCGGGCAAAGAGCGGGATCAAACTCTGCGCAAACAAGCTGATAGCCAAAAACTTCAATACCTCGAACGTCGCAATGGTATCCTGCCAATCGAAATTACCCGATCCCAAAATAACACGGACGCACTGCGCCCGGAAAATAATAATAAAAATCGACAAGGGTACCACAAAAAACAGTATTTTTCTCCCCGTCTCCGCAAACATCTGAAAAAAATCCTTATCATTCTTTTTGGCGGCAAAAAGCGAGAGTGCCGGAAAGGCAGCTAACGAAAAGGCAATTCCAAATAAACCCAGTGGCACACTCTGAATATTATTGGCCAACGTGAAAGCAGCGAGACTGCCCGATACCAGAGTCGAGGCAAACACCGTCATGACAAGCAGACTGATCTGATTGACGGCCATGCCAAGCGAACGAGGCAGCATCAGCTTGAGCACCCGACGAACATTGGCATCTCGCCAAGCAGCCAAAAGTCCCCACTGGTACTGAAAACCGGCACGGCGGAGAGCCGGGTACTGAACAATCATATGAAAAAAAGATCCGAGCACCACCCCCCAGGCTAGTCCCTCTGGACCAAACGACGGCGCCAAAAATTCAGCCCCAAAAATAATACCGACGTTATAGAAAACCGGAGCAAACGAATAGGCAGCAAACTGCTTAAATGAAACCAGTACACCCCCAAAGACGGCACTGGCAGCCAAAAACAGTGGGGAGAGGAGCATAATCCTCGTCAGCTGTGTCACCAGCGCCTTTTTCTCCGGCTCAAAACCGGGAGCCAAAATATCTGTCAGGGTCGATGCAAACACTATGCCGAGTATCGCAAAGCAACCAAGTGAAAACAGCGTGGTATGGAGCACTCCCGACGTCAGACGCCACGCCTCCTCGCGTTTTTCTTTGGTCAACAACTCTGTAAAAATAGGAACAAAGGCGGCGCTGAGCGCTCCCAAAACCAAAAACCCATAGATAAGGTCGGGCAAACGAAACGCCGTATAGTAGGCATCGAGCACGTCACCAGCCCCGAACTGCGAGGCCAACACTCGGTCGCGCAAAAAACCCAGGAATCGACTGGCGATACCGGCAAAAGCGATGAGCAACGCAGCACTCCCAACGGTAGCGCTCTGCATGCTGCCAAACGAAAAAATCAACGTCCACAACTTCTTCATGATTGCCGAGAGTTCATTCATTTATGTTCCAGCACCACCCCGTGAAAAACATCCGTTTGCAGTGTTGTTTCGTGGCGCAGTTCCCGTTCATACGGTACCAGATTCGGCTCAGTCTGCCAAATAACCTGGGTATTGTCCGGCAGCATCAGACTGGTAGACAACGTACTGCCGATTGACCCTGACTGCTTCTGGTACAACACACCGTACGAATCCACACCCCCACTGCGAAGCGCCGGCATATCAACACGAAAAGGAAGTCGATACTGATATTCAACCGTCACCGACTCTTTTGGACTGACATAGACCCAGGCTCCAAAAACAGTCTTTCCCGCATCCTCAGAAATCCGCACGCCACTTTTTTCATCGATAACCATACTGGCTTCTTCTCGTACCACGTCAGCATCTCGCCCAAATCCCAGCCGCTCATAATCAAGCGGCTCCTGTCCGAATTCCCAGGTTGTCCCCCGGGTGGAAAGGAGCTCCGATCCCTGCGGTACATACACCCGCATATAATCAGCATTCACCTTGTTCCACCAATCATACGGCGTGTCTCCCCCATTGTGTTTTCTTGTGATACTGACCGTATCAATAATCGATCCGTCATCCTCAATGCTTACCTGGTGATGAATATGCTCATCGATAACCCCATCGGTTTTGTATCCGTTGATATTGCTATGTATAACCGATACGTAGTCCTTGGCTGTCTCCAAAACACGACCTGACCAACCAACCTCGTTGATAAGCGCCTCAGTCTCTGGATGACGCATGTAGATCAAAATATGCTTTTCATTGAGGCCATCGATCAGCGCTTCCGACAAGCGCTGCGATGTCTGACGATCCTGCAATGAAAATACTTTTTCAAACAACATTCGCGACAAATCAACCAAAATCTTCTTGGGCTCATTGAGTTCCTTGTCATACTTCACTTCCACCTGCTCCTGCACAACCGGAATAAAATTTTCAGCATCAATCGTCAGTCCATACTGTGGCAACGTCATCGGTCCCACCACACTGAGCAGCTTTTGCATGATAGTGGGCGTCAGCGCCACTACACCATCAACTGTAGGTCCACCTGTTTTTTCGTAGAAAAATATCGCTTTCTCCGCCGACATCGGAAAATCAGGAAACCAATTACTGTCATGCAGACTCCACCCAGCGCTAATCTTCTGAATAGGTTTCGGAGGCACAATATTTTCCTTCAGCTGACCGTCCGGATTAAAAATACCATCCACAAAGAAACGTCGAATTACCCCATTGTAAACATCCACGAGGGCATACGTGCCGATAAATCCTCCCGTAGCCCGCATCTCCTGATTATTCTGCAACAGAAAGAGATAGGTACGCGGCCCATTGCCTCCCAATAACTCTTTAAAAAGCGTTTCGTGCTTCTCAAATCCCGAGAGCACATCCAAGAGCACAGGCAAACTCGATCGCACCGCAAGAAATTTTTCTCGCTTGTCTTCCGGCACATCATCAATCGACACACCGGTCAATTCTTTGTCTGCCTGCTCAAGCGACAGGCGTGCCTGACGCAAGGGGTCTTTTGCCTGCTCCAGAAGCGAAATGAGAGACACTTTTTCTCCTGCCGCATAAGAGTCCTTGGATAAGGCTACTCTTTCTGCCAACACAGACAGCGGCTTACCTGCTTCGGAAAAATAGGCTCCGGCTTCAATGATATGCTTGCCTGATGCGGCGCGTGAAAGACCCGGGATAAAACGAGCAACATCTACCACCCATCCATCAAAAAAAGGCAGCGCTTCATCAGCCAAAGCAAACGATTGGGCAGCCTGGTCAAAATGTTGCACTGCCCCCTGATAGTCCTTGGCCTTCAGTTTGACAGTGGCCGCCATAAGATTTTCATACCCACGCTCGCCCTCTGCAACCACTCGTTTTTCAACCGTTTGTCCAACCGCAAACAGAACCCAGCCCAAAAGAACGAGCAGGATGCATCCTCCCCCTATAAAAAGTGCGCGCCCAAAAGGTCGTGGTCGCGAATGGTGTTGTCCAGAAAATGAAGCCCCCATGATTCAAATATTTTTTTTGTTGCTGTCTTGATATATGCGATAGGTCAGCGCAGCCATTTGTCGAAACTGAAACAATGCCCCCTGCTTATATCCTCGAAGCTGCAGCTCTTTTTTCGCATCAGCGTCCGATTCCATGTGTTGCACCGCTGCCACCAGTGATGATTCTTTTTCAGGTTCAAAGTACAAAGCGGCTTCTCCGAGTACCTCCGGCAAGGATCCTCGACAAGAGGCCACCACAACCGCTCCATGTGCCATCGCCTCAAGTGGCGGCAGCCCAAACCCCTCATACAAAGAAGGAAAAATGTACAAACGAGTCAATCGATACAGGGAAGACAGCTCCTGATCCGTCACAAAGCCGGTAAAAATAATATTGGTCACTCCTTTTTCCTTCGCCTGCTCCTTCAGCCGGGCATAAAAAAAATCTTCTTTCCCGACCAGCACCAGCTGATACTGTGGGAAGGCCTTGGCAACAGCAAACAGCACTGGGAGATTCTTATGTGGATAGGCATTTCCCACATAGAGGAAATATGGTTGTAGTATATCACGAACCGCCCCCTCTTCTCCCTTGTGCACCAACCCCATACGCTCAAACAACGCCCGCTCTCCTTGAGGAGAAGAAAAGCGACAAAAAGAATCAGCAGCTTCATACGTCACAGTTATTTTTCCTTGCGCCACCGGATATTCGGTCACGATATCTTTTTCCGTAAAATGAGAGACGGTGATGATATGTGATGCCCGCCGAATCGCGGAAGCGATAACCAGGCGATACACCAAAAACTTGAATGCGTAGACAAAGGAAAAACGAGTCGTATTGCGGAGCGTGGGATAGTGAACCAGAATCAGGTCATGAATAGTCACGACAAACGGCTTCCGATAGAGCATCGGGACATTGAAATGCGGGAAGTGGACCAGATCAAAAGAATAACGGTACAGCATCACCACAAAAAACAGTTGCTCGGAAAAACCGTACCAGGCATACTGCGCTACCTTCTTTTTGAATCGCGTGTTTTTCGGATGATATTCGTCAAAGTTTTCGCGACGCAAAAAAATAACATACTCATTTTCCTGATCCACTGATTCCAAATGTTCAATCAGCTTTTCTGTATAGCGCCCCAATCCCTTCCCGAGCGACCCATAAAACCGAGCGTCAATTCCAATACGCATACACGTGAAGTACGGTTGTTATGCACCGCTATCCTGTCCTATCTGCTGTCGGTCAAGTGCGTAGAGAAGAAGCGCCTGAGATACCAGTATCTTGAACACATCGCTGTCTTCGATATGGTTCTTGGTCTTGGAAAATATCAAAAACGCTGCCACACCGCCGGCCTGACGAGGTGACCGTACCACGGCATAATCCTGCTCTTCCCAAAAAAACTTTCCCTCTGCCAACAAGCTCTCAGCATTCAAATACTTTCCAAACAGCTTTCGGTTATTCTTTTCAATCACCTTCTCAATCGTTTTCTTTTTCACATTGATAAAACAGAGTGCTACCTGTTCTGTCTTGCCAAGCAGTGCGACCGTGCCCAAAAGCGAACTGTATCGATGATTCTCTTTTTTCCCGGATATCGAAACAACCATCCGTGGCAAATTGAATATGAATTCCTTCACGATATCAAGCTTGCGATTCATTTCTCCGATATAGGAATAGGAATCCGAAAGATCTCGCGTGATCATGTTGGTCTGCTTTTGCAGATGGAGCTTTTCTCGAATTGCCCGAAGCAGTGTTTTTTCCTTGGCCAAATAGGCCAAAAATCCAAATGTTCCAAAGCAAAAAATAAACAGCGATTCGATATCCTCTTCGCGCAAATACGTCGCGTCGCCAAAGACAAACTGTGGAGTCAGAATGACCAGGACAAACAAGGTGAGATAAATCCAATACATAAGCCTCTATCCTGATTGAATACTGACGGATACTTCTTTACAAAACCTACGCCAACAACTTTCGCATATACTCTTTGACGTGCTCTCCGATATCCTCACGCTCGATAGCGTACGCAAGAATGGTCGTCATGTAATTGAGCGGATCTCCCGTCGTCATCCACTGGCCACCTTCCACGGTCTTGGCATAAAACGTCCCGCCGTTTTTGATGTAGTTGTGAATAGCATCCACCAGCCACAGCTCATTTCCCTTCCCAAGCGCGGTCGAACGAAGAATGTCGATAATGTCCTGATTGAGAATATACCGTCCGAAGCCAGCCAGACGCGATGGTGCTTCTTCTCGACTCGGCTTTTCGATAATATTTCGCACCTGCATCGTGAGTGGATCCACATCCACTATGCCGTATTTTGATACCTCGCTCTCCGGTACTTCCTGCACGCCGAGCATCGGCTGGCCATGCTTGTTGTACTCATCCACCATTTGCTTGGTAAAAGAAACTTCCGACTTGACCAGGTCATCACCAAAACAGTAGATGAACGGCTCATCATCAACCAGACTGGCAGCCGAGAGAGCCGGCGTCCCATTGCCATAGGGGCCCTTCTGACGAATATGGACAAAGTTGGCCATCTCCGCAATACGATGCACCTGTTCATAGCGCTCTTCCTTACCGTTCTTGCGCAGGTCATCTTCAAGAGCGGATGAGTAGTCAAAATGATCCTCAAGTGGCTTCTTATCCCAGCGTGTCACGAAAATAATATCCTCAATCCCGGCTTCCACCAGTTCTTCCACCACGAGCTGAATAATCGGCTTGTCGACAATGGGCAGCATTTCTTTCGGCATGGACTTGGTGGCCGGCAACAGCCGGGTACCACTCCCGGCGACCGCAATCACCGCTTTCTTAATCTTCTGAATGGGAGCTTGAGACATAGGAGAGTGCTATTACTTCTTAAGTGAAACTATTTTCTTATACTCGACGTTGAATTCCGAAATCGCTTCATTGATCATCGGATGCATCCGTTCACCAAGCTTGTGCTCCCGAGCAAACGCCCCGGCCTCAAACAGCGACTCGTGTGTGCCCGTATCAAACCAGGCGCCCTGTATCACGCGCACATCGAGTTCTCCGGATTCCAAGTAGAATTTCTGCAAATCCGTAATTTCCAATTCACCACGAGACGACGGAGCAAGCGTCTTGGCCGCTGCAATCGCTCGTTTATCAAAAACATACACTCCCGGGATAGCGTAGTGACTCTTTGGTTCAGTCGGCTTTTCCTCAATACTCTGCACCTTATTATCAGATCCAAATTCTACCACACCAAACCGCTCCGGATCTGGTACCTCCTTGGCAAAAATACGTCCACCCTTGGTAAAGGTCTGAATGGCTTCGGTAAAATCATCCTCAAAAATATTGTCTCCCAAAACGAGGGTTGATGACTCGCCATCGAGGAAGTCTTCGGCCAAGACGTAGGCCTCGGCCAGGCCACGCGGCGATTTCTGTACTACGAACGAGAGATTGACGCCAAACTTCCGAAAGAGTGAACCCAAGAGGTTGAGGAAGCTCCCGGAATGCTCCGGGGACACGATGATGAGAATATCCCGAATACCCGCTTTGATGAGCGTGTTCAATGGATAAAAAATCATCGGCCGATCATAGACCGGCAACAACTGCTTGGAGGTGATAGCTGTGAGCGGGAGCAATCGCGTCCCTGTCCCACCGGCCAAAATGATACCTTTCATAGGTTTGGTTTATTTATAAACAGGAAATTGCTTGCACAGCGTTTTGACTGTCTTTCGAATATCACGCAATACTGTGTCATTGCCCCCGGAACGAAGCGCTTCGTCGATACAGCCGGCCACGACTTTCATGTCCGTCTCCTTGAGACCACGCGTCGTCACAGCGGGCACACCGATGCGCACGCCGGAAGGATCCATCGGTCCACGCGGATCATCCGGGATGACATTTTTATTGACCGTGATTCCGATCTCATCGAGCAGATGTTCCGCCTCTTTCCCGGCGATACCGTACGTCGCGACAACATCGATGACAATCATATGATTCTCCGTTCCTCCAAAGAGCAGTACCGCTCCTCGTTTGGTCATCTCCTTTTCCAAAGTCTTGGCATTCTTCAAAATTTGTTTGGCGTATGTCCGAAACGACGGCGCCAGCGCTTCGCCAAACGCCACAGCCTTAGCGGCGATCACCTGCATATGTGGGCCACCCTGAGTACCAGGAAATACCGCCTTGTCGATAGCCTTGGCAAAGGCCTCCTTGCACAGAATCATACCTCCACGGGGACCACGGAGCGATTTGTGTGTGGTAGCGGTTACGACATCAAAGTGCGGTACTGGATTGGGGAGTGCCCGGCCTGCCACCATACCGGCGATGTGTGCCATATCCATCATGGTGATGGCTTTCACTTTTTTTCCAATGGCGACAAATTTTTCGTAATCAATTTGACGGGTATAGGAAGAAAATCCGGCCAACAGCAACTTCGGCTTGACCTCTTTTGCCAGCGCCTCGAGTTTTTTGTAATCAATCGTTCCATCCGCCTCCGTTTTGTAGCGGACAAAATTATACACCTTGGCCGGCAAGGTCACCGGATGACCATGGGTCAGGTGTCCTCCGTGCGACAAATCCATACCGAGCACCGTGTCTCCCGGCTCCAAGAGTGCCGCATACACTGCCAGGTTGGCCTGGGCACCAGAGTGCGGTTGCACATTAGCGTGTTCCGCTCCAAACAGCTTCTTGGCTCGTTTGATGGCCAGTGTTTCAACCACATCGGTAAACTCCTGTCCACCGTAGTAACGGCGCCCAGGATACCCTTCGGAATATTTGTTAGTCAAAACCGTTCCAAGCGTCTCTAGCACTGCCTTCGAAACGTAGTTCTCAGAAGCGATCATCTCCAGTCCCTCCTCTTGGCGTTTCTCTTCCCCCGTGATGGCAGCATAGACCTCGGCATCGGACCGTTTCAGAATCTCTTGTTTCATAAAAAATTTCATTGGTGATATCCCTATGGTACCAAGAAACTGCCCTTTCTGCACCATTGACAAAATGATAAAAAAGGTGTATAATTAATACCAAGTGCCAAAAAAACCACTCTCTTTTCAGGGGGTGGTTTTTCTCTTCATTCTTGCAAAAAATCCTCCAACGCCTCGGTATAGGGTCGTAATTTCGGTCGTTTGGTATTGAGAAGACCAGAACAACTTGGACGGCAGGCTGGCCGAGAAAAAAACTCTCCCGAAACCGGTGTCACGCGCATCTCTTTTCCCGCCAAACGATAGAGCTCCTGTGCTGCTTCATACCACGTTGCTGTCCCCTCATTTGCCAGGTGATAGATGCCCGAGTCACTCTTTGCCTCGATAAGTGCCTTTGTGGCCATAGCCAGGTCAGGCGCATAGGTGAAGCAACTTTTTTCATCATCCACCGCCTGTATCTCCTGTTTGACAGCCGACTGCTCCAGCATCACCGCAAAAAAACTACGCTTAGCCTCGGCGCTCTTGCCGGGATGACCGAAAAGTTTGGACAGTCGAATGATATAGTACGTTCCGTTATGCTCCCGTACTGTTCGTTCTCCGGCGTACTTACTCTCTCCATACCGATTGATAGGATTTGGGAGAGACCGTTCGTCATACCCCACTTCATTGGCACCGGCCCCGCAGCATCCCCCCGCTTCGCCCAAAGCTCCCCGAGGCGAGCCGCCACAACAACCGGTCGTGGCTTTGTTCTTTTCTAAAGCACCATCAAACACATAGTCTGTCGAATAGTGCACGAGCAGAAATCCAAGGCTGACACCAAGTGCCGCCAGCTTCCCCGGTACATCACGATTGAGCACCACTGCCTTCTGGTACTCCACATCATCTGTTTCACACTTGTCGACAGCATTGTACGCCACCGCATTGAGAATGAGCGCCGGTTGCAGCTCTCGCACCCTTTGTTCCAAAAGAGAAAAATCCGTGACATCGATATCTTCCCGATCCCATGCGGTCACAGAATAGTGTTCATCACGAGAAAAAACCCGCACCAATTCCTGGCCCAGCATCCCGAGACTCCCCAATATGAGTACCTTCGTTGTTTCCATTGGTTCAGTATACCAAACAACCGAGATATGCCCCAAACCTTCTTGAAACGAGTGGCTCTTGATAAAATCGGCTTTTACCCCTACACTACTCTTTCAGTGGATTCCGCCTCCACTGAAAAACAGCTTCCACAACATCCTTGTGAAGGAGGAAAGACATGCGGGGAAATACTTTTTTGGGGATCCTTATCCCCCTCGTATTCTGCGGATTCGTCCTCATCCTCGCGTTTCTCTGGATGAAGCGACGGAGCGCTGCCGCTCAACTGGCACGGGCCCGAGACACCTTCGTTGCAGCGCTGGCGAGTAAGGGCATCGAAATTAGCCCCGCCCTTATCAGGACCGAGCGAGACACCAACGCGATTGTCTGTGAAGCCCACTACGGGCGGGCTCATTTCGCATATGGTGAATACCACTCGGATGGTCGAATGTTCGTAGGTCAATATTGCAATCCAAACGGAGACCGTGGCAAGTCCTTCTGGTACCCCGCCACTCCCGCCCCCTAGTCCGCAGAGACAGCGTTCTCGAGCGGCTTTTTTTTGAAAACTTTTCTACTTCATCGAAAGAGCCTGCAAACTCCCACTCTGAAACCCATGAGCATGACTCCCGAAAGGAATCCCGTACACCCTCCCCCAGAGATCAACTTCTATTCTTTGTCCATCCGAAAGCGTAGCCACCAAGTACTGGTGCGGTGAAACAAACCAAATATACGTCCAACGAGCCTCTATGTCCTCCGGTTGAAATTGTCCGCTCGCCACGAGAAGCGTGCGGAGAAGATAATTCATATGGTGACACTGAAGAAACCCTTGGATATTCCACAGCGTCTCGATATCGGAAAGAAACAAACGGTCAAGACGAAGAAAAGTCAGCATTCGGTACCCCCGATATTTTTTTGCTAACACATCATAGACATATCTCAATGCCGCTTCTTGTGTCGATTGGGCACCGATCGTCTGTGCCAGCATCTGCATCTCATGCGGAAGGAGATGAAGAGGAGCGACAGACGAACGAGTTAACCATGGATTTAAAAATTGTAGTAATAATTTCATATGATTATGCCTGACTATCTCTTCGTTCACGAATTTTCTGCACCTTGTGATCGAGTGCTTTCATGATATCAACATCCATGGCTTTGGCGAGCATAAATGTCGTGATGAGCACGTCGGCAAATTCATCCTCGAGATGCGAAGCCTCTCGTCCATTCATTTTTTCTGCCCGCTGCCCATCGATGGAAGCCAGCACTTCATCACACAGCTCGCCATACTCTTCTCCGAGTTTGATAGTTCGAGCAAACACATGCTCCCGCTCGCTGAAATCTCCTACTCGCCGTGCCCGAAAATACGCATCCTGGTCACTGATAAACTGCTGCAATTCTTCGATGGTCATACTGATAAAAATTGAGAGAAATCATGTGTCGAACCTTCGGTCATATCAACATACGTGATACCGAGTGGCTCAAGGAGCATAGTCGGAATACGACGCGTCGGTCCAAGCTCTATCCCCTGTCGAAGCATCCCGTCATGCACCGGGAAGACAACTTTGGGTTTGATCAATTTGGCATACTCTACGGCATCTTCGAGCTTCATCCATGGTCCAGCCACCGGCAATGCCAGCACGGCAATATTCTTCTTGGGGTTATGAAAAGAATCACCAGGATAAAAGAGTGTCTCATCAATAAAAAATCCCGTGTTTTGCACTGCTGGTAGCTCATGATGAACACAGGCATGCTCACTCCCACAACTTTCGATACGCACCCCTTTCACAACTACCACCTCACCATCCGCAATGAGTGTGTACGTAATTCCCGCTTCATCCAAAATTTTCCCCACTCCAGCATGAGAAAATACCCGAGCTTTTGGGTTCTTAAGAAGTACCGAACGCAGACTCTCCACATGCACATGATCCTGATGTTCGTGAGTGATGAGGATAGCATCAATCCCCTCCACTTCCGGTGTGACATTATAATTCCCGGGATCAGTCAGTATCCTAACGCCTTTCACTTCGATCAAAAGACAGCAATGGCCAAATTTAGTGATAATCATATTATTTTTCCAAATTCAAAAATTCCATCTCTGGTCATCACGCATTCCTAATCATCAAAACTAGTTCACAATTCCGAAGAGTAAACGATAGCTACCTACAGCCGCGCACAATCCAAAGATTAACAAACGCAACCCAATTACAAAAACATGCGCAGTTGGATGGGTCGTAGGTGATGCATAGTCAAAAAAAGTGTCTATACCAGCCCTACTTCGATACTTCAGGCAATACCAAATACCCCAAATTCCAGAAATCAACAGGAAAATATTAACGAGCATAGAAATATTTATTTATCCAATTTCAAAAACTCACCTTCGCTTACTACATCAATCTGACCATCAATAATTTTCAGAGCAGAGGCGTCATCGAGAGCGTAGACCGTTGTTGGAAATTCAGACGCCAGAGAACGAAGCAGTCCTTCTCGCAAATGTGCAAAATAGTCAGAGTTATAGTGAGGCAAAATAGTGCAATCAACGAGCGCAAATCCCTGGTCACTGCCTTCAAATATTTCTTCTGGGAGAATAGTCCGGATCAGTTTTTCTGACAAGAGATTGCCCACCACCATACTCCCCGCACTGATACCCATGTATACTTTTGTCTTCAAGAGTTCTGGAAGAGCATTAGCAACACCGGACTCGCGCATCATTCGACTCAAATACTGTTCGTCGCCACCACCAAAAACTATAAGATCAGCCATTGAAAATCGCTTCTCCCAATTGTCTCTCGGTACTGCTGAAATATCAACAATATCTACTGATTGAAATCCCTGTTTCACAAAATACTGGATATCTTCAACGAGCCAACTTTTATCGTCCGCTACGAGCGTAGCTGCCGTCGGCACAAATGCCACACTCGTCTCACTGGCCGACTTCCCAAGCAATTCAAATAGCGCCTTTTCAATCGAGAGATTACTTATTCCACCTGATGTGAGAAGAAATTTCATAATTACCGTTTATTGTACTGATTCTCGTAATACGCTTGATACTCGCCGCTCTTCACGTTTTTCCACCAAGCTTCGTTTTCTTTAAACCACTCAACTGTTTGAGTAAGGCCATCTTCAAGGATCACGGTTGGTTCCCAGCCGAGCTCGTTCTTTATTTTTGAGAAATTGATAGCATAGCGTCGATCATGCCCGGCTCGATCCTCGACATACTCGATACTACTCTCGTCTTTACCGAGAAGTTCAAGGAGTTTTTTTGCAATCCAGATGTTTTCTTTTTCCGCATTCCCGCCTACACAGTAGGTCTCACCAAGCTTGCCCTGGTGGAGAATCAGGTCAAGAGCACGGCAGTGGTCCTCCACAAAAAGCCAGTCCCGCACCTGGAGACCATCGCCATAAATTGGAACTGTCTTCCCCTCAAGCAGATTGGTGATAGCAAGCGGTATCAATTTCTCCGGGAAATGATAGGGTCCGTAGTTGTTGGAGCAGTTGGAGATAGTCACCGGCAACCCATAGGTATGAAAATAGGCGCGGACGAGGTGATCCGAGGCAGCCTTGCTGGCGCTGTAGGGACTGCGCGGATCATAGGGAGTTGATTCATCAAACGGTGCATCGTCTTTCCCGAGTGCCCCGAACACTTCGTCGGTCGACACGTGATGAAAGCGCTTGCCGTGTTTCTTGGCCGCCTCAAGGAGCGTGTACGTGCCATGCACATTGGTTTCAACAAAAGCGCCCGGATCCATGATGGAGCGATCAACGTGTGATTCGGCAGCAAAATGAACGACACTGTCACATTCTCTCACTAGTTCATCCACCAGAGCCGCATCCGTAATATTCCCTTTTACAAAACGATGGCGAGTGTTTCCTTCTGCCGCGCGCAAATTCTCCAGATTTCCGGCATAAGTCAGGGCATCCAGTGTCACCACCTCGTACTCCGGATATTTCCCGAGCATGAAGTGGACGAAGTTACTCCCTATAAACCCTGCCCCGCCTGTTACCAGTAACCTCATAGTATTATTTTTTATAATCAAATTCTTTCTCAATATCCTGAAGCAATGGATGCTGCTGATCTTTTTCTGAAACGATCGGTGTCTCCACTCCCCACGGTATACCGAGTGCCGGGTCATTCCATATCACCCCACGATCGTGCTCCCGTGAATACGCTCCCGTGCACTTGTAGGTGAAAAACGTGTCATCTTCCAGCGTCACAAACCCGTGCGCAAACCCCTGTGGTATCCACAGCTGCCGATGATTGTCACCCGAGAGCTCCACACTTACATGTTGTCCAAATGTCGGCGAACCGAAACGAATATCAACTGCCACATCAAGGACCCGGCCTCGAAGAACTGAGACCAACTTCCCCTGGCCAAAAGGCGGCGCCTGATAGTGTAACCCTCGGAGTACTCCTTTTTTGGAAACAGAAAAATTATCCTGGACAAAATGTTCCTCCGGAGGAAGATTGAGTGTCAAAGTGTACCGTGTTTCTTGGAATGTCTCCATGAAAAACCCTCGCTCGTCAGTATAGACATCCGGCGTGATAATAAGCACTCCCTCTAAAGTGGTCTTTTCAATGTTCATAAAAAAATTTTATTCTTCAAAAAAGGCAATATTCCTCATCGAGGCCTTTGGTCCAAGCACTTCCCTCGCGTTCTTTTCATAGAATCTTGGAAAGTGAGTATTCCAGAGTTGCTCTGCGATATCATAATCATTCATAAAATGCTTCATCATTCTATCTTTATCCCCATGGTAATATTGTTTCACATATTCAATAACTGACAGAGAAAGGATATGTGCCTGGAGTCCGTTAAAAGTATCTTCTACCGGAGTCTCAAGAGTGGGCGGGTCAATAGCAACTCGAATGCCAGGGAATTTACTGCCATCAGGAGCCTCCAGGGCTACTCCGCCGAAGATTCCAGTATCAGCATGCCGGTCATGGTACTGCCAATTGTTCTGGAAATGTTCTGTCACAATTTTTGCTGCTCCATCAAATGAATCCTCAGGAACATACACAATAACAGAATCCCGTGAATTCGTATCACCAAGGAGTGTTTTTATTTGAAAATCTGCTGGCAAAGAATCAATATTTTGAACTAATTTTTCAGCAAGCTCTTTCACCAGATAAACAGGTCGATCCGTGAGTGCCGCTTTGATATTGATACGATACACCCGACCGCCCTTCTGATAATTCTCACTTTTAATGATATCGAGAGCAGTGCCATTTCCTTTTACTTTTAGTCCTGGGATATTCCCCATCCGTATTTGCTCAAAATACTCTTCGGCTATATCGAGGAGACGGTCATCTTCTTGCAAAAATGCATCCACGGCCGCAGCGCCTTCTATTTTTTGCAAACGACGAATATACTCATTCGTTTGCCTATTGAGCTTATGTGAGTCACCAGCAGCCTCTTGGAAATCCTCAAAGGAATCGAAGTTCTGTATATCCGGCAAGTCAAAAGTCACTACGCAAGTTTTCAAATCTAGCGCGTCATGTAGTCTTCTTGTATCTGAATTTGAATCCCGCTCGTATGTCTTCTGGTCAGTATTCGCTAAGTCAGCAAGAACAATCTTGAGCGCATGACCCAAGTGTCTTTCAATAGAATTCTCTTTTGCTTTATAGTATTCAATCGAGCCATGTCGAACTTCTTGCTGTTCGTGCTTTGCTACGGGCTGTTTCGGAAAGCTTGGAAATGCTTCTGGCATAGTCGTGAGATTGGATTCCTTCCATTTTATCCTACTTTCCTCAATAAGAAAACCGCCCTGCAAGGGCGGTTTGCGATACTAGAGACGAATGTCATTCATAACATCATCAAGGGTCTTCTTTTCCCTCTCTTCGGCCGGCTTGGCAGCATCGGCAGTCGGAGCGGCAGCAAACGAATCACGCGATTCACGCTGCGGACGGAGCGATCCTTCCGGTTCATTGATTTTCAGGTTAACCCGAGCATTGTTTCGCGCACCGATGACGCGGAGCAGTGTACGAAGCGCCTTGGCAGTCATACCTTCGCGACCGATCACCATGCCCATATCCTGCGGATTGACATCGAGGGTGATGAGCACGCCCATTTCATCAATCTTCCGTTCTACCTTCACATCGTCCGGATTATCCACGAGCATCTTCACGACGTACTCGATGAAATCCCGATCCTTCATTGCGTTGTCAGTCATAAGACTAGAGCCATCACGAATTAAAATTCCCCTACCGACATACTACTCTTTTTTTCACGAAACCGCAACTTCATGCTGAGCAATTTCCTGTCGAGATTTCTGAAAAAAGTACCCGATAGTCGCTATAGTAGCAACCGGAGCAATCCACTCAGGCACATGCACTCCAAAACCCTCTGTTATCATCACTAGACCCAAGCAGAGCACTGAGTACATGGCACCGTTTTTCAAATAGACATACTTTTTTACCCGATCGATATTGGCCGCAGTCAGCTGCCGTACAATCACCGCTCCAATGCCATTCCCAAGAAGAATGAGTGGAACAGACAGGGTAAACGCAAATGCCCCCAAGACACCATCAATGGAAAAGCTCATGTCAATCACTTCCAAAAAGAGAATCTTACTGATATCAGACATGCCGCTACCCATCAGCTTTCGCTCGGTCTCTTCGGCATGCTGGCGAAACCCATGCGTAATGAAAAAGGCGGTTGATCCTACCACTGCCCCAAAAGCAAGCATCGGGCTCTCCTTGAGAGCAAACCAGACAATGCCCATGAGAAACAAGGATACAATAGCGTAAAACCACACCCCTTGCTCCATAAAAAAGCATTCTGCCCGCAGACCATAGTGCTTGGCCTCGAGAAAAAGCCAGTGGAGAAACAAAAACAACAAAAAGACACCGCCTCCCATGAGCAGTACCGGGGCTGAGGTTTGAATAGCAGCGGTAATAGCCGGATCATTGGAAAATGTGGCTGTAAAAGAACCCAGCAATCCGAGACTGGGAATGGTGAAAAAAACGATCAGCCACGGTAAGATACCGCGCACAACAAAGACAGCAAAAAAAATCCCCCAGGTCATGAAAAACCGTCGAGCTTTTTTTCCCATGGTTGAAAGTACTTCGGCATTGATAACCGCATTATCAATACTCGATACCGTTTCAAACACTATCAAACCAAGGACAATAAGAAATCCGGAGAAAATATCCATATTTTTTTATCTATTCAGTCCACTCAAGCGGAGGGGAAAACGATTTCTTCCGCCACTCATCAGATTGACGACAGAGAAACGATTCTGCCGTACGCGGATCCACCAAAAGCTGCTCCGTTACCTTTTCCATGCGTAGGCCCTGTGATCCTTTGATCAGGATCAAATCTTCCGAGCGAATAATAGAGAGCACAGCTTCCACTGCCGACATCGGATCTGGCAGCCACAACACCTGCTTCCTCGAAAAACCATCTTTGAGCAACTCCTCATGCAGTGCCCGCATGTGTTTGCCGACCGTTACCACGATATGGACGCCGGAGCTTTTTACCGCCTGAGAAAGCGAGGCGTGCTCCCGATCAGTATCAATACCAAGCTCCAGCATATCCCCCAGAACAACCACCTTCCTCGGTGCCATGAGTTCTCCCATCACATCAAGCGCCGCTCGAGTGGACGTCGGAGAAGCATTGTAAGTATCATCAAGGAGATAGGTGTTGTCTCGTCCCGGCAACAGTCTCAGACGTCCCGGCAACGGTTCAAATTTTTCCAGTATCTCAATCACTTCAAACGGATTCATCTTGAGTGCTATACCAGCAGCGAGCGCAGCCAACACGGCGGGGATATGATGTTTCGCCACTACCTTGGGCAGACGAATCGGCAGTGTCTTCCCGTCAAAGTTGACCTTGAAGCTCAGTCCTTCCGCACGGCGTGCCTCTCGATGAAAAACAAAATTATCCGCCTGAATATCCGCCCCGTCTTCAAACCCATAGGTCATCACTTTTGCTTTCGTTTTTTCCCCCATCTTGAGTGTCCGCTTGTCATCGGCATTCAAAATAGCGATACCGTCTTCCGGTAACGCAGCAATCAACTTCCCTTTTTCACGGGCGATATTACTCAACGTTCCGAAATACGCCATGTGACTGGAAGAAATCTGCGTCACAATGCCAATCTTGACCGGAATAAACTCAAGCAAAAAAGCCATGTCCCCCGGACGATCAATACCCATCTCGAGCACCAAAACCTCGGGATACTGTTTTGGAAAGACCATCAGTGAACACCACTTACAGAAAACCCCGACCCACCGCACGATCGAGTTTCCACCGCTCTTCGCCCCAATGACGGTAAGCGGAATACCGATTTCATTGTTGTAGTTTCCTTCCGCCTTGCGCACCGTAAAGGCCGCCCCCAACACGAGCGCTACCGCCTCTTTGGCAGAACTTTTTCCGACAGACCCGGTGATACCAACGATAATCGGTTGATACTTGCGCAGTACCCCGCGCGTCATCAAACGAAGGATTTTCTCGAGAATTTTTCTTTTATTGAGCATAGCTTCCTATTTTTTGATGGTTTCTTCCGTCGGCTTGACCTTGGCGTACTCTAGCAAAAATTTCATGATCTGGCCAAACGTCGGGGCGGCGCTGGACTCTGCCCACTCAACATTCTTTGGATTATCCAGCTTCACAACAATCACGAATTTTGGATCTTGTATCGGTGCATACCCCACAAAAGAACCGATACTGACACCTTCTTCATACCCCTTGGAACCGGACTTGGCGACCTGTGCGGTACCCGTCTTTCCCCCGACCAGATACCCCGGGACATCCGCTCGCTTCCCGTGGCCGTTGACGACCACACTTCGGAGCATCTCCCCCATCGCCCTACTGGTATCTTCGCTGATGACTCGCCGCACCTCCTTGGGAACAGAACGTTCCTCGCTGCCATCCGAATGAATGACTCGATCAATGATGTTGGGCTTAAAGAGCCTTCCTCCGTTGGCCAAAGCGGCGTAGGCGGTCGCCATCTGTATCGGCGTGGTCGTAATACCCTGACCAAATGAAGCGGTAAAGAAGTTAATCGTGCTCCGTTCATTATTCAAATTTTTCATTGTCCCCGCTGCTTCCGCCGGTAACGTGATGCCCGTTCGTTCCCCAAAGCCAAACCGCCGCAGGTACTCTCCGAACAAACGGTTGCCTACCAATTTTTCCACAAAAATAACACCTGTATTGATGGACTCATCCAGCACCTTAAACATATCACTCCGTCCGTAGGTCTTGTCTTCGGCATTACGGATCACATACCCGGCTTCCGTGACTGATCCAGGATCGACATATTCCGTATGAGGAGACACTTTTCCTTCCTCAATACCGATAGCCATGGTGATGGGCTTTATAATTGATCCCGGCTCATAGGCCGTGCTGACCGCATGATTGAGAAAGATGGAATAATCCTCTTCCTTCGAATAATTGTTCGGATCAAACTGCGGTGCGGAAGCCATCGCCAAAATATTCCCTGTTTGCGGATCCATCACGATGGCTGTCGCCTGGTCCGCCTGATAGCGTTCCACCGAATCCTTGAGGATTTTTTCCGTCTCATACTGAATCACTCGATCCAACGTCAAAATGATACTGTCGCCATTTTCAGCATGGGTAATCGAGCGATCAGAAAGCGGGATCCATCGCCCGCTGGCATCCTTTTCTTGGAGCAGCGTCCCTGTTTGTCCCCGGAGCTGTCCATCGAGAGAGGCCTCCACTCCATACCCTCCCGCCCCTCCCTTTTCTCCCAAACTGGCAAAGCCCACGACCTGCGACGCAAGCTCGCCTGCCGGATAGTAACGATATTTTTCCGGTACCAGGGCTACCCCTTCCAAACGAAGTTCCTTGATCCGACTGACTTCTTCATCTGTCAGTCGCTTCTTGATAATTTCAAACGGATCATCGGTACTGCTGATTTTTTCACGAATGTCATTGGCATCAAGAAGAAGCGCCTGAGAGAGTTTGAGGGCGACCGTATCTTTTTCCGTAATATCCTTGGGAACGGCAAACACCATCTGATATTCCCGATTGACAGCCAAGGGGTAGCGATCCATATCGCCATCATGCATATAAATTTCTCCACGATCAGCAGAAAGTTCAAACGAGGCATTGTGCTGACCCTCAGCCAGAGCCACCCACTTATCGTGTGACAGCACCTGTAGAAAAAAAAGTCTGACAATAACCACCAGACCGACTACTAAGAGAAAGAAGAAAAATAAGCGGACGCGAAAAACACTCCCGAACTTTTCTTTTCCAGTTTTCTTTTTTGTTTGATAGTGGGGAGCGTTGCGCATATCTCTGTATCATCATTCATCGTAAAGAGGACTCCCTCCTTCCTCCTATCGCAAGGCTACCGGACCGTGCTCTTCCAAGTATTTGATATTTTCAAGTTTTTGCATCTGCAGTTCCTCCTGAGAGTCTTCAATACGCTTGAGCGAACGGAGATCGGCCTCGGTAATGCGCAGCTCGGCATTTGCCTGCTTCAACACATCAATCTCTCTTTCAAGCGTCCTCATGTGATAGCCCTGTACCGCACTCTGATTGACCGAGTACAGATAGTAGCCACCGGAAACGAACATCGTCGTCAAGACAGACAGAAGCAACAGATGCACCGATCCGGACAACTCGCGAGAGCTCTCCTTCGACGCATATGATGACATCAAATGTTTTTGACGGGAAACAGCCATATGAAATTGTATTTTTTGTTTTCTTTTTTTGCTACATCTTCTCCGCGACACGGAGCTTCGCACTGCGTGCTCGTGGATTTTCTCTCAGCTCTTCTTCTGTTGAAATGATCGGTTTTTTGGTAAGAATCTTGACGTTCGGCACTTGACCACAGCGACAGACAGGGAAATTTGGCGGACAGATGCACCCGGTAGCCTGCTCTTTAAAAAACTGCTTGACCCGCCGATCCTCACCAGAATGAAAGGTGATAACCAACAATCGACCACCCGGCCGAAGACAACGGACTGCCTGTGCAAGAAATGCCTCCAGATGAGCGAACTCTTCATTGACCGCTATCCGCAACGCTTGAAATGTCCTGGTTGCCGGATGAATCTTGAGAGCGTAGCGCAGCTTTTTCGGATACACTTCTTCGATCATGGTCCGGAGCTCAAGAGTGGTCGTGAAAGGCTTTTCCGTCCGTCTCTCGATGATGGCGTGCGCAATTCTGCGCGCTTCACCCTCATCACCATACTCACGAAACAGCCGTTCCAACTCCGCTTCCCCGTACTCATTGACGATCTCTGCTGCGGTCAACGCCTTCGAGCGATCCAGTCGCATATCAAGTGGCCCATCCTCTTGAAAACTCAATCCTCGTTCGGCTTCACCAATCTGGTCGGAAGAAAACCCCAAGTCGGCCAGAATGGCGTCCACTGTGTTCACCCCGAGCTTCCCAAGCATCACCTCAAGATCCGAATAGTTGGCATGTACCAGAACAAGTCTCTCCTCCTGGGAGGCTTGCTTGAGGAACACATCAGACTCCATTCGTTCTTCAAATAAGGCGACGGCTTCCTTGTCGGCATCAAACGCAATCACTTTACCCTGCGGCGACACTGCCGAGAGCATCATGCTCGCGTGACCACCACCACCTAAGGTCGCGTCTACCACCGTCATTCCCTTTTCAAGGTGCAGCCACTCTCGCACTTCTTCAAACAATACCGGAATATGCTTTGTCATAATTTCTAATTACTAATTCCCAATTCCTAATGAAACGCCTAGTCTCCAGATTGCGTTTGTATTTTTGTTAGAAATTAGATATTAGTTATTAGAAATTATTTAGTATATTCCCAGCTTTCCAAGATCCTCTGCAATCTTGCCCGTATTCTTTTCTGCTTGACTCTTGTACTTGTTCCACTTGGCCGTATCCCAAATTTCCAAACGATTGAACAAACCGACAATCGTCACTTCCTTTTTGAGTCCACCATCCATCTTCAAATATTCCGGCAAGAGCACTCGTCCCTGACTATCAAGCTCCACATCCGTCGCGCCGGCAAGCATTACCCGAATGAAACTCCGTGTTCCCGCTTCTCCAACCGGGAGCGTTCCCAATTTCGTTGCTAATTCCTCCCACACCTTCATCGGGTACACGAAGAGACAATTATCAAGACCACGTGTCAGCACAACCTTGCTCCCCAGCTCACCTCGAAACTTCGAAGGAAGCGCGAGACGCTTTTTGGGATCAATCGTATGTGAGTATTCGCCGATAAACATCTTGATTTCAGATTTATAATTGAAAATCGTAGCTTTGAAAGCACAAGAGAAAATACATCCCCTGACAGCCGACAATGTTCAATCTAAAATTATATTTTCCCCACTTTCACCCACTTTTCTCACTTACCTCCCCATTTTACGCCACAGCATGGGGAGTGTCAACACAGTACTTATGCACCAAAAAAACAGCCTTTTCAAGCTGTTTTTCCGCTCTATCCACCCTTTAACTCTTCTATTTTTTTAGATTCCTATCTTCAGGTACGTCTTTAAATGGCGTATACGACATAGCAATACCTTTCCGTTCTGCGTTTGCAATAAGATTCCGAATTCGTATAGCAAGTTCCTCATCTGAATACCCTGAAGACACACGCCGAATCCACTCACCCCAATGATCATTATCAACCAGTGCCTCTGTAAGTTTTGCCTTATGTTCCTTATACCCATTCAAATGTTCATGAACAGCTTTTTCAATGCCAGGATACGTCTGACTGAGCGACCGATCAATGAATTCTTGAAAATTTCGTAGTACGAATCTTTCAAAATATTCATCAACGTACTGATGTGAATATCGGAATGCTTTTGTAAAAGCCTCTTCCACTCGCGCCGTATCTGTAGATGACAACGCAAACAGCAAGCCCATATTGTGAATTCGTTCTTTGAGCTGTTCCTGTGGTTTGAGAAACAACCTCATCATGTCCTTATCACAGGAATACTGCCAAACACCCCGAGGGTCGACGACCTGATTCATTGACATTGATTGACAAGAGATCACCAAATCATTCGAACTTGGAGGAGCCACAAATGCATTCCGTGTCCCCTGCCGCATTTTGTCTTTTAACTCTTTTTCTTTTTCTACCTCAAGCGGGTGTGTATGAGTCCCTAAATATCTCTCGTCAATTTCCTGAGTAAGCTCCCAAGGCATATGAACAAAATCGGCCCCTCCTTCGCTCTTTTTAACAAGAAATTTTCCGTCTCGATTCTTCCCAGAAACCATAGACCACTCGTTTGCCTCCTGCCACGCCTTTGCATGAAACTCTTTGAGAAGCGCCAATTCTTCGGGAAGCAGTTCTCGCTGCAGCGCCTTCATCTTTTCGCCAACGACAGCCAGTGGCGAATCAAGCACAAAGACATCTTCTTTTTTCAATACACGCGTTTCTGCCTGCACCGTCAATGAAGACTCTTGGGTCGTTGCCATCCGCTCCGTTCGAACGTCTTGAGCAAGCACCGGGGCCGTATTGAGCGCGAGCATGGTAACAACCGGCGCCAATGCCTTCTCAACTGCCCGCTCAAATTTCTCCATCATCCGACTCCTGGCGAGAGCGAGCGCCTCCGCGCGTTCAGGAAACCGCACCACTGCCTTGGCCTGCTCAAGCCCGGCAGCATCGATTGCCAAGCGTCTGGCTTTTTCTACCACTCTTTCTTCTAGTTTGGATTCAGCTTGCTCTGCTCCGTTTCTGATACGATCAAAAACCTGCGATATACTCTCATCCGGTCGTTCCGCTGCATCAACCTCGTTCACACGTTCTACGGTGACTGGATACGAATGTTCAGACATAGTATTTATACGGACAATTTCTTTTTGGTATCATCTATTCTTTGTATCTCAAGTACTTCTCCTAGTTCTGCTTCTAATTGATCTTCTTTTTCTTGTAACTCCTGCAAAGCACTTTCAAACTCCTCCACAGCCGTGCGGAGATTTTTTTTAATTTCTTCCACCGGTAAATAATGAGACATAGATCAAGAAAAAATATGACTTGCAGACGTATACTACATTTTTTCCAACAGTTTCACCAGCAGTCGCACCGGAGCGCCTGCGGAACCCTTCGAAAGAAATTCGTCCGGGAGCGTCGTCATCCGCGGCGCAATATCAAGATGCACCCAAGGATAGGCTTTGTCGACGAACTGCTTGAGAAACACCGCGGCCGTGATAGCGCCCCCATAACGGGTACGTCCCAAATTGGCCACATCCCCAAATGTCCCTTTAATCTCGTCATCATACTCGTCCCAGAGTGGAAGCGGCCACACGTAATCCCCGCTCGCCTCCCCCAAATGACGCACCTCCAGTTCCAGCGCTTCATCTTCCGTAAAAAGTGCTGTCGCCCGTTCACCGAGCGCACCCATAGCCGCTCCGGTCAGCGTCGCCACATCAACGACCAGTGTCGGCTGATATCGCTTGGCATACTCGAGAGCATCCGCCAATATGATGCGCCCCTCAGCATCGGTATTCAATACTTCGATCGTCTTTCCCGACATGGAATGAATAATATCACCCGGACGATAGCTCGACCCGGACATCATGTTTTCCACTGCCGGCACCAAAACCACTATATTTTTCTTCAGTTTCAAACGCACCGCGGCTGCGAACGCATGGATCACCGCTGCTCCACCTGACATATCCATATTCATACCGAGCACCGATTCGCTCGGTTTCAAATTGATACCACCCGTATCAAACGTCACACCCTTTCCCACAAGCACGAGCGGCTTATCCTGCTTCTTCCCACCAGAGTATTCCAAGACAATGAAACAAGCCGGTGCTTCTGATCCCTTGCCGACACCGAGCACGCCACCCATGCCGAGTTTTTCCATTTTCTTTTCATCGAGCACGGTCACCTTTACCGGAAGTCCTTTCACAGAAGCCTTGGCATGTCGGGCCAAAATATCCGGCGTCATCGCGCCACCAGGCATAGTCGCAATGTGACGAGAGCGATTGACCTCTTCGCCGATGATGATACCCCGAGCGATGCCAGTTCGCACCTCTTTCTCCGCCACATTGGTCAGAAATAAATTCTGCACCCGAGGAAATCCCTGTTTCGGTTCAGTCAAAAACTCCCGAAACGAATACTCCGCCATGATACAATTCACGGCGAGTAGCTCCGCCACATCAGCCGCCGTCATTTCTAAATGCGTAAAACGAAATTGCTCAAAATCAATCACAACGTCTGCATACTTCTTTGCCAACGCTTCCCGGATGACTCGTCGTGCGAGGAGCACGAGCTTACGGCGCGTCATCTTCTCCTGTTCACCTATCACAAGAAGGAGTGTGTCCTGATTCCCCTCTCGTACGACCAAACCGTCCTTCCCTTCTTTCTCAAAGCGCACATGAAGCGTACCTCTCTTTATTTTTTCCTTCTCAACGATCTTGATGTTCATAGTGAGTCTGTTAAAGTAAGTAAGTTTCCACTCAGTGTAACCTTTAGAAATCCTTTTTAATCAGAGCTTTCTTTTTTTGTATCCCGGTTTCCGGCGGCCACAGACGCGATGAGTGCGTCGGTAACAGTCGAGCGCAGGCAGGACGGTCTCGACTAGACCACTCCCTGTTCGACAAAACGAGTCGGGTCTGTTCGCCGGAAAGAAAGTGGTAGAAAAAAGGAAATTTGATTAAAAATATTCTCTTACTTCTTTTCGAATTCCTTCATATCCATCAAAACTTCTTCCGCGTGACCATCTGGCTTCACATCTTCATACACTTTAGCAATCTTTCCATCCGGCGCTATGAGAAACGACGTCCGCAGGATACCCATGTATTCCCGTCCCATAAACTTCTTCTTCGCCCACACGCCATACAGCTCCACCACTTTTTTCTCCTCATCGGCCAACAGCGTAAAAGGCAACTCGTATTTAGTCGCAAACTTGGCATGCTTTTTTACGGCATCGACGCTGACACCGAGCACCACTGCCTTGGAACGCTTAAATTTGGGAAAGTTGTCACGAAACTGACACGCCTCAACGGTGCACCCCGGTGTGTCGTCCTTGGGATAAAAATAAAGCACTACCCACTTTCCCACGTAGTCCTTGAGGCTGTGTGAATTTCCCTTCTGATCTGGCAGCGTGAAATTCTTGGCCTTCGTTCCTTTTTTTGGCAGCATACCCGGTAGTGAAACTTCAACAATGTACTTCTGCACATTACTGAAATTTTTAATGAAAGAAATTATGTACCAACCTTGCCGTCCTCTACTACATCCTTAAATCCACCAGTTGAAGTTCTACTACCGGGCATAATTTTTTGATACCCGGTAAGAAAGAATTTTATCATGAAAAGAAAACCCCCGCCACACGCGCTGGCGTGGCAGGGACATGCCTCACTTCTGATTGACTCGGGTTAACGATGCGGACAAATACTGGCGTACACCAGCTCTTCAACCGCATCAGTTAACTCGTCTATCCTTTTTCCACCATACTTCAAGGCCTTCAAATGGACTATCGCCATGGCGTAGTTTTCTGCCCGCCAGTACTCTAGCACTGTGCGGAGAGAAATTGACCCCAAGAAGAAAACCCCGGCGCACAGGAAAAAAGTCTCCATCACTTCGGGACAAAAACCAATTGGCTCCGTTCCCTGTTCTTCGTCACTCAATCTCTCACCTCGTCTTCTCTACAAACAAAGAAACCCTGCCCGCAACGATTTACAAACAAAGCGTAGCGATTCGGGTGGGTCCCGATATCCAGGGTTTCACGTATTCACCTGATTTCAGGCTTTAAGAATAATAACCCAAAAACAGGGCTCCGTCAAGTTTTGAGGTATTGCCTCCCCTTCAGCCGCTCGGGGAAATATTCCTGATTGGCTTCTTCGGCCGTCTTGAAATCAGGCGTGTATTTGTAGTCTTTGCCATAATCGAGCTCTTTCATCAGCTTGGTCGGGGCATTGCGGAGATGAAGTGGTACCGGTTCATTGGGAAATTTCCGCACATCATCTTTGGCCGCGCCATAGGCCACGTAGAGTGCATTGGATTTTTTGGAAAGCGCGAGATAAGTGACAGCCTGAGCGAGGTGCACCTCACACTCCGGCATCCCGAGCATCTGACAGGCCTGAAAGGCCGCCACTGCCTGCGGGAGCGCAAACGAATTGGCAATACCGATATCTTCGGAAGCAAACCGCACCAATCGGCGCGCTACATAGAGTGGATCTTCACCAGCCTCGAGCATCCGTGCCAGATAGTAGAGCGCAGCATTGGCATCACTGCCTCGGAGCGATTTGTGGAGTGCAGAAATGATGTTGTAGTGCTCTTCGCCATTTTTGTCATAGAGCAGGTGTGAACGCTTGACGACCTGCTCAACCGTCAGCGTATCGATGTGACTCGTCTTCAGAGCAGCCGCTTCAAGTGTATTGAGCGTCATACGGGCATCCCCACCCGAAACAGCGGCGATAAACGAGAGCGCCTCCGGATCGGCCGTCACTTTTTTATCAAAATACGCTTCGCTTTCCTGGAGCGCTCGCTCCATCAAATCAACAAGCGTGCTTTCACTATGTTTCTCGAGTACCAACACTCGGGTCCGTGAGAGGAGTGCCGCATTCACTTCAAAGCTGGGATTTTCGGTCGTGGCGCCGATGAGGATGACCGTCCCTCGTTCCACGTGCGGCAACAAACTGTCCTGTTGCGATTTATTGAAACGATGAATCTCGTCAACAAACAAGATGGTCTTCTTTCCCTGTTTCTTGTTTTCTTCGGCTTCGGCAAAGACCGCACGCATATCCTTTACGCCGCTTCCGACCGCTGAGAGTTGTCGGAACTCCGCCTGAGCAGCATGTGCAATAAGCAGTGCCAACGTGGTTTTACCGCTCCCTGGTGGCCCCCAAAACAACAGTGACGGAATCCGATCAGCCGCGATTGCTTCACGAAGAAATGACCCCTCGCCCAATACTTTTTCCTGCCCGAGAAACTCAGACAGTGTTTTCGGCCGCAGGCGCTCCGCGAGTGGAATATAATTCGCATTTCTCATACGTAAGAGACAGGGTCACGCATTACAACTAACCGCCCGTTACTTCATTGCTAAAACGATGCCGACTGGGCAATGATCAGATCCCATCACTGATGGAAGAATAAAAGCATCCTGCACGCGGTCTGTGAGGGCGGCGCTGACCAAAAAATAATCAATGCGCCAACCGACGTTTCGTTCACGTGATTTGGCAAAGTGTGACCACCAGGAATAGTGTCCATTCCCTTCGTGAAACAAACGAAATGTATCCACAAAACCGGCGTCAATAAAATTTTGAAAGCCCTCTCGCTCCTCGTCGGTAAATCCATGCTTTCCCACATTGCCTTTTGGGTTGGCCAAGTCATCCTCCGTATGAGCCACATTCAAGTCACCACAAAAAATCACTGGTTTCTTTTTTTGAAGCTCCTGACAGTAGGCCAAAAAGGCCGGATCCCACATCTGGTGCCGCAGCGGGACACGACTGAGATCCTCTTTGGCATTGGGCGTATAGACCGTTACCACGAAAAAGTCCGTAAATTCTGCCGCAATGACTCGCCCTTCAGCACAGGGATCGCCATACCCATCCGGTTCCAGATGAAATTGCTTGACGATATCTTTCGGAAAACCATTGACCACTGAGAGCGGTTTGATTTTGGAAAAAAGAGCCGTCCCGGAATACCCCTTGCGTTCTGCCGAATGCCAATACTCCGTATACTCCGGCAGGTCAATCTCGGCCTGCCCTTGCTGAGCCTTCGTTTCCTGCAAACACAGAATATCCGGTTGATGTTCGGCAATAAATGGCAGGAACAGTCCCTTCTTGTGGACAGCACGAATACCATTCACGTTCCAAGATATAATTTTGAGTGGTTTGGTCGACATATGTGATTACTATTGCTCTTTGTTTACCTACCTTTCATCATACCAGCTTTTGAAAAAAAGAGAAATTCTACCTGAAAAGAATTTGAGGCCGCCTCGCTGTACACAGCAAGACGGCCCAAACATCACGACAGTTCGCGATACCAACGGAACCACTGCCCGCCAGCCCGATGAACCCCATAAAGAGGCTCCCTCCACGTCTCGATCAACACGAGCGTGAGAACGATGCTGGCCAGCAGCAACAGCAGCGTGCCTGCCGCACTGGGAAAGAAAACCCAGCTTGCGGCAAGAGCGAAAGCCGCTGCAAGAGCTACCCACGGGAGAATTCTCCCCAAGGACAGCAGTGTCACCATCAGAAACCACAAAAAGGACTTCTTCATGATGCTCCCCTTGAGCAAAAGACCCTATAACCACCCCCGCGGCGATTACTTAGTGCCATTATACACCCAAAAAACGCTCCTGTCAAGAGAGGAACGTTAAATTATGGCTTATTAGAGCCAATATTATGATTCTCGTCGTATCTCACTGGAACGCTTTTTCCCCTTAAACGCCACGGCATCCAATTCATGGAAACGACGTTGTTTTTCTTCAATCAAAATATCATCTTCCATATTCTTGGCAGCCACGGTTCCGGGACGAGGTGAGAACCAGGCGATAAATGTTTTGGCAAAATCCACCCGTTTGACCAAGTCGACGGTGTCTTCAAAGTCCGCTCGCGTCTCCCCTGGAAACCCTACAATGATATCGGTAGTAAAGACGATATCAGGTACTTTCGCCCGAATACGATCAATGAGATCGAGATACTCTTCCCGCGTGTACCAGCGGTTCATACGCTTCAAAACAGCATTACTCCCCGACTGCACCGGGAGATGAAGCGTGCGATCAATATTGTTGTAGCGCGCCATGACATCGATCAGCTCGTCTGAAAAGTCCCACGGGTTCGAAGAAATGAACGAGACTTTTTTGACTCGGGGGAGCGCAGCGATAGTTTCGAGCAAGTAGGGAAAGAGTGTGGGAATGCGATGACGATTGAGGTGCTTGACCAATATCGGTTGCACGAGACGACCATCCGGCAAGGCATATTTTTCACCCTCTTTCAATTTGTCTTGCAAAAAATCCGCCCCGTACGAATTGACGTTCTGTCCCAGAAGCGTAATCTCCTCGTACCCCTCCTCTATGACCTGTTTGGCCTCTGCCACAATATCCTCAAACGACCGGGAGCGCTCCTTACCCCGTGAAAACGGCACAATACAAAACGCGCAGTAGTTATTGCAGCCGTTGGAAATAACGATCGAGGCCATCTTGCCACTCGCTCGCGCGGGAGCGTGCTCAAAGCCCACTTCTTCCATGGGCAAAAACTCCGCCTCTGGCAGTCGGCTCGTCAGTCGTTTCATCATCTTCCCCGATGGTTCCCGGGCAGCTGCCCCGATCAGACACCCGGTCACGACGATGCGAGGAGCAGCGGCACCCAATCGCTCCGTGAGACTGCGCACGAGACCATAGACCCGCTCTTCGGCTTTGTCACGAATGACACAGGTATTCAGAATAAGAACATCGGCATCCGTCTCATTTTCGGCACGCACAAATCCACGTGAACGATACAGGCTCTCGATCCGCTCAGAATCAGCCACGTTTTGCTGACACCCAAAGGTTTTGATGAAGAATGTTTCTGCCATAGACATTCAGACAGAGTACGCTTTTTTCTAAAAAAAATCAATCCCTCACCTTTTCCAAAGAAACAACTCCTTCTGATTTAATGAAAGACGGATCCGCCTAACGGCTTGAGTTTTTACTCAGAGCTGTGCACCTTCCAAGAAAAGGTGCGGGATCAATCCTTTTTCTCAACAAGCATTGTCTGACCATTATTCTTCAAATTGATAGGAATATCCTGAAATATGAAGTTCTTCGTTTTTGGATTAAAAAGAGCGCGGACAAAAAGTCCATTCTTAGTCGCTTCATTTTCATACTGATCGAAAACCATATTACCAAGAGAATAATAAATCGTTTTGCCTTGGTAAACTTCCTTGCCCTGCACCACATGGGGGTGCGAACCGATAACGAGATCGGCGCCAGCATCAACAAACTCATGGGCGAGCTCGCGGACAACTGAAAGAATATCAACATATTCCTTGCCCCAGTGCGCATAGAGAATAACGACGTCCGCTGATTCCCCGGCACGTTTCAAATCCTCGAGCGCCCGTTCCTTTCCACGAGACACAAATTGGTTGTAATTTACAAAAGCAAATTTCGTACCACGGATATCCCGTATTAGGATACGTTCGTCACCGGAAAGCGGTGAACCAAAATAAAGAACGGAAGCATCGCTCAAATTTTTTTTCGTCTGTACTACTCCGTCTTCCTTGAAATTGAGAATATGGTTATTGCCGAGATTGACTACTCCGATATTGAACTTCTTGAGTACTCGTGCGACAGATGAATCAAAAGTGAAGAAATAGTTCTCTCGCGAGCCGACCTGACTCATCTCGCTCATCGATTCATTATCCGTCACAGGACCCTCCAGATTGGCTACCACAACGTCAGCATCATTCAAAGTTTCCTGTAACAATGCCAATGGGAAATCATCCCCGTGCTTTCGCATAGCGGTCCGGATATACCGATCAAACATCATGTCGCCACCAAAGAGAAGCGTAACCTCCTCCTCTTTTACAGCTGACCTATTCTCCTGTTTCTTTTCAAGTGTAAACACACCGCTTACATAACTGGTCACGTCAGAATCCTGACCACCGAAATCCGTGGAATCTTTCTGCTCCAACAGATGAAATTCCGATTCTTCAGCGGGAGACTCCAAGTATCCTGCCAAGAAGGCGATACACGAACGACAATCATTTCCCAATTCAGAAAAACGCTTTTCATTCAGATATTGCAGAACATTAATATTTTTTCTGTCCAAAACCTGAGCGCTTGCATGAGTGGCATGATGCGAAAAATCACTACTTATAACCACCAGTGTCTCTCCCTCCACAGTAGCCATATCTCTCACCGATTTTCCGAGTGTCACAAACGTTTCATACTCAAATGTATTCTTCAGAATAATCGGTACGATTTTCGCTTGGGGAAAATAATGACCAAGGAAAGGAATCTCGGTATAGATACCGTGTTCTCCTAAAAATGGTGCTCGCTTCTGTGCAATGGTAGGTAGTTCATTCTTCATCTTTTCCAAAAAATCCACATCAGGTTCCAACGTCCCGAAGAAAGTATCCCAGGTTGCACTGGTCGTAAAGGCCGATGTTCCCTCCTCAAAGCGCGACTGAAAATGATCCGGGCTCACCAAGATAATCCGCTGAATCGACGGATTCGCAACGGTAGCAAACGAACGAGCAATAAGAGGTGCAGCTAAAAAATGATGTGATGTCACGACGGCCAGTGGTTTTTCAATCCGAGACACCTCCATAGCCTCCGAAAATGCAGCTTCATATAGACTGCGATTACCATAGGCACTCTTGAGCGGAGTTTCATATCGTACTGGAGTGACAATATGAGGCAGAGGGAGCGATTCAGAATACAAAGAAATGAGCTCTCCTTTCCATGTCATTGCCAGGACAAAAAGGGCTATGCCGAATGCACAGCCCGCTATCACCAAAATACTTTTCCTTATTAGACCCATATCATTACCTCAATGATTCAGTCCAGGTCGGTCGATTTGGGAAAGATATCCGCTCACCACCCTCTGGTGCCAACGGTTTCCCTTCATACACCGCTGCCCGCCAATTTTTGTCAGTCAGTCGCTTTTCAAGTGGTCCCGTGAATTCATAATAGTCGTACACCAACCCTCGAGTGAGACGAGAACCGTTTGCATCTTTTACGGCCACAAAAATTGAATTTGGTTTTCCGTTTGCCTCATAGAGGATTTCCCCACCCGGAACATCAGTATGAATATCAGCGATCAATCCGGAACGAGCGTTATCCTCTACCGCAGTTTCTCCCGGGAGCATATCTATAACAGCTCCCAGTTTTCCCGGTTCCTGACGAAGGCGTTCAAAATCCGCATCGGAAATTGTCTTGTTCTCAATCTCCTGAAGTGCCATAGTTCGGAAAAAACTGAGAGAATCCAAAAATTGTTCATTACGACTCTGCAAGGTCTGATCGAGCAATCCAAGATCATTCATCCCCTGATAGGTCATCTTGGCGAGAGCTTGCAGTCGATCCCAGAATTCCATATTCGGCTCAACATATCCTTTCGGAACCGCCGGCTTCACTTGAGGATCATCTCCGCCACCGCCCAATTCAGCATACGACTGCTTAGCATAGAGGAGCGTATCATGTTTGAGTTCTGTCCACGAACCAAGTGCCGCCTGAGTATCCTTGCGTCGCCAAGCATCATGCTTCATGAAAAACGGATACCCGGAGAGTTTGTTTGACTCTTGGAAGAGGGACTTGAGCGTCCTGGTCCATCCCCAATAAATATTCTGGCCCCATGTTTCGTCTGGAAGTTCTGAAAATTTTTGCTTTAGCTCTGTGACTTTAGTAAGAATGTCCTCGCGCATTTCCGGATGATTCTTCGTGATCCAATCATTAAGAAGAAGATCGCTGGTCTGGTCACCAAACACAGACATGACCATGAGTGCGGTTGGCATGGAAGGAAGTAACGGGCCTTGCTCTTGACCCTTGGTCAGTTGGTTCAGAATGAATGCATCCGGCGTGAATCGTTGTCCCATGAATCGGAAGCCGCGTGTACTCTCAAGCAACCCTTTTTTATCCGTCGCCGTCACTTCGTCACCCACAAGCACGCTCGAAAGTATCTGGGGCGCCTGAAATGTCTTAGCCAATGCCTGTGCCCGCGAAACCGTTTCGGCATCAAATGCCTTCGGATTCCCCAGACGCCCTAGCAAATCCTGATACTCATAGATTCCCAGATCATCGCTCTCACCAACAAAAAACGTAGTGGGAATATAGACCGCCTCCCATTCCTTTTTCAACACCGGATCGTTCATCCACTCGGCAATAGCAAGTGAGTCACGCATGAGCTCTGGACTGGCAGCCAGCAAATTTTGACGCCCGAACCACATCATGGACCGAAAGTACGAACGAAGCACACTGTTCTTGGCATAGTGACTCCTCGGCCCAAATTGAGTGTAATCCTCAAAATACATTGGATTCACTTTAACTATGATTTCACCCAAGAGCGGCGAACGCTCCATCGATTGCGATTCATAGATCAGTTTTAGTTCCTGATTCACCCGCTCTCTTACATCAATTGGTATTTTTTCAGCATACTTGGCAAGAATGCCCTCAGCAGCTACCAACGAATCAATCTTAGTATCTTCTCCGGATTGTGACTCTCTCTCCCGTTGCACGCTTTCCATCATTAAAAGCGGAACGAGAAAATAACCGCTGAGTCGCTCGTAGCTTGCTTTTTCCTCTCCTGTCGTCACGGCAGCAGAGGCGACCGCCTTTGTAAATAACTGCTTCGAAAGGGTATGTATATGATCAAATAACACCGTCTGCTCGGCATGTTCGAATTCCTTTTCCAGCAACCGATGATAGACATGGAGCATATAATCGGTCGTCACGAACGGTGCATTCTCAGGAGCACGATAAAACTCGCCGAAGTATCCTCCAATTTTGTTATATATCTGAGTCCAATCATCAATTCTTCCCGACATCGCGTCCGGATCGTTGTCATAATCCAAGTCATGTATCGGTGCCACGAAAAAATTCTTTTCAGCCAAAGACTGCTTTTGGGTCTGCGAAAAAGCATACGGGGTAGCTCGGGATAGCTCAAAATCCTGAGGCGGCACAGGTCGCTCAAAATTTTTCATATTACCAAGCTCCTGAAGAGAGACTTTTTCAGTCTTCACCGCCGGCACAAATACCGAGGTCTCAAGAGCATATGGCGCAAAAACAAATCGCTCACGAACGGAATGCATACTTGCATCACTTCCTGGCTGCAGAATCGTGGTTTCGATAGGTTTACTATCATTTTGAAAGACCTTTTGAACCGCAATCATACCGATGGCCACCAACAACCCGAGCATTGTTCCTACAACCCACTGCTTCTTATGTGACATACGATATGAAATAGAGTTTACTCTTTCAAAGATATACCCCGATTTTCCACTCGTCAATCGACGCTCCCATTTTTTTCCACAATCAACTGCCCGCAGGCGGCGGCAATATCATCGCCCATGGTCCGACGGCGTGTGACGACCACACCAGCATCCTCGAGTTGTTTCTGAAAACGAGCAAAGTCTCCGGGCAAACTGTCCCGATAGATGCTCCCGGTAAAATTGTATGGGATGAGATTGATACGCACCTTGCCAACCCGGCGAGAAAAATCAATCAGGGCCTTGGCGTGGCGTTCTGTATCATTCACTTTGGATAGCATGACATACTCAAAGGTCAGATGCCGACGGCGACTCTCAAACTTCTCAAAATACCGTTCTGTCCACTCAACCAAGCCATCCAAAAATGCATCATACGAACTCGGCATCATATTCTTTCGTGTCTCCCCATCAGCACTATGGAGAGAGACCGCCAAACGAACTGGTGGCCAAGTCGGGTCATCCAAGAGCTTCCTGAGCATCGGCAACAGTCCGACTGTTGAAACAGTGATGCGCGTCACGCCGATATCCGTATAGGAAAGTAAGAGGCGGAGGGCTTCTTTTACCTGCTCATAGTTCGCCAGTGGCTCCCCCATGCCCATAAAGACGACATTGCTGATACGGGAAAGCGGCTCACCCTTTGAGTCACTCAGGGTGGGAGATTTTCTTAAGAAAGCCTCCCAAAACCTGATCTGATCGACGATTTCGTCAGACGTGAGGTTGCGGGTGAAACCCATAGTACCGGTAGCACAGAACGTGCAGGCCATGGCGCAACCTACCTGAGATGACACACAGACGGTCCAGGCACCACGGGCGTTTTTCATAAGTACCGTCTCCACGCGCTTCCCGCCTTGAACCTCCACCACTCCTTTGTACGTGTCTTTTTTTGCACTCTCAAGTACCTGGACTTCCTGAACAGCAAACCAGGGTAGCTCCCTCACAAGCGTCTCCCGCATGAGAAGCGGCAGATTCGAAACATCTGAAAAACTCTGGAATAGAGGCGAAAAGAGTGCCTCTTCCATTTGCTTGAGACGAAATTTCGGCGCCCCGGGAAAGAGCCGCCCAAAATGTTCGGCCCGAGTATTCACACGTTCTTTTTCTTCAGTCTGAGCAATCATACACATTCAAAAACAAAGAGTGTCGATTGGTGACACAAAAAACTCAATCTGACTATTCTACACTGAAAAGCCTTCCCTGTAAATAGCCCTTATTTCGCGGAAGCGCCCGAAAAAATATTTCGGGAAAGAACCGGGTTCGTCTCATGCAAACGAGCCCGTTCGTTTAAGTTGGCGACGCTCTCTTCAAAAGCTCGCTCCTTGAACTGAGTTTCCTTAAAGTGCTGCTCGATATAGGTCTTTTTTTGGTCTTCTGTCCACTGATATCGATACAGATTTTTATGCCAAAAAAACCCACCCAGACAGAGCACAGCCAAAAAACCACAGAAGAACATTCCTTTATAGTGCCGATACCAGAAGAACATTCCTTGTTTCCAAGAAAAATTTTTCCTTATTTTTTGTACAAATCGAAGCGTTCCCATATGCTTATTCTTTACTCACATATATCACGGTATCAAAGGTGGCCTCCAGCGATCCTTCCGGTGCCTTTTGTTCCGGCTCCACAATCGGAATCACCGGTTCGGTCGGAGATGTCCCTTGAGACAAAATCAAAAACGGATTTCTTCCCGGATTATCAGGCTTCTCCGCTATTTCCGTCACCTCCCGAGTACGAATACTGAGCCCGATGACATCAAGTCCCAAAGGGAGCGTCTCCATCTTGTGCAAAAAAGAAACAATATTCTGATATTCTCCCTCCACTATGACACTGACATGGAGATAGCGATCGTAGGGAATTGATTCGAGCATGGTAAGCGGTGCTTTCTTCTTGATGGTCTCTTCCTCAGCATCGGCTTCGGCTGTTTTCTTAGCCGGACGAACAGCTTTCTTCTCCTGGATAGCATCCTTGTCCTTTGCTTCGATACTGATACGAGTATTCGTTTGTTTGGCCAATGACTCCAATGTCTTCACAAAATCAACGATACGATTTTCAGAAAGAAGAATATCAAGCGTCTTGTCGTGCTCCACAATCTCCTCAAACTGACTCTGCAAATCGGGTAATTTTCCGATTTGGCGTTCCCGATTCTCTCGAGAAGCGTGGTACTCCTGTATACCAATCGCCTTTTCTTCAATAAACGTATGAAACGGGGCGATACCCAACCAACCGATGAGACCAATACCCAAAAAGAGCACTATCATCACGATGAGCGGCAGTGACTGGCGATGTTGTCTAAAGTGTATGTTCATAGCGACTGCTTATTTCTCAAACACTGTGGCTGCACCGAAAAATCCAACTGAAAATCAATGTCTTCCTGTGAAAAAAGATTCGAAACCGGGACATTAACATCGGTGATACAGACTTCCGCTTCTTTCAGCTGCTTATCAAACAAGAGCAGATCCTCACGCTTGGCTGCTCGTCCAGAGAGCGACACCTTGTACTCCTCGGTTTTCATTTGATTGACTGTAATCCCAGCTGGTGTAAGCGTATCAAGCAGACTGAATATCCGAGAGAAATACAAATGAGACCTATCTATTTTCCCGACAACATCCACTTGAACGTTTGTTTCCTGAAACTTCCGCTCGTATTCATTGAGGCGCCGCTCCTCAGAACGAGCCGATAAAGCAGCGTTTTGACCGATTGATCCCAAACTCTTCAGCTGAAAATCCAAAACAACAAAGGCGCTGACCAGTATGGAAAGGTAAAAAACTTCCAACACAAACACGAGAAACAGCTGCCACAAAAGAAAGCGGGAGCGTAAACGATTCTGAATGGCATCTTTCTTCCCTTCAGGAAGAAGATTAAGCAAAGTCTTCATATTCATCCAAACCTCTTAATGCAAGTCCAATAGCGGTTGAATACTGCACCGAGCGCCGTCGATCGATGAGCGGAATCTCTCGTCCCAAACGCACGTTGACCCAAGGATTTCCCGACTCAACCGGCCGCCCCAAACGTTTTGTCATATACGGTAAAAAACCATTCATATTTGATCCACCTCCACACAAAACAATAGAATCAATCGTCGTGGAGTAACGCAAACTGTTGAGATAAAAATCAATCGAACGCTCAATCTCTACCGCCATGCTTTCGAGCACAGGTTCAGCGGCCTTTAGTATCGGACTCTTCATGGCAAGCGACCCCAGACCATGCTTGATTTTCATCGCCTCAGCTTCTTCAAAAGAAACTTTGAGTCCCTTGGAAATCGACTCCGTCACCATCTGAGACGAGAGTGGCACACTTGAAGTGAAACAAGGCGTACTCCCGATAGCAATGAGAAAACTTGTGCGTCTGTCACCGATATCCACAATCAGGGTGGTGTTTTTTTCGTTCTTCTCCGCCAAAAGACTGCGTGCCTGCGCGATAGACTCCGTTTCAAGTCCGATCACCTCAAGCCCGGCACTCTCGAGCACCTCCGTAAACTGATCGACGACACTGCGTGCCACTGCCACAACCAAGATGCTCATTTTTCCTTTCTCTTGAGCGATGTTGAGATCGAGTACCTGCCAGTCGTAGTACACCTGATCAAGCGTAAGCGGTATATTGGCCTCAATCTCCCACTTGATCGCCTCTTCCACTTCTTCCTCCTCCATTTTTGGCAAAGCAATAATCCGTAGGAACGCCTTTGTTTCAGGCAAGGAACAAATCACTTTCTCAGTCCGAATCTTCTTTGGGCCGGCTTTTTCCATCAGATTATGAATAGCTTCTTTGACCGCTTCCGGATTCATGATCTCCCCATCAACGACATTCCCCAAAGCGAGTGGCACCGAACCAAAACTGGCGATGGAATCATGATTGCCGGAACGATCAAGCCAAACAGCCTTGATGGAGAGATCACTCAAATCAAGTCCAAAGGAACTCGGAAACAAATCGAATATTTTTCGGCGCAGAATATTCATTGATTTTTCTTTTTCTTTTCTTTCATCATATCACATTTCTTGAGCAACGCTGAGTGAGGTCGTTATTTTTCCTCCCACAAATCCATCTCATACTGGGTACCCGTCGGAAAATATGGCGGTGGATAGTACAATAGATTATTATCATAGTACAAATTACGCACCGCATAGCCGGTTCCATCAGTCCACGCGAATCCATAACGTTGGTTGGTAGCAATGGCACCATTGATGGTTATCGTCGCCTTATGATCTCCGCCATACCCCTTCTCCACATAATGTTCCCGCCCTACCCGACCCTGCTGCGCCAAAAGCGCCGCATCAATACGCAAATCATTTTCGCTTTCATAAGCAATCTCAATACTATTCTGACCGATGATTCCGATAATATCTTGCCCATCATTATTGGTATACCGAATATCGTTTGCAATATACACTGAGGGCGCCGCTCCGCCAATCAAGTTGGCTGCCACTACTGTCACTCGTCGATCATTCACTGTCCCGTTCACCCAAGCATTGCCCTCCACAAAAATCACGCCATCATCCGGTATAACATGATTCGTCGGGGCACACTGCCCAGCACAGGTAGCACAATTCCCTCCACCGACGTTTCTCGCATAACGTGTTATGGTATACCCTGTTGTAATCGCATTCACCTTACAAACATCATAGGTGCCGTTACTCTTCAGAGTGATTTTTCTTCCAAGAGCACTTGTACCGGAGGGAAGAAAGTACGAAGCCGAAGCTTGAGCAGCGGCCTTCATCACACTCAAATCACCCAAAACACCATTAAAATCTACACTCGTTTCAGGAAAAGATCTCCCCGCCTCAAAAACATCCGGCCGGGCCGGCATAGCTGCCGGAGGCAAAGGGTCGGTCGGCGCGTCATGAGTATGAACAGCAAATTCATTGCCACCGGCATGATCCGGATCATCGTATGTCGACAATGAGCTTGTCACGACATTGTGAGCCACTCCATCAAAACGGATGCCATTATTGGAATGAATTTTTCCGAACACTTCCGTACCGGCACCAAATCTCATCACATCGTTAGCCAAAACAGCACTCTCACTCCATGATGGTCGACGGAAACGTACTTCGATACTGCGTACCTGATCTGGGTACCGATACGTCGCTCCCGTCGATCGTACCGTGATGATGGTCGATCCGGGCTCAGGCGGCGTTACCTCCAGACGATACGTCCCCACTGGACCCCCTCCCGGATCCTGGTACACCGCATCATACGGTACCGCCACGCCATAGGGATTTCCCGTTGCCCAAAAATCAGCCACCTGCTGAGCGGTGCGCCCTTCTACCTGGTGTGCCAAGTACCATCGATAAAAATGAATGCCTGATTCTGCAATCTGAAAGGCTTGTTCCTTAGCATGTATCTGGAGCGCATACTTTGTTTGAGAAACAATAAAACTAATAACGGAAGTCATGACAATCGACACCATAAACATGATAATCAAGCCATAGGCCAGTATCGATCCTTTGAAAAAAACTGGTTTTATTCTATTCATAGTCGTGGAGATTTCTCAAATCAACAAACGATTCAATGTTAACGTTGTTTGGGGCGTGAACAGGATCAATATTGATAAGCAATTTGACGCGTACCATCTGAATGGCACCAACATCAGTCGGCGTACTCAATGGATTATTGACGTTATCTCCAGGATAATTTTCATTGTAATAATAAAAAATAGGATTATCCGCTTCATTCACCACGAAATTGGTCACCGTCGTGACGGTACTATCACCAGCAGGATAAGTAATCGGATCCGTTGCCAGTGGATTACTGACCCCGAGCTTCAATTGATCCGCCGGTTGATCGAGAAAATAGTGTACCTTTTCAACCACGTCATCATCATCAATATCTGCGTAAAAAGTAAGATCAAAGTCATCAGCTGCTTCAATAGGAAAGTCTCCATTGTCCGCCTGCCGCACTCCACGCAACTGAATAACAATCTTATTTGTCGCACGCGAGGCTGCCGCCGAAGCCATCCCCTCTTCAAGAATAAACTTATTCGTGTCCCACGTACGAAGAAAAAGAAACGTGAAACCTTCCATGACCAAAAGCACCACCGCAATGGCGATTATGAGCTCAACTAGTGTCATACCTGAAAGTTTTTTGTGGGAATATTGCATACTAGTCCGCGGTCATCAGAATAGTCTTGTCCTGGAGTGTGCCCGCCACGTTCACCGTATCAGTCTCGTCATCGTATCCAGCCAAAGACACGGCGATATCATATGAAGCAGCCGGTAGTGCTGGCAACGTCACCGGAAAATACGCATAGCCATACTGATTGGTCAACACCACAACATCATAAGGAACAGCCACATTGCTCAACCGCACACTGGCACCCGAAAGCGGTGAATTATCCGCCTGATTTTCCACCTTCACCCTGACTGAACCAATGCGTTTGTCGAGCAAGACCGCTGTCACATCGGTTGCCACACCTGCCGTGGCAGTAAATTCATTTTGAGTAGCGCTCTCTGGTATCAGTGCATACAGTTCATAATCAGGATCCGTGATAACAATACTGTACTGCCCATAGCTTTCATCAGGATATTCCACCTCTCCAGAAGCATCTGTCGTCCCAACTTGAGTAAATCCCCATGTCGGATCTCCGGTAATTGGATCTGCTCCAAGAATACGTCCGCCCGCTAAAGTAAAAGCGACGTCTGCCGTAGCTGTTCCAAAAAAATCCTCCGTTGTCAGCGTGATGTCTGACGACTGATCCATGACGATTGTTTTTTGATTAAGCACTCCAGCCACTACCGAGGCATGTACATCGACCGGATTATATGCAGTTGTCGGATAAGAAGGATAGGTGGTCGCGCCATAGTATCCCGCCTTAGAAACAGTCAGAGTATACGCTTCCACACCCGCCGGTGCCCCCGGGAGGGTTACATTGCCAGTCGCATCAGTATTTCCAAAAATCAACACTCCTGCCGCCGCATTTTCAATTCGAATGACCGCTCCCGCTACACCCGAACCAGAGGCATCGAGCACATTGAGCGACAACACACCTCCCGCTCCGGCCGTTTCAATGCCACGAGGAGAAAAGTTTCCGAAAATAATGACTGTTTGATCTGGCCCTTGTTCACCCCAAGATACCGCCACACGAACACGTTTGTAATCGGTTGGGATAGCATCTGGCGGCGCACTTGATACGAGTCGATCAAATGAATCATCCACGTACTGCACAAACGTATGCACATGATACCGAATAGTATTGACGCTGATATCCTCATCTTCAATCAAATCACCAGCAGGAATACCTGTGACGGTGCCGATAGCATCGTATTCGATACTGCGAATAATCTCCATCTTCTGATTGGCAAGTGCCGTCGCTCCCAGGCGGTTTTTTGACTCAATAATGAGCCTCGTCCCTACCGAGTATGTTTGAAAAAACACCAAGCTGATGAGTGAAAACAAAAAAAGAAATACCAGAGATTCAATAAGCGTAAATCCGGAGGAGCGGGAACGTAGTGACTGATAGTAGCGCTGTTTCATAAGTAATCTTGTCTTCAAGACACCTTCCTCTCTACTGAATATTTTCGAGTACGCTGTACATCGGTTGCAACATGGCTACGGCGAAAAATCCCACACCACTACCAATAAGGAGCATGAGAATCGGTTCAATAATAGAAGACATGTTTTTGGTAATCTGCGATACCTCTTCTTCATAAAACTCCGCCAAACGTTGGAGCACCACGTCCGTCTTTCCTGTTTCTTCTCCCACCTCCAAAATCTGAGGTACCAGCAGAGGGAAGAGGTGTGGATATTTCCCGATAACCTTGGAAAGCTCCACGCCTTTTTGTACCTCGGCGATAGCTTCCGTCAAGGCGTCCTTGTAGTACAGATTGGAAAGGGTCTTCGAAATAATCGTCAGAGCATTCACGACAGAAATACCGCTCTTCAAGAGAGAGCTATAAATACGGGCAAAGCGGGCACAATTCACTTTGACGACAATATTCCCAATGATAGGCATGCGTACAAAAATAAACCCAAAGAAGCGCTTCCCTGGGATGGTTCCAGCAAAGATTTTCGTTCCAATAATCAAAACCAAGAAAACCGCCACGGACGCTATGGCATGACCGCGAATAAAATCACTGATGGCCATGATGACTTGGGTGGTCGCCGGCAGTTCCACCTTCATGTCTTTGAACACACCGGTGATCTTTGGCAAAATATACACCAGCATGAGAATACCGATACCTATCATCGCTACCACAATCACCGCCGGGTAGATGAGGGCTCCCCGCACCTTCGACAACAGATCATTTTCTTTTTCCAGCTGTATGGCGAGAATATCAAGCACTTCTTCCAGGTTACCGCTCACCTCTCCCACATACACCATATTGACGAACAACTCATTGAAAACCGATGGGTATTTCCCTAAGCCCTCAGAAAGCGTCTTTCCGCTCTGCAAATCATCGTTGACGCTCTGTAAAATCTTTTTGAATGTCTTGTTGTTGGTCTGCAGGGAAAGGTTGTTGATAGCTCGAGACACCGTAAGCCCCGAAGAAACCATGACGGACAGGTTACGGGTAAAGGTCATTTTTTCCTTGAGCGGCACCGATTTGAAACGATCAAACAGCTTCACCTGAAGCGTGGACGTGACCTGCTCTTCTTTGAACGAGGTGAGGAGCAACCCCTGCACGCGCAAGTCCTGAGCCAAAGACTTTTCATCTTTCGCCTCCATTTCGCCACCAGAAGTCTCACCCGTTGTGGCATTTTTTGCAGTATAGAAAAACTTCGGCATACCTCCGAACGCTTAGTTTGTGTTTTTGAAACTTTTTTTCAAAGTCTACTCACAGTATACCACATCTTAGGTACGAAGACGTTTTTTGAACTGCTCAAAAACAATTGGTCCGCGTGGACGAGGCAAAAACACAAGCGAGCGCTCACTGACTTCCACCAAACTCCCCTCCAAATGCGTTTTGGGATTACGCTTGATCTTTTCACTCTGCCACGAGCCGAGCCACGCTTCAAGATCAAGACGATCCAACACACGCTCCACCGCTGTTCGTATTGAGAGTACCCTCGGGTGTATGGGCACCAAGAAACGATTGGGCAAAAGGGACAGGGAAAAGTTTGGCTTATACTCCTTGATCCAACGATTTTTCAGTTCAAAAATCTGGAACATCCCAAAAGAAGACAGGGGGATCAGGTATCGATACTCGTGTGCCGAGAAAAGATCTTTGGTGGAAATTTCCAGATGATCATCAGTCACAAAATAGTTGAGACAGGCTCGATTGCTGATTTTTTTACCATGGCGCCGCTTCCCGATCACATGGAGGAACAGCGTGAGGAGAGTCCGCCCTATCCAAATCTTGCCGGAACGAAGCACCACAAACATATCCCAATCACTCCCCTCCGCTCCATGCTTCATCGACAGACTCCCCGTCGCCCCGATCATCCGCAGATAGGGCACAATAGTCAGTATTCGTACCAGGCGACGCATGCGTTTCAGTTTCTGCACGGACAACTTGTCCCGCCGTATCCGCTCGGTCACCAATGCTTCACGACCGGGTAAAAAATAAAAACCATTCTGCTCCTGTATCTTTTCCGCCAACTGCTCCGAATGGAGAATATCCCACACCTCCCGATAACTCGCCCCACCAAGCAGCTTGGGCTGCTCCCGATCATGCTCAATCAAATGCTTCCAAATTTCAAATGACGTCAATGGAAAATCCATGACATCATAGTACGCAACCGTGGCAGTTATATTTTTTCCCAGTTGATAGCTCATGAAAATAGAATGGCGAATGAAGAATATCGAATGAAGGACAATCTCTTTGAGAGCACCCTTAGTTTACCATTTTCAGTCCACCTTCTCACTATTGACTTTTCTTATTTTTTATGCTATCATATACGGTCAAGTAGTATTTTTGACAAATCAACCCGCCTCATCAACCAAACCGTACCGAAAGGATCCTTGTGGAATACGGAACTACTTCTGTCATGGCGCTCATTCTCGCCCTTGGCGCTCTCGCTTTATGCGTATGTGCCATGCGGCATTCCTTCACCAATCGGAAGGCTCTGCGATTAATTCTTGCGGAGAAGCCGGCGGAGGCCCAACGAGTGCTCGACGAGGCTTTCGACGGCTACCAAGGCTACGACGTCTAGCCTCGTTGTCACAGCGCTACACCCCGCTTCCAATAGGGTGTCTTTTTTTACAAAAAAAATCTACTTCTGAGTTTTCAAAAATATCATTTCATTTTCTTTCTCCGGTTCCCGGCGGCAACATCCGTGATGAGCGTATCGGTAACAGTCGAGCGCAGGCAGGATGGTCTCGACTAGACCGCTCCCTGTTCGATGAAGCGAGTCAGGGATGTTCGACGGGAACAATAGGGTAAGAAAAGGGAAGATATTTTCAAAAACTCCCCCCGGATTCTCAGTGTAATTTCTACAGGTATTTGGCCGTAAAACTACGTTTGCAGGATTTCAGCTTTTCGGGATGACCGGCAAAGATAAGTTCTCCACCCTTTTGTCCCCCATCAGGACCAAGCTCAAGTACCCAGTCCGAAGAAGCAATCACATCGATATTATGCTCCACAACGAGCACGCTGTTCCCTTTGTCCACCAACGCCTCGAGCACTTCGAGGAGACGTCTTACATCTTCAAAATGCAGTCCGATCGTCGGTTCATCGAGAATATAGAGCGTCTTGCCGGTTGATTTGCGCGCCAGCTCTGTCGCGAGCTTGATACGCTGCGCCTCGCCTCCGGAGAGATTGGTGGCACTCTGACCAAGCACGAGATAGCCCAAGCCCACCTCATCAAGCACACGCAATTTTTCCTCGATCATGGGCTGATCCAAGAAAAAATGTCTGGCCTCGGTTACGGTCATTTGCAACACATGCGAAATATTTTTGCCCCGATATTCGATAGAAAGGGTCTTCTGGTTGTAGCGTGTTCCCTGACAAACCTCACACGGGACATACACGTCCGGCAAGAGGTACATCTCAATCTTTTTGAGTCCCCCTCCCTGACAAGTCTCACAGCGTCCCCCTCGCATATTGAAACTGAAGTGACTGGCTGAATACTTTTCCCGTTCCGCTTCTGCCGTCTCGGCAAACAAATCCCGGATCAGACTGAACACGCCAGTATAGGTCGCAGCATTGGAACGTGGCGTACGCCCGATCGGATCCTGCGTCACCGCAATCACCTTGTCGATATGCTCCAGCCCGTCAATTTTTTTATGCGCTCCCGGAATAGCCTTGGCGTGATAGAAGTGCTTAGAAAGGGCTCGCGATAAAATATCGTGTACCAGAGATGACTTACCCGAACCGGACACCCCGGATACCGCCACCAGCATCCCGAGCGGAATACTGACATCGACATTCTTCAGATTGTGCTCGGTAGCACCGGAAATAACAATATGTTCCTTGCTTGGTTTTCTTCGTTTCTTTTTTTCTGAAACTTTGCGCTTTCCGGACAGATACTGTCCTGTCAACAATTTGGAACGAAGCAACTTGTCCGGGGTACCAGCAAAGATAACCTCTCCTCCCTCAACCCCAGCCCCTGGCCCCATATCGATGATATAGTCGGCACGCTTCATGATAGCCACATCGTGCTCGACGACAACAAGCGAGTTGTTGGCTGCCCGCAGATCCTCAAGCGCGTTAATCAGGCGCTCCGTATCACGACTGTGCAGTCCCACCGACGGCTCATCAAGGACATAGATGATGCCCGACAGTCCGGACTTCATCTGTACGGACAAACGAATACGCTGTGCTTCTCCGCCAGACAGCGTATCAGCACTGCGAGAAAGTTCCAGGTATCCAAGACCTACCTTTTCCACGGCCTGAAGACGCGTCTCCATTTCACGAAAAAGCGGCTCCACCATGCCACGTGCCCCAATCCTAAGCAGCGATTCACGAAGTGGTCGCAGTCCCGCCAAGAAATCTTCGACGCTCTGGCGCACCAGATCATCGATAGACTTACCCTCCACCTGCACCGACAAACTGACCTGCTTCAGTCTCTTCCCAGCACACAGGGGACAGACTTTTGACAACATATAGGCTTCGATTTCCACGCGCAGATGATCTGATTTGGTATCACGATATTTCTGTTCCAAAAGAGCAATCACTCCAGGGAAAGCCTGTGCCTCTCCGGTCTTTTCTCCATACAGAAGGACATCAAAATGCTTGGCGGACAATTTTTTGAGCGGCGTATCCAAAGAAAAACGCTGCCGTTTAGCACACTCACGCAGAAGCTGCATCGGGCCCGATCCTGCGTGACGATCGCTATTCATCTTGCTCCAGGGTCGAATAGCGCCCTCGGCAATAGAGAGGCTCTTGTTTGGAATCACCAGCGACGGATCAAACTCAAGCGTCACACCGAGGCCGGCACACTTCTCACAGGCGCCTTCCGGACTATTGAACGAAAAGTGGCTCGGGGTAAATTCTGGCAAATGCACTGCACATTCTTCACAACGGTATTCCTCATTGTAGACATGCTCTTCTCCCATACCGTTCAAACAGAGCGTAAAGGTCCCCTGTCCAACTCGAAAGGCGGTCTGGATATCATCGATAATACGCTCCTTGTCGGGACGGATGTGACTGAGCACCAAACGATCAACAACCACGCCGATGGGGGTGCTTTCCGTCGAGGAAGCCTCATCAAGCGCCTGCGCTATCGGCACAATCTGCCCATGAAATCGTACCCGTACATATCCCCAGGTATTGACGAGAGTCAACGCTTCCCGCTCGGTCTTTCCGGAGAGCTGCAGGCTTTCCGAGAGAAACAAAATGGCCATCCCGTCTGGCAGCACCAGTATTTCTTCCAGAATTTCCCGGACACTCTTCCGGGTCAGCACCTTGCCACAGGTCGGACAGTGCGGGATCCCCATCTTGGCATAGAGAATACGCAGGTAGTCATACACTTCCGTCATGGTGCCGACCGTTGATCGTGGACTGCGCGAGACACTCTTCTGATCGATAGAAATAGCCGGGGACAGATTGCGCATAGCATCGACATCGGGCTTGTCAAAACCATCCAAAAAATTGCGCGCATATGAAGAAAGCGATTCGACATAGCGTCGATTCGCTTCAGCAAACAGCGTATCAAAGGCGAGCGACGACTTACCAGAACCGGACAGTCCGGTAATCACTACCAACGCATCACGCGGAATATCAACATCCACGTTCTTCAAATTATTGACTCGGGCTCCCCTGATTTCGATCACCGGTTTTTTTGCTCCCATAGGGCGTAATAGTATGTGAGAAAAAAGATATAATTGTTTCTCAGCATATCACTTTTTTGAGGAGGGGTCAATCTTGTGCATAACTTACCCGCCTGGCAAAAACTCCTTGCCACGCCGTTTCCGGTGAAAGGTCAGAGCAAAGCGGTGTGCCTCATTGTTGACGAGGAGTATTTCTTTTTCAAAGCGCGCAATAAGTGCCTCAGGCCCGATCAATCGTTCCGGTTGGTGCTGCTTGTTTTTGACCACTCCAACTACCGGAATGGTGATACTGGCTTCTTTGAGAATGCGCTCCGCCACGGAAAATTGCGCCAGTGACCCGTCAACAACCAGTATTTCCGGCAGTGGCCATTCACTGTGTTTGAGTCGACGAGTCAGTATCTCACCAAGCGCCGAGAGGTCATTGCCCTCGTGCTTTTCCCGCAGCTTGAACTGTCGATATTCACTACGATTGGCACGACTCTCCTCGACGACGGTCATCACCCCGACCGAAGCGGTTCCCTGCAGGTGCGCCACGTCATACCCTTCTATCCTATGGGCATGCCGCTCCCGCACATCATCCTTGATGAGCGCCATATCCTGAATATGCTGCAGACCGAAGAGCGTTCTTTTGATTTCCCCTGCCCGTTCAAAACGCAGTTCTTTGGCTGCCTGTTTCATCTCCCGAGTGAGCGCCCGCACCACCGTCGGTTTGTGTCCTTCGAAAAACAAACGAATATGATTGATGGTCTTACCATACTCCTTGGCCGTCACCCTGCCGGCGCACACGCCCGGACAGAGGCCGAGCGCCACATTGAAACACGGATGCGCTACACCGGTACCATCCATGCTCGCCGCTGGCGTGCAGCGATCCCGATAAGGAAACAGCCGCCGCACAATCTTGAGCGCTTCCCGGAGAGCTCCGCCTTGAGGAAACGGTCCAAACAAGTATTTGACCGGGTCAGTAAATTTTTTCTGCTCGATATCTCGCCCCCGTACGATGAGCACCCGAGGAAACGTCTCCTGCGTGATCACCACATGATTGTAACTCTTATCATCTTTTTGGTCGGTATTGTAGGGTGGCTGTTCAGCCTTGATCAGATTGGTTTCCAAAATAAGCGCCTCTAGTACCGACTCTGTCGTCTGATACCCGATGTTCCTTACTCGCTCAAGCATCAGGGAAATCTTTGGTCCTCGTGTCTCAGTGATATCTCGAACAAAATAACTTTTCACCCGATCATGAAGCGACGTTGCCTTCCCTACATACAAAAGCTCTTCTTGTTCACCCAAAAAGAAGTACACCCCCGGCATACTCGGCAGCGTATTTTCCTTTATAAACGCCTCAAGCGTCACTACTTTTTCCCAGAGCTTTGACATGGGCTTGACTTTTATGGTAAATTAGAGTATAATACACTATTGTTGTTTTAACAAGTTTTTCAATTTACCATCCTTCTGGAGGTTCCATGACCGTACAGCTTCTGCTTGAAGAGGTGATCGCTACCCGGGTCAAAAGTTTGTACTTTGAATCGGTACGACACGACCAAGCGTTTCATGCGGCTCCCTACTTTCGTTTGGAGCTCTTCAAACAACACTTTGCCACCGCAGCACACGAACGTCAAATCTTCCATCGAGACAACGCTGCGCGGTACAACCACTACTTCAAACTCGTCAAAGCTGAGCTCGAAGCAGCTATCTGCCGCCTGGCAGAGAACGAGCAAGCGATTCATCCTCGTCTCCCCCCCTCCGGTCAACAGGCGACTCCCTGTGACAAGGCGGTAGCGATACAACGACTCATGGCGCTCCGCGATGAAATCGCTGCCCGCCCACAGAAGTACTACTGACGGGTAGGAGAATGAGACCCGAAAGAGACCCCAGAGAGACGCCCCGTGCCCGCGCGCACCAGGCGTCTTTTTCATTTCCAAATTTTAAATAAGAAAAAAGGGTGGCTTTCGCCTCCCTCGCGGACTTCGTGATGTTAACGATTGTCTCTCCTGTTCATGCCGCCGTCTTGCAGTATGGCTGTGGTCACCACACTGAGGAGAAGGTACACCGCCTGGTACACCTTCTTGGGTTCATCAGCAAAGAACACTGCTTCCTCAAGGCTGATATACCTAAAAGTAGATCGACCCTGCCTCCTAAATGCTCGCTTCCTTGGCTTCAGAAGCTCATACGGACCAAGAGCATCTACCCCGTAAACACACAGCCCTGCTTCCGTGTCTCTTTGTCCGACCGGGTAACGTTGCCCCTGGTGCCGGCGGAGCAGTACGGCGGCCTGACGACCAGTATCGGTCGCAAAGAACTCTCGGAGTGAGCGCGCAATCAACCTCATACCGGGTGTGAATGTTGGCTGTTCACAGAGGCCATGTGGCGCCGAAAGTAACTCCAAGCCTTTTTCTTTTTCACACTCAGGATACTGCGCCCAGACTATCGCATAGGCCCTGACAATTCTCGCTGCCATTGCAACTTCCACATACCCTGTCACGCTGATTCCTTTACAAAGACCGATACCCTACTCTACACCCCGAGATATCCACCGTCAATGTGCACTCATCCCCCTCGACAGGCGGAAAAAATTCCCGTATACTACAAGCCCGTGTAAGACGTTACCGGGCAACAGTTCTTTTTCTTCACCGATACGGCCTTGGTAAAAATTCGAGAATCTGTCCGCTGGGGAATTATATGATGTGTCCTTCTCAATGATAGACACTAGTCCCATCTGAGAACCTATTCCCGAGTAAGAACCAACCAGAAATTTTCACCATCTCGATTTCCCGAAAGAATCCCTTTTGAAATCAGCAGCGAACTCTCTGCCACAGATGCCTGAACATTTCATCGGGAAGACACAACAAAAAAACCACCCTCGATATACTCGGGGTGGTTTTTTTGTGTCCGCAGACCGCTACTCGCAATTACGCACGAGCAACATTGGTCGCGGCTGGGCCCTTCTGGCCTTCAGTGATCTCGAAGGTGACCATATCGCCAACCTTGAGTTCATCGAAAGTAACGCCCACGAGGTCCTTGGAGTGGAAGAACAGATCCTTGACTTCGCCTTCGCGAGCAATGAATCCGAATCCTCTGTCCGTAAGGGTCTTGATAGTTCCGGTCATAGTGATGAATTTTGGTGAATTATATCGTGAAACTCGACTCTGTTTCCGCATCTAGCACGTCTTGAGTATAGCACAGAACAAAGGAACTTGCAAGCCCCTCCCACTCCCCTCGAGAAATGGGTCTTTTTGGGGTATTTCATCACTCCCCAGAGTCTTGCAAAAATATGCTATACTGAGACCGAAAGCCTTCAGAAAGGAGATGCGAAAAATTGAAACCCACCTGGATTTTCAGGGAAAAATGTAATTTTTTCCGTTAACTCATTTTTCGGGATTCAGCCGCTCACCTGTATTGAGGGCTTTTCGCTTTTTCAGCCGTATGGTCAAAACCAAATCTTGGCCGCAAAAACAATGACCATGATAAGAGCGAGCAAAAGCTTGATGATGGCGCCTCCCAGGAACCCTAGGACGCTACCCATGCCCACCGTAAACGCTTGGGAGAAACTTTTTTGAGCGAGGAATAACTCACCGACTATGGCTCCGATAAACAACCCCAGAAACAGACCTGGGATATTAAACACAACAAATCCCACGACACCCCCCACCACCGAACTCACCACTCCTCTTCTACTCGCACCAAAACGAGCCGCTCCATAGAGACTTGCCAACAGATCAAACACAAATGACAGTGCCGTCACTATCCCAAGCAGAATAAGCGTTGTCATGCCCACTGTCTCAACACCAAAATACAAGGCGTGGAGGAGTATACCAAAAAACACCAAACCCACACCGGGCAGCATCGGCACAATAGTTCCCACCAAGCCGGTAAAAATGAGGAGCCACACAAAGACCGTCACTACGAGAGACTCCATAGTATGAGTATTACCGTTAACAATTACTCATCTGCTTGTACCCCTACTCCCAAGACATCACTCAAGCCACCCCGATTGACCACCTGGGAATAGCCAAGATCAGTCAATATCTGACGCGCCTGTTCGGCACGAGCACCCGAATGACAATATACCTCTATCGGGGCATCTTTTTCTGTTTCAGCCAAGACACCGAGATTGCCGCATACCAGGGCTACGAGCGGCAAGAGTGTCGCACCGGGCGCATGTCCCTCGGCGTATTCTTCGGCCGTCCGCACATCAATAAGAAGAGGAGATACCATACTAGAGAACTTCCTTGACATAGTCCACCGCTTTTTGAGGTGTTGTCAGGGACTTTATAAGATAGAAGCGCGTCTCAAACTTCCCGACCTCCTTGTATCCTTCTTCATTATCAATATTCGTCAGTACAATGACTGGTATTTTCGACAACACAGCATCCCCATCAAGCTCTTCGAGTACTTCGATGCCATTTTTTACCGGCATCTGCAAATCAAGCAGGATGATATCCGGTTGCTTCTCCCGAATCACCTGCAGTCCTTCTTCGCCATTCGTAGCCAGAAAAACCTCAAATCCCTCCTGATTGAACTTCATGAGATAAATCTCCCGCAAATCCGGATCATCGTCAACAATACAAATTTTTTTCTTGGTCCAAATTTCTTCTTCCATAGGATAAAAAAATATTTATTCCCCTATCCGAGAAAATCCTGATCCTTTTCAAAGCGTGCACGCCAAGCGATCAGATTGATAAACCCGTAGAGAATCACGGTGATCACCAAAAGCCCCAGATGCCGGTCATGATTGAGCGCTGCCCGATCCACCAAAAGGTAGGTGATAACAAACGCCAAAAGCGGCAACACAACATCTACCCATCCGTTGCCTGGTGCCTCCGAAAGACGAACGTATTTTTCAAGCAACTCCCAGAGAAGCGCCATGATAAGAGTGCCAATAAACGTCAAAAAAGTCGGCCAAGAAAAAGAAATCGCCATCAGCGCCGTGACAATACCAAACATGAAGTGTGGCACCGACCACCAGTCGAACAATTTTTTGGGATCAAAGATATTTTTTTTCTTCCTCATAGGACTCCTTCAGTGTAACACATCTCCTGATGGCGACTCATACTCAAACACCTTGCGTCTACCGGTACTCCCTGAACGAAGGGACAGCTGCGAAGCAGCAATCCCCATATGACGCGCGAGCGCTATCCTCACCGCCTCATTGGCCCTGCCCTGCACCGGTGGCGTATGTACCGAAATGACAAAATGGGTCGTATCTATCTCCACTACTTTTTCTTCTCGAGCTCGCGTCTTCACCGTCACAAACAACCGCATACTGTTTGGTTATTTTGCTCCTTCCGCTGCGGCCTTTTCATCCATCCAGAAAATCTCCCAAATATGCTTGTCTGGGTCCTCGAAACTTCGTGAATACATGAAGCCTAGATCCTGCACGTCGCGAGCCTCCTCTGCACCAGCCTCCAGTGCGACCGCAAGCAACTCATCCACTGCTTCACGATTTTCAACAGACAGAGCAGTCAGCACTTCTGTGACCTTCTCAGCGTCGGCCACCTCTTTTTTGGTAAACGTCTGGAAAAAAGGCGTCGTCAGCAGCATCACAAAGATATCTTCACTCACCACCATGCACGTGGCGTTTTCGTTGGTAAACTGAGGATTGAAGGTAAATCCCAACTTGGTAAAAAAATCTATTGATACCTGCAAGTCCTTTACCGGCAAATTCACAAATATTTTTGTTCTCATAGGTGTGAGAGTAAATGAATTGACTTCAAAAGGTGTTCTTTCTTTTCTCTAGTATATCACCAAACTCCTGCGACGCCACTAAAACACCCTGCCGGCACGCTAGATTCCTTCCGACAAGAAAGAGGAGCAGACGATGAGTGTGGCGATATTTTGGAGAATCAAGAGCGGAATACCAATAAGAAATTTCACGTGGCGAGTCTTGTGCCGAAACGCGAACATTCCAAGAAAAACACCGACGCTCCCAAAACAAGTCGCCAAGAAAAAGAGAGTACCCTCCGAAACGCGTTCTGCTCCGCTTTTTCTCGACTGTGCTTTGTCCCAGAGCATCACCGAAAACGAGAACCCGTTCACCAGAGCAAAGAGCAACCACCACACAATCGGCAACATATCAAGAGAGGGAGCCATACTATTTTATAGGTACTGGTACTGGAGTGCCCGGCACTACTGATGGGGCAGCCAGTATCGTTCTTACGGTATCACAACTCTCTCCGGCACCGTGTTCATTCCAGATAGTGCCCACACCATAAGGAGTGCTCTTGGTTGTCGTCGCATCAGAAGACAGCGCAAATCGGGCGCACAGCTCAAACTCACCCACCTTGACCGCTCCTTCTGTACGGGACGGATTGATAATACGGTAGCGATACGAAGTACCTGTCTCGGGATCCTTCTGGTACGACGAACAGTAGTCAAACTGGCTTGATTGACGGAGCTCACTCAAGGTTGTCGGGAGAGCACCCAAACTGCCAGCATACTGTTCGATACAACCGGCAAGCATATTCAAATTTTCCGCTCGTGTCTGGTCAAATGTTCGATCACGCTGAGTGGAAGGAGCACCGCCCACCACAAAACCAAGTACAATACCTAACACCACAAATGCCGACACTCCCCGACCAAAATACTGAAAGGTGCTCCGGGCAATATCGATATGGTACTGGATTTTTCTTCGCTCCAAATAGTAGAAGCCGAAGATAGCTCCGGCCAAAAGGAGAATCACCAACGCCTTGAGAAAAAAACGGGCAGTAATCTCTCCCTGAAGCAGAGTAAAGACAACGACAATCAAATCACCCACCATGGTGACCGCTGTCACCAAAAGCACCAGGTAGGTCAACCATTTGGAGAGCTTGGACTCCACTCGCCCCTCATCTTCACGAAACTTCCGAAACCAAAGACGGAGAGAAAAATAGTACAAAGGAAAACTGATAAGAAGCGCCGCAATAGCATAGTGAATCGAGCTCATTGCCGCACTCTCGCTGTACCAACTCGTGGTATCAAGCGCATCAGGCAGCAACAAACCAATGACCTGAAAATACAGTGTCCCAAGTGCTGTTGCCACGATACCAAGCAGAATAAAGGAGAAGAAGTTAATCACGACATCAACGGTCGATGACTTTTGAGAAAGCGTTGCCCGGTTTCCTTCGCTCGGCACGGGTGCTCCCAGAGCAACAATCGCCCCTCGATAGGCCATCTCAATTTCTTCTTCAGTCCAACCGACAGAAAGCAGCTCGTCTTTCAGCTCCACCTTGCTCACTCCGGCCCGAATCCGACCGGCCGCATACTCCACCAGTGACGATGTATCCATAGGTGTTTGTTATCCACTTATCTCCTCCAGTATATCACTCCTCAAAAAAGAGGGAAATGAAAAAAGGGAGGTGTCAACTCTCCCTTCCCTTGAACGAATCCCCCCTGTGGGAGGCCTATTCAGGCTTCTTTTTCTCCTGGTCGCGTGCGGCAGCACGCTGAAGGCCGACCCCGATGGTTGTGTAGACCTGGCCACCTGCCTGCAACAGCGAGTTGTCAGTCTCACTCAAACTGGCACCGAGACCGCCGACCATTCGGCCACCAGCATCGAGGCCAGCGTTGACAACAGCACAGCCGCTGCTCAGCGCCAACAAGACCCCGAGCAAGAGAATCCGTAGACCCTTGTTCATGACGCACTCCTAGAAAACACCGAGCAAGCTGTCGGTACTTTCTTTATACGCCAACAACAACGTATATGCAAGAGCAAAAAATTCACTGAAATTTCTTATTCGAGAGAACAATCACTTCTAGTGAAAATTTTCTAAGAGTGGCCAAAGAATGGGAAGAATGTTCTTTTCTATGATAAAGGCGTAGCCAAGAGCATTCGGGTGAATACCATCTTCAATCGTATAGGTCCGATCAAGAGCCACTCCTTCCAAAAAAAACGGGACCAGCGGCAGCTGGTATTTTTCGGCCAACCGCGGATAGACGGCATCAAAAGCCCGTCGGTACTCGGCATCAGCATTACCCGGAGCACGCATGCCCAAAAGCAACACTTGGGGAGCATCTGTTCCGGCAAGTAATATACCAAGCGCCTCATCAAGATTTTTTTCCAAATCCTGTGGCGAAAGAAAGCGCAGAGCATCGTTCCCTCCCAATCCAAAAAGAACAATATCCGGGTTGAGACTTCTGACAAATGCTGCTCGGCGCACACCACCAGCGGAAGTTTCTCCACTCACCCCGGAATTAATCACGCGGATAGAAGCGCCTCGTGTCAAAAGCATTCGCTCGAGCAGCGCCGGGTACGACTCATCCACCGGAAGACCATACCCAGCTGTCAGACTGTCACCAAACGCCACGAGAGTATACTTGGCCGAAGCAGGTGCTGGCTCGGTAGGTGACGTACTTGATAAGGAACGAGGTGGTGCTTCTGATCGAGTGCCAAACAAAAACCACCCGAGGCCAATGGTCATGCCCAGTACCACTATTCCTGCCGCACTTTTAATTACTGTCTTCATAAGTTAGGGCTTCACGAATTGAACGATACTGAAAACCAAGGAGTACCAAAGCGTATACAAGAAGTGCCCCCAAAAGTCCGGCCGTAATAAGGAGGAGTGTCGTATCAAAATACACCGGAGCCACCCCCTCAAGAACAAAGGTTGTGACACCAAAGACAATCCCCATAGCCGTCGCAGCCCCAATAAGTGCCATGACCGCTACCGTAGCCAGCGTTTCTACCAGATACAAAAGGAGCGTCATAAAACGAGTGGCTCCCAGTACTTGGAGACGAAGAGCGTCTCGTTGTCGCCCGGAAAAGGTCATTGCTACCAGCGTCACCAATAAGAGGAGCGCCAGTACCAGTGGCGGCACCGTGATAACCGACAAGAGCAACAGAAGCATCCGTGTCACTTCACGAACAGTCTCCCCAAGAGCGCTGGTATCAAGAACACTGACGTTGGGAGCATCTTTGGCAAGGGTTCGTTCGATAGCTCGCAATTCCTCAGGATTGGCGTCGATATACCCAAATGCACTCCCCGGGAAACGCTCCAAATCAGCCGGATGAAATACAAAATAAAAGTACGGTAACCCACTGGTGGTATCGGTCGAACGAAAACTGGTCACCTGCGCCGTTAGAGGTACTCCCTGAATAAAAAACTCCATTTCCATACCAAGCTCAATCCCTACTCGCTTGGCAAAATCAGCCTCGACCGATACCTCTCCTCGCCGATCGTCCTGCCATGTGCCCGCCACAATGGTTTCGCCATCAATAAGCGTTGTGCGATACGTCAGATTAAACTCCCGTCCAAGCTCTCGATACTCACCGGAATCCGGAGTACGCAAACGCTCCTGCACCAGACGATCTCCGATACGCATGATTCGTGCTCGCACATTAGAAAAAAGCGTAATGCCGGGTGCGGCCGCCCGCACCAGCGACTCCTGATCCGACTGCACATCGATAACGTAGGCGCTTGGTACAGTCGTCCCAATACCCGTATCAAAAAACTGTTCCAGGCTTTTTCCCAACAACGACAGCGAAAAAATACCGGTCAGAGCGATAAAAATAGAGGTAGCTGCCACGATACCAAAGACACCGTCCGCCCGCTTGAGCGCGATAATCGTCCGCACAAAAAAGGGAAAATGGAACCGGATACCGTACAGCCGCTGCAACCCAAAACCAAACAGTCCCGACACTATCAAGAACAGAAGCAGCGTGCCGCCGATAACCATTCCAGCCCGTTCTATCTGACCAAGCAAGAACCACGCCAAGAAAAAAAGTGGCAGGAAAGAAACAAAGGACAGGAGAGCCAAACGCGCTATCGAAGCACGATTCCCTCGTTCTTTGTGGATACCGGATAACAGACTGCGTGGATCAAGCGCCAACAAGTCACGCACGGCCGGAAAGGCTGCCGCCAAACTGGTAGCAAAGGTACCAAGAAGCACTGCCCACAGCGACCAGGCATTCACCTGAAACAAAAGTGCCACCCCGGTGCTCGAAAGTAACCATGTGTAGAGCAGGTGCACCAGCCAGAGACCCACCACTATACCGACGCCAGTTGCCAAAAGCGTGATGCTCCCGATAAGACCAAGGACGATGGCTGTGACCGCCCGCCGCGTCGCTCCCTCGACCAACAACACCGCAAAGCTTTTCCGCAAACGGGTAACAAGAGAAAGAGCATTCGCATAGACATTGACCGCTGCCAACACCGCCCCAATCAAAACCGTCACCAGAAAAAATCGTTCCGTATTGGCCAAGCGACGAAGAATGCCCGACTCTCCGCTGCCGGCAATTCGTGCATCCAGTCCGGCTGCCTCGGCTTCCTTGGCTACCGCTGCTACGAGCTCCGGCGAGACGGTACTCTCCAAACGAAATCGATATTCAAACTCATTACGGCTTTCCGCCAACACGATTCCCGAACGCACCAACCCCTCTTCGGAAAAAAGAAGCCGTGGAGCCAAACGAAACCCCTGTACCAAAGCATCCGGCTCACGATCAATCACACCAATAACTCGATAGGGCACCTGACCAATAGCAATCTCATCAAAAAGAGAGAGGCCGAGCCGATCAAGCACAATACCCTCCACATAGACTTCATCTGGTGCCGGATATCGGTATGTCCCAGAAAGAAGTTCGAGTGACCCATACAGAGGATAGGCTGCCGATACCGCCCGCGCCGATACGGCAGTCACCTGCTCACCATTTCTTACGGACAACATGAGACTCGTTTCACGATCTGTGGCTCTGACTGACGACTGAAGCGGCTGCACAAGAGAGGTAACATCGTAGGCGGTACCACTTTCAAGAACCAAATCCCCGCCGGCAAATTCACGCGCCCGGGCATCAAGATAGGAACGAGCCCCGTCCACCCCTATCAACACCACCGTAAACGTTACGCTCGTGACAAAGAGTGACAGAAAAGCCAGACTGTATTTCCACCATTCACGCCTGAGGAGACGACCGCCAAATAAAAAAATGTATTTAGGAAATTTCATGAAGTGTCCCATCACGTAATTCAAAGATGCGATCCATTTTTTCCGAGATACTGCTGTCATGAGTAATCACCAGCAGCGTTGTACCACTCTTTTGCACCTGATCGAGCAACAAATCAATGACCTTACTGCCGGTCACCCGATCAAGACTGCCCGTCGGTTCATCCGCCAGCACCACCGATGGATTCATAGTGAGTGCCCGCGCAATAGCCACGCGTTGTTTTTCTCCTCCGGACAACGTAGTCGGCATCGCCTGTTTGCGGTGTTCCAGTCCTACTTGTTCCAGCCATCCTTCCGCGAGAGAGAGATCGTGTTTCCCTGAAATATCCAGTGGCGTCAGTACGTTTTCGAGCGCTGTAAATGGAGCGATCAACTCAAATGATTGAAAAATAATACCGATTGTTTTGTTTCGAAACGAAGCCAATGAGGTTTCGTCCAGTTTTCCAGGATTGATTCCGGCCACCAAAACTTCACCACTGTCGGGCGTATCAAGCCCTGCCAATAATGACAGCAGTGTTGTCTTGCCTGATCCGGAAGGACCAATAATGGCAATTTTTTCTCCCTTTTCCACGAGCAAATCAACATTTTTTAAAATGTCGATCTTTTCTTTTCCTACTAGAAAACTCTTCGAAACACCTCGCAATTCAATCATAAGAAAATCACACCAAAAAAGTAATGGCTCCCTCACTCTTTCCTATGCCTCTGTCGTGACACCATCAAACTCCACTCCCTGTGCCTCAGCCTCCGCACGCGTCGCCCGCACGATACCATCCTTGTGATGCGGCGGAGCATACAGCGTATACAGTTTGAGCGCCTCCGTCTGTGATGTATTGATGACATTGTGGCGCGCTCCCATGGGGACGATTACCGCATCACCATCACTCACCCGGTATTCGGTCTCATCTATAACAACTTTGCCCTCGCCTTTTTCAAAACGGAAAAACTGATCGCCCTCTGTATGTGTTTCCAAACCGATTTCTTCTCCTGGAAGCAGTGACATGAGCACTAACTGGCAGTCTTTGGCAGTATACAACACCTGTCGAAAGTTGCTGTTCTGCGCGGTCAGCTCTTCAATATTGCCCCAATATCCCTTTTTCATAGTCGTATCCTTAAAGATAACGCACCCTTAGTATACTCCTTTGAAAAGAGAATAGCGACCGAGCACATGATATGACAGAGCGCCCCGCTCTGTCATACTACCTCGTAGACAGCAACGCCATTTTTTCTCTCCGAGACAGTTTTTTAATACGGACCTCTTCCCGTGCCGCCGCTGAGCGGTCAACATACGATTGGACATATACAAGCGTCACCGGTCGCCGGCCACGGGTGTATCTGGCACCGAGAGGCGACGTATTGTGCTCCACGACTCGTCGATCCACATCGGTCGTAATACCGGTGTAGTAGGTTTTATCGGCGCAGCGCAGAATATAGACGCAGTACATACTACTCCTTCGCCGCTTTGGGTGGCCACGGAAAAAACAAGCTGGTCTGCGCCTTATACGCTGCAAAATCAGGATGTTCCGCCATTTTCTGTTCGAGGAGTGGTACACCGGAAACCTTGAGAATAAGGAACGTGATGGTCAGCGGTCCGACCACACCCAACCACCCAAAAGGCACACTGAGAGCCATGATAAAAATACCCCACCACTGCGTGACTTCGCCGAAATAATTGGGATGACGGGTATAGCGCCACAAACCACTCTGCATCAATTTTCCCTTATTCGTTTCGTCACGGAGAAACAGGGCCAGCTGCTTATCACCAACTGATTCAAAAAAGAAGCCGACCAGCCAGATGACAAGCCCTACTCCATCGAGGATTCCCAGAGGATACCCTGTGCCCCTCAGTAACGATTCTCCCCCGCTCCACATAATCAGGAGTACTGGCGTCGAAACCAGAAACAAGAGAAAACCCTGTAAAAGATAGACCTGTCCGAAAGAACGGAGGAGAAACCACTTTCCCCACTCCGTGCGCCACTTGGCATAACGGAAATCTTCCGGCTTTCCCCGATGGCGACGAGCAATATGCCAGGCGAGTCGCACCCCCCAAACACTGACCAACAGAAGCACTATCACTGCCCGTTCACTGATGCTACCGGAAGCAAAGAGTCCTCCCCAAGCCAAGAGCACAAACCCAAGCCCCCAAGCGACGTCCGCCACATCATTTCGTTTTTTGAGAATCGAAAGAACAAACCACCCTGTCATATAGGCGAGCAACACCCCTCCCATTGAAAGAAAGAAAATCATATATTCATTTTATGAGCGATAAGATACGCTATCGTCGATACGGAAGCGGACAGCGTCATGCCCCACGCCATGTCGACAACGGTGAGCGTGAGTGGCCAGTCGCGGAGCGTCGCCAAATTTGTCAGATCGTATGTCGCGTAGGTCATGAGACCGAACAAAGCTCCCACCAAGAGTGCTTGCGACCAGGAGCCTGATCGTACCGCGGGCTCGATAACAAAATACACCAAGCCTCCAATAAAAAGCAGATAAAAACCGACGCCCGCCACCCAATTGAAGTCCGTTTTCATGAGAAAACCAATCTGTCCCCGATAAAAATTGCGCGCGACCAGCCCCAGCCACAGCATATCGATGGCAAAAAAAACAGGCAGTGCTATCAAATACAATTTTAAAAACATACTGGTATGTATTCTGAACAAATTATATCTTGAGTATATCAGCTTCGCTCATCCTTGGACACATATATGATATACTGCTCGTATGTTTACTGCTCGTCTTTTTTGGAATACCCTCTGCGAATTTGGTCCTATCCTCGCATTCATCATCGCGTTTGAGCTCCGTGATTTTCAAACGGGCATCATGGCCATGATGGTGGCTACACTCATGGCACTTGTCATACTGTACAAGAGAGAGGGTCATTTTCCCCTCTTCGCCCTCCTCTCTTCAGGCTCGGTGCTCTTTTTCGGCGGACTATCACTCTTTATCGCCATCCCGAGTATCTTTATTTTACGGGACACGCTCTTTGATGCCATTTTTGGGAGCATCCTCCTTGTTTCCGTCTGGTACAAACGACCCCTCTTTCAAATCATTTTCCGTAACGTCTTTGCGCTGACAGACCGCGGCTGGAGCATACTCTCTCTCCGCTGGGCTCTCTTTTTTCTTGTTTTGGCGGTCTTGAACGAATGGATACGCCTCACACTCTCTCCAGAAATGTGGGTGAGTGCCAAGATTGGTATGATACTGGCTTCGGTACTCTTCGGTAGTTACCAGTTTACACTGACAAAAAAAGAACGCCTGCCGGAAGCGAATCCGTGGGGCGTTCTCGTCTGATCAATGTGAGGCAAAGAAAAAGTGCCTCACACCACGCGGATAGCTTCGTCGATGGTCGTGATGCCGTTCATGACCAGATTGATAGCATTCTGACGAAGGGTGGTCATACCAGATTTCTCCGCGTAGGCCTGAAGCTCGTTCATCGATGCCTTGTCGACGATCATGGCTCGCAGTTCATCATCAAATATCAAGACCTCAAACACGCCCGTGCGTCCTTCGTATCCAGTCCCATTACACTGCTCGCAGCCCATACCATGCCGATAGTCAATGGTGATGCCCTGGAGACCCAAGAAATTGACATACTCTGCCCGAGGATTTGGATCAGGAGCGATACAGGCCTGACAAATCTTCCGTACCAGACGCTGCGCTATCACCCCGCGAACCGCATAGGCGATCATCCCTCGTTCGATATTCAAATCAATCAACCGCGCGACGGCACCAATCGTCGTATTGGCATGGAGCGTCGAATAGACCATGCGCCCGGTGAGCGATGCCTGCACGGCCTGCTCGGCAGTCTCGGCATCACGGATTTCTCCGATCATCATCACATCAGGATCTTGGCGCAAAATACTCTTCATGCCCTTGGCAAAGGTAAAACCGATTTCTGGAACAATCTGACTCTGACGCATATCTTCGATAAACACCTCCACCGGATCTTCGAGCGTGAGAATATTGCGCTCCTTGCGGTTGATTTCCATGAGCATGGAGTAGAGCGTGGTCGTCTTGCCGGAACCAGTCGGTCCTGTAGTGAGGATCATACCGTAACTCGCGATAGTAAGTTGGCGCACACGATTCCGTATCTCCTCATCAAAACCGATTTCATCGAGCGAAATGAGCATATCCGAACGATTGAGGAGTCGGAGCACAGCGGTCGGTCCATTGACCGTGGGGAAAATCGAAACACGGACATCGATGGTGCGTTCCGCCTGATCACCCTCGGCCTGAAATCGAATAGCAAAGTGTCCGTCTTCCGGGAGTCGTACCCACCCCATTTCCATATTGGAAAGTACCTTGAGGCGATTGATGACATGCTCGTGGTCCACTTTGGAGAGGTGTTCGTAGGTCTGAAGGACTCCATCGATGCGAAAACGCACCAGCACTTCATTGGGCATTGCTTCGATATGAATATCTGACGTTCCCCGGAGCGCTGCCTCGCGCACGATAGGAGTCACCAGATCCGCTCCCGATGCGTCTCGCAAGATGATGCTGTCTTCAGACATAGCTTTAAAATTATATGAAAAGTCACGCTCCTATTGTATCACATTGACAGGTTGCCCAAAAAATGAGTAGATTCTTCTGTTGGCACCCTTCGCCAACGACACGAGGAGATGACATGGATCCAGACGAAGCCCCCTGCCACGGATGCAACGGGGATGGTACCCGGGCACTGAATACGACGTTTTCCCTGCACGGCCCAAACTACACCCCTACGGGCAGGCCCTGTCCTCGCGCTGGTGGCTGCGGGACCAAGCCCGTCGATTCCACGGCCGCAGACTCGGCAGACGCTCCGCCGCCGGCCAGCACCGACGAATAGGTCGCAACGCGACCACCCCCCAGCTCCGGCTGGGTTTTTTCTTTTCAAAACAAAACCGCCCGATATTTCGGACGGTCGTTTCTCCTACATACACCCGCTCATTAGGGCATCTTGGTCTCGGTCACTCCCTCTACCTTGCAGGTAGACATACCAAAGAGTGAGTAGACACCGCACCAGCGGAAGGCTCCGGTCAAAAAGACCACAGCTCCGACGACGGCGAGCCACCACATCTGTGTCGTAAGACCCGCTCCCGCCAATACGACTCCTGCCACCAATCGCACCATTCTGTCTGCTCCGCCAACATTCTGCTTCATAACATGAATATGTTACGTGATTATACTCCTAGTATACCACTCTCCCATTCCAGTGAAAATCCGTATTGCATTCAGAAGAAAATCCCCTATACTGAAGAAAACTCACCTCCTTCCTGTGGACACCCCTCAACCAAGCACTCGCCTCTGGTGGCGACACTCTTCATTCATCGCACTTGGTGCCGCCCTCTTTTATACCGGGTATGTTTTCATCCTCGATGGCAAGTTTGATCTTGTTTCGCTCGCCAAAGTCATGGCTGGTACCGCCAACTTCCTTTTTGCTGCTTCCTTCTCACTTTCAGCGCTCGGATACTACTTCAATTTTCTCGACAGCAAGATTATCTACCGCAAATACCTCGGGCTGCTCGGATTTTTTGCTTCTCTCATCTACTCACTCCTCCTCCCTCTCGTACGACCAGAACGATACTTCTATGGATTCTTTGAAAACTTCTGGTCAAGTGATGTGCTCCTTGGTCTTGGATCCATGATTATCTTTGCTGTCATGGCCATCATCTCAAACAACAACGCCATGCAGGCTATCGGCCCCATACGCTGGCGTGCCATCCTCCGCCTGGGATATGTCGCTTTTTTTCTGCTTGTCCTCCGTGCCTATCTCAACAACGAAAACCCCATCGGTTCCGATCCTCGACCAGAAATGTGGGCGGCCTACTTTGCCCATCCAAGCGGTCTACCACCAGTCCGACTCTTTCTCTCTTTTATCGCCATGGCCGTCATTTTCCTTCGTCTTTCAATTGAGTTTGATAAGTGGCGCAAGTCATCAGCTGCCATGACCACTCACTAGTCACTCGTTCTTCATTGGTCGTTGGCGTCTCAGTACAAAAAAGGAAGCAGTCGCCTCGTTTTTTCGGCATACAACGCATAGTCCGGAAACCGAGCCAAGAGCAATCCTTCTTCATACTTGAGCTTCACCACCAAATCACCGAGTAGTATCACCCAAGCACCAATTGCAATACTGTCGGGCCGATGGAGCACCAGTCCGAGCGCTGTCAGCAACACAGCCGTATACATCGGATGCCGTATAAACCGATAGGGACCAGCCACAACCAGCGTTTGTCGTTCTCTCACTTCGGGCAACACACTCACCCGAAACCGCATGGCCAGTACGGCCCACACACCGAGTATCACTCCCATCAAGACACAGCCGAGAGAGAAAATACTCTCCGGCATACCACTGTACCCGATTAAAAAAGCAATCAGGGAAAATTGTAGTCCTACCAACACCAGGGATTTCATAGATTCTTTCAGTATCCCTCCTGTGTCAAAATGAAGTTCACCAACTTGGGTACCCACAGCTGTTGCGTCACCAAGAGTCCCAGTCCCACGGCGATAAGCAGGAGCAGTGTTATCTGTATGGAGCGCATCAGCGGTGAGCAACATCGTTTCTTTCCGTCTTTGACCTGACAACATTCGTGCATATGTTTTTTTTAAATATTTCCTTCTTCCTTTTTTGGATTCAGATAGTAATCCAGCGTATAAATCCAGTTCTCATCATTCTCCCCACCCTGCTCTCGTGTCATCACTTTTTGATTGAACAACCACAAGAGATAGTCGGCGTCCTCACTTGCTACCTGTTTCACCTCCACTCCATTGTATTTACCAAACGTGAATTTCTTGAGGAGAATCGGGCGTGCCGAAACCGAGAGCATTTCTTCAAGCACTTTCTCTTCGCTTCCCAAAGTGGCAAGCATCTTGGCATAATAAAAATCAAACAGTTTTTGTAGCACACGGACATCTCCCAGGGCATCATGTGCTACCACATCAGTCACATCCAAGTCATGGTAATACCGGAGATACTGCAGATTATGCCGCGGTATCTGTCCATCGGCATCAAGAAAGTGAGAGAGCTTAAATGTATCAATCATCCGAGTCACCACTATCCCCTCCCGACGAAGCATCTCACTATCAAAGGGAGCATTGTGCGCCACGAGTACTGCCCCCTCGGCAAAATACTGTTCCAAATCCCGCTTCATCTCGGAAGTCGCAAAGACTGCACACTCCGCTACCATCTTGTTAGTGATGTGTGTCACCGCCATGGCATCGATACTGATGGGTACTGGCGGCCTGAACAAACCCTCTGCCTCGCGTCCCTCATATACATACGCCACCTGACACAGACGATCCGTCGCTTCCGTCCCGGTGGTCTCAGTATCCAAAAAAATGAGTTGTCCTCTATTCATCATGCGGCGTCTTGAAAATTACTCAGTCAGTATACCAGATACAAAGAGCCAAAGAAAAAACCACCCGGTCAAACCGAGTGGTGGGGCAACATGCGCCGAAAACTTCCCATCAGGATTGGTACATCTCTGGTACCTCGCCGCCGTAGATGTACGTGAGCCGCCCATCGTCGGCCAACCCCTCTGCGAGCGGGAGATCGCGCCAAAACGCCTGGAACAGATGCTCCCCCGAATCAGACAGGGGTGAGGCAACGATTTGCCTGTTCAGAGCATCACCCTGTTCCTCCGTGATGATCCCTTGAGATAGCAGCGAGCCCACCTGTGTGAACGCGGCTTCTTGCGAGGCCACCTGCTCCATTGCACGTGTCGTATCACCAGAAGCGGACCAGAAGAAGAGGCTGATATGACCCGTACTCCGACAATGCGAGCACAGAATAAACCTGACCCTGGTAGCTTTCCGACGCGGCAGTTCATGAATCAGATATCTTCTCATCCATCTCTCCTCACTGCATGAGAGCAAACGCTCTCGGTTGTCCATACAAAAAATACCGTTTTTTGAACGTTTTTACGTTTCTTTTTTTAAGACTACAGACAGAAACTATAGCCTTTTTTGCTATTTCTGTCAAGAGTCTTTCTCCTAAAAGTCTACCAACACCTCAAAGCCACCATAGGCCATACGCTTCATATCAAACGGCATGGGTTTGTCCTTCCACTGTTCTTCCGACATGAGCGGATCTTTCATCACCTTGGCATTGACCTGATCTCGATGCTTGCGTGATTTGAAAACAATAAAAGAAAAGATGATGACTTCTCCTTTTTTCAAACCAGTCATCTTGGGAAAGATCGGTGCAAAATCCCCCATGCCCGTCGGTCGAATATCATCGCTCACACATTCTTTGAAATCAAGTGCACCATACTTCTTCCAAACCTTGGCACCGAGCGTGGCCATCTTTTTGTAGTCCTTCAACTTTTTCTCCGAGACAACGAGCACAAACCCGTCAACATACTTCGCCATAAAATTACTTTTAAAAATTATACATTTTCCCTATCGCCCCAAATAAGCACGGAAAAAGGTCGTTGATTGTTTCATAAAATCATTCCACTTCGGACCAAACTCATGTGCTTCCCCTTCATACACAACATACTGAAGCGACTTTTTCTCTGTCTCAAAAAGTTTGGCTGTTTTGTCGGACCAAGCTTTGGGCACGCTATCATCCCGCGTCCCCTGAAAGAGAATAGCTGGCACGCTCCAGCGCTTGATATAGGTCTGTGGAGAAATAGCATCCCACACGGGATTATTACTGGTCGGCTCGCCATACTGTTCCACGATGCGCGCTGCCCGAGCCCCGTCATTCTTCATATACTTATCATACGAATCTCGGTAGTCCATCGACACCGGGGCGTAGAGTGCTATCGCTTTGACCAGGTTTGGTGCCGCTACCGCTACGGTCTGGGCGATACCACCACCCATAGAGTGCCCAAGCATCCCGATATTCTCTTTGTCCAGATACGGCAAATCAGCGGCACGCACGGCATACACGGCGTTGATCACATCTTCCACATAGCCCAAGCGATTCTCAAGTTCACCATCATCAACACGACTTGATTCGGCATGATTGCGATAATCAGAATGAAGCACCACAAAACCCTGCCGAGCCAAATAGTCTTGCTCTCGGCGCAGTCCTCGGCCGTTGGTATAGATAGCCGGATCGATATACCCATGATTCAAGATCAGTACCGGAAACGGCCCCGCCCCTACTGGCACATTCATAATGCCGGATATGGTCAACTCACCACTCCGATAGGTGATAGCATAACGAGTATACGCACTGTTTCGCTCCTGTACACGACCAAGCGTCAGGTCACGACCATCAAATTTTTTTTGAAAGAATTGTTCTATGGATGGCCCGGATATTTCTGTGATGACGGGTGCGAGTTCTTCTATGACCGCCAAATCAGAACATGGTGTAAATTCACACTGTGGACCACTCCGTCCGACAGCAGAACCATCCGGACAAATCCGCACGTCCAACGTGCAGCCCATCTCTTTCGGCAGAGACTCTTCATCCTGTCCATTCCAAAACATGATTCCGCCGATCAGGACTGCCAGCAACCCTGCTCCGATACTAACAAAAAGAATGGGGTATTGTTTCATATGTTTGTGTCTCTATAGTATACCACCAAAAAAAGCTCCCTTCCTCCTTACTGACACACAAACAGACAGGGGTCTATCCACCCCGCAAGGTCGTTTTTCTTCGCAACATAGCCCAGAATATTCGGGTTGTTCCCCTTGTAGATACCAAGGTGGAGGTGCTTCCGTTCGCCATCGGTTTCAGTGCTCTCCCCTTGACCAAGCACTCCGATTACTTCACCGAGCGTCACGGTCTCTCCCACAGCAAGAGTGATACTTTCCAGTGCGAGATGACCATAGACCACCGTCACCGATTCTCCCTCCAGCACGCAGCTCGTCACAAGCACACCGCCATATCCACTCGCCGTTCGTTTTGCCACAACCCTGCCACTGCATATTGCTTGCACCGGTACCGCCGTCACCGCCTCAGATTCAAATGTTTCAAAATCCACGCCCGTGTGATACCCACCGAAGCGCTCGGGCTGCACGGGTGACGTCGCTTGGTCAATATATATACCAAAAGGCTTTTTTGTCACGCGCTCCTTACTCCGGGGCAGTGGCGAAACAACGCTTGGTTTCTGTTCTACTTCTGGTGCTGGTGCCGAGACTGGTTCAAGCGGAACTCCTTCTGCTGGTTCAGACACCACGACGTCGCCACTGTCAGTAAAATTGAACCGTATAAATCCTGCCACAGCCACCACTAAGAGGAGGAGCAGACCCACTCCAACAATACCCCCGATTACACGGACTGCCAGATTCATACTGGTCACATATTATGTGTTACTGTCTCAATTACCTACAAAACCATGCCCAACCTTTCATACAATTCACACCCTACCATCAGTACTCCCCTAGTATACAGCAAAAGAAAAAGACCGGTGGGGAATACCCCTCCGGCCTGACAGGTGCTACTGACCAGGGTCAGAGCGTGACCTCATTTGGCAACCCGTGCTCCCTTGATTGCCTCGAGACGTGCAGCAGCACTCTTGAACTTGGAAGATTGCCTGGCACCCTTGCGTTCGACAAAGTCCGCAGGATAAGCGGGAACATCATGATGCGCCCGCTTCCAGAAGCGAAAGCGGAGGACATCATTCCCTCTCATCACTCGCTTTATCTTCTGAACGTAAGAACTCGGGATCCGGAACATTGAGCGGGTCCTGTTGTCATGACACAGAACTTCGACATTCGTGCCAACACCCTCGTGCCCGAGACCAATTGCCGCAAGTGCTGCGGCAAGCGCGTTGTTGCTATTGTGGTTCAGGCACTCCGCAAACCACTCGCTCTTCGGACTTTCTCCCACAACCGGTTTCATCGCCTACTCCTTGGTGAGGTTCAGTAATCCGCAATCTGCGTCGAAAAAATATTTTCCCAACGACTTCGCATCATAAAGAAACAAACATCAAATGTCAATCTCTCGCCACTAAAAGAAAAAGGCCGGGAGAATTCTCTCCGGCCTGGCATTCGCTACTGACCCTGCGACTGATCGAATACGGGCAACAGTTGTTCCATCACCAGTTGCTCGATATCGACCACGGCCACAGTGAGCTCATTGATGGTGGCGCTCCCCAAGATGGGCAGCTGCCCATTGAGATCGGCGCGCTCGCTCACCGCTTGGATCTGTTCCGCACGAATCTCCAGCACGTCCGATATCCCATCGACGATCAGTCCGCTGGTGCGACCGTCGAAATGGAGCACGACGTTGGACATAAACCTGCCGTGCGAGGATTCACGCCCCATCCAGACGCGAAGGTCAAAGATGGGAACGATAACGCCACGCAGGTTGATCACCCCGAGCAGGGCTGGGGGCGCGCTGGAGATGCGGGTTGGCTGTTCGTAGGAGCGGATCTCTTGAACGCGCAAAACATCCACACCGTACCAGTAGTCACCGACCCAAAAGGTCAGGTACTCCCCTGATGCCGCGTGTCCTTCAGCAACATCATTTGGTGCCATGAACACCTCCATCACGCCCTTGCGTGGCGATGAGCTTGACCAACCTGTTGCGCGCCACCTTAGCAGCGACCCGCAACGCATCCAGCCCTTCCAAGCCGAAGGTCCCGAGCTTGTGACCTGTTTCGGTGTAGAGCACTGCCACGGTGTAACGTGGGTCTTTGTTCACGAACAGCGTGGCCTTCATCGGCCTCTCGATGTCCATTCGTTTCGAGTTCATGCCCGGACAACGAATCGTTTCCTTCACGAGGATTTTTTTAGGCATCTCGCACCTCTCCAAGGTTTGCCCAGGCCCGGGATGGGCCTGCTAGCGACATCGACCTGATAAAAGGTCGATTGAGCATCATGCCTCATTTCCATGCTTCCGTCAAGAAAAACCGGCACTTGGTCGTGGTTCCAAAAACACACTTTTCATTTCTTTTTGGGCAGCACCTGTAGAGCAAAAGTAATAGTATCTCCCTGACGAATATGCTCCTTTTGTCTCACAGTCGCCTTAAGTGGCAAGAGGTATCCACCGGAATGCTTATCCGGAAAAATCGAAGTCTTCCACGTGCTCATCCCAAGCGTTACCGAAACCGGTAAAGATCCCCAACCTGGAGACTGATCACCATAGGCAGCCTTGATAACGGCCGATTCTTTTTTTGGCAACGAAACAAAATGCCAACTGGCCACATCACTCGGATACAGCCACACTTCGCCCTTCAGCGTAAAAAAATTCTTCGACATGTTACCGATTGAGATAGGTGATTGTCAGTTGGAGCACCGTCGCAAACGACACCCAGAGAAGATAGGGAATCTGCGCATAGGCAAGGAGACGCGAGTGAGGAAAAATCACCACCATCGCCCAGATGAGCGTCCCCAGTACCCAGAGGATATCGATGGACGCGAGCGCGTTATTCTTCAGCCCAAACTGAATCCACGTAAAGGAAAAATTGAAAACCAGGTTGAGCACAAAAGGCACCACTACCGAAAGCGGCACCTGTCCCTGCCACGCCATGAAAAAAACTCGACCAAAAGTAAGGGCAATGATCGCATAGAGTACCGACCATACCGGACCAAACACCCAACCCGGTGGCGACCACGTCGGCTTGATGAGCGCTGCGTATTCTACAAAATTGTTCATATGCTTAAAAAAGAATAATGACAACCTCTACAGTGTGAGTATAGCAGATAAAAAAAGCGCCGACTCGTAAGTTCAGCGCTGTTGTCGGCCGCAACCAGCAACGTCCTACTCTACCGATGGCGGGTCGCGATAGCCTTCGGGGAAGCAAATCTTGCACGGCGGTCGATTCACCGGAGCACTTGTTCCCGTTCGAATCGACGAGAACCCCGGTTGACCAGCCCAACTCTCAAACACACGGCTGTCTCGGTCACCATGCGGAATGATGTAGATTGTGGCAAATGAACCGCCAGAGGTCTCATCCTCCGAAACACTGCTGATGCGATGGACCCTCACATCATCTCCATCATTTGGTGGAAAAAGATAGTGGAACCAGATGCACTGCCCGACCATGTGTTCCTGAGAATTATCTCCCTGTGCTTGCGCATCCCTTGGCGGATGAGCCATATAGGAATCCAACAGTGTCCGTTGCTGTTGGGCTGGAGTTTCACCGCAGACGACACATACCAGCCGCCATCCGCAGTAGAACTCGAAATCTGTACCGCACGCGGGACACACTTTAGCGATCGGAGTTGCCGATGCCACTTCACTGATCAACTGTTGCTGCGTAGTCATGTCGATTCTCCAGATTCACGCTTGGATCTGCCAAGCCAGATAGAGAGACAAAGAAATTATTCTTTTTGGAAAGGACATTTCATTATCCTCCTTTGAATTTTTTTGTAAAGAGGGTACAAAAAAGCGAAAGCACCCTATCTCAAAACCAAACACGCCCCTCTATTCTGCAGCAAACCCCGACACCGAGCGAGTGCCGGGGTTTTTCTTTCTCTCTCATCGCGCCAGATATGCTGCTCCTATTTTGTTCCAAAACGCTCGAGGGCACGCAAGACTTCGAGCGGAGTCACAAATACGATAGTGTTAGATTTGTCCGAAGAAACATCATTCAGGGTATTGAGCGTCCGTAAATGGAGTGCTCCAGGAGCGGATGAGAGGATCGTGGCCGCCTTAGCGAGATTCTCTGCTGCAATCAGTTCGCCTTCAGCTTGAATAATCACCGAGCGCTTCTCTCGTTCCGCCTCGGCCTGTCGCCCGATCACACGCTTCATTTCTTCTGGCAGCGTCACATCCTTCAATTCCACGGAATTTACTTTGACCCCCCACACATCTGTGGCCTTATCGACGATAGCACGGATCCGTTCAGCGATGGCATCCCGGTTCGAAAGCAATTCGTCGAGGTCAACTTCTCCAACGACATTACGCATCGTGGTCTGCGCCAACTGAGACACCGCATAGTACACGTCCTCCACTTCGAGGATAGCTTTTTCCGCCTCACTAATTTTGTAGTAAATGACCGCGTTCACGGTGACCGAGATATTGTCTTTGGTGATCGCCTCTTGGTTCGGCACATCGACTGCTCGCACGCGCATATCAATCTTCTGATACGACTGAAACACAGGGATGACGAGACGCCAGCCCGGCTCCATCAGTCCGACAAATTTACCGATCGTAAACTTTACACCCCGTTCATACTGATTGACCTGCTTGATAGAAAACAATAACACGACAACGAGAGTGATAAGAAGAATGAATTCCATACTGAAAGCAAAAATATTTAAAAGCGTCATAAGTGGTCCAGAAAAAAAAGTAACCGCAATAATCAAGAAAAATGGGACCTTGTATTTCTCGATACTCTGCTTGATTTTTTCCGGATCGATTTCATTTTGATACTGACTCATGAAAATATACGGTTACTATTTAACCCAAAACTACCCCGAGTATACCACTCACGAAATACCCAAGCAAATGAGGCTTGTACCCTCTGAACTCCACCTATCGGTAATGAATTACGTAATTCAATCCAGCTTGTTTGTCAGGAAATAATGCTCCACTGACAGAGCATACAACTGTCCCACACGCTCCATGTCCCCTGGTGTTCCTTTCAGACGATACGCCTTTTCTTTCACGTGCTCGACAAGTTTCTCATCCATACCAGCTTTGACCCACACAGCCGTCTCTTCTTCGATAGTCACATCCCCGGAAGCATACAAATCACGGTACAAGCCATAATAGCGCTCGAGCTGTTCACTCGTTTCGTTTCCGCATGGTGACTGATACCACGTCATCATTCGCACAAAACGATTGGCATCGAACTGCTGAGTATCATCGATATCCTGCAACACCTTGAGTGCTGTGCGAAATATCCAACTTTCTTCATTCGACTGAAGCGAGGCAATCTCCTCCGGAAAAAGCTGCTCCATGGCTTTGCCTTGGGTCCGATCGCATACCAAGTGCATCGCCCAGCCCTTACGAAAGTCATCTAACTGTCGCACGTCGCCAGCAAGCAAGGACTCGTCATGTGTCACCTCTCTTGCTACACCAGTGAAATAGCGAGAATCAGGATACATCGCCCCAGAGAGATACTGCTCCATGTGTTGCACCAAAAGCTTATCTTTCATCTCGAGTGCAAATCGCAAATGTGTCGCGGTCAGTGCCATATATGTAATGAGTTACGTAATTCTATTATAACTTGGCGCGCTCCTCCTTGAGGCGAAAGCGGACGATTTTGGTGATGAGTGTTATCGGCAATGGTTCATCAAAAGGAAACTGGATGGCACCTTTAGAAAAGCGGTAGCGCTTGGCAATCTCCTGCTCAAACTGCTTCACACCGGACGGTGCCGGATAGAAACCGTAGTGTTGTTTTTGTACTGCAAAGTGCACCAGGTTTTTGCCATACACCCGGATGGTCGGCATCCCATAGCGCATCGCCTCCTCGCCCTCCGGCACAAGCTTGCAAAGGAGCGCCCACAAACGCTTGGCCTCACCCTGCACACCCCGCGGCACATTCTTCATGTATTCCGCTACTGTTTCGTATGATTGCATAGTCCTCATTCAGTTACGTACTCCTTATTTTTTTTCAAACGTTGGTTTGCGGACGAGGAAAAAGAGTGTTGTTGCCACAAGAGCTCCCAAGGTATCAGCCAGCATATCTTTCTGCGCGTCCCAGATATCACCCTGACTCCCCAGGTACGCCATAGCATCAGCCGCGTTTGACTGCACCGCATAGTACCACTCGATGAGCTCATAGCTCATAGCAATCGTCGCGATGACAAACACCGGATAGGTAAAGAGAAGAAACTTATTCGCCACCAGTTTTTTGTTCCACAACCACTCGGCAACAGCAAAGGCATAGAACCCCACCGAGAAATGCGCCATCCGGTCATAGTGGTTACGCTCAAAACCAAACAGATCAGAGACCCAATCAAACGGCACCAGTGCAAAGGTATAGTGACCACCAATCGTGTGTAGATAGATGAGTACAAACATGAGCCCATACGCCAGCTTCGAAAATCGCACTCCCCGCATGTACAACCCAACCAGCATCGCGATGATAATCCACACGGTCAAATTTTCCGCAAACCACACCGTCCGGTCTATCGGGTTCACGGCACACACGACAAAGAGCACCGCATACACTAGAAGCAACCCTCCGAAAAATTTTCCTGAATTATTCATATATGTAACGAGTTACGTAATTCTTAATTCTCACGCATGCTTCAAATCCCCCATTCTTTTCCATCATTTTCTTTATTTCGTCATTACCATTTTGTACCATAATTCCACGGCCGTGGAATTATGGTACATTTTTCCTGGATGAGGATTTGTTATTTTTTGAACGATTTTTTGAAGGAAAGAAATAATGCTTCAATCGATCTTCATTGTCAATCCAGGATACTGTCATGATACGGACAAACGATTGCGCCCCATACAACTCTACCAACTCAGTGAGCGGCTTCTCATATGGATATGGTGAAAGAAAAACACTGTGCTGCAACTTATAAAACTTGAGCTCCCGCAGATGGTCACGCAAGATGTCCCGAAATGAACGGTTCTCTTCCGGAATATCAAACATAATAATCCGCCACTGCTTATCCCACTCTTTCGGATTTTTGAAACGTATCGTTTGACCAAAAAGATTCAGGCGTGCAGCTTGCTGTCTCCCCTCCTTGGTCAGTACCATCTGCACAGACCCGTCTCTGGATGTTTTTTCTTCCAGCAACTTCTGCTCCACCAAACGCCGTACCGATCGATTGAAGTGTCGCTGATCAATTTCCTTCCAGCCCTTCCACAGTAAACGCAATTTTCGGTAGTATCGAATCGACGAGGTCTCAAAACCAAGCGAAACTCCACCCGCTACGATAAGAAGAATTTTTTGCTGTACCGGACCAAACTTGTACATACTCATTTCTTTGCCCTCATTCTATACCATTTTTCACACTAAGGAAAAAATCATCCCAGAAAACAGAATGTACCATAATTCCACGGCCGTGGAATTATGGTACATTCTTGGGGACAGAGTTAGGAGGAGTGGGGGTAGTGGGAGAGTTGAGGGAAATACTGTTTTGCCAGTGGGCGAGGGATTCTTCGGTGACGGGTTGGGCGGACTCGACTCTTTGGAGGATGAAGTTGTGGAAATTGATGGCTTCTTGGCGCAGTCCGAGGAGACAAAGCGACTTGAGGATGCGGGTGATACGCAGGTGATTGTGATCCCCCTGCTCGAGCCAATGGTCACTGTCTCCATAGAAACGCTTCATTCGTTCTAGTGCCCGGAGCATATTCGCACGCACTTCTGTGTCGCTCCGGAGTTGCCCCACTATCTCTTCCCTCTCAAGCACTGGCGAGTCCGGCACGGCCATGCTCTTCTCACGAAGCGGAAACAGCCACTGGATATAGTCATGGACTTCTTCCAACTCTTCATCAGAAAACTTCAAAATATCCGCATGCAACCTCCCCTGGCCATCCGAGCCAGTCCCTCGGAGAAATGAAATAAGTTTTTCTTCGTACATATATTTTTTTTAAAGATGCAGTTTTATTTCTTTCCGATGTGAAAATGACGGAATGTTTCTTCTGATTTTCCGACTTCAGTATATAAACGATTTTTGTCCGGAAACACATAGATCCTCGGTAAATCCAATCTATCCGCATCCCAGCAGGTCTGTACAGTGATATCACTACTCTGCGCTGTCTCGATATCATGTTCCGCTACCGCCTGGAGTAGTTGCTCATACTGACGAGTATTAAGATCGAAAACTTCAGCGACAAAAAATTCTCGGATGATGTCAGTACTCCACTGCCCATGACCAGGCTCTTTGGAATCGGCCATTCTGCCAATATCATGAGTGAAGGCAAAGGCACTCACTACCTTTTTATCCGCCCCATTCCTTTCGGCGATATAGTGACCGCGCTCTTCGACTCCCCGCCAGTGATCATAACCATGAATCGAGTCGATCGCTATCTTGAGTTTTGTTTGATACCACGATGAGTCAACGAGAAAATCCCGTTTGTTCCCAAACAGATATTTCTCGATCAGCCACACGATGAATACTCCGTGAAAGTTCTTTTCCTCAAACGTCACTTCTCGTATTTCTCTCTCAGCATCAGGATCCTGAGCCAGGTACACTACTGTACTTCTCCATACACCCTTCTCCCATCGAAAGCGCAGTTTGTAATTGATCCATCCTGACCAATGGCGCATGATATACAGCGTATCGTCGTGAAACTGGAATCGCCAGCGTTCATCCATTCCCTGGTCCGACTCAAAGCCTTTTCGGATCAACGCAAACTCAGCTTCACTAAACGACAGATCGAAATTGATGTTCTGCCAACGATTGAGCATTCTGGTATAGCCGAGAGCAGACATATCTGCCAACTGGTCAGGGTCCTTCTGCAAATCTATCTCGTGCAGACGAAAAAAGGCGTTCTCTTCCAAGAGTACCGTTTTTTCTTCAAAGGTCACGACATCGGTGAAGAGCACGAAGTCCTGTGAAAAATCGATAGCTTCGGTCCGAATATCCTGCCACGTTGTCGGTTGTACTTTTTGCAACAAATCTCGCATCTTTTCAGATACCTCATTCTTTCGCATGATGTGCTCCATGACATTGTTTTCGCCATTCCGACAATGCACCGTGAACCAGTACACAGTGTAGTGTGTCGTGAAAAACTCAAGGAACTCCTCGCAATGAGTAACGAGTCTTCCCTCCCTTGTGAGTAGCACCCGATCAACGTCGAGATAAATATTCATACGTTCATGCTTCTAAAATAGGTTGGCACTGCATCAGTTTTTCACCATAGGAAATCATACGCTCTCCTTGCTCTCGAAAATGAAATGCGACATCACTTCCCAGGAGGAGGCGTGAATCAAGTTGGTTGGCGACTCGAAAAACGACTTTCATGTCAATATATTTTTCGAGCCAATCGGTGAGATAGGCCGGATCGATCCGACTGGTGGAATAGACAATGTAGATATTCTTATTCTCATTGAGAATTCTTTCGATAGCTTTCTCGAAGCGAGCGCGATCACGATACACCATGTCACACTCCTCGATGTGAACGAAAATCATTCGCTCCTCGTCTTTTAGATTTTCTAACACCTCGAACGCTTCATCAGAATCAGTGATCACTGGCTGAGTGAGATACGCTGGGTCCCAATCAGAAAAACTCACCCGCGTCATATCCATCAATACAAACCCAAGCACTGCTGGCGCATACGTGGCCATGAGTTCTCGATACAGATGAGTAGCAAAAACACTCTTGCCAGATCCAGCCATACCAGCAAGTAATACAAAGCGGATTTTTGCTTCGTCAAAATCGAGTGCCAACCGCTCCCCTTGTATCGTATCGCCGAGATAGATAGGATGCCCGCTCATTATATATGTAATTAATTACGTAATTCATCCCATGAAACTACCCGATACCAACAAATCCGAAGGTATATAGGACTGTCGATAGGTATCTGCTTTTTTTCTCCTTTGTGGTTTAAGTAAAGTTTTTACTAGGTCTCAAGCCAATCCTTTATTTTATATATTGCAGCGAGGCCAACACGCACCCTCTGGACCCTCGCCTGGTATCTTTCTGGACCATGATGAGAATCATCGGATGCAGAATGAACAGCATACAATTCATCTGTTTCTTTTACAGGAGCACCGGCAGATATCAGGATACCCCTTACGCTTGTGCTGTTCATTTTGTGAGCACTTACCGAACGGCCAAGTTTTTTCAAGGCGATTCTTTCTGCTAACTGACATGCTATATGACGCAGTTCCTCCTCCGCTTGCTGAACACGCACAGAAGGCGCAGATTTATCAGTAATGATTGCATTTACTTCTTTAAGTCTATTTTCTAGGGTCGCCCACTCTAACTGGTTAATCTGTGGACCATCTTTTGCATAGCCAGTGATTTCATAGAGATTGCCATTTATAGATCGACAACCGTCACATACACGGTTGGCCCAATCCGACTTGTGGGTAAGGACAATGATTTGCTTTCCTTCATCATCAATGAGGTCACGGAGCACATTCACAAATTGACCCTCATGCTCATCGTCCCATGACTGTATCGGATCATCGATAAGGAGAAAATCCCATGGCCCTGCATGGCGTATAGCGCTAGCGATACTTACGCAAAGTCCGAGAGCATTCAACTTGGACTCACTCAATGACGAAACCGCACTTGCAAGAGGTTTTCCATAAGACTCAGCTTTTATTGCCAACTTACCACTTTTGAAATCTCCCGTCTTGGATCGAGCCATCGAAAAACCAGAAAAGTGAACCTCGGGATCTCCATTGGTTTTAATGCGTGTATACCAGCTCATTACAAGATCGGTTAACTCTTTACTCATCATGTTCTCCATTGTCTCAGCAAGTGTTTGCTCAACATCTCTTTTGAGTAACTTCAAATCATTCAGCACATCACGAATTGCAGCCCCCCGTTTTACTACATCCTGTTTCTCTATTGCCTCTATCAAAACAGTTATTTCCGCGGTACCCGCTAGAGCATCAATCGATCGCCGAAATATTCGTACTGACTCAATCGTATCAATCTCTAGTTGAGGTATATTCGCCGAAACTTCATCAGCTGCACTAACATACGCATGTAAAACACGAGCAAGATTTTCGGCTTGAATCAGTTCAGCTTTATTTTCTTTCAAAGCACTCTCACATAAAGTCAGTGCATGCTCTACTTCGGTTAAAGAATCGTTTAAGCGTAATTGTAGAGCACTAGCAGCTGAAGCTGCCGAACGAAAGTTTTTTGCTGTTTCCGAGGCAATACCCCCTACTAGCTCAATAATACGAGATTCATTTTCCGGTTTTATCGCAATAACCAAGCCCAGTATTGGCTCACTAATCTTGTTTTGATGTCGAGTGAGCGCATTCCTTAGATTTCTTACCGTACGCGACACTCTTTCCCGAGATTCTTTTCGCCCCGTCTCTTTTTCGATAGTTGCCTGGCATTCAGTGTGACGACTATGAATTCTTGCCTCTGCAGCAGCATCCAGTGGTTGCAGGCAGAGCGGACACAAATGATCAGATCCCACCACTAAGTCACTTCCTATTTGTAAAAGACTCGCTTCTTTTTGCAAGCGAGCTTCTACTCCGGCAACACAGATACTTGCGTAGTCATCTAAAAATCTTGGTTCTGTTTCTAATGTTAGTACGGTACGATACTCCGACAGTTGCTCACGATCAATAACAGAAGGTCTTTTTACAGTGATCTCACCTGAATATACCTTACTAGCCATACTGGCACGGACTCTTTCTAGCCTCTCAACTTTTGTTCCGCTAGACTCTGGCTCAGCGCTCAGAAGTGTATCTGCGTATTTCGCCAATTCCACATAGGCATGTTCTATACCTTTTTTTCCTTTCTCCAATTCTACAGCTACATTTTTAAGGTTTTGAGTCAGGCTAAGTTTTGTTTTAATACGATCAAACTCTTGTTCCAACGCCACTGCTTCATCCGGGACACTGGCATTAGGCTTAGTGCAAAGACTTACAAGGGCTCGCGAGATATTATCTACCTCATTCAACCCAAGTAGTTGAGCAAAACCCTTGAAACGATCCACAGGCGGTACAAGCAGGAGATTTTTTAATGCATGTTGCAGTACGAATGGGCGACCCGCCTGGTTCGATTCTGACTCAAACGACCACACGCTTACAGCCGTTCCATCAATATAGCGACGGGTAGTACCACTCTCGTCCAGTTCGACACGCAATACTTTCGAATCTCCTTGCGGCACCACCATTACAGCTTCAATGTAAGCAGGCTTGTCAGAAGGAAAATGCCGATTTCGATAAGAGTCCTTATACTCGTCTTTAGCATCGGCTTTATCTACTTTTGAGGTACTTCCATACAATAAAAACTCCAACGCCTCAGAAATACTTGTTTTACCATGGCTGTTAGGAGCCGAGATAACGGTTAATTTATCGTGAAAGATTATTGACCTCTCCTCATTGAATCCTCGAAAGCCAGCAATTTTTATGCCACTAATCCGCATAAATTATTTCGGTGATAACGGATCGGAGCTCTGTTTCAAGACTTGAAAATGGATCCGTGCCACGAGCTGCTTTTAGAAGTCGCTTATGAACCATATCTTCTGTTTTTGCCTCCACAGCTAAAAGAAAAGCCTCAGTCGCGGACACGGCCGAAACAATAGAACTAGATTCTGCAATCAAATCTTGCTTGTCTATTTCTGTAGCCATACCAATCTTTTTATATATTAATAACTTTCATTACCTCGTCACCGTAGTGATTGATAACCTTTACGGCTATCTTGCCGGTTACTGGCTTCGGAAATGACCTTGAAACAGTCGAGTAGAGCTCTTCCCACACATCTTCTGGTATATCTGCTTTGAGTGCCTTTTTCAGCTTCTCGTATGGCTTATTGCCGCCGAGGAAATACGCATGGCACACAAAGAAAGCCTCACCGTTGTAGTTTGTATCGATGAACCACGCTGCTATATCATGCTCCGGGTCACCGCCACCAGATGAACGAATTTCGCTTTTTACAGGATCATAGACATCAACACCCTTCACTTCGACTGTAATACCATCTTTCTTCTCCTTCACTTCGACTTGTGGCTCACCGAAGGCAATGAAGAGGTTGCCCGAACCGGTCTTTTTGAGCAGATCACCCATCGAAAGGTCCGGGTTTATTTTAACCCGCATGACACGGATTCCATCCTGTTCTTCTCCGACAGAAAAGGCCGATGCATCAAACGATGTCGCAGCCACAACAAGTAGCTTTGCAAAGCGCTTTGCGACCGATACCGCACTCAAAATGAAATCATCATCAATGCTTCCGAATTCCGGACCGATAGCTACAGCTACTTTCTGGAGGCCACTCTCTGTTTTGTATTCCCCTGCAGCCTGCACCTCCGGACCAGACGGCAGAATATCTAGATTTTCAAACTCTACTCGTGCTCCCTTTTGACCAGTCTGGACACCCGCTGAGCGAAGGTTAGTGACTACTGTCTCCACGAATCGCTCTGAGGAAATCATTTCCTGTGCATCAGTGATTCGATGTGGCGATAATGACTCTACCGTCATGGGTCCGGCGACTCGCACTATATCCTTATTCTCAAGTGGCTGATCATATAAAACTTCTTGATCCGATTGTTCGTCATTCGCAATAGACTTAAGGGTGATGTGCGGCACTGTCTTATATTCAAAGCCAGCTGATATATTCTTATCCTCTTTCAGCCTGAAGTAAGGGAACTTAGCCGTCATGAGGCGTGTTCGAGCAAGCGCCAATGCTACGCGAGAAGTATCTGTAGTAATCCAACGGCGACCCCATTGCTCTGCAACATATGCCGTAGTTCCGGAACCACAAGTTGGATCAAGTATTACATCGCCCGGATCAGTGGTCATAAGCAAACATCGTTGAATCACTTTTTTTGCTGTTTGAACAACATATATTTTATCTTCATCCGAAAATCCTGCAATTGCCGTATCATCCCAGACATCATTTATAGGAACGACCGGAAAATCCTCAAGGTACCTTTTGTAGTTTAATGATTTGCCAAAAGCAATGAGGCGATTATTCTCAACTAACTTTTCCAGACCTCGAACAGTAGTTTTCCAGTGATGGTCGGGACCACAAATGTATTTTTTACCTTGAAATTCAAAAGGTTCGCTTGATGTAGAACTGTGGCCTTGAGACCTTAAATTCTGGGCAGAGAATATTTTCCAGCCTGAGGGAATTTCTGAATTATTGGACCTTTCTTCTAGAGAAAGCTTCCTGTATGCAAAAGTTTCAACATTTTCAATCAAATTATAACTTGCAAGATCACTCGTACTTTTTTCCAGATAAAGTTGTCTATATTTAACCAACAATATATTTTTCGCGTACCAAAGTATGTAGTCACCATTCGTTGAGAGAAGTTTTGTTGCCTGACCTGTGGTCTTTGTAAATATGATCTGGCTAACAAAGTTTGCGCTTCCAAAAACTTCGTCCATCAATGTTCGTACAAGATGTACATTTTCGTGATTAATTTGCACGAAGCAAGAGCCTGTCTCTGAAAGAAGCTCTCGAGTAGTGATTAATCGATCCCGAAGATAAGATAGGTATGAATGCACACCAAGTTCCCAAGTATCACGGAAGGCTTTTATTTGTTCTGGCTGCCGTACTAAATCATCAAGCTTATTATCCTTCACTTCCTTTCTCCGTGTTGATACTTGCCAATTAGAACCAAATTTAATCCCGTAAGGCGGATCTAAGTAGACAGTCTGCACGCGCCCACGCATACCCTCCTTTTCGAGCAGAGAGTTCATCACCAACAATGAGTCACCAAGGATCATTCTGTTCTGCCAGTTGTCTTCGTGTCTATAAAAGTCTACAGCTTTCCCCATCTGTTCATAGGCAGTCTCTCCAAAAAGCTGCATTTGCGGATTATTATCCATACCCGCCTTCAGCCGAGCGATGAGAGCTTCCGGTGCAATCTTCTCTTGCACATAAATAGGTACTGTTGCCACGCCAAACTCTGCACCCGACTCCGCCTTCCCGGCCCACTCAAGGCGAGGATTCATGGATGGATCGTAGGCGTATCTCTTTTTCTCTGGTCGTTTATCTCGAGGCGAAAGTTTGACTGACTCTTCCTGCGTAGGGATGCGTACCCGCTTTCCGGCGTGTTTGTAGCTCTCCACCGGAGCAGCTGTTGTCGGAAATACAGTCTTTTTTCTTGCCATATATTTATTGTATCTTTACGCCTGCCACAACGGCACGGATAAGATTTTGTGTTTCATGGATATCTTGTATCTCCAGAACTTCCCATCGCCCAAACTTTTCCGCATTATTAATCGCCGGTATCCATAGATCGCGAGTAGTTTTTACCTTCAGCATTTTCTTGTCGTCCTTCTTCCCGGTCACTTCAATGAGAAGATTTAGTATCTGCTTGTCAGGCGTTTCTATTTTCACAATGAAGTCCGGCAGGTACTGGTGCGTTATGCCCTGGTGTTCATAGGGTATAGAGAAGCCAAGATTCTGGTTCTTCACAAATGCCAATACCTCCGGCATCTGCTCGAGCCGCTTTGCTACCCCCTGTTCCCATTCCTCCGTATCAGCAACCACATAATTGATATGGCTCTTTACGGTTTCTTGAACTGGCTTTGTCGTGATGAAATCAACATAGCGAGTAGAACCAATCGTATCGTACGGAGCGAGAATCGGGAGCACCTTTCGTGCCTTTCCATTTGCCAGATTTTCCATGACAATGGCTTGATGTATCTTTGTCAGTGCACCCGAAAAATACTCTCCGACAGTCAGATACCCAATTACCATTCGATCTTTTAGAGCGACATGTTTTGCCACATACTCGCTGGCAATACGCATCAGTTGTGGACCGAGCCAATACTTTTCCGTACCGTCGGCATCAGTAAAGTAGCGACGCAATAGGCCTTGTGTCAGGCGTATGACCACCTCACCTTCTCGACGCTCTTTAATTTTTTCCAGACCCTCTGTTGCTTCCTCGCCAATCGGACCACCCACAGTGACTTCTGTAGGTTCGTTTTCGATAATCGTCTGAGACTCTTCAGTAAAGCGAGCAGCAAGTTTATCCTCATCAATTTCATAACGATACCCATCGACACGAGGATAGGTAATTTCGTATTTCTCCCTTTCTTCAATAGCGAAGACTCGGTGTATGACTTTCGGCGGTTCCGGCGGTGGACCATCTTTGCCAGGTCGCAAGAAGCTAAAAGGCACGCCGTACACCTCAGCATACTCAGGACTCAAAAGACCGTCCTCATTGACCGAATAATCAACTCGGCGCAATGCCCGACCAACTACTTGCTCACAGAGCAACTGCGTTGAAAATGCCCGAATACCGAGGATGTGCGTCACTGTGTTCACATCCCAACCCTCCGTCAGCATCGATACAGAGACAACGCATTTAATGTTCTCTCCTAGCTTACCTGGCTTTCCGACTGTATTCATCACTTCTCGCAACAACTCTTCGTCTGTCGGTTCATCACGACCGACAAAGCGACGTCGGTATTCTTTCCGGAAGTCTTCAATTTCTCTGTTGAAAATTCGCTTAAACTCATCATTGATGTTCTTTCCGCTTTCAAGCTGAGCGCTGTCAATCAAGAGAGTATTCGGTTTATCGAGCACTCTCACTCCGTCCTCGTTGCGGAATATCTCGAGGTTACCTTTTTCTACCTTTAGAGATCCGCTCGCAGTCTCTCGCTCATAACCCGCAATCCATCGATATACCAACTCAGAAACCGTAGTGTTATTACAGACCACAATCATCACGGGTGGCATCACTGCAGGATCATTCTTTCGGTACTCTTCGTATTTACGATAGTTAATTTCATAACTTCCATAGAGCGACTCGAGTGCTTCATGAAGTTCATTCGGCAAATGCACTGTGTCGAGATTGTAGTCGCCAGTCTTAAACCCTTTTTTTGGAAGCTTGTCGCTAATGTGTAACCAAAGGTTACGAAACTCAGGTTCGTCTTCTTTAGTGAGGTTGTCGGCAGAAACTGGAAGGCGTGGGATTTTTACGATGCCGGACTCAAGTGCATCGAGAAGTGAAAAATCACTTGCCACCCATGGGAACAGCTTGCCCTCATCATACCCCGAACCACGGAGAAAATACGGTGTCGCTGACAAATCAATCACACCATTCACATTCATCTTTTTTGAAAGCGTCTCCAGTCCGCTTATCCATACCCGAGCCGCTTCATTATTTTCATCAGCTTCTTTCCGATCTTCGCCGGCTAACCTCTCTTCAGTCGGCTTTTCACGGTAACAGTGATGAGCCTCATCATTGATGACAAGGACTCGCGCTTTGTTCGCTACAGCCTTAAACACACGGTTCACCATTGCGCTCGGACTCTCCTTAACTACCTGTTCATCAATCAGGCCAGTAGCCTTCATAATTGCACCCATCTGGAAACGTTGGTTCTGGCGCAATTCGAGCTGATGATAGTTGATAATCAGCACCACTGCCTGCTGCAATAGCTCAAAATCCTGATGTGAGACAATACCCCGTGCTTTGTAATAGTTACCAGGATTGTTCGGCTGCAATACATTGAGCCGATCTCGAATTGTGATGCCCGGTGCGACTATGACGAAAGCGTCTGTAAAGCGAGTATCTTGAGGATAGCGAATCTTATTCAAAGTGTTATAGGCAATAATCATTGCCATCACAACGGTCTTTCCTGATCCAGTGGCCATCTTGAAAGCAATACGAAAAAGCTCTGGATTGGCTTCCTTGTTCGCTGTCTTCAATTCATTCAATATCCAGTGCTCCCCTGCTTTTTCAGCGACCTCATTGATATAGATGAGCGTTTCTAGCGCCTCTATCTGACAGAAAAATAACTTGTTCTCTCGAGTCTCATCCTGCCAATAGGTCAGCAAGTCACGAGTCGTCTTGGTGACTCCCGAATATCCTCCCTTTCGCCACTCTGCCAGCTTGGCTCTTATCTTGTTTACAAAGTCATTATCCCGCTGCAATTCTTTTCCAAATGCTCCCTCTGCCGTATTCTGTTCAGCCTGCTTCTTGGATGTCTTTGCCCGTGGTACTGGTATATATGTCGAACTAGGACGCCGAAAAGCGAGCACTTCATCTGTCAGACCACGATCATCAGACCCAAAATGCTGTAGGGGTTCGAAATACGGAGAGTTTAGTATTGGAGATTTCATAAATTATTCCTTCCAATCCTTAATCATGAGACCACCCTTCACTCTTTTGACCACTACCTTTTGTTTCTCGCGCCAGCCGAGCTCGCGCACCAATTCGATGGGGAGGGTCAATCCAATTGATTTACCCCCTAACTTCGTCAGCTTCCGCACGCTCTTATCCCCTATTTTTTTCGTCATAGACCGGTTGTTTACGACTTAAAATATACGTAACTACCCCATGAAATGGTACTCCGTAATTTCACTGGGTGAATTACGTAACTCATTACATACATTCTACCACCACAGTCGAAAAGAGGAAATTCACCGAGGCAAACTTCCCAAAAAAACACGTAAATAGTCATAACTTCACCTTGATAAGCACTTGACAAGTGCTTAAAATAGTGTATTCTATAGGTACATTAAAGTATATGTTTGTGGTTACCCCTTGAGGGCAATAATCATTCCACAAAGATAGAAATAATTCTAAAAAACGGCCCCTCTAGCTAGTGGGCGGTTTTTTATTTTACCCGTATTATTTGTCTTCAAAAAAGCACGAGACGAAGAAAAGTTTTTTGTCTTTACCGGTATGCTCTTCTCGAAGATGGACTCCCACTTTTCGGCCACAAGCCGATATACCCTCGACAGAAAATTCTTTCTCCTTCTTGCCGTTCAATCGCATTTCGCAGGTGTCAGCATAACGCAATACGTCGCACGCAACCGCGAAACATAATAGTCGTTTCTTTAGCGTCTTCTTGCGTTTCAAAAGGGCATCGGGCATTTACTCAGAAACACCTTTCTTTTCAAAGATTTCGCGTAAACAAACTCGTGTCCTCGAAGATATATATCCAAATCCTTACGAAGAACCGCCAACCCTTTTGATTCAATCTTTTTCGAAGATCTATACATAACATTCGCTTCTTCCAAGCCAAGTTTACATATTCTTTCCATCGAACATCCCCGACTTGAGCGTGGTGAGGTCGACGCCCTGGAGGCAGCGGACGTTGATCATGACCGTGGGGTTGCCGGCATCATCGGTGCCACGACCAAATGACTGCACGCCACAGACTTTGCAAAAAAGATGCGCGATTTTTTTCTTGTTGAATCGATACTCGGTGAGCATCTCCTCGCCAGAAAGCAGCGTAAAGCTCGCACCCGGGACGAAGGCCATGATAAAACCCTTTGGCTCACAGTACGAACAATTACACGTAAACGTCTGAGCGAGATCGGCCTCCACTTCATACTGCACCGCTTTGCAATGACAACCTCCTGTATATTTCTGCATAGTTATTCTCCTAATTATTAAAAATACGCCCGATTATCACTCTGCATCCCAGCAGGAAGCAGCGCGCGTACGTCGGCCACAGCTTTCATGAATGCATCGTAATTCTGACCGACACGAGCACGATTGATGGTATAACCATCAACAATATGAGCACGCAGGGTCTTGGTCGCCCACTGACGGAACTCAATCGCCCGAGCAGAATTAGCCCGATAACCCACTGCCAAAATCATATCCAACGAATAAATAGCGACGGGTTTATCTGAATTTGCAATGTGCATTTTTTGCACATTGCTTTTTGCACTCACTTCTGCAGATTTGAGAATGTTTCCTATATGTCTCGTTACAACAGATCGCTCTATTCCAAAAATTCCTGCAATCTGAGCCTGAGTGGCCCAGAGCGTTTCACGCGTAAAATCACCTCGAAGCTCAATAGCTCCAGATTTGGTCTGGTAGATGATTGCTCCCTTGTTTTGTATCTTTTTCATAGGCTTACATCATTCGTTACATATATTCTACCACCCAGAGGAAAGAGGGGCAATTTGCCGAATGGATAAAAAAACTACCCGATGTCGAGGCTTCTGGCAAGGAGGCAGGCAAATTTTTGAAAAAATGCTATACTAGTGCCAGTTAATCCATCATTACATCAAAGATATGGGATTTGAAAATGAACTACTAAAGGGTCCAGACGTCACGGAAACCCCCCTCGACAAATTAGAACAAAAGGACCTTGAGGGATTGTATGAGAGTGCTGTCGGTGTGAATCCTGCCTACCGCACCTTTCCCAAGGAAGTTCTCATCGCTGGCATTGAGAATCCAGCAGCCGAAAAGGAACGTCTCGCTCTTCTCGATCAAGAAGAGGATCAGGCAACTAGAAGAGCCCGAAACTAACACAAAAGACCCCGCTCTCGCAGGGTCTTTTCATATTCAGGCTTTGGCTTTTTTCTTCTGATGACCGAGATTTTTGATGCCTCTGTTTTTCACCTTACCCTCCAAACGACTGGCCTCGTGCATCGACCCGACATTCTGGTGAGAAAGAAGATTTGGATCCTGCTTGCCACGTTTGCTCTCCGGCTGTCCTTGTATTGTTGCCATAGCAATGTGGTTAAAGGTTACTCTCTTCACTTCCAGTATACACCCCCTGTCAAGAACCCTCGGCGTTTCGCAGGTGCTGGCTGAAGGATGGTTCCCGCGGATCAGCGAGCGTGTTGTCGATGAGATGCACTCTTTTGGTCTCGGCGAAACTCCCTGCCGATTTGATAAGTCCCATCTCATACAGTACTTCGTCGAAATACCCAGGAAGCAACGTCTTCCACGTCAGAGGAAACTGGACGGTCGACATATCTTCTACGCGACGCGTCAGTTCGTTGGTGCAGTTGTTGGTGAGGGTATTGTAAAACTTGGGCGTGGCGGCAATACCGTTTATATCTTCCACCAGTCTATCGAGTAACAAACGGGACTGCTCGGGAGTGGCCACGGTCGGATAGCGATAGACTCGCTCGCCCCGCCACTTGGTCCGCGCCCCGACAATATCAGCTTCTGACCCTACTACGTAAATGATCTCATACTGCCGAAACAATCCACGAAAAGGCGAGAACGTTTCCCCTACTTCACGCCGCGATTCAAGCGATATGACCAGATGCCCACCATCAGAAAATCCAAAGGAAAGAAAGATATGAGCGATTCCCTCCAGGTCATCGAAATGAGAAATGAAGACATCGAGATCGGAGAGTTGGGCAAGATCAAACCGTCGTGTCTCATAGCGACTCTCGGCGGTGAGCTCGCCCGTCCAAGCAAAGTTGCGGAAATGCTCGACGATGAGTGTGTTTCCCTCGGTGCGAAAGACAGGGAGTTGTTCCTGACCAAACTCCCAGTTGCGCTCGTGTGACGGTGAGAGCGACCACAAAACAACCAGGCCCACTGTCACAAACAGCAGGCCTGCGAGAATAGCTTTCTTCCGAAATGTCAGAGACGGCATCATGGGAGAACAATTAGAGTTTTTCAAGCTCCTTCAAATCCTTGTCGGGAAAGTAGAGAATAGCCAGGCCGATAAAGATACCGACGATGGCCGTGTACAGCGGATTGCCATCAAAAAAGAAAAAATCAGCAGCATCAAGCAGATGCCAGATTCCTCGCCACACGAGCACGAGCCCGATGACGATGGCCAGATTATGGGCGAAATACGCGATAAGGTTTCCTTTTTTCATCATAGCCGATAGGGAGTTACTGATAACTCCTTTAGTATATCACGGTTCCAAATTTATACCGTTCGAACAAGAAAAAAGACCGCTCCCTCGAAACGGTCTCACTGCGGTCATTGCCACTTCATTGATTGGTCACACGAACAGCTGTTATTAGACGGCTGACTTTTTTCCGTGTCAAATGTTGAGAGTATGGCTTCAATTTCTTCCAGAGACGGACAATCATTCCGCGCACTGAATTGAAAGTCACATTGCACTTAATTGCTGTTTCCGCTTCTGACTGCAACCAATAGCCATGGTTGAATCCATAATGACAGGCACAAAGAACGAAGTCATCACTCCCCAACGCTTCTTTGGCGGTGCTTTGAAACATTGCTAAGAACGCCAGCGCTACATCTCTATCTCGCTGAAGATTCCAATCCACCTGTAAGCCAGCTAACTCTTCTAACGCTACGATGCCAGCAAGCATTCGCTCAAAATCCTCCTGAGCAAAAAAGCCATCACTCTTCTTCCAAATCCGCACCAACACTTGTCTTGCTCGTTCCCGTGTCACACCAAAGTGATTCCCAGTTTCTTCAAGCGTGCGCTGATCCAAGCCAATATCGAATCCGTAATGCACGAGAAATAAATTCTTATCTCGCTCACCACAGGTGCGCTGAATAAAGCGAAACATGCTTTCAACCCGCTCTTTCACAAGAAGCAATTCCTGTTTCGCTTGCAGCATGACGGTCGGGCTTGGAAGAGAAATGTCCGGAGTAACGTCATGCAAAGTGACATCCCCATCATAGCCAGGAAGTGCAGCTTCAAATGATGTCTGCGTTCCATTCATCGTGAGAATGGCCTGGGCGGTTTTCACTTTCTCTTCGGTAACCCCCATTTTTTCAGCAAGCAATCGGGCTGTTGGAATAATTCCAGATTCCAGCAATTCCACCTGACACTCAAGAAAATCCTGTACCAGTTGCTGCTTGTTGGCCGGGATGTAGATAAAATGTCCCGTCTCGCAAATAGCTCTCGAGATAGCACTACGAATCCACCACATTGCATGGGTAGAAAACTGTGTGCCGCGACTCACATCGAACTTATTCACCGCCTTGATCAAGCCAATCATCCCCTCTTGCATCAAATCTTCAAATGTCAGACTGCTCCACCGAAATCGTCTGGCGACAGAGACTACCAATCCCATATTATGCAGGACCATGGTATCTCTCGCTCGATCATCGCCCGCCGCGATGCGTGCCATCAGACTCTCGACCTGTTCTCGCGTCAACAAAGGTAGCCGTCTCCGTTCTCCTGGGAGTGCTTGAATTTTCTTCAACTCACAAGTACGTGGTATTTCAGCATCCAATTCTGATGTTCCACTCGCCAAAGGAGCTTCACCAAAGAAAGCATCATCGTCTTTCATTTCTCTGTCTCCACTCGAATTTGTTAAGGGTCAAAAACTTACAACCACCATGTCATATCAGAATCTCGCTGTCAAGAAAAATACCAATACCAGAGCAAGAGACCGAGAAGCACTATTCCCAACAATCCGTACTCAAAGAGTAACTTGGGATTGATACGAAAATACTGCTCTTCAAGCCAATTGGGATTCCCGTGAATGGCAGCGGCGGCATGTTGTTCTTCCTTGGTACGAAAATGCCGCTTGGGACTATACGAGGCAAGTGTGAAGTATCCGTGATAAAACGGGTGCAACCATTTGATGCCAAATCCGCCATCGAGAGTATCGTGAATGAAGTGCGCCATCATTCCTAGAAACCAGACGGCGGCATACACCGGACTAAAGAGCGCGATGAGGAGTGCCCCACCCAGTCCGACGATCAGGGGCAAGTGAAACAAATCACGGTGCTCATGAGCGTACTGGTTGATCTGCCATTTGTTCCGAGCGAGCCAAATCAAAAAATCCAAATCTGGTGAAAGCGTGGCTACGAGACCAAAGAGCATGAGACCGAGCGTTTGTTCTCCCGTCAACACGGCTACCACCCAACCGATGAGGAGACCGACGGCAATATCAATATACATACGCGCTACACAGATACGAGTCCCATTTTTTTCAGACGAGAGCGGAGAGCGCCCGGCTTGCGTCCCAATTTTTCAGACATCTCCTTCATCTGCTTGCCCCGTTCAAACATTTTTTTGAGCGCAGCCTCCTCGTCGTCTGTCCACGACCGATAGGCCTGCGGGTGCTTTTCCCGAATAATCTCCATGACACCCTGTCCGTCCTTGCCCCTCGATTCCGTCTTACGGATTTTTGCGGGGTTCACTCTCTTCTCTTTTTTTACTTTCTTCTGCTTGCCACCGCAGATTATGATGAAATTCTGTTCCATCTCAGCAATACGTTCTTTGGTCAGCTGACTATACTCTTCACTGGCTCGTTCCGACGCGGCCCGAAAACGTGCATCTTCCGCGAGCACTACCGGATGTACCTGAAAAGCCCGCGCGTTCACCCCAAGGAGGTGCACACCGGAGAGCGTGCGCACCCGCGAGAGCGCCACATAGCCCTGACCGTACTCAAACGTCTGGGATAAATCCATGACCGCCGCATCAAGTGACACGCCCTGACTCTTATGGATAGTCATGGCCCATGCCAGACGAAGTGGAATCTGAGTAATTTTCGCGAACACCTCATCTCCTTCGGCGATCGTCCATTCGAGCGGCTCGGTCTCTACTTTCAGACCATCAGTGGTTTCAACAATCGGATATTTCTTGTCACTGGTAAAACCAATGACCGTCCCCAGGGTGCCGTTGACATAGCCTGCTCCCGGATTGTTTTTGGTAAACATAACCGTCGCACCGGTCTTGAGCTCCAGTCGCTCGGGTGACAGACAGCCCCTGATGAGCGCACTTGTGAGCGCGTCCGGACCGCGCAGTGCCATGGTATAAGCGTGGGTCTTGCCGGGCAAACGTTTGAGCTCGGCCGCATTGAGCGTATCGACATTGTGATTGTGAGAATAGAGACGTGTCATATCATCCGGCAATTCAGCCGGGGTAATAAATCGCTCTCGAATACTCTCATAGTGCCCCTCATCAAATTCATTGCGTCTGATGGCAGCAAGAATACCAAGAAACGTACTGTCCTCCTGACGATGTTGTTCGGTCAGGTAGCAGACGGTCGGTCGAAGCACATTCCACACTTCGGCATCAAAGGCAAACTCCACTGCCTGTCGTTTGTCTTTGCCGGCCACCGGTGGCAACTGAAAAAAATCCCCCACCAGTACCACCTGCAATCCGCCAAAGGGCAGCCGTTGCTTGCGCACCTTGCGACACACGCGCTCCACCATGGTGAGAACGCGCCCATCGAGCATAGAGACCTCGTCGATAATGAGGACTTTGGCTTTTTTGATCCGCTTACTCACGTAGCGATTGTCGGCAATATGCTTGAGAGATTCGTCATCGAGTGCGGACTGCACGCCGATACCACTCCACGAATGAATGGTCATGCCATGAATATGTGTCGCCGCGATACCGGTCGAAGCGGTCACAGCAAAATCTATCTCGTGCTCACGGAGATAGTCAGTATACTGGTTGATAGTATGCGTCTTGCCCGAACCAGCTTCCCCGGTCAAAAACACGTGGGCGCCGGTCTTTAATATGGCAATGGCTTGGTCTTGAGTCATACCTCTCATCCTACCATTTTCTCGGGAGAAGTATCAAAAAGTGCTTGAAAAAGAGAAGAGGGTGCACCGGTCATGCCAGCGCCCCCTCTACAGATTTTGGTACGTACAGGCTACCACACCGGTGTGGTGCCTTCGTCAGCGACAGGGTGATATTTCAACGTTGGTTCCAGCCTACCCGGAAGTAGCTTTCAAAACCTCTCACCTATCCTACGCAGCGCCCGAGTACTCCCTCGGTCAGGAAGACAGGAACATTCCCCTGTCTTGATATCCGACCGCCCTTGCCAAATCTGCTCAAACACAGTATCAAGTACCGCACATGATGTCAAACCACAAAAAAAGTGCCGTACCCGTAGGTCGTGCACTACTGACGCTCTCGTTCAGGGTATGCGTCCACAATTCTGACCGTTCCCTGGTCGATCAACCACCGCAAAGTACTCGCTGGTACCCGAACTCTACGGATTGATGACACCCGACGAAACGAGGAACAAATCAACGGACCACCCAGCTCCTTGAATGACTTCCGAGGAACTATATAGACATACCCGTGACACACTGGTACATCGCAGCGCATCCGACAGTACATGATCCAATTTCCATCTGTTTTGATGAGCTGCCAGTCCCAATATTCCGATGGGAGCCTGATGATGGCATACACCAGCGCTATCGGAATATAAGCCGTCGCATAGACGCGTGTTCGCGTGAGCTGCGGTCTATTCGGAAAAATGATGCGCTGCTTCTGCGGAGTCAGCCCATGAAGTGGCTTACGCTTCGTAGAACCGTGCATCAGATACTCTTTGTGCGAAATTCGAGCCAGACGCCGCCCTAAACGTTCGTACTGATTCACGTGTACTCCTCCTCATGTTCAAAATCGAACGTTTTAGCATACTCCAAAGAATAAACTTTGTAAAGACCGGATTTACTGCGGCCACACTAGTTGACTCCAGACCCGGCGTAACGTATAGTGTAAGTATATATGAAATAGAGTAAAACAACTATGGCAGACACAAAACAATTCATCCGCAAGCTCGGTATCATCGAAGCGGGCTTCCCCTCCCCGGCGGAAGAAGAATTGCTCGATACACTGACACTCGACGAGTGGCTCATCACACGACGAGAAGCCACCTACATGCTCGAGGTCAAAGGACAATCCATGATACATGCCGGCATCCTCCCGGGAGACACCGCCCTCGTAGAGCGTGGTCGCGATCCCAAACACGGCGATATCGTCATCGCCTGTGTCGATGGCAAATGGACCATGAAGTTCTATCATATCCTGACCAACAACAAGATCGCTCTCGTCCCGGCCAATCCAAAATTCTCGCCCATCTATCCAAAAGAAGAACTGCGCATCGAGGCCATTGTCACTGCCATTATTCGAAAATACTGATATGTCGGCTCCTCTCGCTCTCGGCAAGTATCCTCGTGCCATTCTCCACATCGACGGTGATGCGTTCTTCGCCTCGTGTGAGCAGGCTCGTCATCCGGAACTCCGTGGTCGCCCCGTCATCACCGGAGCTGAGCGCGGCATCGCCTCCTCTCTGAGCTACGAGGCCAAGGCACGCGGTGTGTCGCGAGCCATGCGTCTCTCAGAAATCAAACGACTCTGTCCCGATGCGGTCATCCTGCCGTCAGACTACGAGACTTATTCCCTCCTCTCCAAACGGTTTTTCGATATCGTACGCCGCTATACACCGGACGTCGAAGAATACGGTATCGATGAATGCTTTGCCGATCTGACCGGGTGGCAACGGCCGTTTCATATGAGCTACGAAAAAATCGCCGAAAAAATCCGCAGTGATCTCGAGAAAGAACTCGGGTTTACCTTCTCTATCGGTCTTGCTTCGACCAAGGTACTCGCCAAGCTCGGCTCCAAATGGAAGAAGCCCAACGGCCTGACCGCTATCCCAAACAAGCGTATCCATCTCTATCTCGAAAATCTCCCGATTGATAAGCCGTGGGGTATCGGACCACAAACGAGCGCACTCCTCAAAAAGTATGGCATCCATACCTGCCTCGACTTTGTCCGCAAGGAGGAGGACTGGGTAAGTCGTCATTTCCCCAAGCCCATCCAGGAAATTTGGTCTGAACTGCGCGGTCAAAGTGTCATGCCCCTCGAGACTGAGCCACGGCGTGACCATGCCTCCATCCAAAAAATGAAGACTTTTACACCGCCCTCGAGCGACCCGCGTTTTGTCTTTGCGCAACTGTGCAAAAACATCGAGTCCGCCTGCATGAAAGCGCGCGGCTATGAACTCGAGGCCAAGAAAGTATTTGTCCTCCTCCGTACTCAAAACTTTGAACACCACTTTACCGAAATCAAGCTCTCCCGCCCGACCAACTTTGCCCATGAAGCAATCAATCTCCTCAAGCCTGTTTTTGACAACCTCTTTCAAGCGGGCACTTTCTACCGTGCTACCATGATCAGTCTCATCGAGCTTGTTCCCTTTACTCATCAGCCCGACCTCTTTGGTGCCTCCCTACAAATAGAAGGCTATCGTCGCCTGTACGAAAAAATTGATGCAGTGCGTGCCAAGTACCGCAAACACACTCTGCACTTCGGAGCGTCACACATGGCACATCAGTTTGCTCAGCACGAGAAAGCACGTGGCAGTCTACCAGAGCGCAAGCTGCAGCTCTTCAAAGGAGAGACCAGGCGTAAACGAGTCGGCCTCCCGACACTCTCCATCACCCTCGATGAATACGATGCACAAATAAATACAAAGAAAAAAACCATAGGGAATCCCTATGGTAGTAGCTGCAGCTGAGAGGCCTCAGGTTGAGCGGGCTCTTGGTATATGCGCTCCACCTCGTCGACAACAAGGCGTTCGAGAGCCGGCCCAATCTCTAGGAGGGCATCCGTGGCACGACCCGACGCACGAAGGTGCTCAAAAAGCCCCCTGTATTTCACCCTTAGCTCCAAATGGTATTCCGATTCTGTGAAGCGATCACGAACCAGCACTTCAAAGAAGCCCGGCTGTTTGAGAAATCCCTGCAGTGAAAGGCGTTGCCGTTTGGCCAGGCGCTCCGCCTGCGCCATGAGCGCGTACCACTCATGCTGCGTCATGGAGAGAATCGCGCCGTACTCTTGATCGAGTACAAAGAAGAAGTTGGGAACCTGTCCCGCCCGCACACACAGCGGCTTCACCGCGAAAGACAAGCTCTTCCGCACTTCACTCCTCTCCCTATTTGTGAGTAAGGGACCCTCCCTCCACGGAGCGATTCTCAGCTTTCTCCCAAAGTACCAAGCGAGATCAGTAAGTGGCCCCTCATCACTCACCGTCACAGAAAAGGGTGGGATTTCCGGCCAGTAATACCGCGGGAATAATTCTGCCACGGCCGCGAGCAGACGGTTCTTCTCCCTAACGAAAGAACGAGCGTGCTCGAGCACTACGAGTGGCACGAACTGCCATGTATCGCATTGTTCCACGATGCCTCCTGTGTATTCACCCTTTTGGGTAGTCTGGTATAAAAGAACGAAATAGTAGTATGACCGAGAAAGATCCCTCCGTCAACCTTGAACGGATATTTATTTTTTCTTGGCACCGGTTGCCACAAAGCTGGCGCCAATCTTCCAGCGGCCACGCTCTCGAAATGCCGGGATGGTTTGTTTACGAGCCGCGTTGATCAGCCCGTTTAATACCAGATGGTGGCGTTTGGCATAGTCCGACAGTGTCAAAATCTCCTCTCCTTTCAGATAGGCGATGCGTTTATGGAGAGATTCCATGAGCGCGAAGGCGATGATTTTTTCCATGCGCTGCACCTGTCTCGTCGCATCGTACTCACGGAAAGACTGGTAGTAAATACCCTTTTCTTTGTCACGGATAATGATGGCGGGATACCCCCGACGAAACAATTGATAGTTGAGCAGGACACGCCCGATCCGACCATTGCCATCACAAAAAGGATGGATATGTTCAAATTCCAAATGAAAGCGAGCGATAGCGTCGGTCACAAAGTGTTCGCTCTCAGCAAACTGCTCCATGGCACGCCCGATGAGCGCCGCCACCTGCTCGGGAGCGGGAGCAATATGAGGGCCCACCCGCACGAACTCCCCTGCCTGGCGATAACGTCCCGCAATACCGTCATCGATATTGCTGATGAGCATCCGATGAAGAAGTAAGACAAAAGCTTCCGACCACGCGTGCTCTTCGGCTTTGACCTTGATATACTCCATGACCCGGGCCAGATTCTTGGCTTCAAACACCTCTCGCAATTCAAGCGTCCGGGTCACTTCCATTTCAAACAGAATTTTTTCCGTTTCTTTGAGCGTCAACGTGGAATTTTCGATGGCGTTCGAGTTGTACACTCCTTCGGGGATTTCAACCTCATCGAGCAGGCGTAACAAGGCCTCCTTGCCGGGCTTGAGGACATCATATGTTTTTTTTAGCTCTTCCAGACGCCTCCGGAAAACACCGCTCAGTGCCATAAAAAAACAGTTAATTTATATTTCTATTATACTAAATTAACCATTTTTTGTCAATATACGGTGAAAAAAGGCAGATAAGAGGCAATATTCACTCTTTTTTAGAGCGTTCGACTGTCATAGGCCCAATGGAGCAGCGCTTGGCGCTGACGCGGACGACAAGAGAAATCCCCTCGACGACAGTGCTGCACTACCTGCGCGATATGGCGGTTGATAGCTTTCCAGCGTTTTATCTGCCGCAGGTCTTCTTCGGGTAACCGTCGTCCCAGATAGTAGCGACAGTACCACTGAAACCAGCCACGCGGATCATCGGGATATATCCAGCCCTTCTCGCGCCACACAGAGAGTGGCTGCGAGGCCTTGATGTGAAAAAAATTTTTGTGAACGTCATATCCTTCCGGAGAGAGCTTGGCATCAGCAAACCAACTTTCTGGAAACTCATCCCGACAGTCGGTCATATACTTCCCACCAAACACCCCGAGTACGAGCATTTCCTGTGGTGTGAGATCGGGTTTGAAATCAGGATGAAAATGCTGACCCACCGGTTCAGTACAAACGTACTGATACCCCTGCTGCATCCGGTCATTGACGGTGATTGTTTTTGGTTTCATAGGAAATTTTTCACACTCGAAACATTTGAACGAGAACGGGTCCGAGGCGCATGCGCAACGGACCCAGTCCAGGGAAAACACTCCCTTGAAAATCACTTGGCGACGATACGCCGCCGCAAATAGGTGTAGAGCCGGCCACTGACACTGATACCTCCACGGTTTCGTTGATACCGGAAGACGTGTCGCCACGTTGCTTCCTGAAAGCGGTATTCTATCGTCATCAGGTAGCCTGGTCGCCCATAGCGTGCCTTGCGGATAGAAAACCGTGTGATGGTCACGTACCGATACAACTCATCCGGCCAAGCAGTCACGATACCGTGATAGTTGGCCAGGATAATTTGCATCCCCTTTTCTTTCTGGTACTGACGCAATTCACTGATACGGAAGATGCCACGCTTGCTGTAGCAAGATTCAATCTCGTAACCAGTGAACTCGATGGGGAATCCGCGTGCTAGGCCAAGAAGAGTATCCATGATGACCTCCTTTCAGGGTCGGTGTTGAAGAACCATCTTCAGTCTAAGCCTCCCATCACACGACGTCAACTTCCGCACATTATGAACGACAGCGCTCAAAGGCTGGGAGATGTCGCTCCTGCGAAGCATTCATGAGCTTCATAAACACGCTGGTAATATCAGGGTAGTTCGACACGACCGGCATCAGCTTTTCTCGGTACAATGTAGCATTGACCTGCTCCGCCTCCACTCCGGTTTGGCATGCTGCCGACACCGTATCAGGAACAGCTTGGGCTAGCACCGTGTTCTCCGGTACCGTCATCCCATACTTATCAAAGAGTGCCTTGAGCATGGCGATATGCTGTTCCTCCGCCCGAATAATCATACTAAACGGTCGCACTTGGCCAAACTTTCCGAGTACCGCCTGATAAAATGCCTGGGCATTATATTCGTCGGTCATGGCCAAACGCAGGGCTTCTTGGGCAGCGTCAGACAGTGTTCCGGCCGGATAGTCAAAACCATCCACGGACAAACACTCGTCCGCCACACAGTTCTCCCGATTCATACCCCTTCCCTGCTCACCATTTTTTTTATTCATACCATCGGCACGACCACGGTATTCCTTGTCGTTTGACCCCTTGTTGAACTGCCCAGGCTCCCGCCCTGCTTCTTTTCTCATCATGTGATTCCCACGGTTGTCTCCCTGTGATACTACTTGCCACACACTCAGACCCGCTGCCACAGCAACAAGAGCAACGCCCGCCAATACCCCTAATAGAATTTTTTTATTCATACTCCCGTATAGTATAAGTGCTTACACTCTTACTACGAATGATTCCCTCCATCGGACTCATCAGAAGAAGAAGCGAAACCTCAGAGTGGCCATCAACTGTGATACTGCAACAAAAGAAAAAAAAACCGCCTGAACGTATTCAAACAGTCTTTAAGTTTTCAGCAGCGCATCTACTTGCCTGTTGATGGCAATGCCGAGCAACCTTGACGAGTGCAGACAGCTATCACTGTTCTCTCCTGTTCTCCTTGACTGCTGAATACTGCCGTGCAACGATTCTCGGCGCAAAAAACTCGGACTTGGCCAACCGGTTGGTAGAGCGTCTTCACGTAGGAATCCATGGCCTGTTCGAAAGACGCGAAGTTCGACTGATTCATCATGCTCGGCAGAAGAACGATTGCCAATATGCCCAGAATGGCCGTCATCATCATGAGCTCGATACAAGAGATCCCACATTGCTTCTTCATGAAAACCTCCATGCAAAACCCGTCCATTTGGACATTAGAATATACCAAACATACTATTCTTTGTCCAGAACGAACGCCTTATTTCTTCAAAACCTTTTTCAGATAGTGCCCGGTGTAAGAACTTGGCACCTGAGTGATTTCTTCCGGAGTGCCCTGTGCGACAATCTTCCCGCCTCCAATACCGCCCTCGGGACCGATGTCGATGACATAGTCAGCACTCTTGATCAGGTCCATGTTGTGTTCGATGACCATGACGGTGTTGCCTTTGACGACCAGGCGCTCCAAAATCTCAATCAGTTTCTTGACGTCTTCATAGTGCAGACCGATGGTCGGTTCATCAAGCAGATAAATGGTGCGCTCAATATGCTGACGATACAGTTCACTGGAGATCTTGACACGCTGTGCCTCACCGCCGGAAAGCGTCGTGGCGGACTGTCCCAGACGCAGGTACCCCAGTCCCACTTCGTTCAGGGTCTTCAAGCGGTCAGCGATGGCCGGAATATCAGCAAAGAAGGAGAAGGCTTCTTCAATCGTCATCTCGAGCACATCATGAATACTTTTATGTTTGTACTTAACCTCGAGTGTCTCTTTGGTGAAGCGCTTGCCATCACAGACATCACACTGCACATAGACTGTCGGCAAAAAGTGCATTTCTACCGCGATAAACCCGTTGCCCTCGCACGTTTCACAACGTCCACCGGGACGATTGAACGAGAAGCGACCGGCCTTCCAGCCACGTACACGGGCTTCTTCGCTCGCCGCAAACAAATCGCGAATGTGATTGAAAGCACCGGTATAGGTAGCCGGGTTGGAACGAGGCGTACGACCAATCGGGCTCTGGTCGATCAGTACCACTCGAGACAAGTACTCCGTTCCAGAAATGGAAGTGCAGTTGAACACGTCGTTTGATTTGTAACGCCGATCAAAACGCGCCTGCAGGTTCTTGTGCAGAATTTCATAGAGAAAAGTGGACTTGCCGGAACCAGAAACACCGGTCACCACGTTCAGGCGTCCGAGCGGAATGTCGACATTCATGTTCTTGATATTGAACAGGTTGCCACCCCGAATTTTGAGCATGCCCTTTTCCTTACTCCGTCTCGTCTTGGGAATGGGTACCGATTCTTCTCCTCGCAAGTAGGCCAGGGTCAGTGATCCGGAGACATTTTTCTTGGCCATGAGGAGGTCTTCCAGATACCCGGAGACCACGACCTCGCCGCCATGTACTCCGGCGCGCGGACCAATATCCACGATATAGTCGGAGGCAAAGATAGTGTCCTCATCGTGTTCGACGATGATGATGGTATTACCAAGATTCTTGAGCGCCTTGAGTGTTTCGATCAGACGTTCATTGTCACGTTGGTGCAACCCGATGGTCGGCTCATCAAGCACGTAGAGCGCTCCTACGAGCTTGCTCCCCAACTGACTGGCCAACCGGATACGTTGTGCCTCGCCGCCGGAGAGTGTGTTGGCACGACGATCGAGGGTCAGATAATTGAGCCCCACATTGAGCAGAAACTGCAATCGGCCGCCCACTTCACGCAGCACCACCGAGGCAATCTGCCGTTCCCGTTCGGAAAGTTCCAAACCGTCAAAAAATGCCTTGGCCTCCTCGGTCATCATCTTGGTCACCTCAACGATATTTTTCTTGCCGATCATGATATGCAGTGCCTCTTCCCGCAGTCGCGATCCATGACACACGTCGCAGGGCTCATCACCAAAAAAATGTTTGGTACCAAGACCGTTACAGGCTTCGCAGGCACCATAAGGCGAATTGAACGAAAACAACCGGGGCTCCACTTCCGGATAGGAAAATCCATCATACGGACAAGAGAACTTTGAGGACAGCACCATTTTTTCCTTGCCGATATGCACCTGCACCAGACCATCACTTTCCTCGAGGGCACGCTGCACCGCTTCGGACAAACGTTCCTTGGATGTTTCCGGAAATTTTTTAAATTCTTCCAAAGGCAGTTCATCCACGATAAAATCTATGTCGTGTTTTTTGTTTTTAGACAAAATCACCTGCTCACGCAAACTCTTTCTCACGCCATCGAGAAAAATTTCAGAGAATCCCTTGTTCAAGGCATTGTAGAGCAATTGGTAGTATTCCCCTTTACGTCCACGCACGACCGGTGCCGTGATGATGAGCATGTCCTTTTTCTTTTTGGGATGAGCGAGCGCTTCTGCCACCTTGGTCGACACGATATGAAGCATTTCTTCCGGTGCGAGCTTCTGAATCTCCCGATCACATTCCAAACAGTGTGGCCGTCCCAGTCTGGCATAGAGCACACGCAGGTAGTCATAGATTTCGGTCACAGTCGCCACGGTCGAACGTGGATTGCGACTGGCAGACTTCTGGTCGATGGAAATAGCCGGCGAGAGACCGACGATCTCATCAACGTCCGGCTTCTGCATGGTATTCAAAAACTGTCGCGCATAGGCCGAAAGTGATTCGACGTAGCGACGCTGACCCTCGGCAAAAATAGTGTCGAACGCCAAAGAAGACTTGCCGGAACCGGATAACCCGGTAAAGACAATCATGGCGTTACGCGGCATTTCTACCGTTATGTTTTTCAGATTGTGCGTTCGAGCACCCTTGACGATGATAGAACTGCCCGGTTCTGGAGCGTGGTGTTTTTTGATGGTCATAGGAGAGTCGTTTAGAAATATTCCAGTGTCGTGCGATAATCTTCTTCCCGTTCAAGGTGTACTACCAATTCTATCGTCCCTTCCGGAATTTCTTGGATGAACGCGTACGGATCAGAGAGCCAATCAAGGCTGACTAAATAATCCGAGGTCTGAAAGGTTTCGTGCTGATAGAGGTGACGTGTCCGCTTCCACAACAACGTCAACACCCGTCCGATGAGCGGCGTCCCCTGCGTCATGAGCATACCCCTTCGACTGAAGCGCACATAGGAAATACCGTATCGCTTGGCGAGTGCAATGAACACCCGAGAAAAGTCAGGAAAAAAATGCAGGTGTTCGTGAGAGTTCAGTCCGTCAGGCAATCGCCCAAACAACTCTTCGAAACGTCTGATCTGATCATGCCACTCTTCTTCCACCTGACGGGCAGTAACGAGTCCTGTCACGTACCGCATGAAAAAATTCACCCCGCGGGAAAGAGCACTCTCGCGCATCTGATCCCCGCTTTTCAAGATACCGATCAGTTCCAGGTGCAGATCTATCTTGGCACCGGATGCGAGCAGCGCCCGTGCCTGATCAGCCGAAACATAATGGATGAGCACCGCCACTCGATCCACCTTGCCTTCATGCACCAAACGCAAAATAGGTTCCGCGGTCTGGCGAATCCCATAATCATCAGCGGTAATGATAAAACGATGGCGAATATCCCGGGTCATGACGCAATTTTTGCCAAAAAAGAATACTCCGTATTATGCCAGAAAATCAACCAAGAAGCAAGCTTTGTTTGGCTACCCGGCCGTGTACGATAGGAACCCCCTCCTTCCGAAGCAGACGCTCTTTTTCCTCGACGCCTCGGTTGTACTCACCGAGGGTGCGGTCCGAACGCACCACCCGATGACAGGGGCGTGACCGATCGAAGTTTTTTTTCATGAGCGATCCAACCGCCCGAGCAGCAAGAGGAGATCCGGCTGCTTTGGCAACCATGCCATAGGTCATCACTCGCCCCTCGGGTATAGCAGTCACAACCCGCCATACCTTTTCAGAGAAAGAAACAGGTGCTTTTTTTGAGAGTGCCATAGAAACGAAACAGCGTGCTCTGTTTATTCACCAAACGCCTGCTTGAGGGTCGCCTTGGCAGTGTCCATTGATACTTTGAAGTCTTTCATCGCCTTTTCGACAGCTACTCGCCTGGTCTCGGCTAACGTCTTGACCTGCGTCTTGATCTTGAGAGAAGTAGCCTGATCTTCCTTGAGAGATGCCCGAGCGTTTGTCAGAGCCGAACGAAAATTGGTACGAACAGTTTCCGGATTGGCACCACCCTCGCAATCACTCTTGGCCTTTTCCAAAGCTGTCTTGACCGCTGCCTCAAACGTATCCGCTGCCTCCTTCATATCATCAGTTCGTGAAGCAAGCGCCGCATCGACACCAGCACGAAAAGCCTCGATAGCGTCATCCACGGCTGCCTGACGCGTATCGACAGCTTTTTCTACTGCTGATTTGAAATCTTTCACTGCCTTCTTTTCGGCGTCAGTATCAGCACGGGCCTCGAGCTTCTGATACATCTCACTCCGTCGCTGATCGGCGGTTGAGCGAGTGTCTTCCAGTTTGGCACTGCGGCCATCACGACTTTCCTCCATCCGGTCAACACGATTGGTTTTGTGTTCTTCAAATTTTCCGCGAGCATCCGTCATTTTGGCTGCTATATCGGCTGCCTGATTGGTAAAACGACTACAAAACGCTTCTTGGCGTTTCTCTTGCATCTCTTCTTTTTTGGCTGCACGATTTTCCTGCCGTTCTTCCATACGAGCCGCCCGCTCCTCAGCCGGTGTTGCCGCCCATACCATCGATGGAGCAAACAGAGCAACCAGTACCAAAAACGAAAGCGCTCGATTACAAGTTGTTTTCATCATAGGAAGTTCCTAAATTGTTTATACTGTCGCTGTCTTGATCTATTTCCTGCATCGATCCTGCTGCTTCGGCATCCAATGCGGCCTGATCAAACGCTGCCTCAGACTCGATACTGACAGCTATGTCATCAATCGTCTCCGGCACCATCGCGTCCGACTGTTTGGTGGTATTGGTCGTTGTGGTCATTTGTGACTGACTCGCGCGCGGCTCTTCCTTGTTCCACTGAAACAACGCGGCCACCACGGCAACCACAAGAGCTATCCCAATCATCACCACAATCTGTTTTTTTGTCATAGACTCTTTCTCAAAAGATTATGTTTCTTTCAGTATACTCCCAAAAACACCCCCTCGACAACCGGCTGCCATCTTGTAAAAAAAAGAAGGGGGTGATAGGTTTGAAACATCTTCTTCATCTGGGAGACAGAACATGGGAACAACACCCCTTTCATCCCAGATTCGGGATGATATAGTTGTACTTTCCATCCGCATTCGCTCGACCAGACCCACTCGCACCATAGTGACCCTTCCTGGCACTCACGAGGAACTCCCCTTTGTCTGGCCGGGGAATAACACAACGGTCTGGGAAGACCTCTTTGTGTTTCCTGAGGCACAGTCTTTCGCGGACTGCTATGAAAAAGCCATGTATCAGGCTGCTCAAGAGTTTTGGCAATTTCAGCTTTGCCAGATTTTTGCTCGATACGGCATTCCCTCTGACCAGAGACGCATCAGTCGCCTGGCGCTCTGCATCATGGAACACAATGACAGCCCATTCTGGCTGCCCGATTCCATGCTCTTCGAGATAGACCTGATTCCCAGCCAGTGCGTCGCCGCATTCTCCTGGTGTGGAGCAAGACAACGATTCCTGCTTCCCCACAAGAAAAATGCGGGAGAGTAACCCCCGGACACCATGTGTGTCCGTCTTTTTTTATCCCCTAGAACAAGCGGGAACGAATGGCGCGCTTCTGCTTTTTGCCTCCCAAACTTTCTTCAAGAGAGCGGATTTCATCCCGGAGAATGGCTGCTGTTTCAAAATCAAGCATTTTCACCGCCTGCTGCATCTCCTTTTCTTTCAGTCGAATCAACTTCTCCGGATTTTTGGCAAACACCTGCTGATCGATGAGCACGTTGGCAAGCACCGCCTTGTCATGATCGCTTTCCATGCTCTCGGTAATATCATGAATTTTTTTCGAAATCGTTTTTGGTGTCATGCCGTGTTCGGTATTGTAGGCGATCTGGAGCGTCCGGCGACGATTGGTCTCATCGATAGAACGGCGCATGGAATCCGTGATGCGCTCGGCATACAGTACCACTCGTCCCGAAGCATTGCGGGCTGCCCGTCCAATAATCTGAATGAGTGATGTCTCAGAGCGAAGGAATCCTTCCTTGTCAGCATCCAGCACTCCGATAAAGGTCACTTCCGGCAAATCGAGTCCTTCACGAAGCAAGTTCACACCGACGATACAGTCAAACTCACCCTTACGAAAAGAGGTGAGAATCTTGATGCGATCGATAGTCTTCACGTCACTGTGCAGGTATTCAGCTTTCACCTTTTTTTCCTTGAGGTACACGGAAAGGTCCTCAGCCATTTTCTTGGTGAGGGTGGTCGCGATGACACGCCCGCCTTTTTTGATTTCCTTCAGTGTCTCTTCGATGAAATGACCGATCTGACCCGGATAGGCTTCGGTCGTGTCCGTCTTCTTCTGTTCATAAATCGGCATGATGGACACTTCGGGATCGAGCAGTCCTGTCGGTCGAATAACCTGTTCGGCAATATTGCCACTCACTTCCCGTTCATAGTCAGCCGGCGTCGCCGAGGTAAAAATAACGGGGCCGACTCGTTCCATAAACTCCTCGTAGCGCAGTGGGCGGTTATCGAGTGCCGAGGGCAAACGAAACCCATACTCCACCAATGTTTTCTTGCGCGACTGGTCCCCCGCATACATACCGCGGAGCTGCGGCAACGTCACATGCGATTCGTCGATGACCGTTAAAAAGTCCGGCTTCCCCTCCTTGGTATGAGGAAAGTAAGACAAGAGCGTCTCGGGTGGTTCACCGGGTAACTTGCCAGACAGATGGCGCGAATAGTTCTCGATACCGTTGCAGTAGCCGATCTCTTCCATCATAGCGAGGTCGTAATTCGTACGACGTTTCAGACGTTCCACTTCGAGCACTTTCCCCTCTTTTTCCAGTGCCGAGAGTTGCTCCGCCAGTTCCGCACGAATCGACAGGAGTGCCTGGTCCTTTTGGTCCTTGTCGGTAATAAAGTGTTTGGCCGGAAACAAAAATGTCTGCTCGAGCGTCCCGAGAATTTTTTGTGATACCGGATCAATCTTGGTAATACTGCCAATTTTCCCCGCCACGATCTCTATCAAATAAATAAACTTCTCCGACACCGGCATAATCTCAACACGATTACCCAGACTGCGAAATTGTCCGGGAGCGAGATCCGCATTGGTACGCTCAAAAAAGATAGCCACCAATCGATGGAGAAGCTCGGTCCGAGAAATGGCCATGCCGACCTCGAGACGCATGTTTTCTTTTTCGTATTCGGCCGGGCTACCCAAACCATAGATACACGAAACGGACGCCACAATGATGACGTCCTGACGGGTGAGAAGTGCCTGCGTCGTCGCATGACGCAAGCGATCGATCTCGGCGTTGATCTGGGCATCCTTTTCGATATAAGTATCGGACGCGGGCATGTAGGCCTCTGGCTGATAGTAGTCGTAATACGACACGAAATAGTGCACCGCGTGATCCGGAAAAAACTGCTGGTATTCCTGGGCCAACTGGGCTGCGAGCGTCTTGTTGTGAGCAATCACCAAAGTCGGCCGATCAAACCGGGTGATGACATTGGCCATGGTAAACGTCTTACCTGACCCGGTCACGCCGAGGAGCGTCTGGAAGCGCTGCGCTTCCTTCAGCCCGTTCATGAGCGAATCAATAGCCTTGGGCTGATCGCCGGCCGGTGGCCAATTGGATGTGAGTGTAAAAACTGACATAGTTATTTCTTTTGAAACCACTTGGCAACCTCTTTGCAAAAATGATGGTAGTACACCTTTCCTCTGCCTCGTTCGGTATACAGGATAAAAAACAATATGGCAAAAGTAATGACAATGGCGATATCTACCGCGATCTTCATGCTCTCCACGTGTCGCCAGAGTGTATGCAGCCGTGCGATACCGGCATAGCCAATATAGAGGTACAACAGATCCTTAAAGAAGTTCCCCGCGTAGGTGGCAATCAGAAAAACACGCAGATCCATCTTGATAATCCCAGCGACAACGGAAACGGGTGTCGTTGGAAAGGGAGGGAGGAGCCGGAGTAAAAAAAGAACGCCTCCGTCTTTCCAGTGATGTCCGACGAACCGCTTGCCGATACTTTCCAAATCCTCGTGACGAATACCAAACCACTTGGTCGCCTTCACAATAAAGACGTCCTCCAAACGATCGCCGATCAGGTAGTAGAGCCAGGCACCAAGGGTCTTACCAGCATTGCCAATCGCCGCCAGAAGAAGCAAGTACCACAGCGGGTCCCCCTGCAGGAGAGCCAATGATCCGGCTGTTCCCATGATAAGCGCAGACGGAATCGGGCTGATCACTTCTTCCAGAAAAGAGCCCACAAACACAAAAAGCTCCAACGGGGTATGGAAGGCGTAGTATTTGACCACAGTCTCGAGAGAGGAAAACCAATGAAGCATAGAAATATCACTCAGTGACATTTTTCAGTATATCATCATTCTCCCCTCTCTGCTTTGGGTGCTATCCGATAAACGTCAACGCGTTTCCTTTTTTGTCACCCCGACCGGTACGACCGATACGGTGGATATAATCTTCGTAGTTTTCCGGCAATTCGTAGTTGATAACGTGCGTCACATCCGGAATATCGAGTCCACGAGCCGCCACATCGGTTGCTACCAGAATCGAAATTTCATCTTTACTGAAACGACGGAGTGCCCGCTGACGCTGAGACTGTGACTTATCGCCATGGATAGAATCGGCCTTAAAGCCACGCTCTTCCAAACGATGGGCCAACTTGTCCACACCATGCTTGGTACGTCCGAAAATAAGCACTTTGTGAAACTCGGGCTTCAAAAGCAGATTGTGCAGTGTTTCCAGCTTGTCTTCCTTGGGAGTCACGTGGATCACATCCTGATCGACGTTTTCCGATGTGGCCCGGGACTTGATGGTGATGGTCACCGGATCATTCAAGAACTTCTTGGCCAATTCAGCGATTTCACGTGGCATCGTAGCTGAAAAAAACAACGTCTGACGCGGCGTCTGCATGAGAGAAACCAGGTACTTGATGTCATTGATAAATCCCATGTCGAGCATGCGATCCACTTCATCCAGCACAATGTTGCCAAAGCCACCGAGGTCGAGCTTTTTACGCTCGATCAAATCCTTCAAACGGCCCGGTGTCCCAATGACAAAGCTCGGGTCGCGAGCCAGACTGCGCAGCTGTTCGGCGATATGAGCTCCTCCGATACAGAGAGCGGAATTGAGTCCGGACCCGCGGGAAAATTCGCGCAGTTCGTCTTCGATCTGCAAGGCGAGCTCACGGGTCGGTACAATGATGAGCACTTTTTCTGTCTTGTGCTTGAACGTCTTGTGAATGAGTGGCAACAGGAAAGCAGCCGTCTTACCGGTACCCGTATTGGCAATACCGATGACGTCTCGTCCATTCAAAATATGAGGAATAGCCCCGTCCTGAATAGGTGTCGGGTGCACATAGCCCTTGGCAGCGACATTGGCCTTGAGCTTGCTGTGCATCTCAAAATCAGCAAATCGATGGGTCGGATTGTACACTTCTGTTTCCGTGGTCTGGATAGCCTTTTTCACGAACTGCGTAAAATCCAAATCACGTTCTGAAGGACGCTTCTTGCGACCACGAGTCGTCGGACGACCAAAACGATTAACACCACCACTGCGCTTTGAGGAAGCATTCCTCGGGTTTCGACTGTACATTCTTGTGAATGTTAGGGATAAAAATCTTCTTTCTCTCCTCTATAGAGAAATAAGGATTCTCCCAAAGGATCTAAAGTAGTACTTCATTAAAGCAGAAAAAAGAAAACTTGTCAAGAGATGGTGCGAGAAAAGGTTTGCAGTTCATGTTTTCGCAGCTGATAGTCAGGTATACTCTCGGCAACCAGCGCCCAAAACCGTGGGGAGTGATTGAGCTCGCGTAAATGGCAGACTTCGTGCACGATGACATAGTCAAAGAGCGGCTCGGGCAAAAAGAGCAGACGGTAGTTGAAATTGAGGTTCCCCTGCGCCGAACAACTGCCGAACCGTGAGCGCTGATTGCGTATCGCCAAACGCTGGTAGGTCACCCCGTACTGCTCCTGATAGTAAGCCACCCGCTCAGAAATGCGCCGACGAGCTTCTTCCTTGTATTGTCGATATTCATCGTCCCCGCCCTGATTGAGGAGACGAGGTGGTACTGCGGCCATACGCGTACGCGCCGCTACGATCCACGCTTCCTTGGTCAATAGAAACTGGCGAGCCATTTTGAGGGGAAAATATCGTGGCACGGTCAATATGACCTGGCCGTCCTCCCGCACCCGCAGTCGCATCCCTTTGGCTCCCCGACGTTTTTTGATGATCACCTCTGCGAGCAAAAAATTCTCAGTCATTGAAGTGTCTCCCGAGAACATCACGAATACGATCAATATCGTCACTATGGAGACGGTCCTGATGATTCTCTTCCAGAGCTTTCAACATACCGTCAATTTCACGACCACTTACTCCATGAGCGGATGAATGATGATCTCGATCCAAATGAGCATCTAATATAGCATAGACAGACTCCCCTTTTGGTTTGCCTAACCGAGCATGTAAATCACGTCGTACTTCCTCGCGCAACTCGCGCGAAGAAATATGATGGCTCGAATCAGAAAATGAAGCTCCGGCTTCCGAAGCAACTGGTTTTTTGGGTGCTGTATAAAAAAGGCCCATAGCAAAATAGTCTTACCATTTACACTTTCAGTATACTCTGTTTTGAGAGAAAAAAAAGAAGGGGGCGCAACCAATGTTCCGGTTGCGCCCCTTGCCATCACCCTTGAAAAAGGCGAGGGCACATCAGGCCGTCGATTACTTCGCGTGGCCAGACTGCCAACGCAGACGGTGCGCCGCACGGCGGAACGCGGAAGGCTCCACCTGAGGCGTCGACGCCGTCGACCCAGCTTCGTTGACCACGATCCGCCGCCTGCCACCCTGCCGGATCAGCTTGGGCTCCTCGCCGTCCTTGAGACCTGGATGAACCTTGACCTCGGTCAGACGCGTGGCGCCAGGCAGCCCCTTCGATCGCGGATTGCGACGATCGATTGGCGGGGGCACTTTGATCATTCCCATGGATTCTCCTCGTGAAAACGCGCGCTCATACTTCATTCCATCCCCTGACGGATGAACCGAGCCTTTCTCACAGAAAAAAAGTCTTCCAGAAGAAAGGCTCGGTTCATGGCTTGTACGCTGTTTTTCACCTCAAAGAACGTTCTCTTATTATACTCCTTTTTAGCCGCTTCGTCAAGACACGCCCGGTCAGACGCGCTACCGCCGCACCGTTAACATCACCTTGTCGGTGCTCACCACCTCGGCATGCTGCCCGGTTGGATAGTCAAGAAGAGCCTCATAGAGTACCGACTGTGGATACCGATACCCCTCCCCTCTCCGCGTCCCGGGATCATTGACGATAAACTCCTCGGTCACATCATCATAACCGATGACAACTAGCATATGGCGTGGTGGACCAGGTTGGGTGAAGTTTGGATTTTTGAGCTTCCGCCCATCAGTCGGCACAGTAACAATATTCCCTGCTGCCAGCGCCTGTCGCATATCTGGTATCGTCACTGCTCGCTGCACCTGAAATGTGGTGACGGAAAAATAATCACGGAGGAGGAGTGCCGTATCATCAATCGATGTATCGACCGCGTGGCCATATATCTTCTGTTGAAATTTTGCCAGTGCCATAATATCTTTTTTGGCAGTTTCTTTTGAAAGCGTACTTCCTTTGACCCAAGCGGCTGCCATCGTGACCGACGCTTCTTCGCAGGCATCCTGAAATATCGGGTCACTCCATTCACCAAACGGTGCCTGCACGGTAAACGGCACACCCGAAATCAATGCTGCCGTCGGTATAGGCTGCTCTTTCACCTCTACTACTGGTGCAGCCTTTACTTCAAGAAGGTCTTCCTCCCTCGGTAACTCCATTTCTGTTTCTTCCGATACTCTTGGCACTTCCTTCGAAACGCGCTCTCCTTGTACGTACCACAACAAAACAAGCGCGCTCACAAGCACGACTGCCGCCGCCCACTGCCACCCGTACTTTTTTTTCTCTCCCATACAAAGCAAAATAAGACGTCCTGTGGTATAATAAGGGTATAGTTCATAGTAACATATTTTGGTATGAGTAAATTCACCACCCGATTTCTTCTGCTTATCTTTACCTTCGTTGCCTTTATTGGGCCGTTTGCCGCTATTGTCACGCTCGACAAAACAAAGCGTGCAGAAAAAATTGCCCTCGAACAGCGAGAAGCAGCCAACGCCCAAAAAGAAGCTGCTGTCGCTCGCTATCAGTACTATCTCGACGTCAACGACCGGCGCAACAACTTGAAACAGGCCATGGAAGAAGCGAAAGCCCAATATGACCAGCTCCTCAAAGAACAACCTGCTCTCGTCAAAGAAAAACAGACCGCCGTCACGCAAACAGTCATCAAGCCAGTAGTGACACAGAAAGTTGTCGAACAAAAGGTATCGACCGGGACAACCAGCAAGCCAAAATCTTCCGCAAAAACGAAAACTTCATAAAAATAAACCTATGAACCTCCTTCGTCTTTTCACTCTGGTAGTCCTGCTCTTTTCGGGAGTGTTTCTCTCTTTCAGCGTTACCGTACCTTCCCATAACGGCTCTCCCTCTCTGTCATTTCTCCCCGTAGCCTTGGCCGATGACGACGAAGATGAAGAGGACGAGGATGAAGATGAGGAAGAAGATGAAGACGAGGATGAGGAAGAAGAGCGTGCCAGCACTCCCAAACAAAAAACCATACGGGTCGTCAAAGAGGTGATCGAGTACAAACCGGTCACAACGACCGTTATTGTCACTGAAGAAAAATACGCCAAAGATTCTGATGGCGATACGTTAGTCGATGCTATCGATCCGGATCCGTTGGTTTCCCAAAAAGAATACTTCACCGATAGCGATGACGATGGTGTTCCCAACGCGCTTGATAGTTATCCCAACGAAGACGACTTCGCCTACTACGCCTTTGAAACTGACGACAACAACAATGGCATCCTTGATTCCTACGAGCAATTCTAAGCTTTCCTGGCACTCGCTTCGCACAGAGGTTCACAAGGAAATCATGAATACCGACATCGCGTGCGAGGTACTGTTTCCTACTACACACGCTCCTTTAGCCGAGACACTACTTGAAGAGGCTTTTGCCATGATGCGCCAGTTTGAAGCTCGATACAGTCGTTTCAAAACAGACAACGAGCTCCACCGATTCAATGAGAGTGCGGGTGGGGTCGTTTCCCCTGAGTTGTTTGACCTCCTCTCCCAAGCACAGAAATTCTATCTCTCTACCAGCGGTCTCTTTGACCCCAGTATTTTGCCCGCGCTCGAGCACATAGGATACACGAGCACTCCCTCGCTCAAAGCCCCTGCCAACAAAAGCAGTTTTTCTCAGGTACACCTTGACCACGCCACACTGACGGTCACCAAACCAAGAGACCTCTTCATCGATCTCGGAGGGATCGGCAAAGGATATATCGTAGACCGAGTCGCCGATTTTCTCTCACTTCACTTTGAGCACTTTCTCATTGATGCCGGTGGCGATATTTTTGCCAAGGGCAGCAATATCAAAGAAGGATATCCTTACTGGGCCATCGATGTTGAGCATCCGGATCCACAGCAAGAGATGACCACCCTCCTCCTCCATGACATGGCCGTTGCCACCTCCGGACGCACTCGTCGCCACTGGAAGCAAGGCCAGGCAGAGAAACATCATCTCATCGACCCACGGACACAGGACAGCGCCGTTCCCGATTATCAAAGCGTCACCGTCATCGCAAAGAGCACCACAGAAGCGGATATCCTCGCCAAAACACTGTTCATCGCAGGAAAAAACCAGGCACCACTTCTTGCTGAGGCAGAGGCTGTCCCAGCCATTTTCATAGACAGTGCCGGTCGTGTCAGTATAAATCGTTATGCAGAACCCTATGTTTGGAAAACACACTAGTACCCTCTTGGCCCTCTTCATCATTTCTCTGTTGTGGACCACTTCGCCGCTGCAGGCTGCCTTGAAGGACAGTGATGCTGATGGATTGACCGACCAAGCCGAAACAGAGACCTACCTCACTGATCCTGCCAGTCCAGACACCGATAGCGACCTGGTTTCTGATGGTGATGAAATTATGGCTGGCACCAATCCCCTCAGTGCCGCGAGCCACCCTACGCAGGTTGTCACCGAAGCAATCACGCAGTCTGCCTCGCTTGCTTGGTTTATCGGCCGTGCCAGTGGCATTCTCGCTTTTATCCTCCTGACGCTCGTCATTGTCAACGGCCTCCTCATGACCACCCGCCTCGTCTTCCGCCTCCTGCCTCCTGCCTTAAACTACGAGATGCATCATTTTTTTTCTTGGATGGCATTCCTTGCTGTCGTGGGACACATCATAAGCTTTACTTTTGACGACTATTTTCATCTCACCCTTTCCGAGGGACTGATTCCTTTTACGCTCGCACGAGACTTCACTTCCAATCTTGGGTATGACCTGCGCTATGCTGTCGGTATCGGCACGGTCGCCTTCTATGGCATAGCCGCCCTCATTCTCTCGTCTGAGCTCAAAGGCAAATGGATTGCTCTCAAAAAGTGGCGCGTACTTCATTACTCAAGCTTTCTTACCTATATTCTTTTTTTGGCACACGGATTTCTCTCCGGCACCGATTCTGATACCTGGTGGATGATCTGGCTCTACAGCCTCTCTGCCATTCTTGTCTTTGGCCTGACTGGGCTGCGTATCTTTGCAGCCATACAAAAAAAGAGCGGCTCTACAGCCACTCTTCCTACTCCCCCTCAAGCATCCTAAGCAGTCGTGCGATTTTTCCGACTCATCGCCTTTTCATGCAACTTTTGAAACTGCATGTGAAGCGTTTCCATTTCTGCATCAGAAAGATTCTCCAAATCAATCAACTGATTCCGTGAAGACTTGTGGGCTCGGATGAGCTCATCGAGTTTGAGCTGCATGGCTCTGCCATCGCGGTTCTGTGTATTCTGAACGAGAAACACCATGAGAAAGGTCAAGATGGTCGTACCGGTATTGATGACGAGCTGCCAGGTATCCGAATAGCCAAAGATTTTTCCGGAAAATGCCCAGAGACAGACGATGACAACCGCGACGATAAAGGCGAGCGGCGAACCAACGAGGAGTGAAGCGCGGTGCGCTATTTTTCGAAAGAGTTCATTCATAGTTTTTTGTTTGTATACCCTCTCATCATACTGTATCTTGAATTGAATGTAAAAAAATATTTATGCTTTTTCCCTACTCAAATTCCACATACCGCTCCAGAGTATGAATGGCGAAGCCGCCAAACACCGCCTGCCGGCCAAAGGCCTTCGTAATCTTTTTCAATTCTGTTTTCAGGGCCTCCTTTCCCTTTCCATGAAAGGTAACCTTTGCAGGAAGTACGTCCGTTATTTCCTGCCCGATGAAGATACTCACGTTGGGAGCAAAGGCCGCTGCATACTCCATCTCCCCTCGAGCATGGGCAATGGATCCATCTATACCATCTGCTACATTGCGATAATCCATAATCGCCATGTATGTATCCTTTCTCGTATTCAACATATCGAGCAGATGTAAGCTGACTCCTTTTTTCTCCTCCATACCTTCGAGAGCAATAATCGACTTTTTATCCTCGCCATCAAACCAATACGGAACAGCAAATCCTAACTCGAAGGGCGCTTCACTGTTTGCTGTTACGCCATCGTACTTTTCAAGAATCTTCCGCACACCCTCCATGTACGACTGAAGTGCCTTTGTTTCATTGCCGGGATAATTGTCCTGACCATACGGCTCAATATCAAACTGAATGCCATCAAATCGCTCTTCTGGACCAACACTGCGATTGTACAAGAGGATATATTCAAAAAAATTGAGTGCCTCGGTATGTTGCTGCCGATACGCCCATTTCGGTGCGCCGCCAAGAGCATGAATCTTGATGCCACTATGGTGTGCTCCTGCTATAAACTCCTTGGTCTTTTCATTCCATCGCGCGGACGCTTCCGGATCCGCTGTTTTGACAACAGGAAAAAATGCCAGCACGTCATCGGCATACACATAAATCGTACTGATGCGTTCTTCTTGTGCTCGCACGAGCATATTCTGCATCTCTTCACTCCGCAACCGTTCCGGTGACACCCACAACCACGCCGTCATCCGTATCATTTCCAAACGCACTTCGTCAGATTGAAAGATCTCTAGCGGAAAAACCAGTGTTTTCTTCTGGTTAGCCACAGAAAAGACAGTGAAGAGTATTCCGATGACGACTGCAAGAATAAGGAAAAGTTTCATTGCTTCTTGACTTAGACTAAGTACCTCGCTCGCGCAGTCGGATCAGCCCCACATTTTCAGAATGGAGCGCCATTCGAAAATACATATAAATACCAAGCGGCAAAATAATCATGATCTGAATGAGCGAATAAAAGGGAATCAACAGGAGATACCATGAACGCCGCCTCCAAAGCAAAATATACGTCAGCACCCAGTAAATAGCAATCACCATCGGAAGCGCAGTAGGATGCACCAGGAGTTCATACCACCGGAGCGGAGTGGCGCCGTACACCAATACGGTAAAGTACAGAAAAAATATCGGGTGCCGCCAAGAGTAACTGTAGAAATTCACGATAGCATGACGAAAGCCGCCGCCCGACCAGACCAGCCGCTGCTTGAACCAGGCACGAAATGTCGCTGGTACATCCGTATAAAATTCAAAGAACAAGTGCCCCGTTTTGTATTTGAGTAAACCGGCCAGTTTACCAATCTCGATATCGCCGCCACTGAAAAAGAGTGAGTGATGGCTCATGATATCTCGAATAACCCGAGTGCGGATGACTACGCCGGCCCCCGATGTCAGCCACGGATAGAGTCGTCGACCGTCCATAGCGAGCTCGTACTCATAACTCTGCAACCGTTCCATGACTGTCTCTTGTTTGGAAGCGAGTACGCGGACAGAGGCCAAATCAAAATCGCGCTCTCGCATCAAACCGATGAGCTTCGTAAATGGCTCTTTGGCAACGGTATCACCATCGATAAAGATGCAGTATTCCGTCTGCACCACTTCCAAACCATCATGGAGGAGTTGTTCCCAGGCAGCCTGTTTCTCCGACATGGCATCACTCGCCTGCAGTGTATTCGAAAACAAGCGCCACGGATTCGGCTTGGACAGACGACTCGATACGGGTACATGGGAACGATGTACTCGAAATCGATGCTGTTGAGCAATAGCATCGATCTCTTGATTAAATGCGGCCGTTTCTTTGAGTGTCGTGCACAATATAACCTTCTCTCCGTATTGACTCAAAAATTCAACGTTCTTGAGGTAGGAGAGATCACCGAAGATAGGGACAAGCACGCTGAAATCAGTGTGTTCAATCGTAGTATGATCATGTACGTGCTTGCTGCCCAGGCGCGCTCGTATCAAGGCGATATAGTCGAGTAACGCGATAAGAATCGGCACCATGAGAAACGGCAACACCGACAGTATGATAAACGTCATAGATTATTTACAAATTTGAATAACCGACTCGGGAATCTCGACAATGAGTACCCGCTTCTGCCGTGCTGCCTCACACGGCAACTCAAAATATTCTTCAAATTGAATCCCCGCCTCGGCGAATCGAATCTTGTTCTGTCTGAATACCCCGAAGCTCACTTCTAGCGGCTTGATTTCCGATTGTTGTTTTAGCTGATGAAGATTCTCCCGAAGTTGCGTCGATGTTTCAAAATTGAACTGCAGGTATTCACGGGAAATAAGCGCATTGTTAATAACGAGAAACACGAGCAGCGCCGCCCCTATCAGAACCAAGAATATTCTTCGCCCGGCTAAGGCATACAAACAGACGATAACGGGAAACAGCCAAAATTGCGGTACATATCTGGCATAGGAAGCAGGCGGGATGAGAAGACACGAGATAAAAACGGTCAGAAGAAGGAAGTACAGGGCCTGCTTTTGCTCTCTACTGTAGGCACTGCTCGCCACAAGCGCCACAATACCGAGGAGCGAAAGGAGAATGATGCCTCCAAACAGTGGTCCGAACCCTCCGACATTGGTATCGGGATTGGTAAACTCCTTGAGTTCCCATGCCTCGTACGTAAAAGGCCATTTGAGCTCCCCTTCTGTTCCAACGCCTTTGGCATTATCGGATTTGGAAAACACGGAAAAGAGCAAACGCTCCACCGGTGTAAGATCGAAATAATTTCCGGGAATATTCACCTGTACCAATTCGGTCTTATCGGTCGGCATATAAAAAGGATCATGAAACCGAATCAAGTTCGTAAAGTACGGATTGAAACCGATGACGACGACAGCGAGCACGGACGCCAAGAGTCCCACCTGGATTTTCTTAAACAAGAACAAAACTTTTTCGCTGTACCAAAATAAAATTGAGAAGGCTGCAACAAAAAATACGGAGTACAGAACCCCGGTCAATTTGAGATTCCACGACAGAGCGATGAGGAGAGTGAGCGGCACCAAGAAGTAGTTTTTGTGTGTGACATAGAGCGTCAAGAGCAGTGCCATGATAGAGAGCAGTGCCAGATACAATTGTCCGTCTATGTAAAAACTGAACAACTGCGTCACGACGATAGGATTCCACACCAGAAGCGTCGCAATCGCAAGAGAAAGCCCAACGCCAAATTGTTTCATCCGAAGAAGAAGACTGAGGACAAAACCAAACGCCATAAAAATCATCAAAAAATTGATGGCTTTTGCCTGTTCGATGTGACCCGTAACAACATAGAGAACCGCTGAAATTTCTTCCGATCCTTTCGGGTAGGAATTCAACCATTTCCATCTCGGTAATCCGGCCGTCGATTCTGGAGTCAACGCTTCATAAAACGGATTCCACCCCTGACTCAGATAGACAATCGTATCTTGATGGTATCCCTGACCATCATAGGTCAAGTCAAAAAGACTCCCGGCCAGCCAGAGCGAAACAAGAACCGTTCCCACGAGAGACACCGCAACAACGAGAAATGACTTCCACTGCCACTCTCCCAGCACCCGAGAAAAAAATGGAGCAAAGAGTACCGCCATCAAGAACAATGCAGCCCCGAAGTGGTAGGGCGTTATTGGTATCCCCACTAAAAATGCCAGTGCCGTTACGAGCACTATACTAAAGAGGAAAAATACTATTCCGGTACTGTAGAGAAACAGGAGAGTTGGCAAGACACCCAAAAGAGATTCGTGACTTTCATCAGAAAGATCCGACAACAAAATGTGCTTCTGGGTGGAATAACGATTGGATAAAAATTTTTTCATTTTTCTTTTCTCTTAGTTTTGAGGAACAAAAAAAGCCCTGGCAAGGACTTCTTTCCTCTCGTATGTATATATAACGCAGTAGGTATTCTCCCACGTCCTCGAAACCATGTCAACCACTATTTTGAACAAAGAAAAAGCGCAGGCCCGTAGGTTCTGCACTTGTCGTATCGTCCCGGTTCGGACTGCTGTCCTAGCGGATGACTTTGCCGATCACTTCGATCAGCTTCGCCGGGTCAAACGGCTTCACGAGCCAGCCGGTCGCGCCAGCAGCACGACCCGCCTGCTTCATCCGGTCGCTCGACTCGGTGGTGAGGATCAGGATGGGCACACTCTTGAACCGAGGGAGCTCCCGCAGTCGCTTGGTCAGCGTGATGCCGTCCATACCGAGCAAATTCTGCGCCGTGAGAACGAGGTTGAAATCTTCGGCCATCGCCTTCTCCCAGGCATCTTGACCATCGACCGCCTCCACCACTGCAAACCCCGCGTGCCTAAGGGTGTGGCCGACCATCTGTCGCATCGAGACACTGCCATCGGCAGTAAGAATCCTGTGCATGTCTCTCTCCGTTGATACCCCTGCAAGTGAAGTACTGCCTCTACGCCCGAAAATCGACGGAATCTGAAGAACGGCAAGTCCTTTCTATTGATTCCCAAATCAAAGAAATGCTCCAAATCGCCGAACGAGAAGGTTTGGAGATTGTAGAGATTCGAAGAGAAAGTCACTCAGCTAAAAACTCAGGCGGACGGCCAGTCTATAACGAGCTGATTGAAGACATACGAAAAGGAAGGTTCAATGCCATCCTGACATGGGCACCAGATAGACTGAGTCGTAATGCGGGCGACTTAGGGTCTCTAGTAGATCTAATGGATCAAGGACTTCTTCATGAAATTCGAACTTACGGCCAAAGCTTTAGTAATTCTCCAAACGAAAAGTTCCTCTTAATGATTCTTGGATCACAGGCGAAATTAGAAAATGATAATCGAGGCATCAATGTAAAACGAGGGTTACGTATGAGATGTGAGATGGGGCTTTGGCCAACAACTGCTCCAACAGGGTATCTCAACGCTATGACGCCTGATAGAAAAAGTCATGTAGAGGCTGACCCAATGAGAGCATCAATTGTAAAGCAAATGTTTGAAAAAGTTGCATACGAGAATTGGTCGGGAAGGAAACTGTATCACTGGCTAAAATTTGATCTTAACTTTAAAGCCAAAAGTAATAAGCACATGTCGCTAAGTAATCTCTATCGGTTACTGCAAACCAGCTTTTATTACGGCGTCTTTGAATACCCACGAAATAGTGGTAACTGGTATCAAGGAAAACACGAACCTCTGATCAGTAAAGAACTTTTTGATCTAGTACAAGAACAACTGAAAAGAGCTCGCATCGTGAGAGAGGGTAAAACCTTTGCTTTTACTCGCCTCATCACTTGCGGATTATGTGGTTCAGGTGTTACCGCCGATGAGAAATATAAAAAGCTTAAGAATGGTAGTACCGCCAGCTACATCTACTACGGCTGCACGCGTTCACGAGATCATTCCTGTAAAGGAGGCTATGTAAGAGAAGAAGTAATCGTAGAACAACTTCTCAGAGTAATCGATCGAGTCGATATTAATGCTATCGGTATCAAGAAGCAATTTGAGGAAGAATTGAAGAGATACAACAAGTTTCAAACTGCTGTTCTACAAAAGGATGTGAATGATGAAATTGAATCAGATGTAAATATGAAAACATATGCTAAGTACATTTTGCAGAAAGGGACTATCACAGAAAAAAGAGAACTCCTCTCATGTCTCAAGAGCCGCCTTATTATCAAGGATAAAAAGATAACGATAAAAGCATGAAACCGCCCTAAAATAACCCTTTATTGATAAAAGCACCTTAAAAATCTATACTAAGGGTACAATCTGGCCTAACCTCTTATCTACAGAAAAAAAGAGCATGGCTCAATATAGAACCCTACGCGAATAAAAACGGTCCTCCGACCGGCACTTATTCGCGTAGGTCGATGTCTCGAAAGAGATGTCGGGCGTTTTCGAAAGGAATCGTCTGCTTTGGTCGGTGGACCATTTTTGTACCTTAAAAATCTAAACTTAGATTTAATTAAAACCTACGCGAAAACTATGAATCAAGAAAATCAGCCTTTGGAACAGGCTCAAAATGTTCCTGTTAAAAAAGTTTGGTATAAGAGATGGTGGGTAATCGCTCTGGGAGTATTTATAATCTTTATTATAATATTGCCAAGCTCAGATGATAGCAAAACTCAGACTCAAACCCCTGCACCAGTTTCAGCCCCAGAAATAAAAGTGGTCTATGATATACCGTCTTTATTTAATAAGAACATTGACCAGATAAAGACAGAACTTGGAACTCCAGCAGTAGATACCGAGCCAACTAAAGAACAGCTCACATTAGGAACGAAGGAATGGGAGAAATCCTATAAAAAAGATGGTGAGGAATTATTAATTACTTACTATATTCAAGATAAGAAGGTAAAAGATTTCTTTCTTTCTGGAGAAGATAAAGATCACCTGCTAAAAGTTGGAGGATTAAAAGAAAACGATCCTAGCTATACGCTAGAATTCGTAAAACAACTAAAAGATCCTACAAAGATAACAGGGGTGATAATCACACCTAAGAAGTAAACAAAGCGAGAAACATAAAACCGCCTAAAAGGCGGTTTTATTGTGCTTTAGTTCGATGTCCCGTTCCCTCTTTTATTTTGCCATTTTTTAAGTGGCTTATTAAAGGGGTAATCGGGTCACTCGATACTAAAAGCTGACTGCGGGGACGACCGGACTCGAACCGGCGACCTACTGCGTGACAGGCAGTCGCTCTAACCAGCTGAGCTACGCCCCCGTATTCTATTTTCCTAGTAGCAGGGGCGAGACTCGAACTCGCGACCTCAGCGTTATGAGTGCTGCGTTCTAGCCAGCTGAACTACCCTGCCATTTTTTTCGTGTCACTCTATTTCACTGATTCGTGCAGGAGGCAGATTCGCCCTTCGGGCCCGGGTCGACGCAGAGCTTCGACCCTTCTCATCCACCCGTACATGAAGCAGTTCATGTACTCCCCTGACCGGCGTGTCACTTCGTTCCACTTGTTGCGGGGGGTGGATTCGAACCACCGACCTCTTGGTTATGAGCCAAGCGAGCTGCCAGACTGCTCTACCCCGCTGTGCAAAATTCACTCCGTTCATCGCCCAGCACGCTGTCAAACTTACTCCTCTCAGCGCAGTATATCATAAGATACTTGCTGCGCCACGAGTCACGAGATTTATGAAATAAATCTTTCGTGATTTTCGTGGTGGGTGATCCAAGATTCGAACTTGGGACCTCGACATTATCAGTGTCGCGCTCTAACCAACTGAGCTAATCACCCAAAATCACAATCAAAGAAAAACGTCCGAAAAAGACCGTTTTTTCGAGCCCTGGGAGTATACCGTATATCGAAAAAAAATTCAACCCCGCACATTTTGCACCTATTTTTAGAGGGCACATCATAGGGTAAAACTGGATAATTCTTTGTCATTCCGGCACTGGTCCGAATAGGACCGGGCTATTCGCCCGCGTGCCGGACACGGTGTAACGGTGCAAAAGGTGCGGGGTCAACCCCCTGCCGCAGACAAGAAAAAAGAGGGTGCCTCGTCCGCTGACGAAGCCAACCCTCTATCATTAACCTACCTCTTTCCCTTGTACCAGAAGTTCAATCCACGCCGTACTTGTCGCGGTACTCCAGGATGAGCGGTAACGTCTCGGCGCCGAGGGGAACAGCCGGACCTTCCTCAAGAACGGTGATCAGGTCGAGAACGTTTGCCGAAGCGATCACGGGGACGCCATAGTTGTCACGCAGAATCTGCGCCGCCGGCCGCACCTCGGTGGGATCGTCCTTGTTCCAGCCAAGTTCCATGCGGTCGAAACCCAGGAAGAAGGCAATCACCATTCCACCGTGCTCGCGAATAAGCTTGGCCGCTTCATCGCAGCTCGTTCCGGTCGTGGTGACGTCATCGGTGACGGCTACGGGGTTTCTGGTCAGCTTGGCACCGACGATCATGCCGCCCTCGCCATGATCCTTGGCCTCCTTGCGGTTGTGGGCCCACTCAAGATCACTGAAGTCGGAACGGCGAACCAGTTCCAGCGCTGTGGCCGTCGCAATCGTGATGCCCTTGTACGCCGGCCCAAAGATGACACGGGGCTTCGCGATGAGCCCCTGATCAACTGCGCTGACGATGGCTGCTGCGTATGCCCTGCCCAGATGAGTGAGCGCAAGTCCTTGGGTGAACCTGGCCGAGTTGAAGAAATACGGCGACATCCGACCGCTCTTGAGTGGCCGCAACTGGGGCAAAAGTTCGAGGGCGCCAACTCCGAGCGCGAAAGTCACGAACTTCCGACCGGCTTCCGTTGATTGCGTCATAACGATCTCCTTGGGTTGTGCCTGGGATTCAGGCGATGAGGGACTGACGTGCAGCGTTCAATTGACGCCGAGTGGCATCAGCGACGCGATGAACAGCGCTGATCCAGGACTCCCCTTCCCGAGTCTGTGCATACAGCACAGCACGAGAAGAGTTAACGACGATGGGACCACCAGGTCGCCATCCGGCACGTACTGTCGCTTCTACATCACCACCCTGGGCGCCGATGCCCGGAACCAGGAGTGGCAACGTCGGCGCCAAATCACGCACACGCCGCAATTCATCCGGGTGAGTAGCGCCGACCACCAGACCGATTTGTCCGCCTGAATTCCACGGACCAGCAGACAAACGAGCGATGTGTTCATACAGAAACCCACCTCTCTTGAGGTATTGCATCTGCAAATCGGCTCCACCTGAATTGGAAGTCCGGCAGAGCAAGATCAGCCCCTTACCGTCGTACTTCATATAGGGCTCAATTGAATCGAAACCCATGAACGGTGACAGCGTCACCGCATCAGCCTGGTAACGCTCGAACGCCTCGCGAGCGTACTGCTTGGCCGTCTCGCCGATATCGCCACGCTTGGCATCGAGGATCACCGGCACTTGAGGCGCCACGTGATGGATGTAGTCGATGAGCCGCTCCAGTTGTTCCTCTGCCCGATGAGCAGCGAAGTGAGCGATATTCGGCTTGAATGCCAAGACCAAATCCTTGTTGGCATCAACAACCGCGGCACAGAAATGGAAGATCTTGGAGGGGTCATTGACCCAACTGCCAGGGAACTGTGCTGGGTCAGGATCAAGCCCGACACAGAGTAGAGAGTCATTTCTCGCTTGCGCTCCCGCAAGCATTTCCAAAAATGTCATGTCGCTCCCCTTTCATGGGGTTAGTGGCTGGTGGAAAAGTGCTGATATGACCGGGAACCCCGGCCACCTAAGCCTCCTTAAGCTATCGAGAAAAGAAGTAGCAGTCAAGCATCTCCGATCATTCGTATTTTTCGGGAAAAATCGGGGTGATCAGCATATCGAAGCGCTCGCTCATTGATGAAACACTGCTTTTTCAAATCTTTGAAGGGAAGCGACTGGTCAAGCAGACCAAGCGTGTACGCCAAATGGTCTGAGAGCGTCGCAATGAGAATCTTGTAATTCCACGGGATACGCTCCGGCACTATGGTATTCACATGGCTGACGATATTGGTCAGACACGTGTTGGTGAAAGGATTATAGAATTCCGGATATTTCTGCAGGGAGTCCGCTCTGTGTAACATACTGACAAACAAAGCCTGGGCCTGCTTCGGTGTCGCCTGTGCCCGATAGAGATAGACCCGGTCTCTCCGATAGTTCGTACGGAGCTTGATAAGGTCGCGGTCATCTCCGATGACATAGACGAGTTCGTGCCGACGTAAAAAGAAAAGTACCAAAAGCTGAGAAAATTTTTGTCCCCGTCTCTTACGGATCTCTACCGAAACCGCGATTGAAGTACCATCACGCAGTCCAAAGCTCACCATGGTATGCGCCGCCAAAAGCGAGAATGGCTCGACCATGAACCACACACTCTCGATCTCTTCGATTGGGAAAGTGCGGTCGTAATAACCAGGGGTGTAATCAGTTTCACTCCGATAGGTGAAGTGGCGAATATTCTTGATCGTCACAATCCCCTCTCCGAACGAGATTTCCGGAAGGATTCGAAGATCTTCAGACCAATCGCGAGTGTTCGATGGAGAGCGAAACATCGAAAATTTCAAAAGGCGACTCCGGGCCTGTCCAAGGATTTCCGATATTGATCGCAAGTGATGCTTCATAGTGCGAGCATCTGAATAGTGTGGACCGTACAGGACTTACCCCTCCGGGGCATAAACTTCTCGTCCAGTCGTTCCAGAAATTAAAACCTGACAACAAGTGTGGGTTTTAACTTTAGTGGTGTTATTCTAACATTTGCTCGAACTTTCTTTGAACGAAATTCCTGATGCGCCCCGCCACTATTTTTCTGGGGCAAAGGAGGCGGGGCGACGGACTCGCCCGCGCGGAGGAGGGGTCTGG
>JACCDT011052664.1_pt1 | contig 162601 bp, 175 predicted proteins | sample 7446291 | NCBI WGS metagenome assembly JACCDT01 (sample SAMN15323446, study PRJNA562643) | freshwater metagenome | isolation source: river surface water | place: USA:Blue River Watershed | collected 2017-08-17 | reverse complement strand
GTTGTTGACCATTTACAGGTTGCATTCTCGTTTGTGGTAACCGTAAGGTTTGTAGAAGTAGTACCTGCTGCAAGAACTTGTGAAGCAGTTGGAGCTGTGATGGTTACTGTTGGGGCGGTGGTGTCAGATGGTCCACTACTTGCTGTCACGCCTGTTTTCACAGTTGTAAGAGATGATCGACTACCCGCATCAGTAAGGGCTGCTACTCTAAATTTATATGAAGTTGCAGGAGTAAGTCCTGTTCGTGTGTATGTTGTTACACCCGCTGGAACTGTTGCAATAGGAGTTGTTGTATTGATTGCTGTGGTACCACCGTTGTTTGCAAAAATTGCATATTCGTATGCTCCACTTGTTGGCGCTGTCCAGTTTACCGTAAGAGATGAAGTTGTTGGATTGGTAATGGTAACGTTTGTTGGTATACCAATAGCGAGAGTTGTTCGACTTACTGTTGAAGTAAGTGATGAAACGTTTCCCGCTGTATCCTTTGCTCGTATTCTATATTTATATGTCTTATTCGCAAGAAGACCTGAGTTTAGATATGTAGTTGTTGGATGATTAACTACAGCGATAGGAGTTGTTGTATTGATTGCTGTTGACCCTCCATTGTTTCGGAAGATCTCGTATGAAGCTACACCACCTGCATCTGTGGATGCTGTCCAGTTAAGTGTAAGACTTGAGTAACTTGTTGCAGTTACAGTAAGTCCTGATGGAACAGTAGGTGCTGTGGTGTCGTTTGTTGGAGGTGTTACAGTTCCAGAGATATTGAGAACTCTTTGAGATGCAATTTGCATTTCAACACCTGTAGAAGCATTTGCGTATTCAGCATAACACTTTAAGATGACAGAGCCAGTGCCGCCAACAGGAACTACGATATTTCTTGTTTCAGATCCTGTTGCTCCAGTTGGAACCATACTTGTAATAGGTGTTTCGAGATCATTTGTCGTCTCAGCTGACCACTGAAGTGTCGTTACTGAGAATCCAGACGCCGTAGCATACTGACATGTTGTAGGAACAGATTGCCCTGCTGCTACAATAGTGCTTGTTGATGGTGATGTAACACCAATAGAGTTTTGTCCACTAACTACTTGAGCTTTTTGACCAGGTGCCCCAGAAACTAAAGAACCCAGCGACACCAAAAAGGCGAGGCCGAGAACAAGAAAGAATGCTTTTTGTAACTTCATATACAATACAAACGTTTTTTAATTATTAATACGTAATATATTATATTTGAGTTTTTATATAGAGCGTAGTCTTTAAAAATAAAAGTGTTGATAACTCTTATTTTGTGTGGTCAAGAAAACAAGAAAAATAATCTTCTACTCGTGACTATGGTGATCGTGAGAGTGACCACCATGAAAGTGAATTTTAGAAAGTTTATCTTTATCTTTCCCTAAAAATTTTGCCGCTAAGTATGTGGTAATCGGAACAGCGAGTACTACTCCTATACTGCCGACAATAGTTCTCACAATCTCTGAAGCAATAATTTCTTGACTCATATTAAACTGAAAACCACTATTTGAGAGTCTTAAAATTAAAATTAAGGGCAGAGCAACACCAACATATGCTAATACAAGTGTATTTACAAGGGCAGAAACGTGATCCTGACCAACCCGCAACGCTCTTCTATATACTTCTTTGACCGTTAAACTGCTATTTGAAAGATAGAGTTCACGGACAACGGCAACCTGAGTAACAGCAATGTCGTCCAAAACCCCAAGTATTCCGATAATAATCCCAGCTGTGAGCAAATTGACTAAATTTAGTGAAACCTCAGAAAAATAACCTAAATAAAGGGCTGTTTCATCAGTAATACCTGAAAGCGCAAAGAATTTAATAGCGAAAAATGCCAAAATACTAGTAATAACAACAGTTATTCCAGTACCCAGGAAGGCTATTTTTGACACTCTATTGAACCCGTATGAGAGAAAAATGGCAAAAAACAAGATAGTGAGAGCCAAAATAGGGCCTACAATAAGCGGATTTACCCCTTTTAAAATAAGGGGTATCATCACGTAAAATATAGCTAAAAAGCTTAAAATAAGCGAAAAAATAGATCTAATACCCTTAAACCCTGAGAAAATCGCAACAACTATAATAAAAAGGAGGCTTAGAAGCACTATTTGAGTCAAACGACTAATACCTACAAGGATATTTTGCTGTTCCCCACCCCCTGAATCGTTGGGCACATAGAAAACCTTTTGCCCCACAGAAACAGGTCGAAAATCATTATATACATCAACAATTTCATGACTTTTTGTGTTTTTGACCTTTAAATGTTGTATCGTTAGCGAATTGTCCTTAAGAATGTCCATTTCTTCTGTTTCTTGAACTATTTCTATCACTTCCCCTTTTGATATATCGCTTTTCTGGTCAGCTTCAGCAAATATAGGAAATGACAAAACAAGAAAAGTCAGAAATATAAGGCCACTTAGGTATTTAGATTTCATAATTCAATAGTATCACGCAAAGAAAAAACCTTCCACGACAGAAGGTTTTACTTTATTATGCGAGTGATTGTAGGTCAACCAACACCTCTTCCGCATGAGTTTCAGGCTTTACGTTGTCATATACTTTTACAATATTCCCTTTCTTATCGATCAAATATGAAACTCTGTGAATACCTAAGAATTTTTTGCCAAACATACTTTTCTCACCAAGCGCGCCATATGCACGTATCACTGTTTTCTCTTCATCAGAGAGTAACGTAAATGGCAACTGGTATTTTTCTGCGAATTTTTTATGACTTTTAACCGAATCAGCGCTAATACCAAGCACTTTTGCTTCTAGTTTCTTAAAATTTGGGAAATCATCTCGGAGCATACATGCTTCTTTGGTGCACCCGGGTGTGTCATCCTTTGGATAAAAATAAATAAGGACAAAACTTCCAAGATAATCAGAAAGTGAGTGTTTATTTCCATCTTGATCTTGCAACGTAAAATCAGGTGCTTTACTTTTTAGTGGTAGTAATTTTTCCATTTGAATGTTCAATTTCTAAAAACTCGCAAATAATCCTCGTACTTCGCTTCAGAAGGTTAAATATAATCGCAATAGTAAGAATAGTAAGTGCAATATCAGTATTAATAAAAGCTACGAGTATCGCAAACACGGAAAAAACAATAGGAATAAAGATTCTAATGTGAGAATGAACCTGTTCTGTCTTTGTTATTCGTTTGTTTTTAATACTATGAGACTTCCACGCATAGAGTCGCATACAAAAGAGAAGTGCTCCGATAATAATCACGTTGAGTGAAAACACAATTACTGATGCAGGCAAGTGGCTGTAGACCCCAAGAAGGTGCGAAGAAAATGGAATAAGTCCCACAAACAAAAGAAATGCGCCAGCAATATTTTGGAAATTTACATCAAAACTTTTTGCAAAATCAGAGACGATAGAGTGGTATCCTCGCCAATACGTAAACAGCACTGCAAAGGAAAGAATATACGATAAAAAGAGTGGATATGAGTGCTTCAGTAACTCAAAAATAACTTCATTGGTTGGATTCACAATTTCTGGAACTTTGATTTCAAAAACAAGTATGGTCATGACGATAGCAAAAATACCGTCAGCTAAAATATCAAGACGTGATACTTCTTTATTCATACTTGTATTCTACAGCAGAATATTATTTTTGTGTGTGGGAAAGTGAAAAAATCTCTTCGTGATACTTTATATCACTCCATCTTTTTGTGCCTGCCAAAGTTTAAAGTAGTATCCCTTCTTAAGAAGTAAGTCATCGTGTGTTCCATCTTCAACGATTTCACCTTTGTCGAGAACAATAATTCTATCCATCTTTTTAATGGTAGAAAGTCGATGAGCAATCACTACTGTCGTTCTGTTCTTCATAGCCTCATCGAATGCTTTTTGGATAAGATTTTCACTAATTGAGTCAAGCGAAGATGTTGCTTCATCTAAAATAAGAATTGGGGAATGTTCGAGCATAACACGAGCAATAGAAATTCGTTGACGTTGTCCACCAGAAAGCTTCACTCCTCGCTCCCCAACCACGGTCTCGTAACCATCTTTTAAGTCTTTAATAAACTCTTCAGCATGAGCTTTCTTTGACGCAATTTCGATTTCTTTAGTACTTGCACTTAGATTTCCGTAGGCAATATTTTCTCTGAGCGTTCTATGGAACAGAACAGGTTCTTGTGGAACGTATGAAATATTTCGTCGCAAATCATCTTGAGTTATGTTTCTAATATCTTGAGTATCAATTTTAATGACGCCGCCTGAAACATCTTCGAAGCGTAAAAGTAGGTTGGTGATAGTGGTTTTACCAGAGCCAGAATGTCCAACAATACCAACTTTTTGTCCACTTGGAATATGGAGGTTTAATTTTTTAAACACATCTTTGCCGTCTTTATATTCAAATGAAACATCTTCGAAAGTAATGTCTCCTTTTTTAATTAAACATGTTTCAGGATTTTCAGGATCTTTTATATCGATTTCTTGATCTAATATTTCTACCATTTCTTTAGCATCAGAAAGCGAACCAGCGAACCTTCTCATGGAATATCCTATTCCACCAATAAAATGAAAGATTCTTGCCATATAGATTTGAACCAGAATAATAAAACCAACAGAAACTAATCCTTTTGACCACAGTCGAATTGCAATATACAGCCCTACGACTTCTAGGATCATAATCAAAAAGGCTTGAACTAAGTTCTGAGTATTTGTTATAAACCAAGATTTAGTTCTTTTTATTTCTTCTTCTTTTGTTTTCCTTTTAAAATTTAAAACCTCACTTGCGAAGGCTGAGAATATTTTTACACTTAAGATGTTTGTCACACCGTCTGAGAACCAACTCCTTACTTCAGTGCTTGCTTTTGCCCTATCTTCATCAAATGGCATTTTATATTTTGCAAAAAAATAAGAGATTATTAAAAAAATAAAGAACCAAGCTATGAATATGAGTGCGAGAGTTGTGTCCTCTTTTGATATTACAAAAATAATACCGATAAAACCCAGAATTGAAGCAAAAAAATTCCAGACAATAATGTCATACAACGATTCAAAAGCACCAATAAATCTTCCTGATTTTGCAATGAGTCCTCCTGAAAAACTATTTGAAAAAAATCTTCTTGAGTGGGCTAGTATGCTTTTATACGTTAGATCTGTTAGTTTTTTTATTATTTTACTTTGTACGTAAGATTGAAGAAATTCGTTTATTCTCCAAAAAATGAAACCGCCCACTAAAACAAAAAACAATAAGAAAAAGGAAGAGGTTAACTCTTTTGTCCATGCTGGATACGAACTAGACGAAACAACGTCTACTATTTTTTGATATATTTTTGGCTCAATAACATTTGCTAAGAGTGTCCCTACCGCAACAGCAAGCACGGAAATAAATACAGGTAATCTATAACCTTTTGTCTCTCTCCAAAAATAGTAAAAGATGCGAGAATATTTAACCGTACTTTTTTTATTTGTATCTTCCATTGCTATTCAACAAAATATTTTGAGTTAATGAAATCTTTAACACCTTCTGCAACTACTTCAAACTCTGGAGTCCCGTACGCATATGGCACAACTTGATATGTTTGGAAAATAAACACAAGAGATGTGTCGGTCGTATACCATGTTGCCCAATTAACTGGCTCTGGCTTCAAACCTTCATGAAACGCAACATCTTTATATTTTGCCTCTAAAAATTTATCACCAAGAGCCGCGAGTACTGGCAAATACTCTGCAGGACTTTTCACAAATACATCACTTAAGGAAATTCGTTTTCCTGATTCTTTTTCGTAGTTAAAGGTGAGTACTTCTAAATTTCCATGTGCACCACCTGTAAATACGGCTGACGAAACAACATATGTTTTTATTGTTTTGGATTCTTTAATCTTATATGAAAAATCAAGCGTATATTTCATACCACGATTAAAACCAAGTGTTTCTTTGTCTTCTGCGGTCATTGTTTCAAAACCTGCTTCTGTTTTAAATTGCAACACTCTGTCAGAAACCCAACGTGCTATATCTTCTTTTGGACGTTCTTCCGAAATATCAGAAAGTTTGTAGGTGATTTTATACAAATCTGTTTCTTCATTTTCCCACAGCATAAGCTTTGTAACTGTTTCAGGAGTAACAACTTCTTCATCTATCCAAATTTTTGGATTTTCAACAACAACAGATTTTCGCTCTCGAAATACACCTAAATAGAGGGCTAGCACAAGCATGAGTATTAAGAGAATGGTCTTCATAGTATTCATAACCTGATTATACCAAAATGAAAAGAGACGGGCACGCGAAGCGTGCCCGTCTCTTTTTTCCTTAGTTTAGCTTAAATGTTGCTCGTACTGTAACTGAAATATCTTTCTCTTTTGTAGATGTGTCGTATGAACCATAGTCGGAAACATCAATAGAGTTTGGAGAAAGTACTTGTACCACACCACCTGTTGAAGACTGAAGCTTTCCAATACTGGAACCAGAACTTTTTGCAATTTCATGAGCTCGTGCTTTTGCATCTTGTATCGCTCCCCCGAGAAGCTCAACTCGTTTTTCTGCAAGCCCACTGTAAAGGTATTGAATACCGTAACTTTGGAAGAGTACATTTTTATTCACGAGTGATGAAATAGAGTTTGCAACATTTTCAACTTTTTCAATTTCATTTGAATCGATTGAAATTGTTTGTCGGAATTCATATTTTTTTGGAAGATTTTGAGCACCCTCACCGTATTGATACACCTCGTTCACAGCTACTGGCTGAATCGCATAGTCTTCAGATGTTAAGCCTTTTTCCTTAAGAAATTCTTCAATGATTTTTATATCAGACGCCACAGCCGTGTAACCACCTTTTAAGTCATATTCTGACGAAGTTCTCACTACAGATCCCGTAAACTTTGCCGAATCTGATGTTACTCGAACTTTTGCAGAACCTGTTGAAGTAATGGTATCACCAGAATTTTTAATACCGGAAACAAAGAAACCTGCAACAAGTGCTGCGAGCACAAGACATGCGCCAATAATAAGTGCTGGATAAAAGAAAGGTCTGTCAGATAGTTTTGTATACATGGAATTAAAAAAATTATTGGTAATAATTTCAGTATACCTTATTTATTTTTTCGAGAAAACCGGAAACTTTTTCTCGGTTGTGCCATATAAATAGACGCAAGAGACCCTACGAATCTTCCTAAAGTTACACCAAAGGCAGTAAAGAACGTGTATGCCAGAACTTTTGAAACATTGCCGTCAAAAAAATCATGGAGATAGGCATCTGAAAGGATTCGAGCACTAATATACAACACTAGAATAACAATACCCCAAATATCCATCTTTAGAATAACCATTCTCTGTTTTTTCTTATCCCAAGAAACTTCATTTATTTTCGCCAAAAGAAAGAATCCGAAAAGGAATGAAAATGCTACCGCTAGAAAGACATGGAACCAGTAGAATCCTTCGAATAAAATATCGTAGACAGTAATCAACCCAAAAAGGAATGAAAGAACCTTGAAAAAATAGAGCCTTCTCTTGAGTCGTTTATCGAGCTTGCCGTCACGCTCGAGCTCATCAACTGTTTTGTGTAATTCATCAATCATAGTTTATCTTTTAATAGGATGAAGGTGCGCTGCAATACCGATAGCCGCAGCAATAAGTACAACATTTTTAATAATATATTGTCCTTCAAGGGTTGGCACCATAAATTGTTGCCACGTTTCTTCTGGTAAAAGAATGAGTGGTCCAAACGTGGTGATCATATGTATAAAAAGAAGAGGAATAACTAACCGCTCCAAACCTTTGATAAGAAATAGCGCTCCGATCAAGCACTCAAAGAGACCAAACAAAACTAGAAAAACAGAGAAATCCATAAAAGGAACAGTGTTTTCGAAAAGCCTTTGGACAACACCACTTGCAGGAGATAGGCCAAGCACTTTCAAAAACCCAAACCAAAAAAACACAATAAACAAACCTATTCGAGCTGAAGGGATAAATATTTTTCGAAAAAAATGAATAAGACGAGAATCTACTTTTTCTATACTCATAGTGTATTAATTATATCAAACAAAAAGACCCATATGGGTCTTTTTGTTTTTTAGGGGTCAAACCATCTCTGAGCTTCGACTTTTGTATTTAGATTTTTGACTTTTTAACCAAATCAACATTTGAGCCACGAACTACCTGACCTAGATACGGTAAAAGCTGTGTTTGGTATTCTTTAAAAAGATCAATATCTTTCTGGTTTATTTTTCCAAACTTTTGAAGTTCAACTTCAAAAATCTTCCCCGCACCTTTAACATCATCTAAATGGAATACCGTATTATCTTTTCGCCATACTTCCCTTTTCTTTTCAACAATAGCTTTCACACCCAAAGATTCTTTAAGAAATGGCAAGAGCTCTTTGTCTTTAACCTCATAGAGCTTTATTTTTGCGTTAGTTTCTTTTCCTTTTTTAAAATCAGGACGATCGTAGTAAATAAGAGTTTCTTTCTTCCCCTCAATCCGAAGTTTTAATCTAGGATTTCCTATTTTCCTTTTTGGCAATTCAAAGAAATAATCTTTTTGATTTTTTACCACTTCTTTCTTCGCACCCATTGTTTTTAGAACTTTTCTTACCTCATGAAAGTCTGAGCAAAAGTGTTTTAGTTCTAGATTTGTTTTATTCATGTTTTTGGTAATTTTTAAGAGCTTCGGCAAGAGAGGCTAGGGATGCAGGTTCGGCTTTCGGTCCTCCTCCAGAAGAAATCCATCCTTCGTATTCTGGAAACCAAAATTCTTTACCAGAAAGTATTTGCCTCCATTCTCCTTTTTTCATATAGCCAGTACCGTGCATTGGTACAAGTTTAATATGTGCGTGGTCTATTCCAGTTCCTTCCATGATTAGCCCAACTCTGCCAACATTCTCAAAGTAGCCCTCTAGAACCTCTGCAACTTTTTTAGATGCAAGGATAAACCTTTGCAAAACATCATCAGGTATTTTTAAAACATCACTTCCAAAGTGCTCTTTAGGAATGACACAAGAAAAACCTTCTGTATTTGGATCTATCGAAAGAAATGCCATAAATTCTTGGTCTTCCCAAAACACACCAGATGTTTTCATCCTTCCGCTTGAAATTTCACAAAAAATACACTTATTGTCTTCAGTTTTAGCTTCGTAATTTGCCATATTTAAGATTATAGCAGTTTAAGCACGTCCAATGAAACCTTGTTCGAAGTTTATATATTTGGGGTGACTACAGGGAATCGAACCCTGATCGAAGGTTCCACAAACCTCCGTGTTAACCGTTACACCATAGCCACCATATTATTGTCCTAGAGTCCTAGAACTCCTCTGTTATAGCAAAATAGTAAAAATAAATCCACTAAGCAACTCTTGGTAATTCTTCTTGTCCGTCATGTAAGATTTTTTCCATCCTTTCTACCATGTCTTTGTAACCAACAAACTCATCCGAGTTTTCAATGACCATCATCTTTTGATCGATCATGTTGATGGCTCCCATATTAATTGTTGTCTCATCTGAAGTATCAAGTGACAACATAAGGCTGTTTTTTTCTTCGGTTAGATGGCGATATTCTTTCCCTACTCCTGTTTCAAAAAATGTTGCTTTGAAATCACTCAACAAAGTCGCTAATTCGACCAAAGAAGGTTTTACTTTTTCAAGACGTTCCTCAAAAGTAGAGAAAAGGAAGGTGTAGTCTGTTAAGTCATCAGCTTGCTGTGCTGTATTCTCGGGACTGCGAGAGTGAAATAAGTTATTGAATGATTCTCGAAAATTCATAGATTATTTATTAAGTGATAGTTCTCTTTTTCTTTTTTGAATCATGGCATGATCAAAAACTTGAGAGACAACAATTACCACAACAAGCAATGTGAGATATGCCCAAAGCGCTTGTTGGATAGACAAAGGAATTGACTTAAGAGAACCAAGGACAAAAACGGTATACCACGATGTAATAGAGATCGCACCAAGAGCAAAGGCGAGTTTTCGCAATCTATGTAAATCATGTCTTTGGTGGCTAAAGTTGTCGCCAAAGGTAATCTCCATCATTCGTGGCGAAATACTTAAGTTGAGCAACACACCATTAATAATAAGCACAAACACAGCAAACGACTTTGTTATGAATTTTGATGAATCAAGAAGGCGCTCTGATTCTGGAACAAACAATCCAATACCAGTTAAGACGAGTACACCAAGCGCAATCCAAATAACACCCGAGAGCGTTTCCATAGTTTTTTGTTCACTTTCTGATATTTTGTAATCTTTCAAATATTTAAAGAAGAAAACATCAGTCACTGTTGCGGTGCCGACACCTACCAAGGCTGCCAGTGCATGGAAAATGATAATCGTAGTACGGTATTCGGCAAGTAAAGAAATGAGTGAGAAGTCTGTAGTGAAAATAGCGGTTATAAAAATAAATGTACTGAAACCTGCAGAAAAAAGACACCATGTGCACCATTTTTTTAATATAAATGCCTGAATAGTTACAAGATACACTGAAAAGAAAAAGGCACCGACAGTTATCCCTGTTATAAAAAATTTAGCCACATCACTAAATACATGAGGGTAGAGGTGCATAGCGCTGTACACTAAAACAATAAACGCGTAGTAGATCATGCCGAGAACTTCCACTGGAAGACCAAGAAATTTTGAATATCTACTATTCACAACCTCGTCACAACTTCCATTCATTGGACACACAAGGTTTTCTTGTTTATGTTTTTTGGTGTACACATATGAGGCAAGAAAGAATCCTGCAGCACCGAAAAGTATTGGTCCAAAATTAAAAAAAAGTTTTTCTAAAATAAGAAACATATTAATTATCTCTATTAATTATCTACAGATATTAGTATAGCAAAAATACTCCTAAGCGGAGTATTTACAAATTCATGTTGTGCCCAGGAGAGGACTCTCTCCTTACAGGAGCAGTACACCTTTTGGCTCTTGTGTTCGTTTCACTCACAAAAAAGCTCAAAAGGTCTTCGAGTCCTCTCACCAAAAAATAAAACCCGAAAAAATTCGGGATATTTTTTGTGCCCAGGAGAGGACTCGAACCTCCACGCCTCACAGCACTACCACCTCAAGGTAGCTTGTCTACCAGTTTCAACACCTGGGCATATAGGAGATATTACAGAAAATACATAAAAAATCAAAGCCGCACCTTTCGGCGCGGCTTTGATGTTATTTTTCTTCTACTGGAGCTTCTACTTTTTCCTCTTCCATATCTTCTGCTTTGATATCAAGTTTTTCTGTCTTTGCAATGAATCCAAATGCCTTTAGTTTTCTTCGGATCTCTTTAGCTGTCTTTTCTCGGAGGAAGTAAAGCTTTGATCGCTTTACTTTTGCTCGTTTCACCACTTCGATAGTTTCAATATTTGGAGAGTACAGAGGGAAAATTCTTTCAACACCAACACCTTCTGAAATTTTTCGAACGGTAATTGTTGCACCTGGTTCTGTGCCGTGCTTTCGAGCAAGTACTAATCCTTCAAAAGCCTGAACTCGGGTTTTTCCTTTTTCTTGGATTTTAGAATATACACGAACAGTGTCACCCGCTTTTACGTCGAGTTTTTTTCGTGATTCTATATCAATAGGTGATAGTTTAATTGCTGTAGTCATGTTTTTTCTAAAATCACCCACATTTGGGTGACGTATTAACAAAAGAGACTTTATCACAAGTATTAGAGTTTAGCAAGCAAATCCATGAAATCTTCAGGATAGGGTGCCTCAAAAGACTTTTTACCCTTTTCAGGTATCTCAATAGTCATACTTCGTGCATGAAGCGCCACCCTTTCAAAGCCCAAAACATAAGGCCTATTTTCAGCATACAACATATCTCCCACAAGAGGATTATTAAGATATTTCATATGAACTCGTATTTGGTGCGTTCTTCCTGTTTTGGGACGAACCTCTACTAATACAAATTTTTCTCCGTCTTCCTCGAAACGAGACAAAACGGTGTACTCAGTAATAGCTTCTCTTAGTTGCCCTCGTGCCCCGCGTGTTGCACTCCACTGCCTAAAATCTTTTCCGTGTCTTCCGATCGGTGCGTCGATGATTCCTTTATCATTTTTGATATTCCCCCACACAACTGCGCTATATATTTTTTCAACATGTCTGTTTTGGAATTGTTCTTTTAAAAATTCAAAAGAGTCTTGTGTTTTAGCAAGAATAATCACTCCCGATGTTTCTCGGTCAAGCCTGTGCACAATCCCTGGTCTTTTAATTATTTCATCACCTGTATCGATCGGCTCACCTACATTTTCCATGTCTGGATATTCTTCGAGTACCCAATCGCACAGTGTTTTTTCTTGTGTTTTTCCGTCACCATGAACAACCAAACCGGCCGGCTTATTAAGCACGAGTACAGAATCGTCTTCGTATATTATTTCTGGATACATAGTTTAGAGAGAAATTCCTGTTATGAGTCTAAAGACAATATAGATAACAGGAGCAATATATTGCCAGAGAAAAAGGATAAAGAAAAGCAATACAAATAGAGAGTATCTTGAAATAAATGCTTCTAGTTTTCTGCCGCGATATCCAAGTGGTGTAAACAAAATTTTTGATCCGTCGAGTGGTGGAATTGGAACAAGATTAAATAATGCAAGCACAATATTAAGAAGAACAACAATCGAAGCAAGTTCTATAAATGATGACCCTAGAATACCGGTGGCAAGAGAAACTCTGATCACAATACCAAAAAAGATGGCAATCGACAGGTTTGCCAATATTCCCGCAGAAGCAACCCATAAAACTGCTGTCTTTTGGTTTCGTAAATTTTCTGGGTTATAAGGGACTGGTTTTGCCCAACCTATGAGAAATGGCGCATGTGTTATAACAAGCAAAAGCGGAAGAATAACCGACCCAAAAGGATCAAGATGTTTTAATGGATTTAGTGTTAATCGACCAGCATATTCAGCAGTTTTATCCCCAAAATACAAGGCTGCGTAGCCATGAGCGACTTCATGGATAACCACAGACATCAGAAGTACGAGTATATAGAATATTGAATTAAGGTCTTGCATGTTTATACCCCTTATGATAGCATAGGGGAACTTATGGCAAAAACATGCCCAATAACAAAGAAAACACGCAACGTAGCTGGGAAATACAGTAACCGTGTTCGTGCTACCCAATTCAACCCAACAGGTACACGAGTTCAAAAGGTAAACATGCAACGAAAGAAGATTTATATCCCTGAAACAGGTCAAACAATACGACTTGAAATCTCAACAAAGGCAATCAAAACAATCAACAAAAACGGGGCATTCAAAACACTCAAAAAAGCAGGAATTATATAATAAAAAGAGCACCGTGAGGTGCTCTTTTTATTTTCTCCAAATAGTTGTGCCGTCTGTCTCAAACGTTATTGTTCCCTCTTTTGATGTTTCAAGGATTTCTGAACCGACCGACTCTAAGTTTTGAAGAACGCTTATATGTGGATGCCCATAACTATTATCCGAACTCGCTGAAATTATAGAAGCGTCTGGTGTTACCGTTTCGAGAAATAAAAGTCCTGAAGCAGTTTTTGACCCATGGTGACCGGCTTTTAAAATATCGCTGTCGAGAAGATTTCCGTCTGAATACACGAGAATATTTTCAATTGCTTTTGAAGCGTCACCGGTCAGCAGAAAGCTCGAATCTTTATAGACAAGCCTTCCCACAATAGACATATCGTTTGGATCTTTGTAGTTAAATCGTTCATCAGGAGCCAATATTTGAAAATATACTCCATTCTTTTTATCTAAAATAATTGTAAGTCCCCTTTCACCCTTTTTGTACACTGAAGTCTCTGAGGAAACTTTATCTATGAGTGTTCGATAGGTGTTATCTTCCCCTGCTAATCCTGTATCAATAAAATAGTGAACATTAAAACGGTCAAATACTTCAGGTAAACCACCAATATGGTCAGCATGTGGATGTGTTACCAATACAACATCTATGTCCCTATCTTGAAAATCGATCTGCTCTCCGAGTGCAGAAAGCATGGAACTATTTTTACCTCCATCGATAAGCATTTGCTTGCCATTCGGGACTTCAATAAAAACAGCGTCTCCTTGTCCAACGTCAAGAAATGAAACGGTGAGCGTAGTATCAGGCGCTTGTGGAGTATAACTCCATACAAAAATATTTATACCAACAAGAAGTAGGATTGAGACAATAAAAAGTTTATGTTCTCTGTTCATTAGAATAAATTTTATACTGTTTATACAAAAACCAAAAGATAATGAGGTATACAACCAGCGCAAGCCATAGTGGGAAATTTTTTACCTCCATCACCGCAAATTGTAATTTTGAAAAAAGCGTAACAACAGCTATTTCAAACTTAAGAAGCACGTTTACAACAAAGCCAAACGGTATAGCAACTATTGGAGATAGTAGTCCGACAAGCCCAGTAAGAAAGCCAAAGAACATGGTGAGTGGCACAAATGGCAATACAAGGAGGTTGGTAAACGGTGCAATGAGAGAAAGGGTGCCCATAGTGTAGAGAATAAATGGCAATACAAAAATTTGTGTAGCAAGTGTTGCAGAGGCAATTTCTCGAAGTCCAAACTTTTTAGGAAGCCACTGGAAATATTTCTCAAAGAGTGGTGAAAGATAGATAAGTCCAAGGGTCGCCAAAAAAGAAAGCTGAAAAGAAAGATCGAAGTAGAGAATGTATGGATTATGAAGAACCATGAGGAATCCAGCAAACATGAGTGCTCGAGTCATGTGAAAAGCATTTCCCGTTGCTCGTGCAATAAGGGCAATAATCGCCATAATACTGGCTCGAACAATCGTTGCCCCGGCACCCGTCATAAGCGCGAACAACACAATGGCAAGCGACCCTGTCGCGACACTAGCAACGAGCGGTAAAAAAGAAAGTAGTCGCATAATTGCTTCTGCAACAATCGTAACGTTATACCCAGACAAAACAACAATATGGATCAGCCCAGTATCAATAAAACGTTGCTCTAAATCTTTTCCAAGTGATTGCTTTGTTCCAAGTAACAAGCCTCCCAAGAGCGAACTTTGTGGAGGTGGAATAATTTTTTCTAGTGTATTAAGTAAGGTATGTTTTGTCTTAAGAACAACACTCATAAATCCACTTCCATGACCACTTGAAACAAGTGTGACATCCCCGTATGAAATAGTGTAATAAATACTATCTTTTGAAAGATAGTGGATGTAATCAAATTCTTTCCCAATATCTGTCTTAAAATTTTCTGGCTTTTCGAGCACACCAGAAACTTGGACAAGATCACCGTAGGTAAATTCAGGATACAGCTCAGTAGAAACAAGAACGTCAACACCTTCAAAACCAACAATAACTCTTTGATTATTTTCCCTTCTATCGGGGTCCTGCTGTATCACGCCTTCAAACTGTACTTCACTTCCAACAATATCGTCAAAAATAGTTTTTGGCTCACGAATGTCTTTATGATGAAAACGAAAAATTCCAAGAAATACAAAAAGTACACCACACGAAACAAGTAGTAATGTCTTTTTTCGAAGCAAGAAAAAACTGACAATAAGCACTACGAACACTACACCAAATATCCAAAAATATTCAGTAGGTATCGTAAAAATAGAACTCAGAAAAACACCTCCTAAAAACGAGAAGGTGCTAACAAAAATAATAGTATCCCTCATAGAGGTTACTTAATCCATTCACTAATAATTTTTTCTTCGTCTTCTTTTGAAAGAGTTTTTTTGAATCTGGCCTTTTTACCTTTTACTCTCGCTTCACATTCTGCCCAGGTAGTATGCTTTTCAATTTTTCCATCAATCATACTGATGTACGAGTAGGCTTTTGCACTTGATTTAGCTTTTGCTTTTTGTGAAGCCGCAGCTTCATTTTTTTTCATATCAAGAAGATTCACTGAATATTCTTTGAGATCACCATTAAAAAGAGAAACTTCGTTACCCCGCGCAAATGAGTTGGCAATAGTGTCTACTCTTTCGTTTCCAGCAATACCAACATGACCCTCAACATGCTTCCATTCGATTTCTTTATCTTTTGTAACTTCAATCAACGCTTGCCATAGATCTTTATTGAGTACATCAGTTTTGTTTTTTGTCTTCCAATTATTTTTCTCCCAACCAAACACCCACTGAGTGATACCAGTAATAGTGTATTTTGAATCTGAGTAGATAGTAATTAGCCCGTCTGGAGAATATTTGAGTGCTTGGACAATTGCCATCATCTCCATTCGATTGTTGGTTGTCTTGTCTTCTTTGCCACCGAGTTCAATCACCTTCTTTGAAGTTTCATTCAAGATGATTGCCCCCCATCCACCAGGACCAGGATTCCCGATTGCACCACCATCAGTAAAGATTTTTATCTCTTGTATATTCTCTGACATTGAAGTCATTGTACCAAAGAAAAAGACCAGCCTCAAAGCTGGTCTTGGATGTGCGACATTTGCACTGTTTCGTTTTTTCTCTGCCTAGAGATCTGGAGAGCTTCTCTTCGCTCTTGCTTAAACCTCTTCTTCATTTCTTTCTGAGCCTTGTAGGTAACGGAGTGCTCTTCGTGCATCTTTTCATCTGCCATGAATGTACTGATTGAATACTCTACAAGTAAAGCAGTCATCATGATAATTGATGAGACCTTCTCTTCATAGAGAAACAAAGGCGCTGGAATCAAGATGAGATATACCAACGACACAAGAGCAAGCCTACTGGATTGGGAATATGTATTCAACAGTCTATGTGATCCATGTGCTATCCATCCAAGGAAAAAACAAAGAAAAATAAGAACCAACTGAAGGAGCATTTCCATGGTCGTGAAATTTTAAACAGAATACCACCCTCTTTAAGAAATCTCAACTATCCGAAGTCGTATCTCTTCTTTCCATCCAAATGTAGATTTTTCAATATGTGCCTTCAAATTAATATTATTCCCTGCTCGAACATGAGAAGGAAGACTGTGAAACGATTTAAAAAATTGAATAGCCTTTACTATTTTTCCTTTTGAGTTTTTAAATGATAGCTCGATGTGTTCATTATTTTTTCCAAATGTTCGCACTTCAGAAACTTCAATGCTCGGAAATAGAAAAACTGGTTTTGGATTTGCAACACCAAATGGTGCCAACATATTAATTTCTTCAAATACATCTTTGCGCACCTCATCGAGAGAAAGCTCTGCATCAACAAGAACTTCCTCATTTCGTGAAACTTCTTTTTTGGGAGTATTTTGATACGCCTCCTCTAACCTTTCTTCAAGGAAATGAATTTCTTCACGAGAAACCGAAAAACCTCCAGCCATCTCGTGACCACCAAATTCAAGCAAGCTATTTTCAGGAAGAAGTGTCATCATGTCTACAAGATTTACTTCGCCAGACGAACGACACGAACCTTTTATTGTTTCACCACCTTCAAGCCCCCACACAAAAGCTGGCTTCTTATATTCATCAACAATCTTTCCTGCAACAAGACCAAGCACACCCGCTCGCCATGTTGTGTCACCAATGCAAATAACAGAGAAATCTTTTTGTCGTGCCGAAACCTCTTTGTGCACCGATCGCATCATCGTAGCAACAAGCGTTTTACGTTCATTATTTATTTTCGTAAGATACGCAGCTGATGTTTCAGCTGCGTCTTCATTGTCTGCAACAAGTAGGTCGAACGCATAGCGAGGATGATCCATTCTTCCTGCTGCATTTAGACGAGGACAAATCGTAAATGTAATATCTTCGTCTTGAAGTGTTTCAGGTTTCAGTGATGTCTTTCTAAAAAGTTTCAGAAGTCCAAGACGTTTTGTTTTTCTTAAAACTTTTAAACCATAATATGCGAACACCCGATTTTCATTTCGTAGTGGCACCATGTCAGCAAGAGTTGCAAGACCAACCATGTCGAGCATCCATTTTTCGTAACCTTCTTTCACACCAAATTCTTTTCCATATGTTTTTAAAAATGATTGTATGCATTTGAAAGCAACTCCAGAACCGCAGAGCATCTTGTCAGGATACCTATCACCTTCTTGTTTTGGGTTTAAGATAAAAAGAGCTTCGGGAAGTTGTTCTTGGGGTTGGTGGTGGTCGGTAATAATCACATCCATACCTAAACTTTTTGCGAGTGTTGTTTCCGCTACTGCGGTAATACCAAGATCGAGTGTTATTAAAAGTTGTGCCCCATCTTTTACAATCTGACGAACCGCATCAGCATTTAAACCGTATCCTTCTTTGTGTCGATCAGGAATATACACTTCAAAATTCGTGTAACCAACAGTTTTAAAAAATTCATGCATAATCACCGCGCCTGGAATACCGTCGCAGTCGTAGTCTGAATATACGACAATTTTTTCATTATTCTGTATCGCAGTATAAATCCGAGAAACAACACCTTCCATATTTTTCATTAAAAATGGATCATGAACATCATCTTCGTATGAAGGAAACATGAAGGCTCTCGCCTCTTCTGCTGTTGTTATATTTCTATTTACAAGAAGTCTACGGATAAGTGGAGAATATCGTGCCAATTCTTTATCTAATTTTTCAGGGATTTCTGCAATAGTCATTGGTCAATTCTATCACACTTGAAACATGCTAAAATATGAGTATGAAAACAATATTTGAAAAGATTATTGATCGAGAAATACCTGCAGTATTTGTATATGAAGATGAGCAAGCTATCGCTATTATGGATAAATTCCCAGCTATTTCGGGACAGGTGCTTGTAATACCAAAAACACCAACAGACTACGTGTTTGATTTAGACGATACAACATACTCATATCTTTTTAACCTTGCAAAAAAAATTGGTTCTGCAATGCACACAGCTTTAAATGCTGAAAGAGTCTGCATGTTAGTAGAGGGTTTTCATGTGCCTCATGTTCATATAAAAATGTATCCCGTTCGAAAAGGTGAGAAGCTTGAAATCCACATGGGCGGAGAAGTAAGCGATGAAACGTTAATCAAGCAAGCAGAGAATATAAAAAGAGATTTAATTTAAAAAATAAAATTACCGCAAGTTATAAACTTACGGCAATTCTAAAGGTGGTCTTATTCTTGTTCTCCTCCCACGTAGATCTGATGATCATCTATCTTAGCAGAAAAGAGAATGGTTTTGGGTCGTTTATCTATGAAGATCATAAGCGGACCATAGAAATCATCTTCTAGTTCACCCTTTTCTTGATTGGAAGAAATTAAATCTGTTGCCTTTTTTCTAACAACCTCTTTAAATTCTTCACTGAATGTTGATTGGATTTCCATATACTCTTTTTATTTATTTAAAATATAATCATAACTTCCAGTTTTTGTCAACATTAATACTATTTGGATTAAGATGTCGATTCATCGAACTTCTTAAGCTTTCATATCCGTTATCGTCATCTAGGTAACGCCCGCTCACAACTTCATATCGATCTTTTTCTTTGTTATATTGTTTAACCTGAGTCTGTAAATACTTATCATCGTCACCAGAAAAGGCAATAGTGGCACTGCCAAAATCAATAATTACAGGATCCCCTTTTTCGTCAATCATCACATTACCCATATGAAGGTCTCTGTGATATATCCCATCCTCATGCATTTTTTTTAAATCTTGCTTTAGTTTTTCAAAAAACCTATCATGATCATATTCTTCAGGAATAGGAGCATTAATCTCAGAGCTTACAATATCACCAATAGACACACCTATGATTCTTTCCATAATGATGTACTCTTCTCCTGTTGTAATATTTTTAATAACAGCAACACTCGCAGGGGTTTTTACACCAAGAGCTCTAACTTTTTGCTGATATGCAAATTCTTCTTCTGGACGATTATCTAGTAAGAATGGTTTTTCTTTTATTTTTTTCGCGCAAAGTCTTTTATATTCCTTATCTCCGACAGCATAAATATCTGCATTTTTACCCCAACCTATCTGCTCTGCTCTACCCTCTAGGGTTTTAATACATTCTGCCAATTCTCGTGGATCAGTATTTTCAATAAATTTCTTTATAACCTCAAAACTTTTTCCAACTTTTTCCATATATTTCAATTCTACCAAAATACTCATTGAAAGACACTCTACCTATTTAGACTTGAAATTTTGGTCATGTATGGTATATTTCAAACGTTCACCCCTCGTAGTTCAATGGATAGAACAGGACTCTTCTAAGGTCTCGATGTAGGTTCGATTCCTGCCGAGGGGACAAGGCCGATGTGTTACAAACATTCGAAAGGAATCGAACCAAGGGCGCCCATTTTTAAAGAGCGAAGCGATTATAAAAATGGTGCGTTTCGACCAAAGGGAGAGGCGATTCCTGCCGAGGGGACAAGTTTGCGGTTTTCTGCAAATAAATGTATATTTAAGGTTCAATAAGGGCGATTAGCTCAGTTGGTAGAGCAATCCATTTACACTGGAAAGGTCAGAGGTTCAAGTCCTCTATCGCCCACCAAAACTAAAAGACTCGCATATGCGAGTCTTTTAGTTTAATTATGGTGATGGCCTGAAGTTGGAAACATCTTACCTTCGTCTCTTTTTATATCAAAATTATCAACCCCTTCTTCTATAATCTTCAGATTATTTAAGTCGTAGTCAGTGGTATACAGATAGTCTTCATCGCCCGTGAAGTATCCTTGAATAAAGTCATGAGGTAATCCAGAATTCAACAGAATAAAATTTACATGAACTTTTTGCATTTGCTTTTCTTGTATTTTTTCCATGAGAGAATCAACTTTTTTCTTTCGTTCGTTGGCTTCTTCTATACTTAAAGCAACCCGCTGTTTTGTTTCAGGAGAAATACGTTCACGTATTCTTTGTATTGGATTAGGGCCTTGTTCCATGTGAGTATTCTACCGCATAGCAGCACCAAGTGCTATTGCATAGTTAAATGATTCATTTTTTGTAACAAGCGGTAGCTCTCCTCTCCCCAAAGAAACATTAGCAAAAATATCAGTCTGACTTACAGGAAGTCTCGTTTCGCGAGAAAGATAGTTTATAAATGAAATATCAGAAGTAGATGATCCGGCACACATGAAATAGCCAATCCTGTCACCCGCCAAGCCATAGAAATCTTGGTGTGTTTCTGCAATAAGCCTTGGAATATTCTCTTTTCCTGTCACAACACTAACGCCTTTAAACCGATTGAACGGGCTAAAGATAGCAAGATCAACTCTCTCTGCGTCAGCGTTAATAACCATGGTGTTTATAATTTCACCCTCTTTCACACATGACGCAAGAAGTGCATCTTTACGACTAACAACCTTTTGAATATCAAGACCGGCATGCACGAAGACACTTTTAAGAAAACTAATGGTTTCGTTTGAAGAAACAAATACGGTATAGAAATCTTTATTATTTATTGATTCAATTTTTTCGTAATAAAAAATCGATTCTCCATGAGTAAGAGCTTTTCGTTCAGTTAAACGAAGTCCGAGCTCTGAAACAATATCTTCTTGGCGAGTTTTTGACGACACAGAAACAGTTTCAGGCCTGACGAAATCTGCCGGGAATGAAACATGGGCTTTTGTACAACCTGATTTTTGCACAATACTACGAAGACCGTAAAGTAAAGCATTTTTTGGTTCAACTCGGGGAACTTTTTCTTCGGCACAGAGTATAAGCTTTGTAGTCTCTCTACTTTTTTCAACGAGCACATAACGAATACGCTCTTCGGTAATATCTAGACCAAGAATTTTTCTTTTTCGTAAAAATAGAAACATCGTATCTAAATTTTAACAGGTTTTAGAAAACTACAAAGAATAGTTATCGGAAAATAAAGAATCCGAACAGAACAAGAACGAGCACAACAACAATAGAAATGATGTTTAAATGTTTGTAGACAACCTTTGCAATACGAGCACCGAAGATTTTCATAACAATCCCAACAGAGAAAAATCGAAGTGATCGACCGAGTGTGTACGCAATAAGGAAGATTGGAATGTTGAGCTTAAACAAACCAGACGCAAGGTTAAACACTTTGTCAGGTAGTGGAGTAAACGAAGAAACGAATACTGCCCAGAAAGCATTTTCATTAAAGATGACTGATACTTTATCGAAATCAGCCTGCATATTATAAAAATCAATGATTGACTGTCCAAGAGTATCGAAAAACAAAAAACCAATCATATAACTCGTCAAACCACCGAGCACTGAAAAGATTGAGGTAAGAAATGAATAGTACGCCCATCTCTTCCCTTCGTTTGAAGCAAGAATAGCCATCAAGAAAAAATCTGGTGGAATTGGGAAAAATATTGCCTCAAGATATGAAATAACACACAACAGAACTGCGGATTTTTTAGAATCTCCATGCTTTATAAACCATTCTTTTAAATTTTCTTTTTTGAAAAAATAAAAAATATTTTTCATATATTAGCGAGCTTTACTTCCATGTGGAACATCAACTTCTGGCACCAAGAAAATTGGCTGATTCTCGAAACCATCAACAGCAACAACCATACCCTGACTTTCCAAGCCTCGTATAACTCGTGGCTCTAGGTTTGAAACAAATACTAATTTCTTTCCAACAAAAAAATCTGGGTTGTCATAGTATTCTCGAATAGCAGAAAGTATTTGTCGTGGTTTTTCTTCTCCAAGATTCACCATAAACTTATAAAGTTTGTCAGCACCTTCAACAATTTCCACCGACATAATCTCCCCTACTTTCATTTCAACCTTTTTAAATTCTTCGTAGGTAATCATGTTTCCCTCTTCTTTCTTTATATCTTCCATAGTATGTTGTGTTATTTTTTAAATGCTTGTTTGTCTAAAAATCGTTGAAGTATAAGCGCCGCAGCTGATTCATCTTTTTTTACATCTCGTTTTTGTTTTGATTGCCGTGCAATAGGTTTTGTTTTAGTAAACATGTCAGTGTGGAGCGATGTCATAAACTCTTTTTCAAGAAAAACCCGAAATCCTTCGTTTTCCAAAGCCCTTACAAAAGAAGTGACTTTTTCTTTGAGAGCATTAGATCCTGGATCTCCAACAATAATATCAGTAAAACCTTCTTTCTTTTGTATATCCTTTATAACTTCAGTGGTATTTCCCTTATTTTCCAAAACCGAATAAGGAAAGGCTATTGTTGATTGGTCGTCAGAAAGTGCGACCCCAATCCTTTTTTCTCCATAATCAATCCCTAGTATCTTCATGCATAGAGAATACCACAAAATACCCTAATTGGCTTCACGTGCTATAATCTACGTATGTTAGGCGCAGAACAATTTATACCATTGCCTGGTGGGATGGCAGCCCTAGGACTTATCCTTGCATGGAGCATTACATGGAAAGGATTAGCCCTTTGGAAAGCCGCAAGACTAGGTTCAAAACCTTGGTTTATTATCCTTTTGGTCTTGAATACATTTGGCATCCTTGAGATTATCTATTTCTTTGCAGTGCGACCAAAATCAGATACTGTAGACAACCTAGATAGATAGCACGGTGAAGGGTTTGAAATTCTGAGGCAAGCGTGCTAGTATTCCATATTGTACGGAGGCGTGGCTGAGTGGTTGAAGGCACCTGTCTTGAAAACAGGAGACCGTTAACGCGGTCCGTGAGTTCGAATCTCACCGCCTCCGCAAAAAACAAAAACCGGATTAACTCCGGTTTTTGTTTTTCAACAGACATATTTTCTGTAGTCTTTCATAGTAATCTGATAAAATACAAGTGATGAACAATGATACTATTCTCGTGGAGTGGGACGCATTTGAATATCAGCAAAAAAAACGAAGGCCGGATTGGTTTTGGGCTCTTGGCATAATTGCTGTTGCAGGAAGTACTGCCACTTTTATTTACGGCAACTTTCTCTTTGGTATTTTTATTCTCTTGACTGCAGCTGCAATGTTTTTCTTTGGACTCTCAAAACCTCAGAGAATACGATACAAAATAACGACAGAGGGTGTATATTTTGATGGTCGTATCTACCCTTATGAACGACTCTCCTCATTTTGGATGGAAGAACTTCGCGGAGAAAAAAGGCTACTCATTCAGTCAGACAAAACATTTATGCCGGTTATGGTTCTCCCTTTTGAAGAGGATGAAACAGGTAGAGAGATTTATAGTATCTTGTCACAAGTATTAGAAGAACAAGAGATTCATGAATCAGCTGCTCATAAAATTATGGACAGGCTTGGTTTCTAAAACACCTACTCTATGTGGGTGTTTTACTTTTAAAAGAAATATTGTATTATCGCCTTGAGCTCTCGTCGTTCAATGGATAGGACATGACTTTGCGGAAGTTAAAATGTAGGTTCGATTCCTGCCGAGAGCACAGATGGATGAACAAAGTAAGTTTTATACTTACGGTAGGAATCGAACCAAGGGCGCCCATTTTTAAAGAGCGAAGCGATTATAAAAATGGTGCGTTTCGACCAAAGGGAGAGGCGATTCCTACCGAGAGCACATAGTAATTAAGAAACATATCATATGAAAAATATTTTGATGGTAGGGGTTGTTGTTGTGGTGTTAGTGGTGGCATTTTTCATTTCGAAAAAAGTTACTCCTACGACAGAAGAAGTGGTGACTGGTGAACAAGTGGCACCTGAGAGTGTTGATACACAAGAAGAAGGAATGGCAACAGAAAACAAAACCTCGCCTGAACCAGTAAAAAATCCAGTAGTAAATAAAAAATACTCATATACAAATACTGAATTTAAGTTTGCTGTTGATTTACCAAATCTTATTGCGACAAGAAAACCAGAAACACCACTTTACATGAGTGTAATTTTTACATTTGGTGCTGGAGATCAGTCAAACATAGAAGAATCAAAACGTGTACCAAATAGCATGGCTCTGTATGTTTGGAATGATATAGAACAATTTACAAAAATGATGAGTGATGGAGTAAAACTTCCTAGTGAAAAAATTAACGGAAAGAATTTTGATGTATATTCTTTTACCGATGAAAATATGACAACATACCACTACACAATAAAAGTTGGCAACGACATGTATGATATTGGTGTGAGAAATAAAAACGATATTACTAAATTTTATTTATTGAATTAATAACCATATGTCAGAATTAAATGCCGCAATTAGTCAAATACAAGCAGAAATTCAAAATCACACCCAAGAAATTGATAGAGCAAAAAAAGATCTTGCTACCAAACAAGGGAAAGTAAAGAAAGTAGAGACTGATATTGAAAAAAGTAAGCGAGACCACGAAGCTGAGCTAAGAAAATTAGAACAAGAAAAAGGAAACCTAGAAAGAGAAGTAGAGCAAACAGAAGCAAGTATTCAAAGCTTACAACAAGAAATAGAAGCTGCAAAAAGAAAACTTCAAGACTTATCACGAAAATAAAAAATCCCCGTACGGGGATTTTTTATTTTGTCATTTTAGAAAGACTTGATTTTCTTCGAGATGCAGTATTTGTTTGAATAACTCCTCGTTTATTTGCTTTATCGATAGCTTTGTACACTTTTGGAAGAAGTTTTTTTGCGTCATCTTTCTTCCCTGCTTTCACAAGCTTTGTGATTTCTTTAATCGACTCTTTCATTGTTTTTCTTCGGCGATCATTCACGATTCTTTTTCGGTGAGATACTCGAAGAGATTTTTTTGCTGATGCTGATATTGGCATAATGTAAAATTTAATGTGTAAGCCTATGCGACACGCTTAAGTTACGAACGAGGTCATAATACCAGAGGTTTTAAGAAAACACAAGGGTCTTTTTGGTGTTACAAGATGGTACACTTACCGTATATAGCACCACATTCATATCACTATGATCGCCCACATTCAAGGAAAAATTTTAGAAAAAAATAACAAGTTTTTAATTATTGAAGCAAACAGTGTTGGCTATTTGATTTTTACATCAACACACACACTTTCCTCTTCGCCCTCTATTGGAGAAATGTTTTCTCTCTGGACATATTTAGCCGTTCGAGAAAATGCACTCGACTTGTACGGCTTTCAAACAATTGATGAGAAAAACTTTTTTGAACTACTCATCAGTGTTTCAGGAATTGGACCAAAGAATGCGCTTTCTATCCTTTCTATTGCTCCAATGGAAACTCTAAAGAAAGCTATCGCGACAGGCGACATGTCGTACATGACAAAAGTTTCTGGTATTGGTAAAAAGACTGCAGAAAAAATAGTTGTAGAACTGCGCGACAAACTTGCAAGTTTGGGACATAACGATGAGTCTGGGGCACTTAAAGGTGAAGCAGATGTTATTCTTGCTCTTATGTCACTCGGCTACACTCAAAATGAATCACGAAATGCAACAAAAGAAATTGACCATTCACTTTCGACAAACGAAAAGATAAAGCAGGCACTTAAAATTCTTGGTAAATAGTCTTGTCGAGAATTCCACCTTTTGCTATTCGAGCCATACAGATAACCAACAACTGGTTCGCGAAGACCATGAGCACAATGAAAAAGAACCAGAAGACGCGTGGCAAGCCAGAAGCAGCACAACAGCACATGGAGGCACAGAAGAAGCAGGCCTTGAAGAAGTGATCCAGCCAACACACAACTAGGGAGAGGTAGGAACCAAGGGTTCCTACCTCTTATTTTTTATAAAGAAAAAGTCTCGAACAGTATTCGAGACTTGTAACTACTTAACCACATTTATTCTCCGATTCTCCTTCCTTAAAAAGCTAACCACAATACCTACGTCTGATGGGGGATGATCAAGCGCTTCTGCAATCTCTCTCACTCTCCAATTCTTCTCTTTATCTCGGGAGAGTAGATTAACCACTTTTTCTCTAAGGGATAGTGTTCTCGGGGTTTCTTTACCTGGAGTTTCTTGGTACTTTCTTTCAGCTATCTCCAAATCTCTTTGTGCATTTATTCTTTCCATGGGAGTGCGACTAAACATTTCCAGGTGCGCAACATCGGCCCTAGCGATTCTCACATTTAAAGCTGCAAAATCTTTTGGTGTCATCTTGTCCATGGTATTCTTCACAGAATCGAACAATTCTTTCCCGGTTTGAGGATTCCTACCATGCTCTCGCCGATAGTCCTCACGGTGCTTTTTAGCAATCAACTTTGAAAGCTCTTTGGGTATACCCGAAGTACTCATAGGTTCAAATTTAACCTAATATAAACACATTTTTAAGCGCTTATCAATTCTCGCCTTTTTATAGAGTTTTACATACACTGTACTCATGCCAGAATTACCCGAAGTAGAAACAACAGTGCGAGGCCTCAATCAGACGGTAAAAGGTTTGACCATTAAAGATGTCTGGAGTGACCTACCTCAAAAAAATCACTCACGAAAAGATGAAATAAAAAATCTAGCCTTTTGGAACACATTTAAAAAACAAGTTGTAGGCGCTAACATTAAAAACACTACCCGTCACGGAAAAAATATTTTCATTCACCTTAACAACGGTTTCACAATCCTTATTCACATGAAAATGACCGGACACCTTCTGTTTGGAAAATATCGCGCTGCGAAACCACAAGACGGAGAAGCGCATCACACGTGGGTTTGGTGGGCAGAAAAAGATACATCTCTTCAAGATCCATACAATAGGTTCATACATTTCCTCATTCACTTTACCAATGGCAAACATTTGGCATTTTGTGATTCACGAAAATTTGGGAAAGTAACACTTGTAAAAACTGGTGATGCAACCGCGAAACATGTTAAAGACTTAGGTATAGATGCTCTCGATATCAAGCTAACCTACAACTCTTTTAAAGAATTACTTCATAGAAAACCAAATGGGAGAATAAAAAACGTGTTAATGGATCAGGAACTTATTACAGGAATCGGTAATATTTATTCAGATGAAATGTTGTGGCTTGCAAGTGTTCACCCCGAGGAGTCCGTGCGAAACATTTCTGAAAATAAATTCAAGAAAATGTTTCTTGTCATGAAACCCCTCTTAGAACATGGAATCAATTTCGGCGGCGATTCAATGTCTGATTACAGAAACATTCATGGTGAACGAGGCACCTTTCAAAACAAACATAATGTCTACGGGAAAAACAAACAGCCCTGTAAAAAAAGAGGTTGTCCAGGTGTTATACTAAGAAAAGTCGTTGGAGGAAGAAGTGCCCACTTTTGCCCTGCCCACCAAGCTTTAGAAAATAACTAACAATGTATGCTTACCGATGTTTTAAAATGGTTTCTTATTATGTTCTTTGGACTCTTTGTCCTTTGGATTCTTACTGGTGGCCCAGAGCGTGGAGGCGGCACCACACCACTTATTTCTGCACCAAAAGGTGTTGGTGGCCCAACAACATTTACCACTCCAACAAACTAAAGCTAGAGACCGAGCATGCGAAAGAGCGCCACACCTGCAGCAACAGAAACATTGAGAGATTCTTTTTCTCCTTTCATAGGAATTTCAGCCACAACATCAGAAAGATCTAGGAGTTCTTTTTCCACTCCCCCAACCTCATTACCAACAATAAAAACATTGTTGTCGCCGAGCCCCACCTCTTTATAGTCTATTGAATTTTCTGACTGTTCAATAGAAATAACTTTAAAGTTTTTTTCTTTTAAGCTCTGTACTGTTTGAAAAATATTTTTAGAAAATTCCCATGGAATAGTATTTTCAGCACCCAATGATGCTTTGGTAATATCAGATCTTGTACGACCAAAGCGATCAATTGGCGCTGGCGAATAGCCCGACAAAATTATTTTTGAGATTCCACATGCATCAGCTGTGCGGAAAATAGCTCCCACATTTTGGGCGCTTCGGATGTCATGAAGAATAAGAATATGTTCTCGTTCCATGGCATGCATCTTACACCAATTGACCAAAAGATAAAAGTTGTGTATATTCGTAGAGTATTTTTAATCTCTTTGTGAGATTTTTAATATCCTCTCGTAGCTCAGTTGGTAGAGCAGCTCCCTTTTAAGGAGACGGTCGTAGGTTCGATTCCTACCGAGAGGACAAAATGAAAAACCGCCCGTAAGGCGGTTTTTCATTTTGTCCTCTCGAGAAAGCAAACAGTTTTGCTTTCGTGTAGGAATCGAAGGTCGGAGCGTTATGCGAACCTGTGAGCATCGCGAGACGGGGTCGAGAGTACTTATGACCGAAGGGAATTAGTAACTCGTGACCGATCTACCGAGAAAACCATCAAACCTTGCTAAGTATTTTTGTTTCTTGCGAAAAGCGCCCAAAACACCTAAAATCAGACTATTAGTAATTTAGAAGATTAGATTATACATGAATAAACAAACAATAATTTCAATTGTTATTATCGCTGCTCTTGTTATTGGCGGACTCGTCATTTTGCAACAAAAAAGTAATAAGGAGTCTGGCAAACCAGGACAGTACAATGCTCTAGCAACATGCCTTGGAGAAGCTGGTGCAAAGTTCTATGGTGCGTTTTGGTGTCCACACTGTAATAACCAGAAAAAGGCTTTTGGAAAATCCGAGGAATTGCTTCCTTATGTAGAATGTTCAACCCCAGATGGAAAAGGTCAGACACAAGTATGTATTGATAATCAAATCCAAAGTTATCCTACATGGATCTTTGCAGATGGAACACGGCTCACAGGAGAACAAACTCCAGAAGCTCTAGCAGAAAAAACTGCATGTGAAGCAACATTGCCAACAAATGCAACTGAGGAGACACCTGTTCAAACTAATACTTCTTCAGACGCACCACTTAGTTAATATGGGCTTAGCAAATACAACAAATACAATACTAAGTTTAGGAACCGTTTTTGTGCAAATTACATCAGTACTGCTTCTTATAATGATCGCCACAAAAGATAAGGGCGCTCTTGCAAAATGGTTCAGTGACAAGGCTTTGGTTTTAACTCTATTTATAATGGGAGGATCAATGCTGGCAAGTCTTTTCTATTCTGAAGTTATTGGCTACTTACCATGTCTTATGTGCTGGTACCAACGAATAGTGATTTACAGTATTGCCATAATCTCTTGTGTCGCACTTATTAAAAAAACAGGGAAAGATATTTGGAACTACATAAGTACACTTGCTGTCTTAGGGGCAATCGTCGCTCTATTCCACGTATTTTCAAGAACAACAAATAGTGAAATATTTGATTGTTCTGCGGTTGGGCCATCTTGTTTACAAGAATTATTCACAAAGTTTGGATACATCGATATTCCTGTAATGTCTCTTACTGCACTAGTATTCATCCTAATACTCATCGTAAACAGAAAAAGGTTTAATTAACGAGAATGAAACTAAAAACACCCGCAAGGGTGTTTTTAGTTTCATTTAAATCTTTCGACCCTACACGAGAACACCGTTTTTAAAATACTAGTATGTTGCTTTAGAAAATGATGCTGTTTGAGGAAAGTAATGACTTTCCGAGTTCATCATTTTCTTAGCTAAACATCTAGTATTTTTAGGTGTGAAGTGTGGGTCTAGAGTTTTTGTTACTTTTTTGTCATGGAAAAAGTAAGGGACATAAGTTATCCACAATAACAATTTTGTCCTTTATGTCTTTTATTCGTATAATAAACATGTTCGAAGATTTAGAAGAATTTCACGAGATACATAGTCACCCACTTTTTAGGGTAATATACAACATACGTATCATCACATTCTTACAAACATTCGAATGACAAAAGCCTGAGGAGAACTTCGCACAGGGGAGCGACAACAACAAAATACAATCTAGTCGACGGACTATAATCGTGGATTTGTACATTTGAAGTGAAGTTTGTTCTTTCCTAGACGTAACCATTCGTCACACGCCGTATAGGCGACAATTTTTTAGATGAAGACCCGACCCATTGGCCGGGTCTTGTGTTTTTTGAGGGGTTTTAATAATTTTTTAGATGCTATAATACTTTTAATGGAAAAAATACCTGAAAATAAAGACTTGGAGCTTAAAAACTACAGTAATTTTCTTAATTTAGAGGGCTTTGATCCAAATCCTATAGTAAAAAAGTGTAGCGAAGATCCAGAATATAAAAAAATCACTGTTTTAGCCCTAAAAGACAGGATTCGAAACGAAGAAAACCCAGAATTACTTGATAGTGAGTATAAAAAAATATTAAGAAAGGCGGGAGATTTATCAATAAAACTAAAGGGTATCAACAGACTCTCTGAAGAAATGATATTGGATTTTCTACATGAAAATAACATCACAGAATCGATTTATATCCAAGGTCTTAACCTTTTCGAGCTCAGAAATTTCATAGAAAAAGGACTTAGGTTCTTTGACAATAAACTAAGCTCGACAACATTAGCTCTTGCAAACGATGATTTTGAATATCTAAAAGGGTTTTTAACGTCTATTAGAGGACAGATTGCAGAAATAAAAGATAGGTTGCAATCAGATGAGTTTGAGATGTTGCCAAGAAATACTGAAAAAATACAAGCACTTAAAGAAAGGTTGGAACTAGTAGAGAATCTTTAATATTAAAGGGTTTTCAGGATAAAAAGCTCTAAATCCACAGCCAGATTTTCACCCCTGCGATCATCATGATAGAGAAAAACTATATTTTGCAAAGCCTTTTTAAGGTCGGCTTCATTCCAAAGCCTTGAAGAGCCTACGGTTTTCTTAAACACAAAAGGGTTAAGGCCTGTTTTTTTAATATCTTGATCAGTTCCAGTCTTCCCTTTTACCAAAATCAGGTTTTTAATTGACCAGGTAAGTATATTTGCCACGTCCATCGCAGGAACGTTGTTCCTCAGTGCTTTTTGCAATAAAACCCATGTTTCTTTCTTATCTCTTTTTGCAAAAGCGTCTGTAAGACTAAAAATATTGAATTTTTCTTCTTTTTTGGTAATAAGATCAAAAAATTCAATAGCTTCAACCTTTTTTTCTATAGGTTTTAAGTCTGTTTTTGTAATATTCGCTTCAAGAAAGAAGAAAACATTGGCCGAAGCTTGTAATTCCTTCATTTTTTTTAAAATATCTCGTCTATATGACTCATTTTCTAGTACGGAGTCTAGAATTATCGCTGTTTTATTGCCAAATAAGCTTCTCCCATCTATATAACTCTCAAATTCTGGGAACTGAAAGCTTTGTTCGTCCATAAACACCTTATCGTATTCAGAAAAGCGCTTGAGATCTGACTCAAACGCTTTCTTTTTCTTTTCAAAGTTTTTGCCCGAATAAATGAATACCACAATAATTCCCTATATTATAACCATTTTCTGACCTTACTCTTATACTCTTTATACAATTCTCCATGTCTTTGTTCAAGTAACGCCTCTTCTTTGCCAACAAAATAGATATTTACGATAATTCCAGAAAGAATTGATGTTCCAATGATAAATGGAGTGTTTAAAATAAGCCCAAGACCTATTAATAAGAAACTAAGCCCTAGATATTTAGGATTTCTCGTATATTTATATGGTCCAGCAGAAAAGTGTTCAATATGAGAAACGGTATTTGACTTTCGCTTGGTCGAATACTCTTCCCCGTGCTTTTCAGCAGAATAGATAACGAGAGTCGCAAGAACAACAAGGCCAAGACCGATATATTGATTAAGAGGTTCCATCATAAATCTCATAGGAAAGAAAATATCGAGAAGTACTCCAATAAAAAGACCGAGTGCAAATATTGATATTGAATATGAACTTAAATGAGAAACACTATTTTTATCCATGAGTGTATTATAGCACTTATTTACTACTCGCAAATAAACGAGCTTGATTTCTATTTAAGGTCACCCCAGTTGTCTCCCACGGCAAAGTTAACGTCGAGTGGAACTTCTGGTTTGTGATGGATGAATGAATTTTCTAATACCTGCTCCATTATAGTTTCAATCATAGGGGCAACTTTTTGAACAACATCTTCCTTTACTTCATAAATAAGTTCGTCGTGAATCTGTAAAATTGGAAACACGGAAGAAGAGAGTCCTTCTTTTTCTATTACGTCGTCGATCATCTTCATAGCAAGTTTAATAATATCGGCTGAAGTTCCTTGGATAGGTGCATTGATCGCCATACGTTCTGCCATGGCACGAATAAAAGGAAGTGTGGAGTTAATACCCCCAAAATATCGACGACGTTTAAATAATGTTTCAGTGTAACCGAATTTTCTTACAAAATTTTTCGTATCATCCAAATAGTTTTTAATCGAACTAAATTGTTCAAAATATTCATCATAAAACTTTTGCGCCTCTTCTTTTGTTGTGCCGATATTTTTCTTTAAAGCGAGCACTCCCATACCGTAGAGAATTCCAAAGTTTATAATCTTTGCCATTCTTCGCATCTCTCGATCAACCTTATCTTCTCTTACATTAAACACCTTGGCGGCAACGGCAGCATGAATATCTTTTCCTTCGTTAAAAGTTTTAATCATGTAGTCGTCCGCGGCAAACATAGCTGCAATACGAAGTTCAATTTGAGAATAGTCAAACGAGATAAGCTTCCAGCCTGGAGCTGCCACAAAAGCATTTCGAATCACTCGACCAAGCTCACTTCTTGTTGGAATGTTTTGAAGGTTTGGATTGTTTGAAGAGAACCTTCCCGTTGAAGATCCATGTTGAATAAACTCAGCATGAAGACGTCCATCTTCTTTCACCAAGTCAGGCAAGACATCGATATATGTTGAGAGAAGTTTTTGCAATTCACGAAAATCAATAATCTTTTTAATGATCTCGTGATCATCTTCTAGCTTTTCAAGTGTAGAAATATCTGTTGAATAACCACCTGTCGCAGATTTTTTAATACCTTTTGTTGGTAAACCTAATTTTGTAAAAAGAATTTCAGAAAGCTGTTTTGGAGATTTAATATTAAACTCTTCTCCTGCAAATGCGTGTATTTCTTTTTCTAACGCTTCTAGTTTCTTGTGATAGTCAACACTCAGTGTTTTTAGATATTGTGTATCAAGACGTACTCCTCGATCTTCCATTTTTTGAATAACAGGAATGATTGGCGCTTCAATCTCCTCATAAACTTTTTCTAGATTTCTTTTTTTCACTTCTTTCCAAATACTTTTCTTTGCCTCATCAAAATCTTTTGTTTTACCAAACTGCAAAATATCATCAATTTTTGGATTTGTTTTTTCTGAATCAATGAGCCACAAAGCAATAGACACCTTGCGAATTTCTTCTTTAGAAACATTGATTTCTTTTTCCTCTTCCACTTTCTCTGGCACCACTTCACCTGTCAAAATTTTTCTAAATCGTGATGGTAAGCTTTTAAATTCAAATTGAGTACAGAACTTTTCTATATTTTCTAGTTGCACGTCTTCTCTCCACTTCTTTTCTGGTAATGCAAATGAAACAGGAACATCTCTCACGATAGTTGCGAGTGTTTTTGAAAAAAGAGCTTCTTCTTCACCCTCTTCGAGAAGTTTCACAATACGATCTGTTATTCCCGCTTTTTTAAAAGCTTCTTTATCTTTTTTTAATTTTTTATAAATATCTTGGATGGTTCCGAATTCAGTGATCAGTGTTGTTGCTGTTTTTTCTCCAATACCAGCAATACCAATAATATTGTCTGATGGATCACCTCGAAGACCTTTGTAGTCTGGTAATAATTTTGGACCAAACCCAAAACGATCTTTCACTGCTTTTTCATCGTAGAGCACAGTGTCAGTGAGTCCACGTTTTAGAGTAAATACTTGCACTTGTTTTTTATCAACGAGTTGCAAGGTATCCATATCTCCTGAAGAAATAATCACTTCATTATCTCCGTCTTTCTTCAGAATTTCAGACAACGTTCCAAGTAAATCGTCTGCTTCATAGCCTTTCTTTTCGTAGTAAGGAATTCCAAACGCATCCATAAGTCCACGAGATTTTTTAATCTGATCGTTGAGCTCATCGTCGTTTTTCTTTCGATTGGCCTTATAGGTTGGAGTCGCCACACTTCTGAATGTCCCCCCCGGCATATCGTAACAAGCAATAATATAGTCTGGATTGAGTGTTTGAATAAGTGTGAGGATCATTGTAGAGAGACCATAAAGCGCGCCTGTTGGTTCGCCACTTGAAGTAGAAAAGTCAGGCAATGCATGATACGCACGGTGAATAATTGCATGCGTGTCGAGAAGAACTATTCTTTTTTTCTGTGTTTTATTCATGATATGTAATTATTCGTGTTTCATGGTCATCGTGTTCTATGGTTACAGGTATCATTTCTTCTGGGTTCGTTTCCCACAACTGATTCGGCCATTCTACGCAGAGTATGTGCTCTTTGTTATTTTTGTAGTCTTCCCAAGCAAGTGCACGAAGCGCATCTTCAGACTCAAGTCTATACATATCCATATGTATGAGCTGTGTAAATGTATGATGTTTCTCGTGTCTATTTTCTTCTGAAATCGGATAGATTTTTTGAATAACAAAAGTGGGACTTTGTATAGCTTCGGTAACACTAAAAAATTCAGCGACACCTTTCATAAACGTTGTTTTACCCGCTCCAAGGTCACCAATAAGCCCAACAAAAATAGGCCCTGTTTTTTTAGCTTCTAGAATCTTTTGAATGATAGCTTTTGCCGCTTCTTTTGTTTCCTGCTCCGACACACTTTTGTATATCATGAGCCTATTTTACCATACATCAAAACCCCCGCATTGCGGGGGTTTTGATGTATTTATTTTGCTATTTTAATTCCTTCTTCTTTCTTTTTTTGTTCTTCTCGTTCCTCTTTATCCTTTGCCATTTTTCGGGCAATAAGAATGATAAGGAAGATGATCAGAACAATCAGAAGCCATCCAATAAATGATGTTGGGAAGAATGTCCCTGCAAATACTGAGTTTGCAGATTGACTTGCATTCCCCAGGTCAACTTCAATAATTGAATAACTGAGTGAATCAACTTTCGCATCGGCGATTGTTGGATGATCATGAATTCCAAGGAGTGATGCAATAAGGATTGATGATCCTCGAGCAGTCTTTAGAACTTCACCGACCACCACAAATTCACCTTTAACATCTTTTGGAAGAGTTTCAACGGTTACTGTTACGGTGTGTGTTGGTTTCGAGTATCCACCAATAGTAGATTTTTGAAATGCTACTTCGTATGGAAGTGTAACTTGCATAATCACATTTTTCAGATCTTTTCCTGAAATGTTTTTATACGAAACCGTATAGGTAACAATATCTCCAACAGACACAGTGTCGAGGTTTGATTCAATATCAAGACCTAGAAACACAGCACTAGTTGTTGTTACTGATGTTGTTGTCGTTCCTGTAGGTTTTGGTGTTGTTCCTGTGTTTGTTGTTGAGAAACCACCAGTTGTAAATGTAGAGATATCTCCTGCGTCTGTTCCCTCACTGTTTTGAACAACCATTCTGAAATAATATGGAGTTCGTGGCGAAAGATTAAGAATTTGTCGAGAAACATTGTTTGATCCGCTACCAACAGACTGATTTGGTGTTCGTTCACCAAGAGCTGTTGTAAGACCATATTCGAACCATGCATTTCCAGAACCTCCTTCATTGATAACTGACACACCGTTGAGAAACGCTGAACTTGTTGTAACATTGGTTGCAATACTTGTGTACGCTACAACATTACCTTCATCATTGTTTCCGTTGTCGTTGTCATCACTATCGTCATCGTCGTCATTATTATTGTTACCATTATCATCGTCGGTTGTAAATGATCGAACTGAGCCAGGGTCATCGTTCGTACACGCTCGGAAATAATATGTTTCATCTTCATCAAGATTAGAAACTGTTCGTGAGAAATCATCTCCGTCATCAAAGTCTCCTGAAACACTTACTTCGAGATCATCGTCAGAACATGAAGGTGTTGAGTCGCTATCATCGATAACAAACCACACATCTACATTACTTCCATTTGTTACTTCTCCTCGAAGCACTGCTGAATCTTCATCAATACTTGTCGCTGAGAGAGTTGTGACTTGATCTCCGTCGTTATCATTATCGTCATCATCATCGTTGTCATTTCCTCCATTATTATTTGATGAGCCGTCCCATGAAATTGGAACAAGTTCTTCACCATTCCAAAATGTAGCGTTTCCGTTTGGTGCTGCAAACGCTGTGTTTATGAAACCAGAGAATGAGAACACCAGTACGAATGCCACGATTGTTGTATTTTTGATTGTGTTTTTCATATATTGTATGTCCTGCTTTCACAGGTTTACTAAACTTTTAATATATACATTATATCACTTTATAATATTTTTGTCAAGCTTTATATTTACTCAAGCTATATCCTAAAGCTTGTAATATAACGTTTTTTCAGATATTTCACTCTTAAATATTCAATATTTCTATTAAAGACTTAATAATGAGGGGGAGGTTTCTGACCTCCCCCAAACCCCATATAGTGGGGACTTCATTATTTTCTTCGGATTAGCGACCCTTCCGTACGCGAGGAGCCGGCGCAGAGCGCATTGGCTTTTGGCGCATTTGAGGGTTCGCTTGTCGCACAGGTGCAGAACGCATCGGCTGTTTTCCGCCAACTGACGAATTTGACCTTTGGGTACGCGTAGGACGCGTTACCGGTCCACGGTTTTGTCCCGCAGGAGCACTTACTGTCCTGCCACCGCCATTGTTCATAGGTTTCTGCCCAATATGAGGGGCAGGGTTTGACCTACGAGTTGTTTGCGGAGGAGCAGTAGTTGTTCGATGATTCGTCGATGGGGTCACACTTGCATTGCGAGTGCGTCCAGGCTTCGGATCTTGCTGTGCGCGAGCCGAAGTATTTCTAGTGTCACGAGCAGTGTTACCACTGCGACCACCTTGTGAGATAGCCGGATTATGACGACCAGGTTTTACATCCTGCGAACCACGTAATGAAGAGTTACTCGAGTTGCGAGGTTTCTCTTCAATCATCGCAGTTGGTGCAGGTGCTTTGCGCGTAGGAGCAACATCTTGGAAACGATTGCCGACCTCAGCATGTGCTTCGGTACGATCGGTAGTCCGAGAAGATGCTTCCCCTTGAGCACTGCGAGTTGTAGGAATATCGCTCATGCGATTTTCAGTTGTAACCGGAGCAGCCTTCGACTGGTTATTCTCGCGTGCAGGTGCAGCTTTCGCTACATCTTCGTTCGCCAAGAATTTCGAAACCCCTACAGAAGTGAATACCTCTTCTTGCTGCTGTTGAGCATTGGGAAGAGATTTTGCACCTCCAGAAGTTTCAGCGTAGTAGCTGTTGTCAGCTTCAGAAACGTAGGTGTCAGCACTTGCAACTTGGTTGGATTTGCATCCACCACAGCCATCATCGTACCAATAACCATTGCTTCCACCAGCACTCCAACCAACGCCGGATCCGATCCAGTCGATACCCACATGAGTGTAACCATTCCAAATGGCGGCACCCCCAGATGAGTAGCGATTCGGCATCATATAGTAAGGGTTTGCATAACTGCAGCCGCTGGTCCAGCCAAAATCAAGGCTGAATCCAGCAGAGAACCCTCCACCATAGCAACCACCTCCAAAACCAGCTCCCCATCCACCGCCTCCCATTGGGAAACCGTAGTTGTAAGAAGGATAGAAGGTAGATGCAACTGGCATCAGTCCGTAGCCACCATCATAGAAACCGTTGCGGGTCTTCCATGACATGTCATCACGATATGGCCAACGTGAGCGACGACCATCATATGCCACCTCATACATGCCCGTTGCCGGGTTGTAGAAGCTGAGCACATCACGCTTCCCAAGATTGTCCTTGCGAACAAGTTCGGGGGTTTTTACGCTGTCGGACGCCGCTGTTGTAGACGAGGTAGAATTAGTAGACACAGAAGATCCTTCTTGGGTCGTAGTGCTGGCATTTTCTGCAAGGACTTCAGATTGCTCTTGGGTCTTTTCAGTATCGCCGGCAAGTGTATACGACTTGATGATCTTCTTCGTACCAACCTCATAGGTTGGAATCCGGAAGCGAGGATCTTCAACAGGCGCACCTTCTCGTGTCTCCCATGCCAGAGAGAGGTCAGATACGAAAACTGTCAAAGTGGTGTCCCATACCTTCACCGACGTGGCATTGGCAAGGTCAATCAGTTCGAATGCTCCAGTCAGATTCTGCTCTTGCGTGTAATTAGGGTTGGAAATGATCATCTTCCAGTGGTCATCACTGACACTGTTGATGTTCAACTTCGTCGCATAACCCTCTGTGAACTCCATCTGGGGAGAGGCCTTAATGACCTCTTTCACCTTTTGGAACTGTTCGTAAGAAAGCTCCTGTTGCGAGAAGGCTGGCAATGCCAACCTCACTATCGCGAAGAAAATGACAAGGTACTTCTTCATGGTTCTTGGGTTTTATCGTGATTGCTTTAGTTTCTGTTTGTCTGAGTCCAAGACTCATTTCTGTGTACAATATAGCATATTCAAGCATTTTTGTCAAGTACTTTACCTAACCCTCCCAGAGCCCACATAAACGATTTTCCCCTTATAAAATATGGTATTTCTTGACCTATGGAGTATACTTAACCCAGTATGAACGTGCTATTTAATGAAGATAAACAACAAAAACAGATCGATCTTCTTCGAATAACCGAAGAGGAGGATTTGGCAAAAACGCTCGCCACCACAAAATACCATGTTCCCTATATCGATCTCACAAAAGTGGTTATCGAAAACGACGCCTTAAAGACGGTTTCTGAAGACGAAGCACGAGAAATTGAGGTTGCACCCTTTAATATTGCAGGAAAAAAGGTTTTGATTGCCGTGCACGCCCCAGAACGCATGGAAGTGTTGAATCTTAAAAAAACACTTGAACGTAAGGGTTACAAAGTTATTTATTTCATGGCTTCAAAAAAAAGTCTTGAGAAAGTATGGGACAGATATCAAGAAGTGTCGCAGGCTGAGAAATTAAAGGCAGGAAGTTTGAGTATTTCTGGAGAAACACTTTTAAAGACTGCAGAAAAAATTAAAAAACTTGAAGATATTGAAGAGCAAGTTCAAACAATCACCGACACAACATCAACTCATAAGATTTCTAAAATTATTGAAGTAATTTTTGCTGGAGCGATTGCACTGAAAGCATCTGACGTACACATTGAGCCAGAAGAAGACCACGTGCAAGTACGAATACGTCTCGATGGAATCCTTCATGAAGTACTACGTCTCGACGAAAAAACATATAATCTTATCAACTCAAGAATAAAATTAGTTTCAGGATTAAAACTTTCAAAGAACCAAGCACAAGATGGACGTTTTTCTATTTGGTTAAATGAATACGAGGTGTCGATGAGAACATCGGTGATACCAGGAGCATATGGAGAAGGTATTGTGATGCGACTTTTGAACCCCCAGTCGATTATGGTGCCGATGGAAGAGCTCGGTATTGAAAAAAAATTGTTTAGCATCATCGAGCGAGAGATCGCAAAACCAAATGGACTGATTATTATCACCGGCCCAACAGGAAGCGGAAAAACAACCAGTTTATATACCTTTTTACAAAGAATCTATTCTGCTGAAATTAAGATTCTAACCATAGAAAACCCTATTGAATACCACCTAGAAGGCATCACCCAAACTCAAACAGATCACAAAAAAGGGTACGGATTTCTCGAAGGGTTACGCAGTGCGCTCCGACAAGATCCAGACGTTATCATGGTGGGAGAAATTCGAGATGGTGAAACAGCAAAGATTGCAGTTGAGTCATCGCTCACTGGACACATGGTGTTCTCAACTCTTCACACGAACAATGCTGCCGGAGCAGTACCGAGGCTTATCGACCTCGGCGTAAACCCAAAGATCTTAGCCTCTGCCCTCTCTTTGTCGATTGCTCAACGACTCGTAAGAAAATTATGCCCACACTGTAAAAAGAAACGAGATGTAACACAGGAGGAAAAAGAAATTATTCAAAAAGTATTGAAGTCTGCCGCAGCACTTGGAAAAGATTTAGCTTCATATGGTGTGAAAGCAGATCAAGCAATTGAACTATGGGAAGCGGTTGGCTGCAACAAATGCAACAATATCGGATACAAAGGACGTATTGGTATTTTTGAAGCAATTCTTTCTGATAAAGCGATCATTGATGCGATGCCCATAAACCCAAGTGAAGACGAAATTAAATCAATCGCAAGTAAGCAAGGAATACTCGATATGAAAGAAGATGGACTGATCAAAGCAGTAATCGGTGTAACCACGATTGAAGAAGTGAAGAAGTCTGTAGATATTTATGAAGAAATAAAATTAGAGAACGAGGCACCTGTATAACAAAACCGCTCACAATGTGAGCGGTTTTGTTTTTACTTTGAAAAGATCCACAAACCTCCAAATAATCCTTTTTCTTACAAAGTAAGAAAAGTAATGAAATCTCAAAGGATAGCCGCAGTAACTCCGCCGAAACGGTAACCATTGCGTCCTTATTAAAGTCATAGAGACAGAGCCTGATTACTTAGAGGTTTCTAAACCCTTATCAAAGTGGATACACACTATATCATGGGTGAAATTCTTGTAAAGTACTATTCTAAAGACATAAGAAAAGACAATCTATTTCCATGGAATTACCCATAAAAACCATTGTCTTGTAACGAAAAATCACAAAAAGTGATATACTATTTACAATGTCTTTAATTAACTACTCTTAAAGACTAGCATAAATAAACTAATATGTCAAGTGATACACCTTTTAGTCAAGAATTAAAGAGTGACAGCTTTTTGGATAATACGCTTCGCCCTCATACATGGGACGAATATATTGGGCAAGAAAAAATAAAAAAGAATTTAAAAATTTTACTCCAAGCCGCTGAAGAACGAGGTCATGTTCCTGAACATATTTTATTTCATGGCCCACCAGGTCTTGGAAAAACAACACTCGCACACCTGATTGCCAAAGAGTCTGGCAAACAAATGAAAATCACGTCAGGTCCGGCTATCGAAAAGGTTGGCGATCTTGCATCGGTGCTTACCAATCTTTCATCCGGTGATATTCTTTTTATCGACGAGATACACCGACTCAACAAAATGGTTGAAGAGGTTCTCTACCCTGCTATGGAATCTGGTGTGCTCGATATCATCATTGGAAAAGGACCTTCTGCCCGAACCATCCAACTAGATCTTCCAGCATTTACGCTTATTGCTGCCACCACAAGACCAGCGCTTATCTCTTCTCCATTACGTTCTCGATTTTCTGGCGGAGTACATCGACTTGAATTTTACACAGAAGATGAAATGAAAAAAATCGTAAAGCGAGCTGGCGACATACTTGGAACAACGATAGATTCCGGCGCAGTAGAAGAAATAGCCAAGCGAGCTCGGTATACACCACGAACAGCAAACTACTTTTTGAAACGCGCACGAGACTACGCCCAAGTACACAAAGAAAACCTTACCAAAGAAAATGTACAAAAAGCACTTGAGCTGTTAGGGGTTGATGTTCTCGGACTCTTTGAGTCAGACAGACTGGTACTCAAAACAATTATAGAAAAATTTAATGGCGGACCTGTTGGGCTCGGCACACTAGCGGCGGCGACCTCTGAAGAAGAAGCAACTATTGAAGAAGTGATCGAGCCATATCTTATCCAGCTTGGACTTCTTGAACGAACACCGCGTGGACGCACTGCAACAGAAAAAGCATATACACATTTAGGCATACAAAAATAACATGGGATCATCACACAAAAAACAAGGAAAAATCGCTGACAACAACGTTAAGAAATCGAAGGTATTTTCTAACCTTGTAAAACTTATTCAAATGGAATCAAAAAAGGCTGGAGGAAATACGAGCTCCCCTGGTCTTAAGGCGGCCATTGAAAAAGCAAAGAAGGAAAATATGCCGAGCGACAACATTGAACGAGCAATTAAAAAGGCTTCTGAAAGCAACGTAAACCTCGAGCCGGTGCTCTTCGAGGCATATGGACCAGGAGGTATTGGTATTATCATTACCGCTCTTACCGACAACAACAATCGAACCAACCAAGAGATTAAACATATTCTTTCGAAAAACGATGCGAGTCTCGGTAGTAAAGGTTCTGTGGCTTGGAATTTCACAAAAAATCCTGAGGGAGAATGGATGCCAAATACAACACTTGAAGTACATGGTGAAGATCTTGAAAAACTCAATACAATCATTGAGGCACTTGAGGCAAGCGACGACGTGCAAGACGTGTACACAAACGCTCTATAACTATTATGAAACTACTTGGTATTGATCCAGGATATGAACGAGTTGGTATTGCGGTTCTCGAAAAGAATCCCGGTGACAGACGTGAGAAACTACTCTATTCGACGTGCTTTAAAACTTCGCCGAAGTTGCCACTCCATGAGAGAATATTTCTTATTGGGCAAGAACTAGAAAAAATAGTCACTGAATTTTCTCCTGAAACACTTGCTATAGAGAAACTCTATTTTGAAAACAATCAAAAAACCGCGATGGGTGTTGCAGAGGCACGAGGGGCAATTTTATATGTTGCGCACGTGCATGGTTTAGCTATTTTTGAATATACACCACTTCAAATTAAGAGTGCTGTGACTGGATACGGCAAAGCAACCAAAGATGCAATTCATACTATGGTTCACAGGCTTGTAGATATTCCAAAAGAGAAAAAACAAGATGATGAAATAGATGCGATTGCTATTGGGATTACTTGTTTTGCATACGAGCGATTCTAGTTTCCACACAAGCAACACTAGGGTATTGCCAAAAAAAAATGTTTCTGATAAAAATATCCTAATTATCATAATCAATTTTTAAAGAACATGGGACAAGACGATTTACTTTCAGATGATTTGTTTACAAGCGAGCTAAATGACGATGCAATGACTGACGACGACATGAGCGACGATGATGAACTTGGTCTTGATGATGACGATCTTACTGAAGATGATGAACTTGGTCTTGATGATGACGATCTTGCTGAAGATGATGAATATGGTGGTAGTGGTGGAGGATATAACCCAGACGAATGGAATTAATAATGAAAACCATGCAATCCCTGCATGGTTTTTTATTTGACAAAAGTATATTTTTATGCTATTTTAATCAAGAAGGTTCTTACCAACCAACACACACAACATGGCAAATAAGAAAATGTTTTGGCTTTTTATAGTACTTGCTGTTCTCGTTTTCTACTTGATCCATGCCCGATTACAGAGACGAGCCGTGGAAAAAACGGATCCTGCTTTTGAGTCACCCCTTTCTTCTTTTAAGAACTACGACATTACAGACTACGCAACGGCTAAGAGTCATGAGAGTAGGGTTTACAAAATCCTACAAAAGATGCCTCGCATGAGATCTTCTCAGGATGTTGAGACATACATCCGCAAAAGATTTCCTAAAAGCCCATTGACTGGGAAAATGGTGACCAACTCAGCAATTAAGCATGGAGTAAGTGTTCACCTTCTTCTTGCAATCATGCAACAAGATTCTGGTTTTGGAACAAAGGGCAAAGGGGCACGATCGAAGAATCCAGGGAACGTTGGAACCTACAACGGCAAAATGAAAGTATACGGTTCCTGGCAGAATGGAGTTGAGGCTGTTGCAAAATGGCTCAAGAAGAATAAAAAGAAAAGGGCCGGCACGCAAGCGTGCCGGCCTTCATCTATTATCCAACAATAATTTTCACAAAATCTTTTTTACCATACTTGAGAACCATGTCTTCCTTAACTTCAATATTTTTTTGCAATACTTCTTCTGTCTGCATATTTTTTAGAGCTGAACCGGAAAGTCTTCGGTTAAATTCACTATTTGAAGGAAGTAGATTATTTTTCACCAACACGTCGCTTAATTTTGTCCCAGAAGAAACTTTAATCTGCTGAATATTTTCTGGTGCTTCTTTTTTAGAGAACGTGTTTTCCCAGTTTTCTCTTGCTTTTTCTGCTTCTTTCTTCGATGTGTACATTGCAACAATTTCAAGTGCAAGTTCTATTTTTAGATTTTTTGGATTCTCTCCTTTTTCTAAACGCTTTTTCACTTCAGAAACTTTTTCAAGAGGAACACGTGTCAGAAGGTCAAAATATTCCACAATTAATCCATCAGACATCGACATTATTTTCCCGAACATATTATTTGCATCATCGAGAAAATTAATGGTATTACCCCAACTTGAACTCATTTTTCGCCCATCAAGACCGTTGATAATCTTTGTCATAACAACATCTTGTGGGTTTTGATTAAATTCTCGTTGCATATCACGCCCAGCAAGAAGATTAAATTTTTGATCAGTACCACCAAGCTCTACATCGGCTTTAATTGCAACTGAGTCATAACCTTGCATCAAAGGATACAGAACTTCTCTAAGAGAAACTCGTTTCCCCTCTTTTAATCGTTTATTAATATTATCGCGAGAAATAAACTGATTTATTGAAAAGATATTTGCATGAGTGCTAATATCTTTATACTTAAGTTTTTTAAGCCAACTACTGTTTTGATGGAATTCGCATTTTTGTAAGTTAATAATTTTACCAACTTGTTTTTTGTAGTTTTTTAAGTTTTCTTTAATAATTTTATCAGTCAACATTGGTCGTTCTGAATCTTTATCTGACGTATCACCAATAACTCCCGTAAAATCACCAGCAATAAACACAATTTTGTGGCCAAGGTTTTGAAAGTCTCGAAGCTTAAGAAGTGGAATAGATCGTCCTAGGTGGATATTTGGACTTGTTGGATCAATACCAAGCTTAATACGAAGTTGTTTACCGCTCATGAGCTTTTTCTTAAGATTTTCATGGTCGATAACCTCTTCAACACCTCGAGTTAGAAGTTCTTCGATTTTTTTACTGTCAGTTATTATGTTTGCCATATAGTGTGATTTTATCACTTTAAGACACTCTGGTAAATTGTTGCAAAATCCTTGTATCTGGGTAATATATTTTCCACTTTTTCGTCTTCGTAAAAGATGGCAAAAAGCCTTTTTATTGCTAGTATTTGATTAAGGATTTACTAAGGAGGTAATTTTCTATTTCATGATTAAAAAACTAAAACACAAGCTCAAAAACCTACGGAATATACGGTCGATTAACCTTAAAAAACACAAGCATCACGTGGTGAATGCAGGGTTGCTCTTTGTTTTGTTTGGAGTATTTGCGGGAGCAGTAGCTATTCTTTGGGTAGCAACACTCCGAGTTCCAGACTTTACCTCTTTTGACGAACGACGCGTGGCACGATCAACAAAAATCTATGATCGAACTGGGGAAGAAATTTTGTTTGATATTCACCAAGATGTAAAAAGAACAGTTATTCCTTTTGAAGAAATGGGCGACTCGATTAAAGACGCAACACTTGCTATTGAAGATAAAGATTTTTATCAACACAAAGGTGTTCAGCCACGGGCATTTATTCGAGCTATTGTTGCCAACCTAAAATCTGGAAGCTTCTCTCAAGGAGGGTCAACGATTACTCAACAAGTGGTAAAAAACTCTCTACTTACCAACGAAAAGAGAATTTCACGAAAACTTAAAGAGTGGTTTTTGGCGTTGAAACTAGAAAAAGAAATGCCAAAAGACGCTATTTTGGCAACCTATCTAAACGAAATTCCTTATGGGGGCAACATTTATGGCGTTAAAGAAGCATCGAACTACTTCTTTAGTAAAAATCCTGTTGATATAACAATTGCTGAGGCAGCCTATCTTGCTGCTATCCCAAAAGCGCCAACTTATTATTCTCCCTATGGAAAAAACAAAGAAGCACTCAACGCACGAAAAAACTTAGTGCTTTCTGAGATGCTAAAACAAGGTCGAATCACTGAAGAAGAATATACGGCAGCGAAAGAAGAAGTTGTTGAGTTCCTACCACAAAGTAGATTTAGCATTAAAGCTCCGCACTTTGTATTTTACGTTCGAGAATACCTTGAACAAAAATATGGCGCTGATGTTGTTGAGTCGGGTGGGCTTAAAGTAGTGACAACACTTGATTACGATCTTCAACAAAAAGCTGAACAAGTGGTTTATAAGCACGCAAAAGAAAATGAAGAGTTATACAACGCTTCAAATGCAGGACTTGTTGCCATAAATCCAGAAACCGGTGAAATCTTAACCATGGTTGGATCACGAAATTACTTCGACGAAGAAATTGATGGTAAGTTCAACATTGCAACCGCAAAACGACAGCCAGGTTCATCGTTTAAGCCATTTATTTATGTCACCGCGATGATGAAAGGCTTTACACCAAACTCAGTATTGTTTGATACTCCTACTGAATTCCAGACAACATGTAGTCCTCAAGGAAATGCAACAAGTGGTAGTCAGGCTGATTGTTATAAACCACAAAACTATGATGATATATATAAGGGCCCTGTAACACTACGCCAAGCGTTGGGAGAATCACGAAACGTTCCTGCGGTAAAACTTCTCTACTTAACAACAATTGCTGATTCTCTAAAAACAGCTAAGAATATGGGTATCAAGACTCTTGCCGACGCAAACCAATATGGATTAACACTCGTGCTTGGAGGTGGCGAAGTAACACTTCTTGACATGACATCGGCATATAGTGTCTTTGCGACCGAAGGAGTACACCATGAACCAGTATCGATATTACGCGTAGAAGATGCTAATGGAAACGTACTTGAAGAGTATAAAGAATCTCGTGGTCAAACGGTTGTTGATGCAAACTCTGCTCGTATTATTTCTGATATGCTAAAAGATAATGAAGCGCGAACTCCCCTTTTTGGAGTTAACTCATTCTTAAACTTCGGAGAACGAGATGTTGCTGGTAAAACAGGAACAACCAACAACAACAAAGACGCATGGATGATGGGATATACACCAAATCTTGTTGTTGGGGTGTGGTCTGGAAACAACGACAATACACCAATGAAAAAAGGTTCTGCTATTTCAGGAAGACTATGGAGAGAGTTTATGGATTTCGCCCTTACAAAAGTATCAAGAGAATCATTTACCCCACCGTTCATCAATGAGTCTCTTGAATTAAAGCCACTCCTTCGAGGAAACTGGCTTGGAGGAGAAAGTGTCCTCATTGACTCTGTTTCAGGAAAACTTGCAACGGAATTTACCCCAGAGGAAACGCTCAAAGAAATGACCATAACAAATGTGCACAACGAACTTCACTGGATCGACAGATTAAACCCAACAGGACCAAATCCAGCAGTCCCAGGAGGAAGACAGTACGAGAACTGGGAATACAGTGTACAGAATTGGTGGAATAGTAATAAGAAAAACTACGACATTATCACAAAAGCTGATCTACCAAATGGATACGATAATGTTCACACAGAAACAAGCCAGCCAAAACTAGACATTGAGTATCCAAATAACACTGACCTTTATCAACCAGACGAACCGATAGCTATTAAACTAGACTATAAAACAGATTCTCCGGTTGATTCATTCGATATCTTTGTAAATAACACCTATTTAGGAAACACAAAGAACACACCATTTAACTTCTCGTTCGTACCATCTTCAGTAGATAATATCCAGTCGGTAAATGAGTTAAGGGTTATTATTCGAGATAAGGCATTCAACAAAAAAGAAGCAAGTGTAACCTTCTCAGTCGATATGTAAATACAATAAAACCCTCACAGTGTGAGGGTTTTATTGTATGTCATTAATAACTTTTCCAATTTTTTGTTTATGAATCTCCCGTAAAAGAGCAGTTTTATTGAGTTGTATCTCTGATTTTATATATGCATTAGATTTTATATAAAGAATATCTCTTTTAGTAGAAATATCTTCTCGTGCTAAGGTTATATCTATAATTTTTTTAAAAACTGAAACAATAATGTCTTTTTCTGACGAATCTTTAAAGAGAGTATTTTTAGTGTGTATTAATAAATCTTGTAGATTTAACATATTTAACGATTCATCGGCATTATTAAATATTGGAAACTTCGATCACTGTTCCCTTTTACAATAAGTGGCCTATTTGATCCATTAAAATTAAGTGTTACTGAGTCATCGTTAATTGATTGGAAACAATCAAGAAGATATTTTAGGTTTATATTCATCTGAACATCTTTTCCTTTCAGAGATCCTTCTAATTTTGTCTTATTTTCTCCCACATCTTTATTTTCCGAATATATTTCAAAGCTTTTTTCACTTGGTTTAATAGATATTGTTATTTGATTAAACTTGTCTGAGAAGATATGAGACAGTTTAAGTGCATTTTGTAGATCATTTTTAAGCACAATAACGTTTGTTTCATATTCTTTAGGAATAATTTGGCGATAATCAGGAAATACACCGTCGATAAGTCGAGAAGTAAGAAATAGACCAGGAGCATTAAAAGATATTTGATTTTTATTATAAATAACTTTTACATCGCTTGTTATTCCTGTAAGTACTTTTACTATCTCGATAATATTCTTATAAGGGATTAGTAATGTTGAAATATCAGCTTCTTTTCTATTTTTAAGAGCTTTTTCAGCAAGTCTAAAGGAGTCTGTCGCAACAAAATATACGGAGTCTTCGTGTGTATACATAAACACGCTTGATATTTCTGGTTTAATATCTGAAACAGACGAACTATATGAAACCGCTTTAATACCCTCTATAAGCTCCGTAGAAGATATTTCAAAACTATTACCCTCAACTACTGGCAAAGTAGGAAAATCTTCTTTAGGTGTTGATTTAAGAACAACTGAGCTACTTTTATTTGACACAACGAGTGTATTTTCTTTTTGTTCGAGAGAAACAATCTTTTCATTACCTAAGTTAGAAATAGTACTGTGTAAAATAGATCCAGTAATAGCTATTTCACCCTCTCGTTCAATATTTGCAGGTATTTCAATCTCTATACCTAGACTTAAGTTTGTTGCCTTAAACCTCAAGGACTTCTTTACCGCTGTTATAAGAATAGAATTTAACACTTCTAGCGTAGAGCTTTTACTTACAATCTTCTCTACATGAGAGATTGCTTCTTTAATAGTGTCTGTACTGCATTCTAGTTTCATATAACTAATATATTAAATGTATAAAACTCTGTATATAAAAGATTATTTCTATTAGCCCTGTTGATAGTGTGGATAATTCGTGAAACTCGTTATTTTAAAACACCGTAACAACTTCTAATCTGTGAGTATCTTATCTAATAAGGTGATAGTTATCGGGATAATTAAATCTTTCTATATCAGTTTTGTGTATAACTAGTATTCATCCACAGAATGTTATACACAAAACCAGATACTTATTAACAGGGTTACTAACACATTCTAATTAAACATTACTCTAATTTGTTCAATCTCTTCAACTAACTTCGGATCCTCTTTTAAATCATTTTTAATCTTCAAGCATGAGTGAATAACTGTTGTGTGATCCTTTCCCCCAAGTTTTTGTCCAATAAGAGGATATGAAACATTAAAATCTTCACGTAAAATGTACATTATTATCTGGCGAGCCTTAACGATCTCTTTCCTTCTCGTCTTTTCATAGATAGTATCTTCTGTAATATCGTAAAAATCACTAATTGTTTTAACAATATTTTGCACAGAAACACTTTTCTTTGGTTTTATATTGTTTTTTATGAGTTTTTTAACCTCTATAAGGCTTAAATCTCTCTTTTTAAATTGAATTTGGCAAATAATCGTGTTGAGTGTTCCTTCAAGTTCTCGAATACTTCCACTAATAGAAATGGCAATATATTCAATAATATCATCGGCTAAATCAAGGCCATTTTCCTCAAGCTTGGCTTTAATAATAGCTATTTTTGACTCTGCCTCTGGTTCTGTTACATCTACAATCATTCCAGAACCAAAACGTGACCGAAGTCTGTCTTCAAGCCCAGGAATATAGTTAGGATGCTTATCTGATGAAAAGATAATTTGCTTATTATTTTCATACAAACTGTTAAAAAGATGGAATAATTCCTCCTGAGTCTTCTCTTTATTAGAAATAAACTGAACATCGTCCATAATAAGCACATCATATTGGCGATATTTCTGTTTAAATTCGTTTGGTTTGTTGTTTCGAAGCGAATTTACGTAATCAACAGCAAATTTCTCAAGAGGAATATAGTGAACCGTCTTTCCAGGAAACTTTTCTTTGATTGAATTCCCCACCGCTTGGATAAGGTGTGTTTTTCCAAGGCCTGTTGGTCCGTAAATAAAGAATGGGTTGTATGATTTACCCGGACTTTTAATAATTGCTTGTGCTGCTGCATATGCTAGTTCATTAAAAGAACCAACAATAAAGGTGTCAAAGACGTATCGAGGGTTTAAATTATCTCGTTTATCTATATAAAGACTACTCAGTGGTAGTTCATTGTTAATAATGATGTTTTGAGAGCCCCCAATCTCACCATCTTTCTTATTTAGGTTGTGTTTATAGATATTAAACTCAACATTTCGAATATTGTTTGAATAATTCATTAAAACCTTCAAAATCAATTTCTCATGTTTGTTTTTTAGCCAGTCTTTTACGAATTCATTAGGAACACCAACGTGCGCTGTGCCATTTTCTTGTTTTGTTAGCTTTGTATTTTTAAACCACGTGACAAAATTAGCTCTCGAAAGATTATTTTCAATTTCATTTAAACAACTTTCCCAGATCTGCTTGTTATCAATCATGGTTTTTAAATTTAAAGTTAAAGTAAGTTAGACGTATTATAATCTTTTTGTGGAAAAAAATTTTATGAACAAAAATGTTTATAAACTGTGGATAACTCATATTATATAAAACAAAAAAACTTTTTTAAAATTTATCTACCATTAACCATTGATTTATTTCTGTGTCTAGTATATACTCCCCTTACTTATGTCATTTACATATAGTCCAAAAAAGAAAAAAAGAGCTCGAACTCACGGTTTTCTAGCACGAACTGCTACAACAAGTGGTAAGAAAATCTTGGCAAATCGCCGAAGAAAAGGCCGAGCTAAGCTGACTGTATCTAAACCTAGATAACTATCTCTATGATTCCTAAAATAAATAGGATATCTAAAGGTTATTTTGAGGAAATTAGTAAAAACGGGAAAGGTTTCTCTTCCCCGTTTTTCTCTATTAAATATCTCAAAAATAACCAAGAAATAAGCCTTTTTGCTGTTGTGGTGTCTAAAAAGGTCTCAAAAATAGCCCCAAAAAGGAATCTTATTAAAAGAAGAATGCTTTCGGTTCTGAGTAATCATAAAAATGCTATAAAAAAAGGGTTTTTTGTTGTTTTTTACATAAAACCAGGTGCTTTGGATCAAAGCTTTGACCAAACAAAAGAAGGAGTGCTTAGTGCGCTTAAAAAAACAGGACTTTTGGCATAAAAACCTTATGAAATATATTTTTATTGGATTATTATGGCTCTATCAAAAGCTCATATCTCCTATTTTTTACTTTTTAGGGGTTAGATGTCGGTTTTACCCAACCTGTTCTCATTATTCAATGGAAGCCTTTAAAAAATATGGATTTATGAAGGGTTTCTGGCTTTCAGTAAAAAGAGTTTCAAGGTGTCATCCGTGGGGAGGGTCGGGGGTAGATGAAGTTCCTAAATAAGCTTTCGAAGCTTATAAAATTAAAGAAAAATAAACATTTTCATAATTCATCACAGATTTTGAAAATCATCTATTGTGCGTTAAAATCAAGAAATGTTTACTACAATTTTCTACGAACCAATATATAACGCACTTGTTTTTCTTGTAGACACCATTCCAGGCGGAGATATTGGTTTGGCTGTTATTTTACTTACTATTATCATTAAACTCATCCTCCTTCCCCTTCACCGAAAGGCTATTGTGAGTCAAATAAAACTCAAACAACTCGAGCCAAAAATAAACGAAATCAAAGAAAAATATACTGACAAACAAGAACAAGCGGCAAAAACCTTTGAACTTTATAAACAAGAAAAAATAAACCCGCTCTCAGGTTGTTTGCCAATTTTGATACAACTTCCTATTATTTTTGCACTCTACAAAGTATTTCTTAACGGATTTGATTTTTCTTCAGGAGAACACCTCTATTCATTCATTTCATCTCCAGAATCAGTAAATATAAACTTCCTTGGAGTATTTGATCTTTCAGTGCGAAATCTTTTCTTGGCTGTTTTAGCTGGAATCACGCAGTTTTTCCAAATTGATTTAGCGGTAAAACGAAACCCTCAAACTAAAAATGATGGCTCAATGCAGGCAAATATCTCAAACATGATGAGTAAACAAATGAGATTTATTATGCCAGTCTTTGTTGGTTTTATTTCATACCAAATATCAGGAGCAATTGCGCTCTACTGGTCTGTGAACAATATTTTCACCACCATCCAAGAGGTTGTTATTAATAAAAAGATGGAAAAACGACAAAACATTATAGAAGCCGAGGTTATTACTAAATAACAGAAAGCTTTATGGAAACAGATATCAAAAACATCATACAAGAATTTCTCACAAAGACTGGTTTTGATGTTAGTGCTGTTTCAAGTGATCTCGATATGGATTCTGGGTCGTTTATCTTTAGTATTGAGAGTAACGACTCAAGATTTTTGATCGGAAAAGACGGTGAAACTATCCAAAGTATTAATTATCTTGTAAAAAGATTCCTTGATAAAAAATATAAGGAAGGTGCACCCCAAATATTGATTGATATCAATAACTATCAAAAAGCAAAAATAGATAAAATTAAAACGATTGCGCATATGATGTCTGAACGAGCAAGGTTTTTCAAAAGTAGTATCGAGCTTCCACCCATGAATTCATTTGAAAGAAGGATTGTTCATGAATATGTTTCTAAACATAGTGACTTGTCTTCCGAATCAGCTGGTTTTGCTAAGGATCGACACGTAGTAATACGTTTTAATAAGGAAAATTAAAAGGAATAAGGATATGGTGAACCCATGTCCTTTTCTTTTATATAGTTAGACACAAACTTTTTCCTCTGGTATATTGAGGGTACCGATTAATAATTAAACAAAGTCAATCTAAGATTTATTCCAGAAAAACCAGAATTTCCGTATGTTTTATAAAATTTCTCAAGACGTAAGCCTATTTCATAAACATCAAAGCCTTTTCTAGGTAATTTTTTAGAGCGACACAATCGCTTATGAGTACAGTTAGTATAGTAATTTTCATCACTTCTCTTGTGGTCGGAGGTGTTGCTGGTTATTTTTTGAGAATTGCGATTTCTTTGGGTAAAAAAGGGGGTGTAGAGCTTGAAATAAAGCAAAAGATGATTGAAGCCAAAGAAGAAGCTCAAAAAATAATCACCGAGGCACAAGAAAAAGCAGAAGAGCGCCTTAAAGAAACTGAAGAAGAGGAAAAGAAGAAAAATGAAGAGATTCGAAAAAATGAAGAGCGTTTAAATAAAAAAGATGATTCCCTACTTAAAAAAGAAGAAGAACTTTCAAAAGAAGTAGAAAAAGTAAAACAGAAAATTGAAGAAGTTCAAAAGATAAAAGAAGACGTAGAAAGAAAAAAAGAAGAAGAACAGAAAAAACTTGAAGAAATATCAAGACTTTCTGAAGATGAAGCAAAAGAAAGACTCGTTGCACAAATCGAAGAAAAATATGAAGAAGATTTTCTGGTACGGATGCAAAAACTTGAAAATACTGCAACTGAAAAGCTTGAGCGAAGAGCAAAAGATATTCTTGCGACATCAATTCAACGTATTGCCAATGACAGTGTTTCAGAAATGATGGCAACGACAGTAAATATTCCATCCGAAGATATTAAAGGAAAGATTATCGGGAAAGAAGGTAGAAATATAAGGGCTTTTGAACGAGCATCTGGTGTCGAGCTTATTGTTGACGATACTCCTGGGTCAATCATTGTTTCGTCATTTGATCCAGTGCGTCGACAAGTTGCTCGTGTTGCTCTCGAAAACCTCATTATCGACGGAAGAATACAGCCTGCAAAAATTGAAGAGATGATCCAAAAGGCCCAAGAAGATATTAATAAGATTATTAAACAAAAAGGAGAAGAAGCGGTGTACGAGTGCGGAATATTTAATCTCGATCCACGTGTTGTTGCGATTGTTGGTCGTCTACATTTTAGAACAAGTTACGGCCAAAATGTATTAGCTCACTCTGTAGAAATGGCTCATGTTGCAGGAATTCTCGCAGAAGAACTAGGAGCGGATGTTGCTGTGGCGAAAGCTGGAGCACTTGTTCATGATATTGGAAAAGCACTTACGCATGAAGTACAAGGTACGCACGTTGAAATTGGAATGAGAATTCTTCAGAAGTTTGGAACTGATCAAAAGATTATTGATGCAATGAAATCTCACCACGATGAATTCCCGTATGAAACAATAGAAGCGCACATTGTTCAAACCGCTGACGCTATCTCTGGTGGACGACCAGGTGCCCGAAGTGATTCTGCTGAAAACTACATAAAACGTCTTACAGAACTAGAGTCTTTGGTTACAGGATTCAATGGCGTTGAAAAAGCCTATGCCATAGCGGCGGGACGAGAAGTGAGAGTCTTCGTAAACCCTGAAAATATAACAGATATTGCGGCAAAAGACCTTTCTCGAGATATTGCAGTAAAGATAGAAAGTGAACTAAAATATCCAGGAGAAATAAAAGTTGTGGTTATACGAGAACAAAGAATCATCAATTACGCACGTTAAAATTGGAAGACCCTCAGAAATGAGGGTTTTCTACTTCCCCAACACTTAATTGTGTTGCTATTGCAAGGTTTTTTGCTTGCTATATAATATACCTAGGCTTTTGTCACCGCGTTGTGCGGTAAGATAGTTTATTATTATTTTTAGATTATATTAACGTATGAATAAAGCATCACTTGTTGAAGCAGTACACGAAATGCTTGGAGGAACAAAAACTCAAGCAGAACAAGTTGTAGATGGTATTTTTGACACTATTACAAAATCTCTTAAGAAAGGAGATGAAGTGTCAATCTCAGGATTCGGTATTTTCTCAGCAAAGTTGCGAGCTGCTAGAACAGCACGAAACCCAAGAACAGGAGAAACAGTAAAAGTTGCTGCACAAAAAGTACCAAAATTCCGAGCCGCAAAAGCTCTTAAAGATGCAGTTAAATAAGAGCAGATATAATCTCTCATATTAGCTCCTCGGCTCGGAAATGAAAATGTTTTCATTTCTCTCGCCCTACGTCGCTAATAATCATAGTCTTTTCGAAAAGATTATCTTAAACAAAGAAAACCTGGTTTAAACCAGGTTTTCTTTGCTATGTGTGCGGGATAGGAGAGTCGAACTCCTCACCACAGTTTGGAAAACTGTTGTTTTACCGATAAACTAATCCCGCAATTGTTATAAAACAAGGATATCAAATATCTAACATATTCTCAATTCCCTATTGGTCGGGGTGCCGGGATTCGAACCCGGAGTCGCTCGTACCCAAAACGAGAATGTTAGCCGTTACACCACACCCCGTGTAGTAACAAAAGATATATTAGCATACTTTCTATTTAATACAATAAAAGAGGCCGTCAGAACGGCCTCTTGCGATATATCTTTTTTCCATATCGATTTCCCCCAACAACCTTGTTTTTTCGTTGCTTGAGCAGGCGATCCTTTGGCCAAACTTTAGGAGCTGGCTTTGGAACAAATGGAATGTCTAAATGGTTCTGGGTGATGACGATAGGTTCTACTTTTTGTGCTTCTTGAACTATCATTTCATGGATATCCACCACAGGAGGTCGGTTGCTATTCATGAGGATGATTGTGCTTATGTTTACCATGGCCATATTAAGGTCTATATCCTCAAGTAGGGTCTCATATGGAGCATCCAAAGAAATGTCTTCTTTAAAAAAACCAATGATTATCAATCCATGTTTCATGTGGAACGTTTGATTGCAGTTTAAACAAAAGAATGATTTTGTCAAAAGTGTTGTAGGTAGATAAAGAGGTGCGTCCTTTGACACACCTCTTTATATGCGCTTTATGCGCCTATTCTTTTTTAACCACACCCCTGTCGTTGGCTACTACGATAGGTATACCTATCTCTGCAGCTACCGTTTCCAGATCCTCCTTTCCCATTGTCCTGTGGTTTTTAAATGAATGAACGTTGCAGGAGAATACTATAATCCCAAATAATTGATTCGTCAATAAGTTTTTGTTTATAAAATGATATTTTCTAGGATCTCGACCTTCCCTATCTTTCTCTGAGGGTCAATATGGGCGCAGGCTAAATCTATTTGCCAAGGTGTTTCATTTGAAACATTGTTCTCCAAGAAGTAAACCTCTATAGTTCTTGTTATTTTTAAAAATTTCTGAAAACTAAGGTTTTCCTCAGGTCTATAAGTATTTTTTGTTTCATATGTAACATTTCCTCCTTTATATATCGTTGATATTTCACATGAAACACTTTTAACTTCAATAAAATGAAGAATGCCCTCTTTTTGAGCTACAATATCTATTTCCCCACCTTGTTTGGTGTAGTTTCTGCACAATATCTCAAATCCAAGCCTTACAAACTTTCTACAGGCTAGGTTTTCACCAATTTCCCCTATTTTCTGTGTTTTTGATGTAAATTTTTTCATCCCAATAGTGATTATTTAAAACTTCATAATTTTATGATTTACCAAAAACAGCTTTCTAATAACCTTAATCACTAACGGGACGCGATTGTTTCAGGTGAAACCTGAGTTCAGTATATATCAAAGTGTTTCAGATGAAACATTATATATGTTTCACGTGAAACATATATAATCAATGTTAGTATATAACCCTTATTTATCAACGTTTTTTAGAAAAACTCATAATAATTTTTAGTATAAAAGGGACAAAATAGGCTAGTTACCAACAATACTAACATGGTTATCCACATATCTTTGTAAATAAAACCTTATTTATCAACAACTTACCACTTAGTATAATTTAAGGACATATACAATAAGTTTGATAAGATGTCCCTTATAAAGGACATGAATAATAAAAGACAAATATAAAAGCCTAGATATTTGAATATCTAGGCTTTTATATTTGTGTGCGGCTAGGGAGAATCGAACTCCCGACTCATCCTTGGCAAGGACGTATTTTACCACTAAACCATAGCCGCAAGTGAGAAGTGAAATAAGAATACCATATATTCTTATTTTCTTCGAATGTAGCGGCTATACAAGGTTTACGCTTTTATAGCCGCAAAGTGATCATCGAAAACAATGATATCAAACTATTGTTTTTTGTGCACCCGCCAGGACTCGAACCTGGAATAACGGTTCCGAAGACCGTTGTGATATCCATTTCACCACGGGTGCAGGATTGTGTCATTATACACGATTTTACCATTTTACAAATAGCACAAAGGAGGGAATTGCTATAAAATGTGTATCATGAAGCAAATCTTTGATGTTCCCAAAGAAATAAAAATAATCACAGAAAAGCTAGAAAGTCATAACTTTGAAGCTTTTATTGTCGGAGGGTGTGTCCGAGATCTTTTAACAGGGAAGACTCCCCAAGATTGGGATGTAACCACAAATGCTACTCCCGAACAAATTCAATCACTTTTTCCAGAATCTTTTTATGAAAACAGTTTTGGAACGGTTGGAGTTAAAAACGAAAACGCTGAAGATGAAAAACTTAAAGTTGTAGAAGTGACCCCATATCGAGTTGAAGGTAGTTATTCAAACAACAGGCATCCAGACAGCGTTTCTTTTAGTCAGCGCCTAGAAGATGATTTAAAAAGAAGAGATTTTACTATGAACGCCATTGCATACTCTGTCTCGAAGCAAGAGATGATCGATTTGTATGACGGTGTTCAGGCAATTTACGACAAGATGATTATTGCGGTAGGGAATCCAACCGAGCGCATTAAAGAAGATGCTTTGCGTATTTTGCGAGCAGTGCGTTTTGCTTCACAACATGGTTTTGCGATTTCTCATGAAACGATGGTCGCGATTGTGGACCATGCCGATTTACTTGGAAATATTTCTGCTGAGCGTATTCGTGATGAGTTTTTAAAAATGCTTATGTCTTCAGAACCAATGACAGGAATTATTCTTTCTGAAAAGCTTGGGATTTTAAAATATATTATTCCAGAACTTGAAATAGGAATTGGTGTAGAACAAAATGGAAGCCATGTCTACGATGTCTGGGAACACAATCTTCGCACCATGCAACACGCAGCAGATAAAGAATGGCCACTTCATATTCGTCTTTCTGGATTACTTCATGATATCGGTAAACCGGCAACTCGCGAATGGTCAAAAGAAAAAAACGACTATACGTTTTATGGACACGAAGTTGTTGGTGCAAAAATAACAAAAAAGATTTGTGAAAGGCTGCGACTTTCAAATGATCTTACTGAAACAGTAACAAAACTTGTCAGACACCATATGTTTTTTGCTGATCCAGATACGATCACACACTCAGCAGTACGAAGACTTGTTGCAAAAGTAGGGAAGGAGAATGTGTGGGATTTAGTTAATCTGCGAATTTGTGATCGTATTGGTATGGGTAGGCCAAAAGAAGAGCCATATAGACTTCGTAAATATGAATCGATGATTGAAGAGGTGATGCGAGATCCTGTGTCGGTAGCCATGCTAAATATTAGTGGAGATAGATTTGTGGAGATGGGGTATAAGCCGGGAAGGGAAATGGGATGGGTGCTCCACACACTTCTTGAAGAGGTGTTAGATGATCCAATGAAAAATACAAAAGAATATTTAGAAGAAAAATCAAAAGAACTTTTTGCATTACCGAAAGAAAGATTACAGGCATTAGGTGAAGCAGGGAAGGATGCAAAAGATGATGCTGAAGATGCTGAAGTAAAAAAAATCCGCAAAGAATATAATGTGAAATAAAAAAGAAAATGCCCGACCTGTGAGGTCGGGCATTTTAGCACCTGTGCTGCCTTAGGCAGCAATGTTGTGAATCCTTCTTTCTTGTTGCAGGCTCCTCGTCCAATGTTTGATGGCAAGGTGAAGCCTGCTTGCTTTTTGTAATCCTTCCTTTGTTGTAGGAAATCCAACATGCTGGAGCTTCTCGCATAGTACTTCAGCCCTTGATAGGGTTTCTGTTGCTATCTCGTACATTTCAAGCATGGACAAAGACTCATCAAGACTCATCGAGCCTCGTGAGATCGATAAAGCGATCTCTTTCATTGTTCGTTCCCCGAGTTCTTCGAGGGGGAATTCCTTGAAGAATGCCAGAAGGAGCAAAAAGGTGAGTCTTTTCTCGTAGTGACTTGCTCGTATCCTTAGTAATCTGTCACGAAGTGAATGGAGGGCCCTAGTGTCGACACGCTCCTTTTCAGTTGAGGGTGTCCAAGACATTTTCCATACTACCACTCGAGGCACTTCTTTTTGTTCGAGGGGCTGGACGAGTTTCGAGTAATTTCTTCGACGAAATCCATTCCTTTTCCTTAATTGCATGTTTGGTTTGGTTTGTGCTCAAAGAGCTGGTTCGTTTTTATAATACTGAAAAATATATTTTTGTCTATAAATATTAATCGGCGTGTTAAAAAGAAAAAGGGCTTCGCGAAAGCGAAACCCTCAGGTCGTTATTCTTTTTTGGGTTCAGTATCGTCAACAGAGACCTCCACAGCTTGTCTCTGCATCTTCGTGTTCAGAATGATCTTAAACGTAAGTCCACCACCATTCTTTAGTTGTTCAAATGGAACTTCTCCCGCGACATCGCTTCTATGAAAATACAAGCCACCATATTCATAATGAATGAATCCGTACCCATGCTGTGTAAAGACACGAGAGATGGTACTTGAGTGTCGCATGTTCGGGTCAAAGATTTGACCTGCTCCGTAGAGTTCTGGAGGTACTTCGTCGACTTTTTCTTCGGTATCAGATCGCTCCTCTGGTTGAATCGGTTTCTCGTTACGAAAAATATTTAGAATGAGAGGGTCTTTTTGCTCAATGCCACGTTCAATGATCTTGCCCATTGGAAAGTAAGACATGACTTCCGCCTGAAGTTCTTTACTTGTCCACGTTGACTCGGTCTCACCGGTTTCGCTATGTTTGTATTCCAAATTCCATGCAAGAAGGAGTGTTGGCACTCCATACTTATGAAGTTTTCGAACAACTCCTACATGATCTACATCACCAGTGATAAGAACTACAATATCGAGTTCTTTCCTAATTACCGCTTGATCGAGTACTTCAATTGCCATAAGGCTGTCGATACCTTTTTCTCTTTTGGTGCCGTTCGAGTCTTCTCGAAGAGGGAGGTAGTGAGTAGTGATATTGTGATACTGTAAAGTTTCATCAAACCCCCTCTCTTTGGTCAGCCTATCCAACGCATCTTCTTTGATCTCTTGTGTTCTGAGTCTGCCTCTGAAATAGTGAGCAGAAACAACTTTGCAAGTTAAGGGGTTTTTTCTTTCCCATCTAGAAACTTGTTTTTCGATATACATATGAAGACCCTCGAAAGATAAAGGGCTTTTCCAAGAGTGTTCGTACTTGTAGTACTTGTTGATCTTGCCGTAATGAAAACCATCGTAAAATACTCCAATCCGTACCATTTTCTGTTGTATTAGTACATGTATGTTTACATAGATAGTACTGAGTAAGTTATTTTTGTCAATTATAAAAAGAAAGAAGCCCGCCGATGGGGCGGGCTTCGGTCATGATCTGTATATAACTATGCGGCGGCCATACCTTCGGGGGCTTCCCATTCGAATGGTGCCATCTTCCTTACGATCGTTTGGATCTCGAAAGAGTATCCAAACTTACTCAGACAGAGCGCATTCATGAGTTGGCCCATTGCCGCATCTCTGACCCTTTCGCTGAAGTAGTTGTCGAAAGCAATGGCCAAGCACTTGGCAGCGAACTCGTTCGTGTCTGCATCTTCCCCGACGAACATTTCGGCGAATTTATTCCGGAGATATTCGCTTTTTGTCATTCGGCTAATGATCTTCTGTCCCAGCAGAACACGGAGATTCTCCACAGTAGACTTCTCGTTTTTGTGGATTTGCATTCCAGCGATCACTTTACCGATCTTTTTAACGAGATCGGTCTGAGACATTAGGAGGGTGTTGCTATTCATCTCTACAGACGGTTTTGTTAATTGAACAAGCGTTTCTCAAGATTAAATATAACATAAATATACCATATTGTCAAGTATACCCAACTACAACACCATCAAGAATTTAGGTAGGAAAATTATAAGTCCTACAACTGAAGCTGTAATAGAAGCAATAAGTACTGCGCCAGCAGCGACGTCTTTTGTGTACTTTGCAAATTGGTGATATTCCGGAGAGGTAAGATCAATATCAAATTCAAGGGCGGTGTTGAATGCTTCTGCTGCCAATACAAAACCGATTGAGAGAACTACAAATAACCACTCAGTCTGTGAAATATCGAATACAAATCCAAGCCAAACAGTGATCAGTCCAACACTAATTTGTATCCAAGAGTTGTGTGTTGTTGTGAGAAAAACTTTTAAACCATAAAAAGCGTTTTCAAAACTCTGTACTCTTTTTACAATACTAAAAATTTGTTTTTCTGATTTATGATTTTTATTCTTCATAGATATAGTGTACTACAAGTTAATTTCAATCGGGCAGTGATCTGAGCCAATAAAGTTTGCGTGTGTTTTAAAGTTTTGTATTTTTGAAAGTATTTTTGGGGAAGCAAAGAAGTAGTCGATACGCCAGCCAACGTTTCGTTCTCGCGCTCGAGTTTTTTGGTCCCAGTATGTATAGACATCTTTTTTGTTTGGATAGAAATTTCGAAAGACATCAGCATATCCATCGCTAATCACTTCATCGATCCATGCGCGTTCTTCGGGTAAGAATCCTGTATTTTTTTCATTTTCTTTTGGGCGAGCAAGATCGATTTCTGTGTGTGCAGTGTTTACATCTCCTGTGAAGATTATTTGTTTACCAGATTTTTTTAGCTTATTGATGAATGTTAAAAATGCATCATAGAATTCTAATTTATACGCTAAACGTACTGGACCACCTCCACCGTTAGGGAAGTAGCAATTAATTAATACAAAATCTTTAAAGTACGCCACAACGGTTCGTCCTTCATCGTCATCACCTGGCATACCAATACCATAGGTAACCTTTTCTGGTTTTTGTTTTGTATAGATAGCTACTCCACTGTAACCCTTTTTTATTTTTGAGCTCGAGAAAAATGAGACGTATCCTTTTGGCTCTAGGATTTCTTTGGTGAGCTGTGAAATTTCCGCTTTTGTTTCTTGAAGACAGAGAATGTCTGGCTTTAGCTTAAAAGCTTCAGCAAATGCACCCTTTTTTACACCCGCCCTAATACCATTTATGTTCCATGAGATAATTCGCATAGTGTGATTATATCGTAGCCTTTGAAAAAGAGATACGGAGAGATACTTGACAAAATAGTATAAATATGATATAAATATAGAGAACCAAACACTCGTACCATGAAACATACGACATGTCAGGAAGTAAAGTCGCGCTTTCTCACGATCGGCCTTATGTCGATCCTTCCAGCCCTCACCATGCTGAGAATGATATTGGAAAAACTCTAAGATAAAATAGAGCATGGAACAATTTCGAAATTGGGTGGAAAGTGAGGGTGGGACATACTCACTAGGTCTTGTTCTGATAATCTTTTTGCTCGCGTGTACTGGATTTTGTTGAGCGGGAAGATCGCCATACTGAAAAGCCCCGTTATGCGGGGCTTTTTCTTTAGTTTTTTTGAAGAAGCGTAATGACAAATACTTCGTTGTGGTGTTCAGGGATAATAATATGTTCCTGGTTGATAACATTCATGTTGTCTCCATAAAGATCTATAATTTCATCATCACCAAAGAAATAGTAAGGTAGTCCCTCAGCCTCGTAGTTACTTACCCCTGATTCTTTAGGGTGAAACGACAGAAACTGTTCTGTGTTTTTAGAAAACGATACATTTAATATATGTCCACCAGGTTTCAATACTTTATGGAGCGCTTCTCGATACTTTTTAAAATCTTCTGAGTGAAGATGTTGCACGAGTCCAAAGTCGGTAATCACATCAAATGCATTTTCAGCAAACGGCATATCAAATATGTCGGCAGCAAGAAATCGAATACGGTCTTCTATTTTTCGAAAATATACTTCTTGGTTATTTGCATCAATAATGCTTTGAATATAATCAATACCAATTACTTTAAATCCTGCATCAACAAAAAGAAAAGGCCAAACCCCGCGACCACTACCAAGGTCCAATACTGTGCCACCCTTAGGAATATATGAAATATATTCAAATACTTTTGAACGGTAATTTTTATGCGTCCAAATATCAGAACCAGTTCGATAGGCGAGTTCAAAATATTTTTTATTTTCCTCGTACGACATGTTAGGAATAGTTTATCATGTTGTCCTCTGGATTTTTTATACAAAAGTGTATAAGATGAGCAAAGATTGTTTTTTACTCACTAAACCCTTCTCTGCCATGGATGCGGTACTGCTTTTCGCCATACTTTTCTCAGGGTCTCTCTTCATCATCAGCAGGTGCGGAGTCGGCTCCGACAACCCCTCCCACATTTCTACGTAGACCATACAGCCTCTTGTGAAAATCTCGCAAGAGGTTTTCACTTTTTATAGATCAGATTTTTTCCTACTATGAAATTTCTTATGAATATCTTTTAGTTGGCTATCAGTGACATGGGTATAGATTTGTGTTGTTGCAATGTTCGCGTGGCCAAGCATCATTTGTACACTGCGAATATCGGCGCCGTTTTGAAGGAGGTCTGTGGCAAATGAGTGGCGAATAACGTGAGGAGTTACCTTTTTTGAGATACCAGCTTTAATCGCATATTTTTTAACAAGACGTTCAATTGAACGAGGAGTAAGGCGCATATTTTTCTTTTCGCTTTTGTTGTTACTAAATTGTACAAACATTGCTTCATCAAAATCTTTCCGTGACTTTAAATATTTACGAACAGCGTCTTTTGCAGATTCAGAAAGAAATACAACACGAACTTTTTCTCCTTTTCCTCGAATAGAAAATTCATCCTTTGAAAGATCTAGGTCTTTATTAAGACTTGCGAGCTCGGATACTCGGAGTCCTGTTGAGAAAAAAAGTTCAAGTACGGCTCTGTCACGAAAAGCAGAAGGGGAGTCACCCTCTGGGGCGTTTAAAAGTCTTTCGAGTTCGTTTCCTGAAATAAGATCAAGGCTACGCTGTGAAATCTTTGCCAACTCTATTTTGTCCGGAGTCATTGTGGTGACACCACGTTTCATCATGTATTTTAAAAAAGTTCGAAGAGCTATGAGATGGTAGTTCTGGGTATTTTTTTTCAGGTTTGCCTGAGATTGGCCCTTTACTTTTACACCGAGTTGTCGGTTTAGGTGGATTCTAAATTCTCTGAGCTTGTCTTCGGTAATTTTTGAAACATCTTTTACATTTGCAAATTCAAAAAAACGAGTTAAGTATCGGTCGTAATTTTCAACCGTTTTTAAACTAAGACCTTTTTCGATTTCTAGGTATTCAAGAAATTGTGTTTTTGCTGAGCTTGTATTCATTATCTTCTATTGTATCGTATGTGTCGGAAAATAAAACACATAAAGATGAGCTATTGACAAACAAGTATATTTTATGCTATTATGTATGCAGTTTCGTAAGAATATATTTTCATAAAGGGATTTTTAAAATACTCTTGCCGTATGGGTGGCCTTAGGTCAAACGAAGGGTGAGACTCTTGCGAAATAGAAATTTATATAGTAATATCAGGCCCATGTTAAAAACAGCGAAAAAAAGTAAGATAATCAAAAAAGCAGCTTTGAACGACAAAGACACAGGGTCTTCACATGTTCAAATTGCCTTGCTGTCTGAAGCGATTAAGGAACTTTCTTCTCACTTGAAGACTCACAAAAAAGATAATCACTCACGACGAGGACTTATCAAAATGGTTTCAAAGAGACGAAAGCACCTCAAATATCTTGAAAGAACAGATAAAGTTGCCTACGATAAGATTGTCGCTGATCTAAAAATCAGTTAATCAAAACAAAAATCCCTTCTCGAAAGGGGTTTTTGTTTTTAGGTGTTACTATATATACGTGAGAGTTTCATACTCTTGTGATTTTTATAAAAGATGTTTGCTTACTTTTTTCATGACAAAAAAGTAATAAAAATCTAGACCCGCACTTCACACCTAAAAATAATATGTTTTAAGCCAAGAAATGACTAAACTCGCAAGCCATGAGGCTTGCTCAGACAGTACTCATTTCTAAGGCAAAACAATATTATTTTTTACGGTGCTCTCGTGCAGGGTCGGAAGATTTAATTTTTAAATATGATAATAAAACATACAGAACAACGTGTCGGAATTTTTATCGACACACAAAATTTATACCATTCAGCAAAAAATTTGTTTGGTCACAAAGTGAACTTTGCAGAAATTGTGAAAGACGCTCTTGCGGGTAGAAAACTCATTCGCTCGATTGCGTATGTGATTACGTCTGAAGCGGGAGACGAACAAGGTTTCTTTGAAGCTCTTCACAAGAATGGTATTGAAACAAAAACAAAAGATCTACAAGTATTTTTTGGAGGATCTAAAAAGGGTGACTGGGATGTCGGTCTTGCTGTTGATGCTATTACCATGGCGCCAAAACTAGACGCCGTGATTATTGTTTCTGGAGACGGAGACTTTGTTCCACTTGTTGAATATTTACAAATTCACTCTGGTATTCAAGTAGAGGTTGCGTCATTTGGGCAATCGTCATCTCAAAGACTGATAGACGCCTCAGACGATTTTATGGATTTATCAAAACATCCAGAAAAATATTTGATTGGATTCCGACCGCGAAAACAAAATAAGAAAAAACAGAAACATCATCAAGCTACAAAAGGAAACGTGACGATAAGTCGAGTAAAACCAGAGTAATAATCAATAATAAAAGACTTCAAAAAGAAGTCTTTTATTATTGACAAAACCGCTTATATATGATATAAGGTTTCTAAAAGAACATTAAGTTATGAATAAGCAACAAAACAAATCAGACAAAGGGATGACATACGAGCAACTCATGAGTTCTCATCTCATGAAGTTTCCGTCACATAGCAAAGTGGTGCACACCATCTTTCATCCATTTCTAATAGCGCTGGTGATTGCGATATCGACAATAGGGTATACATGGATAAAAGATGGTGACCCAGGTTTTGCTCTTATTGTCGGAGTGATTAGTGCCTACGTGTCTTTCAAGATGTACTACGCTTCGTCTCAGTTGACGGGCCATGGAGTTGGTATTATCAAGAAGGGAAAATTCTCTGTGCTCGGATTACCTAGCATTCTGGTCTTGCTTTACAGCATCGCATTGTTATTATTGCTGGGAATGCTCATTATATCTCATACAGCTGAAGATGGTCATTTTCCCAGTTTCTACGCAAGAGCACAGGTTTTTACTCTGTGCGCTTTGTTTTCCTTCGTCATATCACTGTTATCGTGGAGATTTCATATTTACCACGAGACATGGTACGGTAGTGAACATGATGCAAGGCTCGAGTTCCAAAAACGTGGCCTGTCCAAATCAGATATTGAAGCCAAAGTGGCTCTTCTGAAAAGGAATGGCATTATTGCTTGATCAAACCAACCAAAGAGATACACCGACCCAATGGGTCGGTGTTCTTGTTTTTATATGTAGAAAAATTTATACTCAAAATATTAAATTTAATTTGTTTATTTTCGGGCGAGTAGCGTTGAAACAAAAGTTTCAATCCTAAGGCTCGAAAATAAGCTTATAGAGGATTTATCCCGTTAGAGATGTTCAGTTTATATAATCTCTACGGAACATGGTGGAGAAGTAGAAGATAGAAGATATTTATAAATTTATAATAAGATACGCACATTAAAAATGTACTATCTCTAACGGGATGAATAAAAAAGAATATGGAGTGGAGATTGGAGGTAAAAAGATAACAGCAACTTTTTCTAATTTAGTAGAACAATCACCATCTGTAATTATGGCGTGTGGAGAAACTAGGGTGCTTGTGACAGCGGTGATGTCAAAAGAAAAAAGCACTACTGATTTCTTTAATCTTACGGTTGACTATATTGAAAAGTTTTACGCATCAGGAAAAATTGGAGGTGGACGTTTTATGAAGCGAGAAGGTAAGCCAACCGATGAAGCGATTCTCGCTGGGCGTGTTATCGATAGAACACTCAGGCCACTCTTTCATCAGCACATGGAATATGGCGTGCAGGTGATCGCTACAGTTTTGGCGATGGATGAAAGTATTGACCCTGGAATTCTTGCGGTGAATGGTGCCTCTCTCGTTCTTCATACTTCAAACATTCCTTGGAATGGGCCAATTGGCGCGGTTCGTGTTATAGAACGAAATGGAGAATACCTTGTGAATCCATCACAAAAAACTCGAGGAGAAGGTTTTGAATACGATCTTATTGTCTGCGGAAAGGATAATAAAATAAATATGATTGAAGCAGTTGCATATCAAATACCCGAAGATGTTATTGCAGCGGGCTTAGCTAAAGCAGAAGTCGAAATCGCTAAACTTGAAATGTGGCAACAAGAGATTCGTAAAGATATTGGAGCGCCGAAAAAAGTTTTAGAAATTTTAACGTTAACCAATGAAGTATTGGCGTTGTTTGAAGACAAGATTCGTCCTGTGCTGAAGGAGCATGCAATTACTGGTACCTCTGGAAAAGCGAAAATGGAAGAACTAAAAAGTATGTGGAAGGAGCTCCTAAAGACACAGTTTCCAGAACAAGAAAACTTTAAAAAAGAGATAGATTATTTTGAAGCAGAGCTCGATAGTTTTTTGCACAGTGAAGCGATAGAAAACAATGTGCGAGCAGATGGCCGAGCCATGGATGAACTTCGTGGACTGTACGCGCAAGCAGGTGGTTTTTCGACTGTGCTTCACGGCAGTGGTATTTTCTATCGAGGTGAAACACATATATTTACAGCGCTTACCTTGGGTGGACCAGAAGATGCTCAGCTTATTGATGGCATGGAAACAGAAGAAAGTAAGAGCTTCATGCATCACTACAATTTCCCACCGTTTTCAGTTGGTGAGATGGGCCGAGCAGGTTTTGTAAACCGTCGTGAGGTAGGACACGGGGCACTTGCAGAAAAAGCTCTTGAAGTTGTGCTACCAAGTAAGGTTGATTTTCCGTACACGATCCGATTAGTTTCGGAAGCTATGTCGTCCAACGGTTCAACATCTCAAGCTTCTATTTGTGCTTCGACGCTTGCCCTCATGGATGGCGGTGTTCCAATCAAAGCACCTGTTGCAGGTATTGCTATGGGGCTTATGTATAAAGATGAACAGAACTATAAAATCTTAACTGACATACAAGGCCCAGAAGATCATTATGGTGATATGGATTTTAAAGTTGCCGGAACAGAGCATGGGCTCACTGCGATACAACTTGATGTAAAAGTTGATGGTGTTTCAAGAAAAATTCTTACTGAAGCAATGATGCAGAGTTTGAAAGCACGAAGTGCAATTTTACAGACAATTAAAGAGGCAATACCAGCGCCGCGAAAAGATATTTCACCATTTGCTCCAAAGATTGTGGTGGTGAAAATAAGTCCAGAAAAAATTGGTATGGTGATTGGATCGGGAGGAAAGACAATTAATGAAATTCGAGAAAAGACAAAAACTGAAATTACTATTGAAGATGACGGAACGGTATTTATTACAGGAAAGGCAGAGGGTCCAGAACAAGCGAAAAAGATTATTGAAAATATGACACACGAGTGGAAAGTAGGAGATGTTTCGAATGCAGAGATTGTCGGTATTAAAGACTTTGGCGCCTTTGCGAAAATGATGAATGGACAAGAAGGCATGATACATATTTCTGAAATTGCACCATTTCGAGTAGAAAAAGTAGAAGAGGTTTTAAAACTCGGACAAGTTGTTCCAGTTAAAGTTATTAAAAACGAAATGGGTAAACTTGGACTTTCTATTAAAGAAGCTAACAAGGATTTTATAAAAAATCCTAAAGCATAAACAAGAAAAAACCAGCACTATAAGATGCTGGTTTTTTCTTTGACAATTTTAAACTAGTAAGTAATATAGTTCGAGTACGTTCATTGTGTTCGGAAATAAGCAGGGGTAGCTCAGCTGGTTAGAGCGTGTGATTCACATACACAAGGTCGTGGGTTCGAGTCCCACCCCCAGCTCGAAGTTTAAGGACCTTAGTATTAGAGAGGAGGGCGTAGCTCAGCTGGTAGAGCACAAGGGTATAAGTCTTGGTGTCGCAGGTTCAAATCCTGTCCCCTCCACGAAGCCTGTTTGCAATTGCAAGCGGGCTTTTTCTTTCTCTTAAAACAAACAACGTATGGTAAACTATTTCTATGACTTTGGATCAAGATAGAGATATCTTAAAAAATGAATTAGAAAAAACAACCGATACCTCTGGAGCAAAGGAGACAACAGAAACCAAAAAAGTTGGTGTTGGTATTCGAACGTATGCTGCCGATATTGGTGATATTATGCGGCGTGAAAAAGGTTCGGTGATTAAGATTGCTCTCGCCGAACAGGAACGACGACAAGCCTATAAAGAGCAAAAAGATCCAACAAGTACACGAAATCTTATTGTCATCTTGCTTGGTGTGATGTTTATCGTCGCCGGTATTCTTATTTTTGTATATACCATTATGAACAGAGAGGCACCGGTTTCTGTGGTCGCACCAATTACATCTCCAAGTCTTATTTATTCTGAAAATCAAACTCAGACAGATGTTACAAATCTCACGCGAGGAAATCTGTTTACTACAATACATACCACAGCCAAAGCTTCTTTCGCTGAAAATGAAACCATTACCAATATGTCTATGACGAGCCAGGCAGCCGCTGGTCGTACACTTATTCCTGTCACTATCTTATTTAATAAGCTTGGTATAAAAATTCCAGAAAGTGTTGTGAACACCCTAACGGGTCAATTTATGCTGGGTGTATACAAGGTTGAAGATGAAGGTAATCTTTTCTTAATTTTTAAAGTAAAAGATTTTAATCAGTCATTTTCTGCTATGAAAGATTGGGAAATTTCAATGGCAAATGACCTCGTACGACTTTTCCAGATAGATCCAAAATCGTTTACGGGAGATATCTTTTTTAGAGAATTTCAAAGTGGTGTTACTTTTAATAAAGAATCAAGAAATCTATATGATGAAGATGGGACACTTGTGTTTTCGTATGTGTATCTCGACAGAAGTACCATTCTTATGACAAATCATAGTGCTTCCGTTGAAGAAATTGTTAAAAGAATAAATTCACAAAGTATTAAATAATTGTTACTATAACTATATGGATATACAAACGTTAAGAGGAATACTCTTAGAAGAACGTGCAAAACTTGAAATGGAACTTTCTGATCTTGGTATTATGGATCCTGAAACAGGAGATTGGGGTGCATATCAAAAAGAAGGCGAAGCAGAAGTCTCAGACAAAAATGACGCCGCAGATTTTGATGAAGATTTTGCGATACGAGCAAATATGTTGGGGCAACTTGAAAAACGTTATCTTGATGTTAAAAATGCACTTGCAAAAATTGAGCGCGCAGATGGAAGTTTCGGAAAGTGTGAAATTTCAGGCAAAGATATTGAAGAAGACAGACTCCTTGCAAACCCTGCAGCACGAACATGTAAAGAGCATATGAACGACTAACAAAAATCCCACACTCTGTGTGGGATTTTTACACACGTTTAAAATTATCTATTTAATAAATGTTCTATCTGTTGTTAATATAGAAATATGTCATTCTCACGAGTGTATTCTGCTCAAGTGAATGTTTTGGACGGGCAATTGATAACCATAGAAACAGATATCTCGAGAGGTCTGCACAACTTCTCGGTTGTTGGTCTTGCTGACAAAGCTGTTGAAGAGGCTCGTGATCGAGTCGGCTCAGCTATCAAAAATTCAGGGCTTACATCTCCTAAACAGAGTAATCAAAAAATTACCGTTTCCCTTTCTCCTGCTTCGGTTAAGAAAGAAGGATCATATTTTGATTTAGCGATAGCTCTTGGTTATTTGCTTTCTAATGACGCACTACTCTTTAACCCTGACAAGAAGGCATTTATCGGAGAACTTTCTTTAAATGGTGACCTTAAACCGGTAAAAGGAATCTTGGCACTTGTAACAACGCTTTACGATCTTGGTTTCGAAGAGGTGTTCGTTCCTTTCGCGAATAGAGAAGAAGCCGCTCTTGTAGAAGGAATAGCTATTTTCCCAGCAAAAACATTGCTCGACGTTATTAACCATCTTAAAGAAGAAGAGCAGTTTTCTTTGGTGGTCCAACCTATAACAGAAATTATTTCACAGCAAACAAAAGCACATAATGACTTTTCTGATATTCGCGGACAAGATGTTGCAAAGCGCGGGCTTGAGATAGCGGCTGCTGGTGGACACAATATTGCCATGTATGGACCACCGGGAACAGGTAAGACAATGTTGGCTCGTGCTTTTTCTGGTATTTTGCCACCACTCTCGAAAGAAGATATTTTAGAAATTACTAAAATACATAGTGTTGCTGGAATATTGGACGGAGCTCTTGTAACACAGTCACCGTTTCGCTCGCCCCACAATACATCAAGTTATGTATCTGTTATCGGCGGGGGAACATTTCCAAAGCCGGGAGAGGTTACACTCGCTCACAAAGGAGTTTTATTTTTAGATGAATTTCCAGAGTTTGATAGACGAGTACTTGAGTCTCTTCGGCAACCACTTGAAGATAGAGTTGTACATATTGCTCGTTCAAAAGGTACAGCAGTGTTTCCTACAAATTTTATTCTTATTGCGGCGATGAACCCTCCACCAGACAATGCTACGGCAAGTGATATTGTAAGATATAAAAAGAAAATCTCTGGACCCATTATCGATAGAATAGATATGTGGGTTGATGTTCCAAAAATTGACTATGAACTCTTAAGTACCAAAGAAAAAAGTGGAGAATCAAGTAGTGTTATTACACAAAGAGTGTTGCGAGCTCGTGAACGTCAGAACAAAAGGCTTCAAAATTCTGAAGCTAAAACAAATAGTGAAATGTCTGTTCGAGATTTAGAAAAAACAGTTATTCTTTCTCCTGAAGTGAAGCAGATTTTGAATATGTCGGCTGAAAAACTTGGACTCTCCGCACGTGCGTACCATCGAGTGATTAAGCTCGCTCGAACAATCGCTGATCTTGATAATAGTGACAATATTGTAAACAAGCATATTCTTGAAGCATTGGCCTATCGACCAAAAGAGTATATATAAAAAACGCTCTCAACTGAGAGCGTTTTTTTACCATACTGGGGTTTTCATCGGGCCTTTCTTTCCTCGGTATTCAATGTGTAGGTGTGGACCTGTTGAACGTCCCGTGTTTCCAACTTCACCAATTTTTTCTCCTTGTGAAATCGTTTGACCTTGGGTTACTTCGATTTTACTCATGTGAGCGTAGAGTACATTTGCTCGTCCATCGTCAATGATGATCATATTTCCGTATCCTCCGCTCCAGCCGTATCGAACAGCAATTACTCGACCAGCAGATGAAGCAACAATATCAGTCCCTTCTTTTGCCGCAAGATCTTGTGCTTGGTATGGACCATGGAACCCTTGGCTTTTTACAGAACCTCGTGGTACTGGGTGGCCGTAGAACCCTGCCGGATAGCTACCATTTGGAGCAGTAGATGTTTTTGTAGACACCGTAACCTTTGTTCCTGTGGCTGGTTTTACTGGTTCAACAGGAAGCGCCTCCGCGTTTGGAATAATAATCTCAGAACCAACAACTAGTTTTCCATCTTCACTAATATCATTGAAAATAGCAATATCTGTTTCGTCACTCTTCCATTTTTTTGCAACACTTGCGAGCGTGTCTCCTTTTTCTACCGTGTAAGCAACACCATCTACTGGAAGCACAAGAATTTCTTGTCCCACTTTAAGATCGCTATCTTTTCGAATGTTGTTAAATCCTCGTATCGTGCTTACTTTTACACCATACATTTCTGCTATTTGAGAGAGAGTATCTCCTTCTCGTACTGTATAGACGCTAATTTCATCGTTCGTAGAGCTTGTTATCTTTGTTTTCTCACCTTCTGTTCCTGGCGCTGTTGCCATAAGGGCGTTTTCTTCAATCATGATTTCAGCTCCGCCGGTAGGTCCTCCAGTTCCAAGTGACATTTCAGATCTCAAAATCTTAAGATTTTGAGAATTTGAGTTCAAATTTTTTGATTTTATCACTTCATCAGCACCTGATTGTGCGATAGGTAACACCACAAGAGAGAATGTAAGGGCAAAAGGGATAGAAGCTTTTCCAATGAAAAGCCATTTCTTAAAGCTATTTGATACCCGTCCCGAAAACTTTTTATATTGAGAGGAATCTGGGTCTTGTTGTGGTGTTTTAATAAGCCTTTTTGGTTTATTGTTGATTAACATTCCAGAAAAACCTTTATTTCACAATGTATATTTGAAATTTGGTTTACAGTTCGTACCCTCAAATCAACACGTAAGTAAGATGGTATCCTACCCCAAGAAGAGAGTCAATCGATTTGTGGATAAACCAAAGCTTGGGGTTTTTGTCAAAATTTGTTGTATAATAATTTCATTATGGCTCCCAAAAATAGATTAGAGAGGCAAAGAATTGGACTATCTGATGAAGCCTTTGAATATAGAAGAAAAAGAGCCGAAGAATCATCGCCCGTATCAACAGTAAGTGAGGTCGAGGATACCAATTCTGAACCTTCACAGGGGCTAGTTTCTAGAAAATCTGCCGATGATACATGGTCAGAGAAAGCCGGAGGGGGTTTTTCTTCTGCTCACGTTTTCTATGATAAAACACAAGAAAATCCGACACCAAAACTAGGCTTAATCGATGCTGTCCAAGGTTCCGGAGAGCCCGTGGACAGAAAAGGCCTCTTTTATACTCAAGTGGTTCAAGAGTTAAAGGAGCCAAATAAAAGAGATCTTAAAATTAAAGAAAGGGTATTACAAAGATTGGAAGAAATTAAAGAACAGAGGAGGGTAAAAGACGGAGATACCTATAATGGTGAATTGCAACATGCAAAAGGTTATCTTACTATTGCCGAAAGATATTTCACTGCAAGTGGAGATTCTAGAAAACGCCCTTACTCTAAAGAACAATCAGTAGGAATTGTGGAAGATCAACTTGCTGCTCTACGCGAAAATAAAAAGAGTAAAGATAGAGAAAATATTTTATATGTCAGTGAGCGCATTAATCTTGAAGGTGAGGTGAGCAAGCTTCGTGAGAAAATTCCTGAAACACAAAGAATTATTGCACAGCTTACAAGAGAGGAGAAAGATCAAACAAATAAAGGTCAAGACACCACTGAGCTATCTTCTAGAATAGCAGGCCTCAATCAATTCATTGATCGTATAAGTAATGATCTTGAATATAAAGAATCATTACTTGAAATGATTGATACAGGTATTGATTTAAAAGAAATCGAAGCTTTCTCAGATGAAGACATTAATTTTTATATTGAAGAACGACGAAAGATAAAAAAAATAGAATCTCTTGGAAATAACATAGATTCGCTCCATGAATTAGGTTTTTCCAATGAAGATGTTATTGGTCTTTCTGATAGAGAAATTCATACTATTTTACATACGCATATCAACAAAAAGGACTGGATTTCTTCATTCGATGATTCAGAAGAAAAAGAAATACAATTTTCTCTTAATAAAATTCCCGAATCTAAAGATCTTTTAGCATTAGGATTTAGTGCAAACGAAATCCTTCATGTTGTTTCCGAAGAAGATAGAAAAAATATTCTTGATAAAAAAATGTCTCGCGATGAATGGATTGTCGAGAGTCGTAAAAAATATTCAAATGAAAATAAAAGCTCTGTTCAATCACCAGAAACTTTCCGTGGAGGGGCGAAAGATCTCGAGGATCCCTTTAAAAGGTCAACCAGTGAACATGAGTTAAAAAATATTAATTTTCTCATTGAAGCTTTTAGAAAAGACAGAAGAAAGGCCGAGCAGGAGAAGAATCAAGACGAAGTCAGAAAAATCGATGGAGACATAGAGATCTTAATGTCTAGAGCGTCTTCACTTAAGGGTGGTGAAAAAATACATCATTGGCCGCCACAAGACGTCCAGCTCAAAGACGGCGTTGTTCGTCACTGGCCACCTGTTACTCCAGCCTTGAGTCCAGAAGTTTTTCGCGGAGGAGCCAAAGATCTTGTTGATCCATTCAAAATTGATGAACAAAGTGCATCTGTTGAAGAGGTAAAAGAAGTACTCGATACTACAAAAGAAGGATCTGGCAGCCTATCTCTTTTTGACCTTGGTTACTCTCGAGAAGAAATCCTCAATTTTTCAATTGAAGAACGAGACGAAATTTTTAAAAAACAAATACGAAAAGAAGGTGCACCTACTGTTGTTGCACAATTCCCACAACAAGATTCTTTAAAAGAGTCAGCACCTGTTACTTCAGGGGAAGGTTTCTATACGTTTAAAGAAGAATATGCTGGCCATGATGGAAGCTACTATTCATCAACCCGTAAAGTGTCCAAGGGCGAACTCATCGATTTATTAAACAATAAAAATAGTGCAGATGTTTCTCGTATTGCTGAACAAAAAACCGTAGGAGGGCTCACACCATCGGTTATAGAAAAAGTTGCCCCAGCAAACCCAGAAGAAATCAAAAAACTCATCGAAGAAAAGAGGTTAAGAAGACAGGCCTTAGATGATTTTGAAAAGAATAAGGAAGAGCTCGAGCGTAATGGCTGGAGTCTTGAAACTTACGGAAATCTCACCGAAACAGAAAGACAGTTTGTCTTTTGGCACCATGTGAAAGCAGGAGATTTTAAAAAAGAAGGAGATGGAAATGTTTCAACTGAGAGTACTACTGAACAAGCCTCAGAAGAAGAAACAGTAGATGAGTTTGTTGATTCACTTGTTACAGGAGATAGAATTAAAGAAGGAAAAATTTCTTTGACAGAGTCAGAGATGGTTTTTTACAACAAGTACAAAGATCAAGTCGATGCAGAAATGAGTAGAAGAGACGCTCAAAGAAAAGAGCAATATGAATTAAGCGCACGAGGGGTTTCTGAAGGTGCAAAGGTCTTCCTAAAACAAGAGAGAGGTGCAGCGGAAGTGGCGCGTGAACAAAAATCTTTTGCAGAAGTTTTAGAAAAAGGTTATGAAAACTTTGACAAGACAAAACTTATTGAAATCGCAAAAGGGCGAGGACTTCCCTCAGGTGGAGACAATCAGACTCTGATAGAAAGGATCGCAAAAGACGATGCTGAAAAAAATAGAGAAGACTTTGGTTTTGCGAGTGAACAGGTAAAAAATAAACTAGCAGACTATAGTTTGTCTGAAAAGCAAATGCTCAAACTTTCGCCTGAATTCTTCTCTCTTTCTTCTGAAAAGCAGATGTATCTTTTCTCGAAGCTCGAGCAAAAAATATATCGAGACACTGACTTTGCTTCAAAAGATAAAAATGAAGAAGAAATGAAGAAGATGGGTTTTTGGAAAAGACTCAGTGCGAGTTTTGCAAAAGGTCAACGACAAGTTTCTTTGCGTGAACAAATGATTCAAAAGATTAAGTCAGGCGGTATTCTTGAATACGGTCAAGATATTTCTGCGCTTAATACCTACTTGCTTGATACTCCAGAACTTCGCTATGAACCAAATGAAAAAGGTCGTCTTGTTCCGTATTTTGAATACGTTGATACTGCTTCATCAGACAAAAAGTTTGAAACACCAAAAACATTCCTCAATATTTCAGCAAGTCGATTTGGTGAAGTTCCTTTTGAATGGTCACTACCTTCTGCAACAAGTAGACAGCGTGAAATGTACCAACAAGCCTTCTCAAGTTATACCGGTGCAAAAGAGTCATACGTAAAAAGTATTCTTGATGAAGCGGCGAAGAAAAATCCGAATCTAAGTTCTGAAGAAAGAACGACACTTGAAAAAAAAGCACGACTCGAAATGATGCGCACAGATGCAAAAGTAAGATTTGGCAGTTTTATCACGCAAAATCCAGAAATGGAAACACTGTCAGCGAGCTTCGTTGAAAAAGTGTTAGGTGCCAAAGCGAATGATTTTACTCGTGGCGCACTGTTTGCTGGTGCGGGCTTTGCAACTAAGTGGCTTGGAAGATCAATGGCTGTTACAGGTGTTGGTCTTGGGGCATCAGCAGCAGTTGGTGGCTATATGGCATACCGAAAGAAAAATCTTGAATATACAGAAAAAGAATTGCGACAACGGTATGGGAAAGAATCAAATGATCTATGGCTTAAAAAGCCTGCAAATTCTTCAAACGTGTACGGAAGACTCGAGAAGCTTGTTGGTCAATTAGAAAAAACCACAGACGAAAAGAGCAAGCAAAAAATCCTTGAAACAATAAAAACAAGAATCTTTGTCACCGAAGAATTAATGCGCGATGGACGTATTAACTTTGGTAATCAAAAAGAACAAACCGCCAATGAATTTAAGCTGGCTGAAATGATGTCGAAAGCAGCGATTTCAGTTGAAATGAATGGTGGATTTACTAAAGAAAAAACAAAAGAAGAAGAACTTCTTGAGCGATTTAAAGAATTTGTACAAGACAGCGATGTTCAAAATGAAAAAAATACTGTAAGAGCTCTAGCTCTTACAAAGGGTGCGGCTGTAGGTTTGCTTGGTTTTGAAATTGGATACGGACTTCGATATGCACAAGAACATGGGTACTTGGGCGCAGTATGGGAAGTAATCTCTGAAAAAGGTGCAGAAGGTTTCAATAAAGCAAAAGAACTACTTTCAAGTCTCTCTTCAGAAGATGCTGAATTTGGTACATCAAAGGGTGCAATACTCGAATCTTCAAATACTCCAAGCCCTAATCAAACGAATGTCGAGGTTGAAAAAGTTATGGCCGGTGCACGCGGTGCCATTGGAGCTATCGACGATTTGCAAGACAAGCTTCGAGACAAATTTGGCACAGCGGTTCCAGAACAATACCAAGAGTTTTTGTCGAAAGATCCAAATAAATTAGCACAAGAATGGGGTTTCTATAAACCTGGCGAAGCCGAGGAGAGCGCTGTTATTAAAAAGGGGGAAGGATTCTCTATCGATCAAAGAGGTGTTATTCGATTTGCCGGACTTAATGGTGCTGAGGAGGTGTATGTACCAGAAAATGTAAAAGATGTTACTGTTCCAGGGTCAGAAAGAAAGTTTTTTGATGCAAGTCAAATGGAAAGTGCTAATGTAGCTCAAAAGCCATCCGTTGTTGAAACGGAAGTATTATCTGAATCACGAACCCCTGCTACTTCTGGTGCTTTGGATACTTCAAATCAAAACAGCACAGTAAGGGGATCAATACCAGAAGAAAGGGGAAGCATTGCGGACACGAGACCAGGACAGAGAACCGTGGTAAATCCGCTAGAAGCAACGAACCCTTCTGTTCGTGGCGAGTGGAAATTTACCACTTCTCCTGAAGGTAAAATTACTGGTATCAATACTTCAAAAACAATTTCTGAAGACGTACTTCGCTTCCGCAGAAATCCACGAAGTTTCATGACTGAAGATCTTTCATCAACAACACTTCTCGCAAAAACTGACTCATTTGCTGTAAAAACACTAACTAATAATAGGGAATTAATTGAGCAACTTCTTGTGCAGAAAAATATTTTGAATACACCGACTGCCAACTTAACCGCTGAAGAATCACTATTCTTAAAACAAAATGTACTCAAATTAAACAAAGAAATTGTCTTAAAAACAGGTGGAGCATTTAATGGAAAGTATGATGAAGTAGCTATTGCTGAGCAACTTGGCAGAAAGCCAATACATTTCAGTACTGATAATCCGATAGAGCCAAAAGTAAATCCGAGTATAACATCAACAATTGAAGACTCACCGTCTACTAGTCAAAAAGCAACTGTTCCAGCGGAAGAAAGTGTAGGCAGAAGAAAGCCAGCTGATGCACTTGAGAGAATTCAAAAAATACGTGAAGAAAAATTAGCTCAAGCTAACACACCTGAGTCCCCAGTTAAAAGCCCTTCAGAAAGTGGAGTCAGTGTCGTTTCTCTGAGTGCAAACGAAAAGACATATTCTTTTAATACCGAGAATATAAAAGGTAAAATACGATTTGTTTTTGATGAACGTGGCGCTATTACCGATGTTCAAGATTCAACATTTACCGTTATTAAAGGGCTTGATCGTCCTGAGACACTTCTGAAAGATGATTGGATGACAAAAGTAAAACAATACAGTATTGATGAAGCTACTGGTATTAAAAAAATTCGCAGTGATATGAAGGCTCTCAAAGAGCACCTGATTATTCTTGAAGAAGGAAAATTCACACCAAATTCTCTAGAATACAAATATTTACTTTCACAGGTTAATGCTTTCAAAGCAAAGTATGTTGATATATTGAAATAGCTCTACAAAAAGCTCTCGACCGAGAGCTTTTTGTTTTATGGTATAGTATCCCTCATGGACTATCTATCTTCACTTAATGAACGACAACGACAGGCTGTACTTCATATAGAAGGACCACTTCTCATTATCGCTGGTGCTGGTGCTGGAAAAACAAAAACAGTCACGCATCGAATCATTCATCTCATACATAAAGGTGTTTCACCGCAACATATTTTAGCGGTTACTTTTACAAACAAAGCTGCGAAAGAAATGTCTGAGCGTGTTTTTCACATGCTTCCAAAAGATATAACGTTTCGTCCGATGATTGCTACATTTCACTCTCTTGCGGTAAAAATTTTACGGGAACATGCTGAAAAAATAGGTCTTCATCGCCATTTTGTGATACTTGATGATGCTGACACTAACTCTTTGATACGAGAAGTTTTAAAAGACTTGAACATTGATCCAAAGCAAAGTCCGGTGAGAATGTTTAAGAGTGTTATCTCGAATCAAAAAAATAATTTCACAAGTCTTGATGAGTTTGGTAAAAATGCAAATTCATACCAAGCCCAAGTGATTGCTCGTGTATGGCAAAAATATGAAGAAAAGAAAGTTAAAGAAAAAGGGCTTGATTTTGATGATCTTCTTTTGAAAACAGTACTTTTGTTTCAAGATCACAAAGATATTTTAGAGCTTTACCATGAGAGGTGGAAGTATATTCATGTTGATGAATATCAAGATACCAATACAGTTCAATATTTGCTGACAAAGCTTCTTGCGAAGAAGTATAAAAATATTTGTGTTGTTGGTGACTCAGATCAAAATATCTACAGTTGGCGTGGGGCTGACATCACCAATATTTTAAACTTCGAAGAAGACTATCCTGGTGCAGATGTCGTACTGCTTGAGCAAAACTATCGTTCAACAAAAAATATTATTGAGGTTGCAAATCATATTATTCAAAAAAATAAGCAGAGAAAACACAAACATTTGTTTACGGAAAACGAAGCAGGTGAGCAAATCTCACTCTTTGAAGCATATAATGATAAATACGAAGCTGAATTTGTCGCTGACACAGTAACCTCACTTCTTGATAAAGGGGTTAATCCAGACACGATTGCGGTTCTCTATAGAGCAAATTTTCAGTCACGAATATTTGAAGAATATATGTTGAAATATTCGCTTCCGTATCAAGTTCTTGGTGTGCGATTTTTTGATCGAAAAGAAATTAAAGATGTTTTGTCATATATTCGTGCAAGCTTAAATCCTGAATCGCTCTCGGATATACGAAGAATTATTAATGAACCGAAACGTGGTCTTGGTAAAACTACGCTCGATAAATATTTTTCTGGAAAAGAGGAAGAACTACCACTTAAAACACGCCTCAAGATAAAATCTTTTTATGAGTTGCTTGAAGCGATTAAAAACTTTTCTCTCGATCACAAACCCTCAGAGCTCATTTCCTATACGATTAAGCAGTCCGGTATAGAAAAAGAGTTACAGGCGTCAGGACTTGAAGAAGATCTTGAGCGATTAGAAAACGTGAAAGAACTTGTTACCTTTGCTACAAAATATGATGAACTTCCTGGAACTGAAGGGATAGAATTGTTGCTTGAAGAAGCTGCGCTTGCATCAGACCAGGACACATTGAGTGAAACAGTGCAAAAGAAACCAAAACGTGGAGTAAAACTTATGACTGTGCATGCTTCAAAGGGTCTTGAATTCGATTATGTGTTTATCGTAGGGCTCGAAGATGATCTATTTCCTCACGGCAAAAAGTCGATGAATAAAGACTATAACGAAGAAGAAGAGCGGAGACTCTTCTATGTTGCAGTAACCCGATCAAAAAAGAAATTGTTTTTAAGTTATGCAACTATTCGGATGGTATTTGGAAATACCGAACTTCGCTACCGATCAGAATTTCTTGATGATCTTCCAGAAGATTTGATCTATAGGGAAGAACGAGACAATAGTGGTTTTGGAAATAATATTGTGTATATTTAATATACATGAATCCCGTTAGAGACAGGTCTCAGTCGCCCGAGACATTATCGTAGATTAACGATATACTATCTTTATGTATTTGTTACGTATAGTAAGTTTATCACTATTTGACTGCGGTCTCTAACGGGATGAAAGCGAAAAAGCATTTAGGTCAAAACTTCTTAAAATCTGGAAAAGCTCTCCGAGACATTATTCTTGCAACCGGTATTACAGAAGCTGACACGGTGGTTGAAATTGGCCCGGGAAAAGGTGCTTTAACGGTAAAACTTCTTGAATCTGCCGGAAAAGTGATTGCTATAGAAAAAGATACAGATCTTATACCGGTACTTACCGAGATGTTTCAAGATGCAATTGCAAGTAAAAAGCTTGTGTTGCTTCAGGATGATATTCTTACCTTTGATATTTCAAAATTACCAAAAAGCTATAAGCTGGTGGCTAATATTCCGTTCTATATTACTGGTGCTATTCTTGAAAAATTTCTTGAATCTCATAATCAGCCGGCTTGTATGGGGCTTATTGTTCAAAAAGAGGTTGCCGAGCGTGTAGTTGCTCGTGATGGAAAAGAGAGCATTCTTTCAATGAGTGTTCGAGTATTCGGAGAGCCAAAATTTGTTGATAAAATCCCTGCACGATACTTTTCTCCAGAACCAAAGGTTGATTCGGCAATTTTACTAATTGATCATATAGAACATAAGCTCAAAAACAAAGAAAAAGAGCTATTTTTCAAGCTTGTAAAGGCTGGTTTTGCTCAAAAAAGGAAAACATTACTAAAAAATCTAGGCGGAGCAGGCTTTGATAAAGAAAAACTCGAGGTGTTAGTAAATTCACTAGGTTTTCCAGCTACTGTAAGAGCTGAAAACCTTAAAATTTCTGATTGGATTTCTCTGGTCAAATCTCTATAACTATCCACACGAGAAGTTCCTCCTTTGGTATATAATAATCCTATGAAGAAAGTCATATTTCTAAGCTCCATTCTTATGTTTGTGTTATTCGTAAACACGGCTTTTGCACAAATCTCGATACTTCAACCGTTTGGTGGAAAAATTATTACAGCTCCAACCCCAGGAATAAGTTGCCCCGCTGGTCGACAGCCTGGAAGTCCATTTATGCTAGCACCGAACACCCCATCGGTAGTTGGACCTTTTGTGGGCGACTATCATCCAATATCACTCAACTATCAACTAGTACCAGGGGCCTGGATATTAGGTCTTTATAACCCTATACCAATACCAGAATGTGCCACACAATCAGCTCCGCCGGCTCCAGTATCTGGTTTCCGGACCTTTTTACACGGAACATCTGTAAAGGTTGCTCAATAAAATATGCAAAACTATTTACCAAGTAAACAATTTGTAAGGATAATCCTTGTAACTGCAGTAGTCGGACTTGTTATTTTCTTTGGGGGCAAACTCTTAAATAACAAAACAACATGGAACAATGATTCTTCAGATGAAGTTGCTTCTGCATCTGCAAGCACTGATTTTTTTTCAAAAGATACCGACAGCGATGGTCTCTATGATTGGGAAGAGGCGCTTTGGAGCACCAACCCAGCACTCAAAGATACTGATGGTGACGGAGTAGACGATAAAAAATTTGTCGAAAATAAAAGAAAAGAAAGTGATTTTGATGAAACATACAAACCAGATTCATCAAACGAAACAGAAGTGTTTGCAAAACAGTTTTTTACAACGGCCGCAGTTTTAAATCAAGGTGGTGCATTTAACCAGGAAACAATTGGTCAGTTTTCGTCAGGAGTTGATCAGTCAATCGTGAACTTCAATCTTAAAGACACGTATGCACTCTCAGATTTAAAATTATCTCCTATTTCAGCTGATTTATACTATACCTCTTTTAAAACCCTCTATAATTCACTGCCACATAAGGGTATTCCAGAACTTGAAACACTTGCTCTGGTTATTCAAAATCCAGAGGATACAGCAACTATTGAAAAAATATCAAATATTCATCTTTCATATAGCAAGTTGATTGACGGACTTGTTCGTATGGATGTACCATATGGTGCATCGGGTGGACATCTATTTTTGCTTAATAATATCGATAAACTTTCTAAAATTCTTGTTGAGTCAAGAAACATTAACAACGATCCGCTCAAAGTAACTACGTACTTGAGTAAATACAACGAATATTCAAATAATATTGATAGTGCCTTGGGGACATTGGCTTCTTATTTTTCTCAAAATGGTATACTACAGTAAGCGCGATTATGAACTACTTTTTTAAAAACGTTATACTTTCGTTTTTTATCCTCTTTCTTGTTTCATTTCCACTACTTCCACAAACTGCCTCTGCTCAAGTTGCTGGTGCCGGAAATGCAAGTGGAGGTTTTAATATTCAAGGTGTTGGCGCTGTGGCTGCAAGCTGTATTGATTTACCAGGGCTTATTTCTGACGGTCTTAATGCTATTGGAAATGCACTTGGTTTTGGTGGCGATGTTACTGATCCAGCAGGTGCTGCGGAAGCTGCTGCTATTGCAGCAAGTGATGCCACTGCTGTTCCGACAAAAGATCGCGGTACTCGAGCTAATACAAGCGCAACTCGAGATGAGGTAAAGGATAATAACAAAAAAGAACAATGTCTAGACGCCATCGCTCGTTACGCAGTGCTCAAAGTTATCGACAAAATTACCCTTATGACTGTTGAATGGATTAATAGTGGTTTCCAAGGAAATCCATTTTATCCAGAAGATAGACCAAACTTCTTTGAACAAATTGCAAAAGATGAAGTGCTCAGCTTTACAAGCTGGTTTTCTGCAAACCCAGAAGATTATCCTTTTGGACAAATTATTTCAGAAACAATTCTCCTTACTGTTCAAAACAGATTGCAAGACAATCTCCGTTTTTCTTTGAATCAAGTATTACAACATAATAATCAATATGCGAGCTATTCAAACTTCCAAGCGAGATTTAGTGTTGGTGGATGGGCGGGATACACTGCATTTGCACAACCAAACAACAACGTATTCGGTAACTATTTGATGGCAAATAGTTATTTAGCGCGTCAAACCGCAGGCACTAACATTACGATTGCGAAAAATTTCCAAGCAGAGCTTAACGAAGGTGCCGGTTTTTTAAACCAACGAGAATGTGCACGAACTGCACTGAGCGATAGCTTCTACACCTCAGGTGATGATTATATTGATCCAACAAATCCACTTCACCTGGGGAATTACCCACTTATTCCAGCTGGCCAAACCATGACCCAGACAGTGTACGAAGGATTACCTCAAGCGGTAAGAGATTATCTTGATGCTCAAAATGGTACAGATGCTCAAGCGCTTGAGTATAATAATATTGTTAAACGAAGTACTTGTGTTCAATGGACCACCGTAACACCAGGACGACTTCTTGCAGAACAAACCACACAGGTATTGGGCTCTCCGCTTCGTAATCTTGAACTTGGCGATGAGTTAAACGAAAATCTCGGACTTATTTTTGATGCATTGGCAGCACAGCTCTTTAAGAGTGTGGCAGGAGGTCTGCGATCGCTCTATCAAACAGGTAGTCAGTACAGTTCAAATCCTAATGATCCAAACTATAACCCTGTATGGGCACAAAATAATAATCCTGGTTTTGGTGCAGGCTCTCAACAAACACCAGTTACTACGGCAGTGAACGGAAGTCCAACTGACCCAGGTTTGGTTATGGTGCAACAAAATTACCTACTTGAAGCTTCTGAAGCTATTACTTCTATTACAACCCTTATTAGAGATATTCAAACACTTGATTACTGTATACCGGGACCAAATCCAGCATGGTATGAAGACGGCCAGGTATATTTACAAAATGCTTTGAGCAGTGTTTTACCAGGTCAAACAAACGCGTACTATGGTGACCAAGTGCAGTCTATTACGGGTATCAACATTGCAGATGCTGTTGTTCCTAACTACGAACAGTTTATGTCGTTTATGAACTTCACGTTTGGAAAGTATCGAGATGCAATGTTCGCAGCATATCCGCTTGTCGGCACTCCCCCAACCGTTCGTCCAATTGCCACAAATCTCTATCTACAGTTAGATACTCTCACTAACCGCATTACGACGCTTCAGGGTCAAATTACTGGCCTCATGTCTGTTATGCCACAACTTCAGCTTATTCAAAGTCAGTTAAACGCTCTTACACCGGCTCAGCAGGCTAATACAAGTAGTCCAGAAATGCAGACTATCTCATCGCTTTTGGCTCAAGTTGCTAATCAAGGTGTTTTGGTGAACCAATCACAATTAAGTCAGTTGGCTCAGGATATTTTAAATTATGAATCTCAGATTTTTGCGGTAAACAACTATATTGGTCAATGTATTCAAGAGGTTACAGCAAGTGGCTATCCTGGACTCAACGAACGAACCACCTATCCATTCCCATCAATTTCTCAAAACCCATCATTTGGACAAATCCCAACACCAGGACCGAATCCAAACTACTACCTCAATAACATGAGTTTTGGCGATGACGCTGGACAAATTGATCTTTCAGACTTTAACGGTCAAAACATTACGGTGCCGACAACAAGTACACAAACTTTTGCCGACGCTCTCCAGTCTCTTTTCTAGGGATTTGCACATATCGTTTTCAAGAAGAATGATATAATTTCTTCATAGTGCATTTTATGTGCGTGTAATGAAAAAAATAGCAATTTTGACGGCTTCAATATTCGTTGTTTTTAGTGGATACTTCGTTTCTCCGGTCTCTTTTGTGCACGCACAAACAACTACGCCTTCAGCTCTCTCTGTTAATACAGGTATTGAAAATGCTGTAGATCAAAATTGTTCAGGACTATCTAATCCATTTAGTGCAAATTGTCTCCTCTATGCTTTTTATAACGTTATTTTGCAACCCAGCTTTGGTTTAGTTGGGCTCGTTGCTCAGCTTCTCGACTTCTTCCTTGGTTACAGTCTTGATTCAAATGCCTACCGATCAGACTTTATTGTGAAAGGCTGGGGTTTGATTAGGGATATTTCAAATATTGCATTTATTTTTACACTTCTCTATCTTGCGATAAAACATATTTTAGGATCAAGTTCTAAAAAATATATTCCAACGCTTATTATCGTTGCTTTGCTTCTTAACTTCAGTCTCTTTTTTACTAAAGTTGTTATTGATGCTGGTAATATTCTTGCCAGAGCATTCTACAACAGTATTGTTATTGAAAATGATACAACATACGAAGATGTTGAAGGTTACAAATCAATCACCTATGGTATTGTCGACAAGATTAATCCTCAGAATTTATTAAGCACGGCACTTTTTGAATCTGGTGCGGGCGGGCAAATTGGTTCCATTGATCAGACGACAGGTCAGTTTCAAGGAACAGTCACCCCAGATATATCTGGAAACACAGGTACAATTTTCCTCATATTTATTTTAATGACAGTTGTTAACCTTGTGTTAGCGTGGACGTTTTTATCTGTCTCTCTCACTTTTATTGGTCGAGTAATTGGTCTTTGGTTTGCCATGATCTTCTCTCCAATTGCGTTTATTACGCTTGCTGTTCCAGGTAGTGGTGGGTTCTTCAAGCAACTGAGCTTCGATTCATGGAAAGACAATGTGATCAAACTTGCGTTTCTTGCGCCTGTGTTTATTTTCTTTCTCTACTTAACTATTTCATTCCTCTCAATTCTAGGAACAGGTGAATCATTAGCTCCTGCAGAGGGCTCAAGTATGTTTGTGGCTCTTATGAAAGTGTTTATCCCATTCCTATTTATTATCACACTCCTGCAAGTTGCTAAAAAAACAGCAGATAGTATGGCGGGTGAATTTGGCGGCATGGTTAAAAGTTTTGTTGGAAAAGCACTTGGGTTTGTTGGTGGCGCGGCACTCGGTGCAACCGCTTTTGTGGGAAGAGCAACTGTGGGACGGTTTGCAGGTGGTGCCCTTGAGACTGGTAATTATGAAAAAAGAATTGCTGATGCAAAAGGTCTAAACAAATGGCAGCTTATGGTTCAAAGAAGTGCACTTAAGAAAGTAAATGAAAGCAGTTTGGATATTAGAAATGCATCAAAGGCAAAAGGTTTAGCAGGTAAGATTTCAGGAGTGGTTGGAACTGGTCTTGGGTACGGCATGACTGGTTTTGGTGGCAAAGATTTTAACGCTGGTAAGGGTAGTGATCAGAGCAGAAAGAAATATGAAGAGTCTGCTGAAAAACGTCGTGTTGAACTCGCTAAAGAATTAGGAACTGTGCGTTCCGGAGAGAAAGATACGCTTGTTAAACAACGCCAAGGAGAAATTACTAAAGAAATAAATGCTTTAGAAGAAAATAGAAACGCCGTTGAGAGTGGTTTCAAGACAAACACAGAAACAATATCTAAACGACTAGAAGAACTTGGTAAAAAATCTAAAGCAGGTTTCGGTGCCATGAGTCAGAGAGAGAGAGATGAAGAGGTAACACTTAAGGCAGATCTTGAAAAGGCTAAAAAAGAAAAAGATGAAAAAATTTCTGAAATTGACAATGATATTAAAAAGAAAAAAGAACTTAACAATAAGGATGCAATCGTTAAGGATGAAACTAAGCGAAGACAATTTGAATATGCTCGAGAAGTTGAAGATGGTTGGATAAAAGGAGTGTTTAATCCGTACGATCTTGCAACCGGTAATGCAAAACAGACTGCTGAAAAGATAAGAGGACTTTCAAAAGAAAAGAGTAAAAAGGAAAAGGCAGCAGAGGCGGCGCTAGCATTTGTAAAAGAAGAACAAGAATCAGAATCTAAAGAGAAAGACGAAAAACCAAAAGAAGAGAAAAAAGACGAAAAACCAAAGGAGGAAAAGAAAGATGAAGGTGGAAAATAATATATGGATGACAATCAAAAAAAGTTAATAGCCGATCAAATGCATAAAATTCCAGCAGAAGTTGCTGAGGCTATTAAGCTTTCTGATTGGGAGAGAACAGTGTTCAACATTGGTCGTGAACATAAAATGCATATCGATGACATCGATATCTTGTCTGTTGAAACAATCTTAACCATGATCGGACTTGAACACCCAAAACACTTTCCCGACAATATTCAAAAAAGAATTGGTTTAAACGATGACGAACTCATGAATATTGTTGACGAAATAAACAATCGACTGTTTTCAAAGATTCGTGATGCTCTGAAAGTGCACTATGAAAAGGTAAGTGCAGGAGAAATTATGGCCGATGAAGAAAAAGACGAACTTCACCATGCTGGTGTTGAATTGGAGGATAACTATGTTCCACGAACTGACAAAAAACCCCTTATTACTATGGTGGATACTCAAAAACCAACACAGGAAAAGTTAGTAGTGGCTGTTCCTCCTCCAGAACCAGAAAAACCACCAGTCAGTGTTCCCGAACAACAAGTGAAAGATAATGTGGTTACTATGCCAAAAGTTGCTTTTGATCCATACCGTGAACCAATAGAATAGCAAGTAAAAAGTAGTGAGTAGAGAGTAGTAAGTAAAAACTTTATGAAAAACGGACATAAAGATCTCATTGTATGGCAAAAATCTATGAGTCTTGTTGAGGAGATTTACAAACTTGTAAAACAATTACCCTCTGAAGAAAAATTTGGTTTATCATCACAAATAACAAGAGCGTCAGTATCCATTCCATCAAATATTGCAGAGGGATTTAGAATAAATTCAAGTAAATCATTTAAGCAATTCTTACTCATTGCTTTTGGTTCTGGTGCTGAGCTTGAAACACAAATAGAGATTATTAAACGATTGAAATTAACAAAGAAATTTGATTTTTCAAAGACAGATACCCTTCTTAATGAAACCATGAAGCTTCTTAACTATTTCGTTAATAAATAGTTACTCACTACTTCCTACTTTTTACTTACTACTTCCTGATTTATAATAAAGACATGCGATTCCAAGTTCCACAATTTATTGAAATAGAAGATAAAATTTTTGGTCCTTTTACCTTTAAACAATTCATCTATCTTTTAGGTGGCGCTGGTGGGGGATATGTGTTTTATAAAACACTGCCTATCCTTATTGCTATCCCAGCGATACTTGTTATTGTTGGACTTGCACTCCTTCTCACATTTTACAAAGTAAATGGCCGAGAATTTTCAGAAGTTCTTCAATCATCATTCGTCTATTTTTTCAGAAGTAAACTTTTTATTTGGCGACAACGAGCTCCAAAGAAAGAAAAAGTCTTACCAAGTCGTGCATCGCTGAACCCCACTTCTTCGGATAATTTGCCTCGGCTTACCGAAAGTAAATTAAAAGACATATCATGGAGTCTCGATGTATTGGATATGAACAAAAGACAAAAATAGTTGTGTGATAGAATATACTTACCTCTATGGCATTAAATGCACGCGCATCACAAGAATTTGTTCCTATAAAAGAGATTCAAGATGGAATCGTTGTTTTAAAAGATGGCGGATTGCGTTCAGTGTTGATGGCGTCATCGGTAAACATCTCGCTTAAGTCAGAAGATGAACAAAATGCAATTATCATGCAGTTTCAAAACTTCCTAAATACACTTGATTTCTCAGTGCAAATTTCAATTCAATCTCGAAAATATGATGTTACGTCGTACCTAGCAACACTTGAAGAGAAGTTGAAAATTCAGACGGAACCTCTTTTGAAAATACAAACTCAAGAATATATGCAATTTATCCAAAACTTCACGGATAATGTAAATATTATGACGAAACACTTCTTTATCATTGTTCCGTATACACCCGCAGTATTGCCAACCTCTGGTGGTTTTCTTGATAAAATTTTACCAAGCTCAAAAATTGAAAAGGATAAAAAGGCAGAATTTGAATCATATAGATCTCAACTTGAACAAAGAGTTTCACTTGTGCAACAGGGTCTTTCTCGTGTCGGCGTGCGAACCGTGGCACTGAAAACAGACGAAGAAGTTGAGCTTTTTTACCGAGTATTTAACCCCGGAGATGCTGAATCAAAGATAAGTTTTAATAAAGAATAATATGGGTTTTCTTGATACTATCTTAAAATCAAATAAAACCGGATCAAAAAAGCGTGAAATCATGCCAGTGTTGCCGAAAGAGATTTATGAAGCGGCTACGCTTGAGCTTCAAGATATTCTCGCTCCTTCTGCTCTTAAGGTGTCGCCAAAAAATCTTAACCTTGGTGACAAAATAACAAGAACATATTTCGTGATCTCATATCCACGATATTTGTCAGATAACTGGTTTACACCAATCATTAACCTCGACAAAATTTTTGATGTTGCAATTCATATTCACGACATCAACACTGAAGATATTCTAAAAAAATTCCAAAAGAAAGTTGCTGAAGTGCAAAGTCAAATCAATGTTCGTGAATCAAAAGGTTTGGTTCGCGACCCCGTGCTTGATACAGCGTATCAAGATCTTGAAAGTCTTCGAGACAGCTTACAACAAGCCCAACAAAAAATGTTTGATGTTGGTTTGTATATCACACTCTATGCTGACAATGAAAAAGAGCTTTCAAAAATAGAGAGCGAAGTGAAATCAATGCTCGAATCAAAGCTCGTATACATTAAGCCAGCATTGTTCCAGCAAGATGTTGGATTCAACAGTGTGATTCCAACAGGGAATGACTTTCTGGCAATTCACCAAAAATTAAATTCTGAACCACTTTCAAGTCTGTTTCCATTCGTTTCGTTTGACCTATCTTCAGACAAGGGTATTTTGTATGGGGTGAATCGACACAACTCGTCGCTCATTATTTTCGATCGATTTTCTCTTGAAAACTATAACTCGGTAACGTTTGCGAAGTCTGGTTCCGGTAAATCATATTCAACAAAACTTGAAATTCTTCGAACGCTTATGTTTGATGCAGAGGTGATTGTTATTGACCCTGAACGAGAATACGAATATTTGGCCGAGGCGATTGGTGGACGATATTTCAATATTTCGCTTTCTTCAGAGCATCATATCAACCCATTTGACCTTCCAATGCCGACAGGCGACGAAACACCTGAAGATGTACTTCGAGGAAACACGATTCAGCTTGTTGGACTCTTTCGTATTATGCTCGGCGGTCTTACACCAGAAGAAGATGCGTTGATCGATAAGGCAATTACGGAAACCTATGCCATGAAAGATATTTCTGCAGAGTCAGACTTTGCAAATATTGAACCACCGCTTCTTTCTGATTTTGAAATGGTTCTTTCTGGTCTCGAGGGAAGTGAGTCAGTCGTAACACGACTTTTAAAATATACACAAGGAACATGGAAAAATTTCTTGAATCAGCCAACAAACGTTGATATTAATAGAAAATTTATTGTGTTCTCTGTGCGAGACATGGAAGACGACCTCAAACCTGTTGCTATGTATATTATTACGCACTTTATCTGGAACGCGGTTAGAAAAAATCTAAAAAAACGATTACTGATCGTTGATGAGGCGTGGTGGATGATGAAATCTGAGGATACGGCGAGTTTCTTGTATTCGATCGCAAAACGAGGACGAAAATATTATCTCGGCCTTTCAACAATTACTCAGGACGTAAATGATTTTATTAACTCTCCGTACGGCATGCCGATCGTTACAAACTCATCGATGCAACTTCTCTTAAAGCAATCGACAAGCTCTGCTGATGCTTTGCAAAAAGTGTTTAATTTAACCGATGAAGAAAAATACCTACTTCTTGAATCTGAAGTTGGAGAAGGAATTTTCTTTGCGGGTCTTAAGCACGTAGCCATTAAAATCATTGCCTCATATACTGAAGATCAAATTATTACCTCCGATCCGTCTCAAATCCTTGCTATTAAAAAGGCAAAAGACGAGTATATGCAAGAAGAAGAGGGGTCAAGTCAGCCAGCAAAAGAAGAATACCCTATAACCTACGAAAGTTCTGTAGAGGCGTCTCCTGAGCCAGTTGAACCAGGGCCTGTCATGGAAAAACAAGCGGAAGTAGTGTCAGAAGCCCTAGAATCTTCTCCTACTTCAAAAACCGAGGCAGAAACCATGGAAGATGAACGTAAACGGCTTGATGCTGAAATTGAAGAGCTTGAGCGAATGTTCAAAGAACAGGCCTAATATTCACAATAGTTAAATACTCTTTCTGAATCTTCTTGGTATAATAATGCCAATGGATACAGATAATAAAACAGCAAATAATATAACAGGAGGAGAAAAGGACACACTACACAATGCAGGGGTTGATTTGTCGTCTACAGAAGAAAAAACAGAAACATTTGTCGATATAGACAGTGCACCATCTTCAAAAGATGATGCAGATCTTAAAGATATTGGTATTAATTTTGTTGCACCAGAAAACAAAGAAGACCTAAGCGCACTTAAAGAAAAAATGGATATGAATGCTGCGGCCGCCAAACCTACAACGCCTGTAGTGCCAAATCCTGTGGCACCTGCTCCAAAACAAGCAGAAACTATGGCAAGTGCTTCGGATCTTGAGCAAGAGTTTAAAAAAACTGTTGGACAAACAATCCCAGTAAAAAATGAATCATTAAACGAAAAAGTCTTCAGTCTTCGTGGCATGTTGTCAAAAATCCAAGAAAAGCTTGGTCTGAAAAAAACAGAAGTTCAAAAAGAACTCGATAATCTAAAACATGTCAAAGAAGATATTGCGAAAGGAATTCAAAATATTAAAGAACTCGAAGATTCAAAAGGAAAAATCGAAGATCAATTACATAAAGTAGAAACTCTGACAGGAGAAATATCAAACATAGAAAAAGAAGTTGCAGAGGAATTAAAATCTTAGGTTATTATGAGTACTTCATTGCTAAAAAAAGTTATAGGTGGAACCTTTCTTTTTTTAGCGCTACCTCTTTTTTCTCATGCGCAGTCGCTTGAGCTACAGGCGTCGTCTCTGTATCCACCAACGGGTGATAGCGTTTCTTTATCTCTTACGTCTTTCGACACCGACATAAACGCTGTAGAAGTGTCTTGGTATAAAGATGGAAAGCTTGATAAAAAGGGAATTGGCATGAAAAACTACAGCTTCGTTGTTGGCGATAGTGGAAATACGATACGTGCGACACTTAAAATAAAAAATCAGCTTGTTGAGCAATCTATTAAAATACAACCTTCATCTATTGATGTGTTGTGGGAGGTTGTTGGTGGCTACGAACCACCTTTCTATAAAGGAAAAGTATTTCCGATTAAAGGCTCACGGGTTAAAGTGGTAGCACTACCTCAAATAAAAAACGACAAAGGACTTGTTCCTGACGCCGCTTTGTACAGCTATGCATGGCGAAAAGATGGTTCTAATTTTGCAGGACAATCAGGATACGGCCTGAATAGTTTTACGTATTTGTCTTCTGCTCTTGATAAAGAAAACACGATTGAAGTTGCCGGAACGGGCTTTTCAAGATCTCTTGCTCGAAATATTCTTATTGCTCCAGCATCAAGCGAAATTCATTTCTATGAATACAATGTTTCGTACGGACCTTTGTATAACAAGGCAGTTAAAAACAATCAAACGTTTACAAAGAGATCGATCAATCTTATTGCAGAGCCATATTTTATATTTACCAATAGTTTAAACGATCCATCACTTCAAACAGAATGGAAGCTTAACGGGCGTGCTACTCCAACCGATGTTAAAAACAGCATTCTTCTTACCATTGCAGATAGGATAACAAATGTTGAGGTTGGTTTTAGTACAAATAATACTTCACAGTTACTACAGCAAAATGCACGAATATTACGATTAAATATTGCAAACAATGAATAAGCTTTTCAAACAATTTCTTTTAGTAAGTTCTTTTTGTCTCGGCTTCTTTTTGTTTTTCGGTACTTCGTCTGCAGAAGCATGTCAGGTAACATCGTTTACACCAAGAATACCGACAGGGTCAACAATCAACAACTATAACGATGAAGCACCGCCATATTTTTATATGGATATTCAGACTACGAACTGTGATACTACTACTGGAAATGTTTTAAGGATATTGATTCAAAATGTTGATGTGGATATCTCAGTAAACCCATCAGCACCTACATTTGAGGTTGAACCTATTCAGGATATTAGAATTCGAGTGAAACAAGTAGGATCAAACTCTCAGCAGGGAGGAAGTGTTCATTTTGAAACAACAAGTTCAAACTTTACTATTCCGCTCATTGTGGGCGAAGAAGGGAATCTTGGTTCGTGCGAGGCAACTCCAACAATTGAAGATTGTAATTTGTCGATAAAAATATTTAATACAAGCGCTCAAGGTAGTCCAGAACTCTTTGATCTTCCTTCTACGGGAATACAGTACGAATGTGATTTTATATGTAATTTTGATTGGGTTGTTGGTTGTCCACAGGGTCAAGGCTCTACCCCAAATGTGTTGTCGTACGGCCCTCCAAACATATGTTCAACCGACACGGGAACAGTAAATGTTACTACCCCAGGTACCGGTGGAAGTAATACTGTTGTACCAAGCGAATATTCAACCGAACCGCTGGCGCCTCTCCCTGGTTTTACAGCTGACCTAAACCTTGGGCAATGGTTTGAATCTTTGTTTACGATACTAATCGTTATTGCGGGTCTTCTTGCGCTCATTATGATTATTGTTGGCGGTATTACCTACATGACTTCTGAGTCGTTTGGAGGAAAGGGTCAAGCAAAAGAATATATTATTAACGCCATTGTGGGACTCATCTTGGCATTAGGTGCTTGGGTTATTTTAAATACAGTAAATCCAGATTTAGCAGAAGATTTGAGTCTAGAGATACCAACAGTTTCTCTTGATGGTCCAACAGAGGAGTGGAACAATGGTAACGCTGCTCCAGGTACAAATATTGCCCCAACTGCAAGTCTTGGTGGTCAGCCAATTGTCCAGGGAATGCCTTGGCCAAGTGATACTGCTCAAAGAAATCAGCTTGCAGCGGCTGGAGTTACTGTCAATACTCCCAACGACTGTTCTCCAACAGCAGGAGGATCAGGCTGTACATCTGTTTATTTTGAAGGCTCAGCCTCTGATCTTATTTCTCAAATAATTAGTTTTAAAAATCAATGTAACTGTGATTTGGTTATAACGGGAGGGAGTGAGGCATGGCTTCATAGAACTCATGGCCCAAATAAAAAAGTAGTAGATATGAGAGCAACGCTAACCTTAAATTCGTATCTTACATCGTTACCTGGTGGACCAAATCAAAGCTCAAATTTTCCGCGAGGTGCTACAATAAATGTTCCTGGTTTTGGTAGTTTTTATGCTGAACCTTCCGGTTCTACAAACAACACTACTGCCCAGCATTGGCATGTTACGTTTCAATAAATTATTTTATGTCAGAAAAACTTTTTAAAATTTTACTTATCTCAGTGCTAGTCATCGGACTTGTTATTTTGGGTGTTATTCTTGTGCGGGCAAAAAATAAAAAAGATGCAACGCAAATACAAACAAATATAGAAAATCCTTTCGGTATTGATTCAGACGACACATCTCTTGGTGGCACAAACAACTCAAATGGAGGCACTACTGAAAACGGAGAAACAGGTGAAGACCAAACACCAATTACCCCCGACTTCATAGCCAACGAAAATTCTCCAATCATGCAAAAAATAAGTGAAGAGCCTGTTGCTGGTGCAACGTTCATGTATGTTGAGCGAGAAATTAAACTTCCTGAAGAAGTGTCTGCAAACCTTGTTGAAGGTTATGATTTTACAGGGTATCCATCGCTTAAATTTGGCGATGATAGAAAAGAAGTTGTCGACATAAAGACAGTACTCAATCGACAAATTCCTTCACCGGCGCTTGCTATTGATAATGCTTTTGACACAACACTTAAAAATGCAATTATTGAATTTCAGGCAAAAAATGGACTTACTCCAGATGGGGTAGTGGGAGCTACTACCTATAAAAAACTAAATGAATTTCAAGGTATTAAACCAAAGGTTGTAAAAGCGCCTGAAAAAGAAACAATAGAATTTGTTCGTTTTATTGACCGTGCAAATGGCTATGTGTACGATAAAACAACAACTCGTGAAGAACCACTCGCCAGAGTTACAAGTTCTCAGATTGCAAAAGTGTACGAAGCGTATTTTGATGCTACAAAAAATATCGTGCTTATGCGTTATTTAAAAGGTAACGTTGTTGAGAATCTCGTCGCAACTATTAAAAAACCTGTCATCATTTCAGAAACAGCGCGAACCTACGCAACACTCGATACTACTCTTCTTACGAATAAAATATCGTTCGTGTCACTGTTACCAAGTGGTCAAAAGGCGCTCTATATGACCAAAGAAGCAACAGGTGCGAGTGTGAACCTCTATGACTTTAAGACAAGTCAGTCAAAGAGAGTCTGGAATACAAAGTTCTCTGATTTTCTTCCACAAGTAATTACTGAGAATATGGTGTCACTGACTACAAGGGCTTCTGGTCGCTATCCTGGAAATGCGTACATGCTTGATATAAAAAACAACAGCCTTAAGAATATTATTTCCAACGTAAATGGACTGACAACAAACGTGAGTCCAGACGGTAAGATGGTCTTGTATAGTTCATATGAAAATGGCGCACTGAAAACAATGTTACTTACTATCGCAACAGGGAAGGTGTCTGATTTTTCTCCGACAACACTTCCAGAAAAATGTACTTGGACAAAAGACAGCAAGACATTATACTGCGGAGCCCCAACATCTGTTCCACTCGCTCTTTATCCTGATGATTGGTACAAAGGAGAGTCTCTGTTCATGGATGCATTATGGAAAATTGATGCAACAACAAATACTTCAAAAATTATTCTTGATAGTGCTAAAGCATCAGCACAGATGGATGTAACAAGTCCTATGGTAAACGACAAGCAAGACTACTTCATCTTTATCAACAAACACGATATGAACTTGTACGGAATAAACTTAAGTAAACTCTAAATAAAAATCCGATGCCCTGGCATCGGATTTTTATTTTCTATTTCTTTGTTTTTGGTTTTTCCATCACTTTATCAACGATGCCGTACTTTAATGCATCCTTTGCGTCCATCCAGTAATCTCGGTCGCCATCTTTTTCAACCTTTTCAAGTTTTTGTCCAGTATTTTCTGCGAGGATCTTATTCAATTTCGCTTTTGTCTTAATAATTCTGTCTGCCGTAATAGCAATATCAGAAGCTTGTCCTTCTACACCACCAAGTGGTTGGTGAATCATCACCTCTGCATTTGGTAGGATAAATCGTTTTCCTTTTGCTCCTGCAGAAAGGATGACTGCTCCCATTGAAGCTGCCATACCAACACATACTGTCGCAACATCTGGTTTGATATGGTTCATGGTGTCGATAATAGCAAGGCCATCTTTTACGTTTCCTCCCGGAGAGTTTACATACAGATAAATATCTTTTTTAGGATCTTCAGATTCAAGGAAAAGAAGTTGGGCAATAATGTTACTTGATGAATTTTCTTCAACTCCTGTGCCAAGAAAGACAATCCGCTCTTTTAGTAGGCGAGAGTAGATGTCATACGCTCGTTCACCGTTATGTGTTTTTTCGATTACTGTTGGGATTAACATACTATAAAATATATTGATAAATAATGCTTATTTGTGTCTTTGACTATACCATGAAATAAAAGACTTGACAAGTTTTTTAGATATGCTATACTTGCACTTGAACGTCGGGCTCACACAATCCGACAAAACCAATCTTTTCCATACACATGAAGAAGATCTTGCACCTTACCATGGTGCTGGGCGCCTGTTTGGTGTTCAGCCCCCAACCCGCCTTCGCGGCACCCGACACGGGTCCGAAGGTGGACAACATCGAAGTAAACGACCACAACAGCGCATCGGCCAACCTGATCATGCCCGAGCAAGGGGTTTTCCAGGTCAGCATCACCAACAACTATTTCAGCACAGCGGTGCAAGCCAGCGGCCAGGAGACCGTGTTGCATCGATCCGACCATTCGGTCGCGACGACGCATTATATCTTGAACAAGAAGGTCTTCTTCGGCAGTGAAAGCAGCAAGTTGGTGAACGTGGGCAAGTACGATGGTGAACATCCGCGGGCCTGGTGCGATCGACGATCGTGCGCCAGCAATATGCGAGTGAACATCAGCGATAACCTCAAAGAACATGCGACCGGCCTTGCCAGTATGGCAGCCCTGCACCCGCGCCTTGAGGCGTCGGTGATGAGGCGTCCTGCCTGGATGGCGGTGCCCTTGCGATGCTGATGATCGCGTGCCGAGTGGCGCGTACGTGATCGCAAAAGTGCGTCGTGCACGAGATGGACTGTAAGTCCAGGTTCGTGGCGACAAGCCACAAAGAATAGGGTGTTCTTTGCATATTCTCCCCCTACGTGGAGTTGTGTACAGAACGGGGCGTCTCGACATCGAGACGCCCTTTTTCTTTTTATATATTGCTCTTCTATTTTTTTTAATTAAGATCCTCCGACCCTACACGAGAACACCGTTAAGAAACTAATAGTATGTTGCTCTACAAAACTTCACTGTTTGAGGAACGTATAGACGTTCTGAGTTTGAAGTTTTGTTGGCTTAACATCTATTAGTTTTAGGTGTGAAGTGTGGGTCTAGAGTTTTTGTTACTTTTTTGTCATGAAAAAAGTAAGGGTAAACAAAAAACCCCCGAAGGGATTTTATATGGTTTTATTTTTGATTTTCTAAAAATTGAAACACTTCTTCATTTACCAGAACGCTTTCGATATACATTCTCACGTTGCGTTCATCAGCGTCTTTGTAGGCATCCATAACTTTCTTTGTTTCTTCTCTGATTTTTTCTTCATTAGGCTTTAATCCTTCTTTAACTGCTATCTCACCGACGATCATCTGAATTTTTGCTCGTTTCTCAGCGTCAGCTCTGAAATCTTTTCGCATATCTTGTTCAGATTTTCCAAGACTTGTTAGATAGTCTTCGTACTTGAGTCCCATGTGTTCAACATCACTTTTCATTCTGGCGATAATCTTTTCTATTTCTGATTGAATGAGTATTTCAGGTACTTCAATCGTTGTTTCTTTTTCAATACTTTCAATGAGTGCAAGTCGATTTTTTTCTTTTGCTCTGAATTCTTTATCTTTTAAAATATCTGCACGCACTTTTGTTTCAAAATCCTGCATATCAGAAAAGTTTCCAAGAGTTTTTAGGTATTCCAAATCTAACTCTGGCAAATCCTCATCTTTAATTTCTGCGTGATCGTGACCTTTCACATCAGGGTTTGCCTTGTGAAAATCATCGTGAGCTTTTGCACGTTTGATTTGTTTGATAAAGCCTTCGTACTCTTCATCCTTTACTTCGGCTTTTTCTTCTGTTTCTAGAATTTTCTTTGAAAGAGTTTTGTAGTCAGGTAGTTTGATTTCAGGAATAACAGCAGTTTGAATAGTAAAGCCAAGAGGGTTTCCATTTGCTAATTTTGTAATTTGTATTTGAGGATAGCCGATTGCGTCGATTTTTTGTTCAGTAATGATTTGAGGATACACTTTTCCTAAAGTAATTTGTGCCATTTCTTCTAAGATAATGTGGTCGCCAAGTTTCTTCACCACCATATCTTTTGGGGCTTTGCCTTTTCGAAATCCATCAAGTTCGATGTGTTCAGATAGTTTTGCTATAGCTCCTTCTCGAGATAGTTCAAAGTCAGAACTTTCTACTTCTCCTTTGATCTCAACAATCGACCCCTCTTTCTTTGTTATTTCTAGATTATGTATTTTCATAATCATTATATTACTGATATGACTCATTTTGTCTACTTTTTACACATACTAAAACTCGCCGGCATAACCGGCGAGTTTTAGTATGTATTACATATCCAGATCTTCTGAGTTCATGTCGTCGAAGTTGGTGTCTAGGTTTTCTACTTCAGTTTCAAGTGAGGCATCTGTTTCAAGGGTATTTGATTCTATAGACTGACGTTCATCTGTTTGGCTTATCGTTGTTTCTGGTACTTCCTCCATACTTTTTTTGTTTGAAAGATAGTAGACAACAAGACCCAAGAGAATGATGACTGCTAAAATGATACCAAATACTCCGCTCTTTTTTTCTGGTTCCATAGGTAAGGTTACTAGTTTACAGATGCGTTAGTATTAATAGATGCTTCGACATTCATCTTTGCTTCCATTGCCGCTCTAAGTTCTTTAAATGATTCTTTAAGGGTGTTATGAGAGAACTTAATATCTGCTTTTAACTCTTCAACAAGTTTCTTTACTTCTTCCTTCTTTGCTTCTCGTTCTTCATCGGTGTATCGCTCGCTGAGCAAATCTTTTAAGCTTGCAATATCAGCTTGGATTGATGCCATCACAGAAATTGATTCATCTAACTTCATCTTTGCTTTTGACGTATCAACATCGGTACCCGCTTCTTTTGTAATTCGAGCGTCCATTCGGGCTTGGAAGTCACCTAGTTTTTTGTACGCGAAATCAAAACGATTGATAAACTTTTGTCGAAAGTCAGCTCTCATCATGTTTCGTGTCTCTGGTCCTGCATTTTTATATGCTTCTCGAGCCTTATGAAAATCAGCTCGATGATCTTCTACTCGTTCTTGGAAAAGTCTCTTTTGAAGATCTAGTTTTCGTAAATGTATGCCACCTTCTTGCTTCGCCTCAACGTTAACTTTTGCTTCAGATTCTAATTCAATCATCGCTTTTCCTGTTGCCGGGAAAAGTGCCGCTAATACTATAAATATGGTGATATATGTATATGATTTCATGATATATATTAACTAATCTGATAATACGTATATTGTATACCTTATGGGTAGTGAGGTAAAGAAATAAAAATCTGGCACAACTTGTGCCAGATTTTTATTATTTTCCAAATTTTTGATTGTAGATTTCGATTGATTTTAGTACTGCATCCAGCGCTTCTTGTTTGCCAGATATTTTTGGAATTTTTACTACATCTTTTTGTCCTTTCTTGAGCTCTTTATATGTTTCAAAGAAGTGAACAAATTCTTTTATCATGTGTTTGTTCAAGTCTTGTAGGTCATGTGTGTCGTCCCATCGTTTGTCATCAACAGGAACCGCGATGATCTTGTAGTCAGATTCGCCGTCGTCAATCATTTCCATAACAGCGACTGGTCGTGACTTTACTAAGATACCAGGGTGGAGAGGAAACGTAGTGAGCACTACCACATCAAGCGGGTCACCATCTTCCCAAAGAGTTTGCGGTACAAATCCGTAATCAAAAGGGTAGGGCGCTGAACTGTAGTTTGCTCGATCAAGACTGATCAATCCTGTTTCCTTATCAATCTCGTATTTGTTTGGTGAGTTTTTAGGAATTTCGATAATAACATTTATTTCGTTTGGAATGTTTTCACCTTTTGATACTTCGTGCCAAAGATTCATATATTTTTTGTAATTAATGTGTAATTAAATTTATGCAACTTCTTCATCTGACTCTACAGTTGGTTCAGGGGCGTCAGATCCTTTAATGTCGATTTTCCATCCGGTGAGTTTTGCAGCCAATCGTACATTTTGTCCTCCTTTGCCGATAGCAAGTGAAAGCTGGTCGTTCGCTACTTCGATTTCTGCAACCTTTTCATCTTCTCCTTTTTCATTTTTTCGTTCTACAAGTTTAATCGAAAGGATTTTTGCAGGAGATATTGCTGATGCTACGAACTCTTCTGGGTTTTCACTCCATGGAATAATGTCGATTTTTTCTCCACCAAGCTCATTCATAACGGTTGTTACACGTACTCCTCGTTGACCGACACATGCTCCAATTGGATCTACATTGTTGTCATGAGAGAGCACTGCAATTTTTGATCGTGCACCAGCTTCTCGTGCAATACTTCGAATTTCAACAACACCGTTAGCGATTTCTGGTGCTTCAACAGCAAAAAGTTTTTCAATAAATTTTGGATGTGTTCGTGAAAGGAAAAGGTTAATACCTCGGTGACCTTCTTCAACTTTTGTTAGATATGCTTTTATTCGTTGCCCTGTCATGAATCGTTCACCAAATATTTGCTCTTCTCGAGGAATAATTCCTGTTGCTTTGTTAAAGTCAACAAACACAATACCTCGTTCTACTTTTTGAACGATACCATTAATAATTTCACCTTCTTGGTCTCCGTATTCTTCCATGACCGCTCCGCGTTCTGCTTCACGAATACGTTGGATAATAACTTGTTTTGCTGTTTGTGCAGCAACACGTCCGAAATCATCTTTCATTTCAAGAGGGAAAATGATTTCTTCATCAAGTTTTGCATCATTCTTCATCATTTTTGCATCAGCAAGAAGAATGTGTTTTTCTGGGTTGAATACTGGTTTTACATTTTCTTCAAGATTGTCGGTGTTTTCTTCAAGGAAATCTTCAATATTCTCGTTTTCTTCGAGAAATCGTACGGTTGATTCATCAACAACGATTTTTACTTGGTAAAATTCTGTTGCACCAGAATCAAGATCGAGCTTTACTCGAATGATTTGGCCCTTCTTTCCGTAATCTTTTTTGTAGGCAGCAGCTAATGATTGCTCAATGGCATCAATAATCTTATCTTTCGGAATTTTCTTTTCTTCTTCGAGCTGTAACAGTGCTGACTTTAACGCTTTTAGATCTAACATATATTTATATTTAATTGTAATGGTTATTTCATTAAAAAAAGTCCGGCACGAGCAGGACGATTTACCTACACATCATAAACTATTTTTTTTCCTTGGTCAAATTATCCACAAATGGTGTTGAAATATAGAAATTTTTAAAAAGGGAGGTGGTATAATTATCTCGTAAAATAATTAATAATAAATATATCTATTATGAAGTCAAACGTAGCACTCTCTGCCCGAGATAAAAAAACAATGACGATTCTCATCATCGCATTAGTTGTTATATTCCTTATTGTGTTTGTGAAATATTTGGGTAAAAGAAAAGAGATGCGAGAACTTCACGCCCAAGCATATGAAGCATTGAAAAGTCCAGGTGAAATCCCAACTTATACAGAAGCAGAACTTCACGCCCAAGCATATGAAGCATTGAAAAGTCCAGGCGAAGTTCCACAACTAACCGAAGAGGAAATGTATGCAGAAGCATATGAAGCACTTAAGGCACCAGAAGAAAAAAACTAACATCGATATCCACATATCTTGTGTAAAACTTTTCTTTTCTTATATGTGTGGTGTTATGATGTTGATAAGTAATAGTTAATAATTTCTAAATCATTTTTATGGATAATCAAAAACATAGTAGTAAAAAAATTATCATTATTCTTCTCGGTGTCATCATTGTTGTTGTAATTGCTCTCCTTATTAAGAAAAATCCTAATATCCAGATAATTCCTTCAAATGAAAGGTATTCTGCGGCGGAAAAAGAACAAATAAAGAATCAACTACGTCAATCAATGGCAAATGAGCCGGCACTAACTCAAGAACAAAAAGATAGAGCTGTTGAAAATATTAAAAAAAATAATAGTACAGAAACTACTTTTACAGCAGAACAAAAAGCTCAAATTACAGAGGACTTAAAGAGAAAATACTAGTTGTATGATCTTTTCTTTTAGAAATTTCTTTAAAAAATACTCCAAACAACTCGCTATTTTTGCAGTGGTAGGAGTTATCTTAGGTATTTCTTCAACCGTATTTGCCCAGGTTATCAATCCAATCGGACCAGGACGACCAATACGACCTGCACCAATGCGAGGCACCGCAAACATTTATGGTTTTGCATGGATGGGAACAGGTATTGAAAATCCAGAACAAAGTGAAGGTGGTGGTGGTTGGCTTAAATTTAATTGTGAACCCGAATATTGTGAAGATTCGGGTCGGTTATCACGTCCTTGGGGGGTAAAAATTAATCTTGATTCTGGAAGAAGCCAGGGTCTGCTGACTGGTGAAGCATGGAGTAATAACTACGGATGGCTTTCATTTGACCCTACGATCGTAAGAAGTTGTTGGCAAAATAATCCCTCTACAACCGCATCAAATAATGTTGCAAGGGTTACCAATCTAGATATTACAGATCCAAGCTATGGAAATACAAGAAAGGTTGCCGGTTGGGCAAAATTTATTGCTGGCGATGATGATCCTAATGACGGCTGGGATGGCTGTGTAAATTTTAATGGAGGAGAACCATATGGGGTTACACTCGATCTCGCAACGGGTGATCTCGCAGGTTGGGCGTGGGGTAGTGATGTTGTCGGTTGGATTAGCTTTAAAAACCCAGAGTGTCGTTACTGCGATACTTCGGTTTCAATACCGGGAACTGCAAATATTAATTTCTGGGCAGAAGACACTGTTGTTCCTGAGGGTCAAGGTACCACGCTTCGTTGGGAAGCCGTAAATAGTCTTCAAAAATCAGTTGTCTCATGTACGACATACAACAATACAAATGGCTATTCACACTGGCAATCAACTGGTGGAGATAGTACAAATGTTGGGACGATAAGCACTGGGGCAGGTAACCTTCCAAATGGAAGTCATCCGATCGGTGGATTGACTCAAACAACTACATATACATTAAATTGTCAGACTTCAGATGGAGGCACATTACCTCAAAAGATAGCTACTGTAACCGTTGTTGAAGCAATCAAAGGTTGTATGGATCCAATTGCTACAAACTATAATCCATTAGCTACAATGCCAGATGATTGTACGTATGACACCGACACACCATCAGTAAGCCTTACTCTTGTTACGAACTTCCCACCAAATTTCTTACCGGTCGGTAGCTCTACACCTTTTGATTACCAACTAAGTCCACGATGGACATTTACCAGTCCGTCACGCGTTGATTCTTGTACAGGAAAATTCTTCGATGATAATGGAAATGAACAATCCCTTCTTGGTTGGACAAATGCTGACTTAGCAACACCTACTGCAAACAATGGTTATTGGGTTGGACCTCACTCTGGAACTCATAATGTTGGCTCATTTGCATCTTCAGGAACGGTGGTTGCAGGAGATATCTTTGCGTTTAGAATAGAATGTCTTGATATTGAGGGTAATCCATTTGGTAATGGAGCAGAAGTTGTTTTCCAAGATATGACACCGCCAGAAACGCCAACCCTTAATCTTGAAGTAGAAGAAGATGTGTTTATTGTTGGAAGTAGTGACTATGGTACAGAAGCTATTACTTGGTCTTCAAGCAATCCATCTCTCATACAGCCAAATTCATGCGTAGGAACATTCCGGGTAAACAGTACACTGCAAACACTTACTGGTTGGTCTGGTTCAAGAGCTAATCCAAATCAATCAATCGCAAGCATTAACGTAGCAAGTTTTGCAAACAGTGCGCCAGATGGAACAATCTTCAGGTTCATGATACGTTGTCAGACAACAAGCGGAACAACCTTAACAGATGAGGATACGATTATTATGGATAGTGCAGTAGTTCCACCATCTCCACTTCCAATTGTTGATCTAAGAATTCTTACTCCTGATAATGGATATGGTCCGTATTATGAAATTCTTCCGGATACTGGTGGTATCGTCAATCTTGGATGGTCTGTTCAGAATGCGACGTCATGTACAGGCTCATCTGTTGTCACAACTGGTTCATTCCAAGATTCAAATAATAGTTGGGATAGTTACTCGTTTGCTCCAAGTTCAGGATCAAGAACAATGGATATGACTCCTAGCTCAGCATCGTATGCAAACTCAACATTTATTCTTACATGTACAAATGATGACGGAGCTTCAGACAGTAGTCAGGTTACTGTTCTCGTAGATGGCATGGCTTGTCCACCGACAATGATTCCTCCATGTTCACCTCCACCGGGCTCAAATATTCCAGGTTACGAAGAGTTCTAAAAAATAAAAAACATCTCGCACTGCGAGATGTTTTTTATTTTTTCTTAAGTCTGTTACGCGAAAGTTTTCCACACTATAAATGTTTGCTGTCAATTTACAACTACAAAAGTGTTATTATATAAGAAGCAATTTATAAATTTATTAGTAATAATTATGCGTGCATTTTTATCAAAGGTTTTATTAGCAATTTTTGTTGTAGTATTCATAGCACCAACATCTCTGTTCGCTCAAGAAAACAACTGGACTCCTCCGGTGGGTGGTCCAGTGACAGGCACTAACACTCCAGCTCCTGTAAATATTGGTCCAAACCAACAAACAAAAGCAGGTCCACTTCGAGTGCAAGGTACTCTTACAGCTGGCTCTGATCTTAGTGTTGAATATGGTTCAAACCTTAAAGGGTTTACCTTCTTTGATACAGCCGGACAAGGAAATGACTTCATGGCATCCTTTATTCCAGCTACTTTTCTTAACCGTGTAGATGTTGGTCAGCAAAATGCTGGTGTTGATTTTAATATTTTTGGACGACTAAAATATAAACCAACAAATCCAAATGGCTCTGATGTTCAAGGTGCGCAACCTATGGCTGGATATGTTTTGAAGTCAGCAGATGCACAAGGAAGTCTTGTGTGGGGGCCAGGTATGCCAAATGGCGGTAATGATGGAGACACACTTATCTGGGATGAAACTTGTAACTGCTGGACTACTGGACCAACAACTGTAACTGGGGCAGCCCTGCCTCCGGGTACTGCGGGTCAAACACTATGGTTTGATAACACAACAAACTCATGGCAGGCTACAAACAAAATTGAACATACTGGTGCAAACATGGATACCATAAGAACAAATACTAACGTGACCATGTTGAATTCTCCAATTGTAGCTATTGGTAAATTACCACTATCAACGGGGACAAATGAAACTGTAGTAAATAGTAGATCATTCAATGTACGAGGGTTTAATACGATTACATTAGGTTCAGGTGGTGTGATGAATGGGGTAAATACACCTTCTACTAAAACACACTTAAGATCACAAAATGTTGTTTTTAATCCCTTTTCGCCAACAGAAGATCAAGATCTCGACATCCAATCAGATACAGTCGATTTCGGTATTGCGGGGGATGACTATGTTCCTCAATCTGTAACTTTCAATTCTTCTTCAGTTAAATTCAAAGGACCACCCCAACATCCAGAGTATCTAGATGCTGGTGTTGGTAGAATTCCAATGTCTGTGGACGCAGACGGAACATTTAAATGGAATAAAAATCTAACCTACAATCAATTTGACTTGATTCCTGGTCTAAATGTTGGACAACTTACTCTTGCAAATCCAGAAAACTCACTTGCAATCTTCGCTAACGCAGGTGTCTCGTGGCTTGGAAACGATACAATAATTAGTGACAATGGTCATCTATATCTTGAAGGGTTAGAAGGTGCAAACATAAACTTGGTATCAGATGGGCTTGTAAAACACCTTTGCTATATAGAAACAGATAAGAAGGTTGTAAAGTGTCCTACAGCAACAAGCTATGATGGTGAATATCCAGAAAACCAACCTCCACGTGGTCCAGGAAATGGAACCGTGATGTATACTGTTGAAGATAACGACTTGCGACATCAATTTAATTTTACAGGAACAGTTACTGTAAAGTATTGTGGTGGCGGAGGAGGAGGAGGTGGCGGAGGAATTGGTGCACCAGGACAAAACCCTGGTATGGATAGCTGGGGAACAGGCGGTAGTGGAGGAGGAGGTGGAGAGGCAGGAAAGTGTCTTACAGAATCGGTTAACGTAGAGCCAGGAAGTTCTCTTGGATGGAATATCGGACAAGGAGGAAATGGAGGATATGGTGCAGCTTGGACAGTGGTCACTAATGGTAGTCCAGAAAACAACAACGCCTATTCAGGTCAAACAGGAGGAACAACATCTATTTCGTTTGATCCAGCAGGTGCTGACCCTGATGCTCAGGTTGGTCAAACAGTTCTGGGTGGTTTTGGGGGAGGTAAGGGTGGTTCAGTCCGAGAAGGGCTTCAGGGTGGACTACCTCTTATTGGTTTACACGGAAACCTGGCTTTAGCAACTGGCTCATATGCATGGGGATTTAACGGTGGTGCAGGAGCAACAATAAACACTGCGCCATGTGAATCTTGTGGAGGTGTCGGAGGTTGGGGTGAAGCATATGATTCAGATGGAACTCTAAGAACAAACTTGACGAGTAATCAAACAAGTGCACGAGGAGGAGGAGGAACACCTGGTGGAACAGATTCGTATGCTGATCGATTTGGAAGAGCTGGATATTGTGGTGCACCAGGTCATGGAGGTGGAGGTGGAGGTGGAGGGTTCGGTGGATACTATAGAGCAAATAGTTTTGATGGTGGGTTTAAATTCAGAGGTGGAACAGGGGGTTGTGGTGGTTCCGGCTATGTACTCATTTCTGGTCTACCAGGAGGAGGTCAAGTAAGCGAAATAGTATTTGATACACCAGGAAATCACTCACTTACTCAGTTCCAGATCAATAACATGATTCCTTCCGACGTACAAAACTTTACTGTTGAACTTTGGGGGGCGGGAGGAGGTGCTGGTCCAGTTCCGGCAACAGCGTCTTCAGTTGTTAGAACACAAGGCGGTGGTTCGGGTGAATATATAAGAATGACACTACCTAGAACTATACTCCTTAACAGGACTTTCACAGTTGGTGCAAAGGGTGTCAATGGATCTAGAGGTGGAACAACACAGGTAAGTGGCTACGGATCTCAGTATCAGCTTGCTCAAGGGGGATGGGGTCTAAGCAGTAGTGCACCAGATGCAGCAGGAAAAGGTGGTGGTTGGGTAAGTAACCCAGGTTCGCCAACCAATGGTTATACTGGACACGTTGCGGGACCTGACTATAACAGGGGTCAAGAAGGATTGCCGCCAGATAATGGAGGGTCGCCATGTAATCTTGCTGGTGAGAACGTGCCAATAACTCTTGGATTCGGTAAGGGTGAACCAAGAAAATGTATTGATCCTACACTTAACGTGTACCAAGGTTCTGCACAAGATGGACGAGTACGAATCTCATGGTAATGAAATGACTACTACAAAAAACACTCGAAAGAGTGTTTTTTGTTTTCCATTGTTTCTGACTAATCAAGATCTGATATAATTAGGGACATGGCACAAGATAAACAAAAATGGCTTATTGTTGGAAACTGGAAAATGAATCCGGTCTCGGGAAAGCTTGCGAAACAAATCTTTTCTTCTATTAAAAAAGTTGCAAACAAGACACGTAACACTGACACGGTTATTTGTCCGCCATATATCTATATGGAAAGTCTAAAAACATCGGGACATCGATGCGTATTGGGTTCACAAGATATATTTCAAGAGGCTGAAGGATCTTTCACCGGAAATATTTCTTACTTGCAACTTAAAAATCTTGGTAGTAAATACGCGATAGTTGGGCACTCAGAACGAAGAGTACAAGGTGAATCAGATGAAATGGTGAATAAAAAAGTAAAAGCGAGTTTACGTGGCACGATAACCCCTATTATTTGCATTGGAGAGAAAGAGCGTGATGAATCAGGTGGCTTTTTAAAAAATTTAAAAGACCAACTTCTCGCTGCACTCTCCGGTCTTTCAAAATCATCAATCAAAGATATTGTTATTGCCTATGAGCCAGTCTGGGCTATTGGTACGGGGGCAACTCGAGAACCTCTTGCAAAAGAAATTTTTGAAGTAAGTATTTTTATCAAGAAAGTACTCAGTGATATTTATGACACAAAGTCGGTCCCACCAACAAAAATACTTTACGGTGGCTCTGTTGATGAAAAAAATATAGAAATGATTTTAAAACACGGAGGTATTGACGGTGTCCTTGTTGGGCGTGCGAGTCTCGATCCTAAAAAATTTAATGACATTATTAAAAAAGTAGATCTCTTAAAAAAATAATGAAATCAATTCTTGAAATTAATAACTTACGAGGAAGAACGGCTTTGGTGCGAGTTGATTTCAATGTACCTATCGGTAAAGACGGTGTTGTTGGGCCTACGGAAGGTTCACGAATAGAAAAAGCGCTTGATACGATTAAGCATCTCTCTACAATGGGGGCAAAAATTGTACTCATTAGTCATATTGGCCGCGACCCGAAAGAATCATTAAAGCCTGTGGCTGACTATTTAAATACACTTATCCCAGTTACGTTTGTGCCAATGCTTTACGGGGAAGAAGTATTAGGAATAGCTGAAAATATGAGTGAAGGACAAATTCTTCTCCTTGAAAACCTAAGAAGTAATGAAGGTGAAGAAAAAAATACTGAAGAATTTGCAGCCTACTTAGCAAGTTTAGCAGATCTCTATGTGAATGAAGCATTTTCTGTGTCGCATAGATCACATGCATCGATTACAGGAGTAACAAAATTCTTACCTTCATATGTGGGTATTTGGTTTTTAAAAGAAGTAGAAAACCTAAAAAAACTAGATGCGCCAGACAAACCATTCCTTTTTATTCTTGGTGGAGCAAAGTTTGAAACAAAAGTTCCTTTGATCGAAAAGTTTTCTAAAATTGCTGACCATATCTTTATTGGCGGGGCGTTAGCAAACAATTTTATAAAGAAAATCGGATTTGAAACAGGTGTTTCTCTGTTAGATGAATCAGTGAACGTGGCGAAGTTTTTCGATAAACCAAATATTAAAATTCCGTTTGATATTGTAGTGAAAACTGGTGCGACAAAAGCTCCTAATAGTTTACTTCCAACAGACATGATTACTGACATGGGTACAGAAACTTTGGAAGACCTGAAAAACACGATTCGGTCTTCAAAAACAGTTCTCTGGAATGGGCCACTTGGTCTTTATGAAGAAGGTTTTGATACGTCTTCAAAGGAAATATTAAAAACCATTGCAGAGTCAAAAGTTTTTTCTGTTGTTGGTGGGGGAGATACGGTGAAGTTGATTAAAGAAATGAATTTAGAAAACAGTATCTCATTTATCTCTACGGGCGGTGGGGCAATGCTTGAATTCCTTTCTTCTGGCACCTTGGCTGGTATTGAAGCTCTCAATCAATAGTGTTTTCCACAACCCTTTCTTTTTATTGTATATCTTCATAAAGAAGGTTGCTATACTTATATACGTATATTATTAGTAGTTTAGGAAATATGAAATTATTACAACGTCTCGATATTAAAAACAATAAAGTCCTGATGGGGCTTCTCTCTCTTTTGTTTATAGGGTCAGCTGTTCAAACAAGTGCAATTTTAAATATTCAGGGTAAGGTAAGCGACAACCAAAATGCTCAAGTCCTTAATCCCATAAGTCGAACTTGTTTAACTGTGTCTCACAAATATAATGAAGATTCGATCGATTATTTCACGAATGAAAATAGTGAAATAAATCGTTTTTCTAATTTCATTTCTTATTTCTCTGTACGAAATAGATGTACCTATGATGTGAGAATTTTAAAGCTGTATAAGGAATTTACTAATTTCGGAGGGTTTGATTTGTTTAATGCAGAGTATAGAAATAGTCTAGGTGAATTTGTAACACGACCAGATGATACCACTATTTTTGGCGGTGCGGTTTCTTCTGAAAATGTTAATTGTATCGATTGTGTAAACAGTGTTATCTATAATTATTTTGCTGAACCGTTTAATACTGGCACCTACTTAATTCCAGCTGGTCAGACAAGAGACTTTTCGTTCGTAGCAAATTTTACATCTTCTCAATTTACAGAGTTACAAAATCTACGAATGGTTCTTAGTCATATAGATTATGTAAGAAGCAGTGACGTGGATGATGGAAATATTACAGAAAGTGAAGTAAGGAAACACCGCTTTTCAGCAAGTGAAAAAAAATTACACGCCCATGATCTGGTAAATGTTGTACCGCACCCAGTTGTAGGATCAGATGGACTGATAATGAAGCCGACAACTAAACCAACAGAAACAAAAGTAGAGGTAAAAACAAAAACTAACTAAGACAAAAATAAAGAGCCCGGCTGTTTGGCCGGGCTCTCTCGTTTGTTATTGTCGAATAAGTCTGACAACTCCAACACTTTCGATGTTCACAATGTAAACACCAGAAGAAAGCGGGGAAGTATTGATTAGTTCACCGTTACCAGAGAAGACGAGCTTCCCTGACGTGGTGAACACAGACCACTTCGACGTTGATGTTGTACCAAGTATTCGAACTTCCTGACCTGTTGTTGGGTTGGGAAAGACTCGAACTTGGTTGTCGATGGATGTTTCGGTAATTGTCGTCGGACTTCCTACGGAAATACATCCACCATCCACGACCACCACTGTCTGTGGCTCAAAGTGAGGTGAGCTAGAGAGGTGGACACGTTGCATGTTCACCTCCAGGCAGAGTTCCGTTAGTTCGCCCGTATACGAAAATCCATCTTCTTCGCTCATGGGTAGTCCTGGAGCAACAAAGACTGTGTCTGTGAAAATGTGTTCGCCATCAACGTTCGTCACACTCTTTACGAGGATGAGCTCGTACTCGGGGCAAATATCAGGTATTGATCCCCATCCGAGCGTTTCCATCAATTGAGAGTGTTCTCCGTATGAGAATAAGACAGAGTCTCCATGTGCTGGAAGCCATTCCCCATAAACAACAGGAGCTGGTTCAGTTTGTGGTATGAACAGTTGGCTTTCGATAAAGCCTCCATCATGGTAGAACGACAACCGACTGTGCCATTCTTGCCAATACGTACTTCCGACCACAGGCTGTATATCATCGTGCTGTATCACAATGTAGTTTTCACCACGGTGAACAAATTGTCCACTACTGATGCGATCCGCCCAGCCTGTTTGATGATTAGGTACGTTGTAGTAGATGAGTTTTTCTTCCTCATCTCCTGGCCAGTTGATGTTGAATCGAACCAAGAATTCTCTTCCTCCTGTGGTTGGTGGACGACCGACAAAGTCGTCTTCACAGTCAAAAAGTAACTGAACACTTGGCACAATCTGTCCCGCAAACTGACACACTTCATTACCAGAGGCTATTACTTGTGTCGGGAACGTGGGCGGATTACTCAAGCTCCGTTTTTCCATTCGGCTTCGTGCGCACAATTCTGCGAACGGACCCTCATAGAGAAACTCAGTAGAGAACTCCGTTGGTACACCTGGTACGCAGATGGTGGTGTCAGAGAATACGAGCGTGTTTCCCGAGACTACATCAGTGATGATAGAGATCTCATGGAATGCACACGGAATACCGAGTCCACCCCAACCATCTTCATCACTCGCTGTCATATCTGATGTATGTGAGATGCCAGTTATCGTGAGTAACGATCCATCTTCAGAAGAAGTGGTACTCATCGTTGTCTGAACAACAGGTGTTGGCTCAGTGCGAACATCACAATCCTCGGAACGAAGATAGATGCCTGTTTGAACTTCTAAACTCACGATGTAGATGCTTTGATATCCAATGATGGGATTCATCCACTCGTCAGGATGTTCTAGTGTGATGAAGTATTCTCCACCAGCCATATCTCCCATCGAAACAGGGTAGCTGTTATTGATCCATTTCACCACTGGCCGTGTTTCATTTTCGGGCCACGATGCATGCACTTTGAACAGCGTCTTGCGATTATCAAGCGAGACATATCTCGTTGAACTTCCGTCGTTACACTCGAAAGGAACCCAGTTGATCTGGTCTTGTGCATGCACAAGGCAAGTCATCATCAAGAAGATGAACGTCAGTACTTTTTTCATGGTTTTTGGTTTGGAAAGGGCAGGGTTTATTTACGCGAATAATATCACAAAAATAATATTTGTCAACTATTCTCTTGACAACATATAAAAAGAAAGACCTTCGCCCAAGGGCGAAGGTCTTCTAGTCTTTAGAGGCTAGGGGTTGACGATAAGTCGGCTAGTAGCCGAGAAACCGTTTTCATCGAGATGCACTAGAGTGTAGACTCCGGGGATTTCGATGACGATGCTCGTTGGATCAAAGGGTACCAGTTTTCCAAGTCCGTCGAATATGAAGTCGATTTTCTTGGAGGTTTGTACTGGTTCACCGCGTTGGATGGGGTTAGGGAAGGCAACAAATGAGTTACCAACATCCACATCAACAGCGATGACCTCTGAATCAACAAAGGTTCCGTCAAAATCGGTCTGACGAAGACAGTAGTAGTTTGTCCCAACATGTGGTGACCCATCTACAAACTGATAGTCGATCCGAATTTGACTGGTGCCCGCTCCAGGAACCCTTCCGATCTCTTGCCACGACATCGCGTCGGGCGATCGATAGAGTGTAAAGCGTTCGTTGTTTTGCTCAGTTGCTGTTGACCAGTGAAGGTTCACATCCTCGCCAACTTTTTCTCCGTTGAAAGAGAGAAGTTCGATAGGGAGGTTGAGTGGTGTTGCGAAGACAACTACATTGTCTATTCGTAACGTTCCATTTGTGCTGGTCGCTGAATATCCATAAATACGTATTTCAATTGAAGACGTAAAGACGGGTAATCCAGTTGTTACATTTCTCGTAACCCAGGTTGTGGTGTCTGTATTACTTGCAACAGCAAAGATTGTTGAAGTTACAAAACCATCTGTGCTGGTTCTGAGTTGGCGCAGCGTTGGTCCTTGTGAACTTTTTCGTTCTCTCCATCTAATTTCTGTTATCTGAACATTCAGAAACGGAAGTGTGGTGAGTGTAAAAGTAAAGTAATCTGAGCTAGGGTTTACAGCAAGAGGCGCTACTAGCCAATTGTTTGCCCATCTCGCTCTTCTGCCACTACCAACAATAGGAGCAGGAGGACCAGTGTCACCAGCGGCATATCCATTCATAGGTGATCCCCCACATGTTGTACTGCTAGAAGTAAGTCCTGGTCCAAGATTAAAGGCGCTAGCAGAGGCAAGAACACCAGAGTTAAATGAAAAGGGTAATGCTGTACCCCTTCCATGACAGTTATCTGTTGTGCACGCTGTGTAATTGCAGGTGGCATCAAAGCGGTATTCAACTATCTGAGCATAAGCTTTGAAGGTGCCTGTGGCGACCATCAAAGCAAAGAGAAGCATGAGCTTTTTCATCGTTTGATGGTGTTTATTTAATTACATAATACCATATAAATAAGAAGAAAGCAAGGGAATATGGCTATTTGAAAGAATATGTGGAAATGCTTGACTTTTTAGTCTAAAAATGGTATAAATATTAGAAGACCGTACATTGTCATTTACAACCACCCGCGTATGCGGGTACACACATAAAACCAACAAACCCATGAGAAACCTAATCGTTTTCGTCGTTCTGACTATATCGCTTCACGCCTTTGGTCAGCAGATCACCTTAGATCCGGCGATTTCGACTGAGTCTCTCATTGTCGAATCGCTTGAAGAAGTTGGAGGAGACTTCATACATGTTGGCTGGAAAGGGGGAGTTCAAGAGCAAGCCTATATCGAGAGGACTACTCCTGTTGGCACAACGCTCTGGTCAAAACTCTTTGACCTAGGGTCACGTTTCAATGCTTCTGTAAAAACCGGTGGCGGTGAAATTGTTGCCGTTGGCTCCTCGAGTAACACGAATGCCCTTGTCGCAAAACTTGATCCATTCGGAACAGTTTTGTGGACACGATCGTTTGGGATTACTGACTCGATTCTTGTGTTTCAAGATGTTGATATTGACACTTTCGGTAACATTGTTGCCGTCGGCAATATTAATTACTGGAATGCAACTACACGAAGAGAGTTCACCATGAAGATTTCTTCTAGCGGGAATGTGCTCTGGGTGAGTAAACTCGAAGGATCTGGCAGTTCGAGATATGCAGAGAAAGTCTTTATACAAGGAGACTCGATCTACGTGTTTGGGACAGGTATAAGTAATGGACGGGATGTTTCTCTGTCGGTTTACCGACTGAGTGACGGTGTTCTTCTGAACCACTTCTTCTATGGGTACGGGCAAAACGAATTTTTCGTTGATGCTGTTCCTTTTCAAGGAGGGTTTTGCTTTACCTTCACGTCAGATGGCTACGGACCAATCATTGGTAAGATAAGCGCCAGTTTGAATCTGGTCTGTGATCCGGTGTTGGTATTTCCATCCTTTGACAATATCTCTGGGGGAACACTAGCAACGAATGGTACAAGCCTGTTCATCTCTGGATCAGTTGTTGGTTCTGGCTACACTGGGTCATATGCACTGAGTGTCAGTCAAAGTCTTTCAACTATTTCCTGGATGAAAAAGGTAACGCCTGGTCATCCGGCTGGTCCTGCACCAATATCACTTCACTCGATGGTTCGCCAAAACGGTGACGTGATGTTTGTTGATGTAAAGGATGGTACAATGTTTGGCTCAATACGAGGTACAATTGTAACAGCCTTGTCTTCAGTTGGACTGCCACTTGGCTCCTACTGTAATAGTCCAACATTCATGGATGCCAACAATGCTCTTGTCAATTTCCCCGTGATAACACGGACAAGTGTAACAAGGGTGCAAAGCTCCATGAATCCTGTGGTTAATACGGTTGTCAATCATGCACCGTATGTTTCCAATGTTACAAACTGCTCACTCGTGCTGCTTCCTGTCGAATTTCTATCCTTTGACGCAACGAAAGACGGAGAGACAACTCTTCTTAACTGGCGAACTGCCAGCGAACGAGGAAGTAGTCACTTCAACATTCAGCGTTCACAGGATGGTCTCGCATTTGAAACGATTGGCGATGTATCCTCTGTTGGCAATAGTCAGCAGTTGCAAAGCTATCGCTTCGTAGATGAACATCCTCTCTTGGGGATGAACTACTACCGACTTGAGTCAGTAGACCTCGACGGGTCGAATGACTTTTCAGATGTTGTACCTGTGTCGTTCGAAGGCTTCACCCAGAGCTATACGTTGTATCCAAACCCTGCAATTGTGGGTGATGCGATCAACGTGAAAGGTTCGTTTCAAAGTGTTCAAGCTTTTGACCAGCTCGGTCAAGAAGTTAGGGTACAAAGGAATGGCAACCAGCTTGTCTTGGAAGCTTCGCCAGGTGTCTACCTTGTCACACTTCTTGGTGCCGACGACACTCAAGAAACCGTGAGGGTTGTAATGAACTAGTTCCACAACGTGGAACAAAGAAAAAGCCCCGACTTAGGTCGGGGCTTTTTGCATGGCAGGTTAAAAACCCTTGCATTTTTTTTATACACATAGTAAAGTATGCGGACTAGTCTTTTCGAGGCTATTTTTCAAATTATGGCAACCATCAGTCAATTAGTTAAAAAGGGAAGAAAGAAGGCAACACGAGCAGTGAAAACTCTCGCTCTTCGACGTGGATTCAACTCTATTGCAAACCGACCAACGTCATATGCTTCTCCTTTTAAACGAGGTGTATGTACAAAGGTAACAACAACAACTCCTAAGAAGCCAAACTCAGCGCTTCGAAAGATTGCCAGAGTTCGTCTTACGAACCACTATGAGGTAACAGCGTACATTCCAGGAGAAGGACACAATATTCAAGAACACTCAGTGGTACTACTACGATCAGGAAGAGTGAAAGATCTTATCGGTGTACGATACACTGTTGTTCGAGGAGTGCTTGATGCAGGTGGAGTAGACAAGAGACGAAATGCTCGAAGTAAGTACGGTGCTAAGCGACCAAAAGCTGCTAAATAATAATTAATATGCGACGACCAATTAAAAAGAAAAATATTACAGAAGCAGACAGAATGTATAACTCAGAGAAACTCTCTAAGTTTATTAACTATGTTATGCAGGACGGAAAGCGAACAACAGCAGAAACTGTTGTATACAAGACTCTTAAGAAGGTTTCTGACAAGACTCAAAATCCAAATCCACTTGAGGTGTTTGACCTTGCCCTTAAAAATGCGTCACCAGTTATGGAGGTGCGATCGCGACGAGTAGGAGGCGCAAACTACCAAGTACCACGAGAAGTTCGTGCTGAGCGACGTCTTCAACTTGCAATGCGATGGATTATTGAAGCTGCACGTGGACGAAAAGGTGTAACTATGGACACCGCTCTTACAGAAGAAATTCTTTCTGCTTTTAATAACGAAGGTGCTGCTATCAAAAAACGAGACGACACTCACAAGATGGCCGAAGCAAACAAAGCATTCGCTCACTTTGCTTGGTAATTTAAGTATTCGTTACTGAATACTTCGTCATTATGGTGTATGATAGCCTGTATTAATAGGTATTATTATTTTATAACGTACAAAGTTTAAATTTATATATGAATAGAGACTACCCACTCGCTAAAGTTAGAAATTTCGGAATTATTGCACACATCGATGCTGGTAAAACAACAACATCAGAGCGTGTTTTGTTCTATACAGGAGTAAGTCACAAAATCGGAGAAGTGCACGAAGGAGAAACAGTGATGGACTGGATGGAGCAAGAGCGAGAACGAGGTATTACTATTACTTCTGCGGCAACAACAGCATTCTGGAACCCAACCTACATGCCAAAGGAAGATGTTTCAAAAAAGTCTCGTTTTAATATTATTGACACACCAGGACACATCGACTTTACGATTGAAGTAAAGCGATCTCTTCGCGTACTCGACGGCGCGGTGGTTGTGTTTGATGGAGTGGCTGGGGTAGAGCCACAATCAGAAACAAACTGGCGATATGCTGATGAAGGAAATGTGCCACGACTTTGTTTCGTAAACAAGCTCGACCGAACAGGTGCGTCATTTGAACGATCATACCAATCTATTCTAGAACGACTTACGAAAAAGGCTGTTCGAGTACAACTTCCTGTTGGACTTGAAGATCAATTCGAAGCAGTTATCGACCTTATTAGAATGAAAGCGTATCAATTCCAAGGAGATAAAGGAAAAGATATTGTTGAAATTGAAATCCCAGAAGAGTACAAAGCAGAATCAGAAAAACTTCGCATGGAAATGATCGAAAAGATCGTTGAAACTGATGAAGTAATGATGTCAGAATACCTTGAAGGTAAGACAGATTTCTCTGTTGATGAATTGAAAAAAGCTCTTCGAACTGCTGTTATCAACAATGAAATTTTCCCAGTATTCTGTGGTTCAGCTCTTAAAAACAAAGGAGTACAGCTTGTGCTCGATGCGGTGATTGATTATCTACCAAGTCCTCTTGATATTCCAAAACCAAAAGGTATTGATCCAAACACAGGAGAAACTATTGAACGAGAGGTTTCAGATACTGCGCCGCTTTCTGCGCTCGCATTCAAACTTCAATCAGACCCATATGTAGGACAGCTTACCTTTATCCGAGTATATTCTGGAAAACTTGAAGCTGGATCATATGTTTACAATGCTACAAAAGGAACAAAAGAACGAGTAGGACGAATCTTGCGTATGCACGCAAACGAACGAGAAGAAGTGAAGGTTGTGTTTGCGGGAGAAATTGCAGCTGCTGTTGGTCTTAAAGATACAACAACATCAGACACACTCTGTGATGAAGATAATGCAATCATGCTTGAAAAGATTGTTGCGCCAGAGCCAGTGATCTCAATGCGTATTGAACCAAAAACAAAAGCTGACCAAGAAAAGATGGGCCTTGCCTTGAACAGACTCCAAGCGGAAGATCCAACATTCCGTGTATCATCTGACCCAGAAACAGGAGAGACTATCATTGCAGGTATGGGTGAACTACATCTTGAAATTCTCGTAGACCGAATGAAGCGAGAATTCTCCGTAGAAGCAAATACCAGTGCTCCACAAGTAGCATTCCGAGAAACTATCTCTGGAACAGCTGATGTTGAAAATAAATACGTTAAACAATCAGGTGGACGAGGACAATACGGACACGTACGTATCCGAGTTGCTCCAATTGATTACTCTGTGGCCGAAGAAGATCTACCAAAGAATGCAACTCGAGAAGATGGTTTCGAATTCGTAAACTCAATCAAAGGAGGTGTTATTCCACAAGAATACATTCCAGCTTGTGAAAAAGGATTCAAAGAAGGTATGGCACGAGGCGTGCTTGCTGGATATCCAATGACTGATATTAAAGTTGATCTCTACGACGGTTCATACCACGATGTGGACTCATCTGAAATCGCATTCAAGATTGCATCATCAATGGCATTCCAAGAAGCTGCTAAAAAGGCTTCACCGGTGATCCTTGAACCAATGATGAAAGTTGAAGTTGTTGCTCCTCACTCATACATGGGAGACATTACTGGAGACATTGCATCAAAACGAGGTTTGATTGAAGGAACAGAAGATCGGGGTATGGTTCAAGCTATTAAAGCTGTGGTACCACTTTCATCAATGTTCGGATATATCAACAATCTCCGATCAATGACTGCAGGACGAGGAAACTTTACGATGGAATTCCTACGATACGATACTGTTCCAAAGAACGTTTCAGAAGAAATCATTAAAAAACGACAAACTGCTTAATACTCTTAAAACAAAATCCCCGAAAGGGATTTTGTTTTGGTTGCAAAATATTTAAATATCACGTAGTCTAGGGCCAAACAGTGTTCATCTAAAACCTACACAATGAAAGCTCTTGCTGCTAAAAAGTTTGGTTTCCAGGACCTTTTCACGAGCATTGTAACCTTCCTCTCAGTGATAGGAGGATTTTTTTGGAAGTATAAGAGACCCATCATACTTTCTTCTTTAGTTGTCGGCTTAGTTTGGTTGGTTGCGAGTAGTTGGTTTGGCTTTATATATGCCGTGCCACATACTTCCATGTTTCTATTGGGAGCCTCGGCATCGTTTGTATATTGGCTTGTCATTGATGTCCGTATTTCTGACGCTAAGGCAGGTTGGAAGAAAGCAAGCAACAATCAAAAGTGGGCAAATTACTATGGTCAAAAACTCAGTAGTATATTTCTTCAAGATTGTTTCCTTAGAATATGGTTCTTGGTTTTTCTTGGGCTATATATCGTTGTTCCTTTTGTTGGTCGAGCCTCTATAGTTAGGCAAGGTAGATATTGGGCTGTTGAAAAAGACGGTGTTTGGATTTACGAAAGTCCGATATTTCTAAGTGATGGTGATGTGAATCGATCAACGTCGTATCCACACCTTTCTTTTTTCCAAAAGGCAAAAGACCCCTTTAGTCTTCCTGGTCAGAAATGGGATAGTGGGGGATTTGTATGGGAAGATTCCACTATTACCTCAACCACTGAAGTGAAAGGTTTTCTGTTGACAATCAAAACAGGGTATCGGGCAGTTGCAAATGAAGATCAGCGCAATATTCTAGCTCTTCGAGCCGAACCCCTTTCTAACAAGATGATCAAAGAGCGAATATTAAAGGATTTTGTTCCTTTGGTTGTTGCTCGGACCATCGAGGTATCTGAACAGTGCAAACTCGACTTTGAAACAGAGGTTGTGACGGGGTTTAGACCAACAAGTCCTCTTCGAGATGACATTGTGTTTCGAGATGAACAGTTTACCTGTACTTACAAGCTTAAGCCAATAGTGCTTTAGCGACCAAGACCCAAGCCGCAAGGCTCGGGTCTTTTTCTTGCAAAAAATATCTAATAAGAGTAGTCTTTTAAAAAAGTTCATCAAACAAGTTCCCATGGAACAGTCAATTACCACTATGTTTCGGAATGAGTTTCTCGAGGATAAGTATCCTGGAGAAAAGTTCGTTATTCCAGAACAGACAACACAACGTCTCATAAGGGATTGTCCCGGGGTCTTCTCTCACAATAGGTTTTCCGAATATCACTGGTCAGTCCCGTGGCTGCATTCTTGGCAACGTCCAAAGACGGAGATTACCTTCCTTAATCTTCACAAGGCGGCAACCTACTTCCGGATGCTCGGGTCACTCCCAATTTTTCGTCCCCAGGATGTTGCGTTCACTGAATCTCAAGTCATTGATATCTGTGAGCTCTATTTTGAGCAGATTTTTGACCAATCTGGTTTTGCAGATACTTTCTTTGTGCGACAACACCCCAACACACCTGTTGGCATAAAGGGTGATTTCGATATCCTTCAAGTGAGTTTTCCATTTGGGGACACTGAAGAAAAAAGAGCTCGTCTTCCTGTTGTTTTCTCTCCAAAATCTCTCCACGACCCTAAATATTTAAAACAGTACCCTGCGTACTATGGTCCACCAGACTGTTTGAGTGGAAAAGAGTCCAACATGAAAGGTGCTTACACTTTGGTTGTTCCAACCAAGGCACTCAAGGTTTGATAGGTAAGACCTACGCTAAGGCGTAGGTCTTTTTATTTAGGGAATAAAACTTGACGTATAATCCCATCTCCTATACAATACATCCCAGCGCACTTAAGCGTGTTTTTATTTCCCAAAAATCGATTTTTGAGGAGAAAAAGCCCAAGAAGTGCACATTAACAATTAGTATTAATTATGTTGGTGTCGCTCACTTTGTCACTGTTCTCGTGCACAAAATTAGAGACATCAACCAATAAATCATATGGCAGAAATGTTTAATCGTTCAAAGCCTCACGTAAACGTAGGTACTATTGGACACGTTGACCACGGTAAGACAACTCTTACTGCAGGTATCCTTAATGCATTACGACTTAAGGGATTCATGGCTTCTATGAAGTCAGTAGCAGATATTGATAACGCGCCTGAAGAAAAAGAACGAGGTATTACTATCTCTCTTTCTCACCAAGAGTACGAAACATCAAACCGACACTACGCACACATCGATGCGCCAGGTCACGCTGACTACATTAAAAACATGATTACTGGTGCTGCCCAAATGGACGGTGCTATTCTCGTGGTGGCTGCAACAGACGGTGTGATGCCACAAACTCGTGAACACGTTCTTCTTGCGAAACAAGTAGGTGTGCCACGATTCGTAGTATTCCTAAACAAAGTGGACATGGTTGATGATGAAGAAATGGTAATGCTCGTTGAAGAAGAAATTCGAGAGCTTCTTACAAAGAACGGATTCGACGGTGCAACAACACCAGTTATCAAAGGATCGGGTCTAAAAGCTACTGAAGCTACAGACGCAAACGATCCTTGGGTTGGAAAGATCATGGAGCTTATGGACGCTCTTGATACGTATATTCCAGAACCAGTTCGAGATCTTGATAAGCCATTCCTTATGCCAGTAGAAGATATCTTCTCTATTGAAGGACGAGGAACTGTTGCTACAGGTAAAATTGAACGAGGAGTTATCAAAGTTGGACAAGAAGTTGAAATTGTTGGTCTTCATGATACAGCAAAGACAACTATTACTGGAGTTGAAATGTTCAACAAGCAACTTTCTGAAGGTATGGCAGGAGACAACGCTGGTCTTCTTCTACGAGGTACTAAGAAAGAAGATATTCACCGAGGACAAGTGCTTGCTGCGACAGGTTCAGTAAAACCTCACACAGAATTTGAAGCTGAAATCTACGTTCTTAAGAAAGAAGAAGGTGGCCGACACACTCCATTCTTTAAAGGATATAAGCCACAATTCTACCTACGAACAACTGACGTTACTGGAGAAGTAACTCTTCCAGAAGGAACAGAAATGGTTATGCCAGGAGACACAGTAAACCTAAAGGTAAACTTGGTTGCGCCTATCGCTCTTGAAGAACAACAACGATTTGCTGTTCGAGAAGGAGGTAAAACAGTAGGTGCTGGAGTTGTTGTAAAGATCATTAAATAATCACAACTCATTGAGTTCATTATATGGTAGCTAAAAAAGCACAATCAAAAGCTGGAAACAAAGAAGGGGAAGTGAAACTTCGCATTCGAGTTCGGGCTTACGAAAATAAGATTCTAGACAATTCTGTAAAGCAGATCATTGATACTGCGCTCAGATATGATGCTAAAATCTTAGGACCTGTTCCACTGCCTACTGATATTAAAAAGTACACAGTGAACCGATCTCCATTCGTATATAAAGATGCACGAGAACAATTCGAAATGCGAACACACAAGAGACTCATCGATATCTTGAATCCAAATGCAAAGACCATCGAAGCTCTGACTAACCTCAATCTTCCTTCTGGTGTAGAGGTTGACGTAACAATGAAGTAATTTACAAAGTTAATATAGGTACAATGTCACGACCCCGACTCCAGAGATGGAGCGGGGCGTCGTGATAACTTAACTATTCTTATGAAATTTATAATCGGAACGAAGCAGAACATGACTCAGTTCTTCGATGAATCTGGAGAAGTATTTCCAGCAACCATCGTGAACGCAGGTCCTGTGACTGTGGTCTACAAAAAGACAAAAGCTAAAGACGGATATGACGCAGTTCAATTCGGATTTGGTGAACAAAAAGAAGCAAGAATTTCAAAGCCGGTAAAAGGGCACATGAAAGATCTTGGAAACTTTAAACTTCTTAAGGAGTTTCGAGTTGACGCAGCTGATCTAAATGCAGGAGACAAAATCGACGCATCAGTATTTGCCACAGGTGATACGGTTTCTGTTTCAGGTATTTCAAAAGGTAAGGGATTCCAAGGTGTTGTTAAACGACATGGTTTCCATGGAGGCCGACGATCACACGGTCAAAAGCACTCTGAACGAGAAGCCGGTTCTATCGGTGGATCAGGAGGACGAGCTGGAGGACGTGTAGCGAAAGGTATCCGCATGGCGGGACGAATGGGTTCTGACCTTGTTACTGTAAAAAACCTAAAGGTTTTAGCAGTGGATACAGCAAACAATCAACTACTTATTAAAGGTGCCTTGCCTGGTCGACGAGGGACAGTTATCACTATTAAAGGATAATCTATGGAAGCAAAAGTATATAACAAAAAGGGTGAAGTTTCAGGAAATATTTCTCTGCCAGAAAGTATTTTCGGACTTCCTAAAAATGCAGACTTGGTTCACCAAGTAGTGGTAAGTATGATGTCAAACCAGAGAGCTAACACTGCGCACACGAAAGATCGTGGTGAAGTGTCTGGTACAGGTAAGAAACCTTGGAAGCAAAAGGGAACAGGACGAGCACGACACGGAGATAGAAAATCACCGATTTGGGTTGGTGGAGGTGTTGCTCACGGTCCAAAAAACCTTCGAAACTATAAGAAGAAGATCAACAAGAAAATGAATGCGAAAGCATTGTTTACTGCTCTTTCTGAAAAGTTTAAAGCAGGAAGAATTCTTTTTGTAGACAGTATCACTCCTTCTGAAATCAAAACAAAAGAAGCATCAGCAACAGTACGTGCGCTTGGAAAAGTTGAAGGATTTGAACGACTACTTGGATCTAAAAAGGTAGTTGCTCACATTGCAACAGACTCTAAAGATGATGTTGTGATTAAGAGTTTTAACAATATTCCTTACGTAGCGGTAAACGAGATGAGAAATCTAAATATCTTAGATGTTCTTAATCACCGATACTTGGTTATTGTTAACCCGTCTGAAAGTATTAAAACATTAGAAGCTAAGCTCAAGTAATATGGGACTATTTAACAAAAAAGAAAAACCAAAAACGGACAATTCAAAAGAAGTTGTCGTTAAAGAAACCAAAACTCCAAAAGCGAAAACTTCTAAAACAGGAGAAAGTGTGTCAATGTTTGATTCTGGATCTGTTATTACAAATCCACGAATTACAGAAAAGGCGGCATACGCATCTGACAAAAATGTATACACATTTGATATCGCGCCAAGAGCTTCAAAAATAGAAGTTGTAAAAGCGATACAAGCACTCTATAACGTAACACCGGTAAAGGTAAACATTAGTGCTATTCCAACTAAACGAGTTGTTCGAAGAAATGTTCTAGGACAAAAAGGTGGTGGAAAGAAAGCCTATGTGTTTCTCAAGAAGGGAGACAAAATAGAGTTTGTTTAACAATTAACAAGTGCAATCTGAGAATACGAAAGAATCACTCATTATAGATTGTGTAATATTATGAAAATACATAAACCAACGTCAGCAGGTAAAAGAAACTTGGTGACAACAAATTATCGAAAAGTTCTATCAGGTGGACGTCCAGAGAAAAAACTCTTGCGAGGTCTTAAAAAGAAAGGAGGACGAAATAATCGTGGTATCGTAACCGTTCCTCACCAAGGAGGAGGACACAAGAGACGATATCGAGATATCGACTTTAAATACAATAAATTCGATATCCTCGCGACTATTAAGTCTGTTGAATATGATCCAAACCGAAACGCATTTATCTCTCTTGCTTCATATAAAGATGGAGAAAAGAGATACATTTTAGCGGTGAAGGGACTTAATGTTGGCGACACATTTATCGTTTCAAACGAAGCGGAAGTGAGAGCTGGAAACAGAATGTCTCTTGTGAACATTCCAGTAGGTAACTTTGTTCACAATGTTGAGCTCAAGTTCCACGGAGGAGCTAAAATTGCGCGTGGTGCTGGAGCATTCGTGCAAGTAGTTGCTCACGACGAAGGAAAAACTTCTCTAAAAATGCCATCAGGTGAAATTAGAAAAGTGCCTTCTACGTGTTTTGCAACAATCGGTGAAGTTTCAAACGCTGAATTCAAGCTTGTAAAGCGAGGAAAGGCTGGACGAAACCGATGGCTCGGTATCAGACCAACTGTTCGTGGTACTGCCATGAACCCAGTAGACCACCCACACGGTGGAGGTGAAGGACGACAAGGTATTGGTCTTCGAAGAGGTCCAAAAACTCGTCATGGTAAGCTTGCATACGGAGTTAAAACTCGAAAAGCAAAGAAATACTCTAACAAGTTTATGGTTACTCGACGAAAAACAAAGAGAAACCAACAAGGATCTAAATAATCAAATACAAAAAGCCAGTCCGTACGGACTAGCTTTTTGTATTTTCTTTATGTAGTATCTAGATAAATAACTAGAACCTTTGATCACATGAAAAATCTTAGGAAATCAAAGCGACGTCAATTGGTTGAGGCTTGGAAATTATTGAGGTTCATTCTTGGCAATATCTACGAGTATATCATCACAAAAGGGTATGATCCGAATACTTGCTCAGAAATGGCATCACGAGTTGTGACAAATCGTCCAAGGGTTCTTAAAAGCAAGAAAGAAAGACTCCTTCTTTCATTTGTTAAGAGAGAGCTTATCCGCCATCTTATTTCCAAGCAATCGCGCTTTAAGCTGTCCTCGTTGCAGGCTTTTTGCTCGCTCCTCGAGTTCGGCTTTGTTCATTTTGATGATCTTGGAATTTCCAAAGAGAGTCAATTCAGCTTCATTCGACTTGGTCGAATCAGCCCGGCGATGTATAAGGAGCTAAAGATGGTTCCTAACACTTGGCAAAAAGCACTCCAGCGAGGTCTAGACAGAAGAGAAGATCTTCGGCGTCAAACTTATGATCGCCTGATGAATAAGCGCTTCAATTTTGTTTTCGTTACCCTGGAAAAGTAGCCCCGCTTCGGCGGGGTTTTTTATTAAGCCCCGTAATGTTTGACATCCAAAGGCTCATCTGCTAGTATAAGCAAATCCAGTTTTGGCTGGAATTTTTTTACCTAATTAAATTAAATATAGAGATGGCGGTGAACCCCTAGATTCTCTAGGATACACGACCTAGCCATGTATTCGATTTTGAAATATGACAAGATCACTTAAAAAAGGTCCATATGTAGATGCAAAGCTACTCAAGAAGATAGCTGGGAAAAAACCTCAAGAAACTGGGGTTATTAAAACGTGGGCACGATCTTCTCAGATTGCTCCAGAGATGGTTGGGTTTATTTTCGGTGTACACAATGGTCGAAAACACATTGAAGTGCTTGTGGCAGAAGACATGGTAGGTCACCGACTTGGTGAATTCTCTCCAACACGAACTTTCCACCGACACGGAGGTAAGCTTATGAAAGAGCTTGAGCAAAAGAAGAAAGAGTCTGAAATTGCAGCGGCACAAGCAGCTAAAACAGCCACTACAACAGCTAAGAAATAATAATCTCTCAGTATATTTATATGAAAGCAGTATTAAAAAATTACAGACAATCTCCTCGAAAAGTTCGCCTTGTGGCTGACTCTGTTAAAGGTAAAAAAGTTGCAGAAGCTCTTCTGAAGCTTAAATTCATGCCAAAACGATCAACTGAAGTGATTGAAAAACTTATTGCATCTGCTGTTGCAAATGCGAAAGAGAATTTTGATGCAACACAAGAACTTTTTGTTCAAAACATTGAGATTAACCAAGGAGTTACCCTAAAACGATACCGACCGCGAGCTCGAGGTTCTGCATATCGAATCAACAAACGAACAAGTAACATTGTGGTTACACTAGCCGACGCTTCACTGATGAAATCAAAGAAGAAAGCACAAGTAGTAGCTCCAGAAAAAGAAACTGCAAAAGCTCCAGCTAAAAAAGCTGTTGCAAAAAAGGTCGCAAAAAAGACTGTTAAAAAAGTAGCGCCAAAGGCGGATAAATAATAAATAGTTTATGTCAAAGAAAGTTCACCCATACGCACATAGAATGGTAGTCCTCCGAGATTGGAAATCTCGATGGTTTGCGACTGACAAAAAATACTCAGACTTTTTGAGAGCGGACATCTTCATTAAAGAATATCTCATGAAGAAGCTTAAGAGTTCGTTTGTTTCTGTTATTGAAATTGAACGAAGCCGAAACGGAGTTCGTGTAATCATCAAAACATCACGACCTGGTGTTATTATTGGCCGACAAGGTGAAGGTGCGAAAAAGCTTAAAGATGACCTTCTTAAGATGATGAAAAAGAATGCTATTGTTATCCCAGAAGATCTTAAAGTAGATATTGTTGAAGTATCTAATCCAGATGCTGATGCAAAGATTGTAGCACTTTCTATTGTTGAAGGTCTTGAAAAACGACTACCGTTCCGACGAGTTCTTAAACAAACACTTGAAAAAGTAATGGCTGTTCGAGAAGTAAAAGGAGCTCGTTTCCTTATTGGTGGGCGACTTAACGGTGCTGATATGGCCCGAACAGAGTCAGTAAAGAAGGGAAGTATCCCACTTCAAACATTCCGTGCCGATGTTGACTTTGCTCGCGAGAGAGCTAATATGTCATACGGTGTTATCGGTATCAAGGTTTGGATTTACAAAGGGGAAATTTTTGATAAGGATAAAAAATAATTAAATTACCATGTTATTCCCAAAGAAAGTAAAATTCAGAAAGTGGCAACGAGGCAGAAAGAACCCTGCGCGACTTTTACGACCTGATACACGAGGAATCACACTTGCGTTTGGTTCATATGGACTAAAGGCTGAGTCTCCATCACGAGTTACTTCAAACCAAATTGAATCAGCCCGAAAAGCGCTTGTTCGAGAATTAACAAAAGTTGGAAAGATTTGGATTCGAATTTTCCCAGACAGACCAGTTACTGCAAAAGCAGCAGAAGTAGGTATGGGTAAAGGTAAAGGAGACCTCAAAGGATACTGCTTTGAAGTACGGCCAGGAAGAATGATCTTTGAAGTAGACGGAGTTTCAGAAGCGATTTCACGAGAGGCGCTTCGAAAGGCTGGAACAAAATTGCCGATTAAAACAAGAATAGTTTCTAGAGATCACAAATAATATGAGCAAAGATTTTAGTAAAATGAAAGACACTGAGCTTGCAAAAGATCTACAGTCTAAGCGAGCAGAGCTTCAAAAGATTAAGTTTACTTTTTCTCACGGCGGAAACAAAGATACGAAAAAGCAATCAAATCTGAAGAAAGACATTTCAAAAATTTTAACTGAAATCAAACAACGAGCATTACACAAATAATTAACACGTATGAAAACAACAGATACAAAAACTAAAAATCCAAAGATCCTAAGGGGTGTTGTCGTGGGAACAAAGAACGACAAGACTGCGGTTGTTTCTGTTGCAAGATTCGTGAAGCATCCAAAGTACCAAAAGTTCTTCAAGAAAGATAAAAAATACCAAGTACACGATGAGGCAAATGGAGCAGTAATTGGTGATAAGGTCGAAATACAAGAAGTGCGACCAATCTCTAAAACAAAGAGATTTATCATAAAGAAATAATAATAGGCTTATGATTCAAGACGGCTCAAACGTAAAAGTAACAGACAACGGAGGAGGTAAAGACGCTCGTGTCTTTAAAGTTCTCGGTGGTTCAAAAAGACGATATGCAGAAATCGGTGATTTAGTAGTGATCGCTATTAAAACAGCAGAACCTCGAAAAATGATTAAGAAAAAAGACGTTCACCATGCTGTTGTTGTGCGACAACGAAAACCTTTCCGACGAAAGGACGGTTCATACATTAGTTTTGATGATAACGCTGTTGTGATTATCGACAAAGGAAAGAAAGAACCAAAAGCAGGTAGAATCTTTGGTCCAATTCCACGAGAAATTGGAGAACTTGGATATCAAAAAATTGTTTCATTAGCACCTGAAGTACTATAATTGTATGATTAAGAAAAACGACAACGTACTAGTTATCACAGGAAGTGATAAAGGAAAAAAGGGAAAAGTTCTCCGTGTTTTGAGTAGTGAATCAAAAGTTATTGTAGAAGGTGTAGCAGTAAAGAAGCGACACACAAAAGCAAAAAACTCAAAGCAACCAGGACAGATTGTTGAAGTGTCAGCGCCAATCCATATTTCAAATGTAAAACTTGTTGATACTCCTAAAAAGGCTGCGAAAGCAAAGAAATAATTTCTTGTTACCACTTAGTAAAATAGTATGAAAACAGTAAAAGATAAAATCAAAGAATCGTTTAGCGCCTTGAAAGGGGAGTTTGGCTACACAAATGTGATGGCTGCTCCGAAAATTCAAAAGGTGGTTGTTTCTGTTGGTACAGGATCAAAGATGCGAAATGATAAAAACAAGAATACCTTTATCGCAGATCGAATCGCAAAAATTACAGGTCAAAAGCCTGCAATGCGACAAGCAAAAAAATCTATTGCACAGTTCAAGGTTCGAGAAGGTGAAGTGATCGGTATGTCGACAACTCTTCGAGGAGAAAAAATGTACTCTTTTATAGATAAGCTTACTAATATTGCTTTACCACGAACAAAAGACTTTCGAGGTGTTGATGCACGAATCATTGACGATATCGGAAACCTTACACTTGGGATTCGAGAACATACTATTTTCCCAGAAACAGGAGACGAAGAACTCAAGGATGTGTTCGGACTTGCGATAACAATTGTTACAACAGCAAAGTCAAAAAAAGAAGCAAAAGCTCTCTTTGACCACATTGGTATGCCATTTAAAAAGGTATCAGAACCAAGAAAGAAGAAGAAATAACAAATAGCCACCGCAAGGTGGTTTTTTGTTATAATCTAAATATGAAACTTAATTTCACATACGATAAAGAAAAAGATATATGGTGTCTTTTAACCTATGGAAAAAAATCTGTTAATTCTGGACTGACCACTAAGGCGTATGATGAATTAATAGAAAAATACGGAGGTAATCCATCCCAAGAAGAAGCTTCTATATTTATCGACGAGTATATTTCTACAAAAAATATAAGCACCGAAAAACTTATCGTCGGGTATGAAAAAGATTGGAATTTAATCAAAGATACATATCAAAAAAGAGCCGAAGAAATATTTGGAGTTTTTCTCCATGAAGATGTTACTGTGTATTTAACGATCAATAACCGATGTCCGTATGACTTAGCGAACAATGGCTTTTTTATATCTATGTCTCGTCCAGCCTCAACAGGGAAATTAACTGCTATGCATGAGCTTTGGCATTTTTATACTTGGTATGCTTTTGGTGTTACAGAAGAAGAAAAAATAGGGAAACAAAGATACAACGATATAAAAGAAGCACTTACTGTTTTACTAAATATTGAATGTAAAGATTTGTTGCCGGAAGGCGTACAAGATAATGGCTACCCTCAACATGGAGAACTTCGTGAGAAAATAACACAGCTTTGGCTTGAACATAAGGATCTTAAAAAAGTCATTAATATCCTACTAAACCTATAACCCAAGGTTGACTTTTCAGTGAATTTTAGTAATATACAGACATCGGTGAAAAGCCGATGGATCCTGTTTAATCCGTGTTTCTCCTTATGTTTTCTAAGAAAATATAAGCAACAACACGAGATATTGCAGAGTCTTTTATAACTAAACAGCCAAAAGTACAAGCTTTTGGTTTAGAGCGCTAAACTATGGCAAAAAGATCAGTCTTAGCTCGCCAAGCAAAACGTGTAAAACTACACGCAAAATTTGCTAAAAAACGAGCAGAACTTAAGGCCGCTGGTGACGTTGAAGGTTTGCAAAAACTTCCAAAAAACTCTTCATCATCGAGACTTAAAAACAGATGTGTGGCAACAGGTCGAGGAAAAGGATTCCTTCGAGATTTTGGACTGTCTCGAATTAAATTCCGAGAATTAGCAAATGAAGGAGAAATTCCAGGTGTTAGAAAATCTTCTTGGTAATCAAAACTATTTATGGATAAAATCGGAGAAATGTTAATTACAATAAAGAACGCAGGACAAGCTTCAAAGGCAAGTGTTGTTGTTCCTTATTCAAATTTGCGACATGCAATTGCAGAGTGTCTTTCAAAGCAAAACTATGTAGGCACTATTGCAAAGAAAACAGACAAGAAGGACAAGCCTGTTCTTGAAATAGCTATTTCATATGAAGGAAAATTCCCACGAGTTACAAACGTGGAAAGAATTTCAAAACCTTCACGAAGAATTTATATTAAAGCAAAAGAAATAAGGCCGGTGAAAAGTGGTGCAGGGTTGCTTGTTGTTTCAACACCAAAAGGTGTGCTTACAGGAGATGAAGCTCGAAAAGAGTTGGTCGGCGGAGAAGTATTATTTAAAATTTGGTAACCCCGACGTACAGTCGGAGTCCCGACCGAAGCGTCGGGATCAAACAATAGGATTAAATCAAAAATTATATGTCTAGAGTAGGAAAACAAATCGTAGAAATACCAAATGGCACAGAACTTTCTCTCGCTAACGGTATTCTTACAATAAAAGGAAAGAAGGGTGAACTCAAAAAAGAATTCAAAACAGATACAGTGTCTGTTGAAATTAAAGATAATCAAGTAACGTTTGCGGCGCAGAAGGATTCAAACTTTGCGAAAGCATTGTGGGGAACATACGCTTCTCATGTAAAAAACATGATCAAAGGTGTGAACGAAGGTTTCGAAAAGAAACTTGCTGTTGAAGGAGTTGGATACAAATGGGAAGTTGCTGGTAAAAATGTAAAAATGGCACTCGGATTTTCTCACGATGTTCTTGTGGCTATTCCAGAAGGTCTTACGGTAACAACAGATAAAAGTACCATGACGATTGCTGGTATCGACAAAGAGCTCGTAGGTCTTTTCGCTGCAAAAATCCGAGACTATAAGAAACCTGAACCATACAAAGGAAAGGGTATTCGATATGACGGTGAATTTATTAGAAGAAAGCAAGGTAAGAAGTCTGCTTAATAATTTATTTTAGTATTATGAAATCAAAAAATCCTAAAACAGAAAAAAGAGCTAGAATAAAAAGAAAGATACGAGCAAAAGTATCTGGCACCTCTTCTAGACCTCGACTTTCTGTCTACAAATCAAACAAAAATATCTACGCACAACTTATTGATGATGTATCAGGAAAGACACTTGTTGCCGCATCTGATGTGAAAGATACAAAAGGAACAAAGAAAGAAAGAGCTGCTTCTGTCGGCAAGACAATTGCTGAAAGTGCTCTTAACATGAAGGTGAAAGAAATTGTTTTCGATAGAAATGGTTTTAATTACACAGGTCGAATTAAACTTCTAGCTGATAGTGCTCGAGAAGCTGGACTAACATTCTAACTATTATGACAACAGAAACAACACAAACAACAAATCAAGGAGCAGTAGCATCAAACGGTGCTGCGGCTACTAAGCCTCCATTTAGAGGTGGTAGAAGTTTTGGTCGCAAGCCAGGACAAGGACAAGCTGGTGATAGAAAGCCGAATCGAAAATTCGCTGAACGACCAAAGCCAGAATTTGATCAAAAAATCCTTAGTATTAGACGAGTAACTCGTGTGATGGCTGGAGGTCGACGATTCTCATTCTCAGTGGCAATGCTTATTGGAGACAAAAAAGGATCAGTTGGTATTGGACTTGGTAAATCAAACGATACCACTCTTGCTATTACAAAAGCAGTTGCAAGTGCTAAGAAAAACATGATGAAGATTGCAACAACAAAAGAAATGTCGATTGCTCATGACGTGCAAGCAAAATACAAAGCTTCTGAAATCTTCCTTATGCCAAACAAAGGAAAGGGTCTTGTAGCCGGTGGAGCGGTTCGAGATATCTTAAATCTTGCTGGTATGAAAAATGTGTCAGGAAAAATCCTTTCACGAAGTAAGAATCAGTTGAATAATGCTAGAGCTGCTATTAAAGCCTTTGCAAAATTAAAGGCGCATAAATAATTACACTACTATGCAATTACATAATCTTACAAGAAAAACAAAAAATCCGAAGAAAAAAGACGTTGGCCGAGGTGGCAAGCGTGGTAAAACATCTGGCCGAGGTCACAAAGGGCAAGGTCAACACGGTTCACACGGTATGCGACCTCAAATGCGTGATATTATTAAGAAGTTTCCAAAACTTCGAGGTCACGGAAAAAACCGAGGAAAGACATTTAACAGTTCTGTCGTAAAACCAGTATCAATCAACCTTTCAGTACTTGATGCAAACTTTGAAAACGGAGCAACAGTGTCACCAAAAGACTTGGTTCGAAAAGGCGTTCTTTCTCTTGTAAAAGGGAAGAATCCAGAAGTAAAGATTCTTGGAACAGGTGAGCTTTCAAAAAAACTTACTGTTCTCGGATGCTACGCTTCACAAACTGCACAAGATAAAATTGTAAAGGCCGGAGGTACTATCAAATCTAAATAAAAAATATTATGAGCTTTTGGAGAAAAATAGGGGTAGCATTCAAAGATAAATCTATAAGAAAAAGAATTTTATTCGTATTGTTTATTCTGGTTATTTTTAGACTCCTCTCAGTAATACCAATACCAGGAGTTGACGCCTTTCGATTACAAGGTTTTCTACAAAGTAGTCAGTTTCTTGGCATTTTGAACATCTTCTCTGGAGGAGGGCTCTCAGCGCTTTCTATTGTGATGCTCGGAGTTGGTCCGTATATTACAGGATCAATTGTTATGCAATTGCTCACGATGATGTCACCACGACTCAAGTCTTTGTACCACGATGAAGGAGAAGTTGGTCGGGCAAAGTTTTCTCAATACTCGAGAATACTTACTGTGCCACTTTCACTTATTCAAGGTTTTGCGCTTTTGAAGTTGCTCGATAGTCAAGGTGTGCTCGAAGCGATGACATCATTCGATAAAGCAGTTGCACTTATTGTGATTACTGCTGGGTCAATGTTCTTGGTGTGGCTTGGTGAATTGATTAACGAAAAGGGAATTGGTAATGGAATTTCAATCATTATCTTTGCCGGTATCGTTGCTGCAATCCCAGGACAAATTAATCAGCTTGCATTCACGTATACAGCAGCACAGATTCCAATGTATCTTGCATTCTTGGCGGCTATCGTACTTATCATCGCCGGAGTGGTGTTGGTAACAGAAGCTGAACGATTAATTCCAATGACGTACGCACGACAAGCAAGATCAGGTGGATCTCTTGGTCAATCATCTTCATATTTACCACTTCGAATTAACCAAGCTGGAGTGATGCCAATCATTTTTGCACTTTCAATTCTTTCGTTACCACAAATGCTTTCAGGCTTTATGGTCAACTCAAGTATTGCAGTTATTGCAAAAGTAGGTAATTGGTTTGCGTGGTTTTCTCAGGCAACGCTTTGGTATTCAATCGCATACTTTGTCCTCGTGTTTGTATTCACATACTTCTACACAGCGATTACGTTCGAACCAGAATCAGTAGCGACAAACCTACAGAAAAATGGTGCGTTTATTCCAGGTATTAGACCAGGAACTTCGACAACGGAGTATATTAGTAAAATCGTTACTCGTATAACGTTTATCGGAGCACTCTTCTTAGGTCTTGTTGCTGTGTTGCCGTTCATCATGCAACAGCTCTCTGGCATTCAAACACTTGCTATTGGGGGAACAGCACTTCTTATTGTGGTGTCTGTTGTGCTTGATATCCTTAAAAAGATTGATGGACAAATCTCAATGCGACAATACTAGTCGTAAAAAGAAATAAAAAAGAACTTCGTACTTTCTGCGAAGTTCTTTTTTATTAGCTTTTACATACTAAATTTGTTATTCTAAGCTTATAAAAATAGCATATGAATAGTCAACAAACCTTTATATTCTTTGGAAGATCTGGTTCTGGTAAGGGGACACAAGCCCACTTGCTTCTTGAGTATTTAGAAAAACACAGCCAGTATAAAAATCTCTATATTGAAACCGGCCAAAAGTTTCGTAATTTTATTGCACAAGAGCACAACCACACTGCTTCGCTTACACAAAAGGTTCTTGGCGATGGTGGCCTGATGCCGGTCTTTATGCCGATATGGCTTTGGACAGGGGAAATGGTTGAAAAGTTTACTGGCAAGGAAAATCTTATCCTTGATGGACTTTGCCGCCGTCCAGATGAAGCTCCTGTTTTGGATTCTGCAATAAAGTTTTATGGACTACAAAAGCCAAATGTTATTTATATTGCAACAAGTAAAGAATGGTCACTTGATAAGTTAAGATCTCGAGGAAGGGCAGATGATGACACAGAAGCTGATATGCTTCGTAAGCTTGAATGGTTTGATTGGAATGTTGTTCCAGCCATGTCATTTTTTCACGAACACCCTGACTACAATTTTATTGAAATAAACGGTGAGCGGTCAATTGAAGCAGTGCACAATGATATTATCGCCAAAGTATTTGGTGCCAACTAACCCATGATACGCATTAAGACACAAGAAGATATTGAGAAGTTACGAGTTGGTGGCAAGCGTCATGCTCTTATCTTGAAAAAAGTTGCTGACAAAGCTGTTCCTGGTGTTACCACCAAAGAACTCGATGAGTACGCACATCAATTGATTATTGAAGGTGGTGACACGCCAGCATTTTTAGATTACACACCAGAAGGTGTTTCGTATCCATATCCTGCGTCGCTCTGTGTTTCGGTAAACGATGAAATTGTTCACGGTATTCCATCTGACTTTGTCTTAGAAGAAGGAGATATTGTTTCGCTTGATCTAGGGCTTGTGCATAAAGGAATGATTACCGACGGAGCCATTACGGTGCCGGTGGGACGTGTGTCGCCTGAGGCAGAAAAACTCATGAATATTACCCGTGAAGCTTTGAATATTGCCATCAAGCAAGTAAAGCCAGGCAACAGAACAGGAGACATTGGAAACGCTATTGAACAATTTGTGAAGCCACATGGCTATGGGATTGTAAAAATTTTAGCAGGACATGGTGTGGGATATTCTGTTCATGAAGACCCGTATGTCCCAAACTATGGAAAAGCTGGTACAGGAGATGAGCTTGTCCCAGGCATGGTTATTGCTATTGAACCAATGCTTAATCTTGGAACCGACGAAGTGTATGTGACAGAGGACGAGTATACGTATATCACTGCTGACGGTAAGCTTTCAGCTCACTTCGAGCATACTGTTTTGGTGACTGAGGATGGATGTGAAGTATTGACAAAATAACAAAATCTGATATAATATATACAGAAACCAACAATCCAAAAGATGGCAACTGTTAAGGAATATGGTCTTAGAATACAAGTCCAAGACATGGCTTTCAAGTTCGGTGAGTTCAGTGTGAACGAAAGGGTGTTTCTGAAAGATGATATACTGTACGCTCGACTTGGTAGGGTAACTGCAGTTCCAGTAGATAAGGTCGATTTTCAATCAACTAAGATCTGGGTGCCTGTATGTTTTGCGGGCACTCTCAATGGACGATACGAGTTGATCCTTGCATCAAACCTTAAGAGGGGATGACGGTGTTGCACCCGATTGTTGTATGGCAATCGGGTGCTTTTCTTTTTCTTAAAACAAAATAATTTTGTTACAATAAGGGGATGGAATCCAGATAGTGACCGCGGTCGCTTTTGGAGATGTTATTATACGGTCGAATTTTACTTTTATAAATTACAGCAAGCGGATTATGTAAAGACCGCAACCTGTCACTATCTGGATGGAAGGTACATATTTTAAAGAAACACCTAAATTTAATTCTCCACAAGAAGAAATAGATTTTTTGCGTAAACATATTGCAGAACGTGAACAAGAACTTCACGAGTCAGGAAGTCTAAAATCAAGAGAAGACGTTTCGCGGGAAGCCATTTCCGCTTATGATGCACTTGATACAGAAGATGTGCTCCAAAAAAAATATGTTACCGATGAACACCACGCCGAACAAGTCGTTCTGAAGCTTAAACCAGAAGAGCATGACGATAAAATGTCAGAATTGTATGGATATTTGCTCGAGCACGGTATTAAAAATACGCTCGATCTCGTTGCTCGGATGAACAACCCTCATATCGAGGACGACGTGCACCGCTTTTTAGTACAGTTTCTCCATGCAAGTGGAAATATTCCAGGCTTAAAAGAATCATCACCAGAATTTAAATCGCTTAATCTGGCACTTTTTGAAGTAACGCTTCCAGGAAATGTCCGTGAAGAAAAAAGAACGTTCATAGATTTTATTACGGGCATGAAGCAGTTTTTGCTCGGCATGCAGTCTATTTCGCGTGGTGAACAAAATAAAGATAAACAGTATTATACTCTTGAAATTGCAAATGCGTCCGATTCAAACGACCTTGTCATTTACGTAGCTGTGCCAAGAGAAAAAAGAGAGCTGTTAGAAAAACAAGTTCTTGCGTTCTATCACAGTGCAAAAATTAACGAATCAACCGATGACTACAATGTCTTTAACCAGCAGGGTGAAACGGTTGCATCCTACGGAACATTAGCCGAAGAAGATGTGTTTCCAATTGCTACCTACGATGAGCTTGGTCACGACCCCATGAATGCAGTCTTGAATGCATTTTCAAAACTTAGTCTTGATTCAGAGGGTGCGGCGATACAGATCGTGGTTACTCCAATGGGTGAGAGTCTGATTAAGAAGTTTTCTGGTGTGCTTGATAAAGTTAAGAAGGGTGAAAAGCTCAAAGATGTTCTCGATGAATACAGCGCTGTTAAAAAAGAGCTGAAAAATTTTGCCGTCGGTATTTTTAATCCTAAAAAGCTTGAAAAGTCTGAAGAATCAAAAGACGTCGATACCGATGTTCTTGAGGCTATTACCACAAAACTGAAGAGTACAATTGTGAGTACGAGTATCCGTATTGTTGCTTCGGCTGCGTCAAAAGCCAGAGCAGAAGATATTGTTTCTGATATTGAATCTTCATTTGAGCAATTCAATAAGGCAAAATCAAATAGTTTTAGATTTGAACGTGTAAAGACACTTGATATGCCTGCATTTCTTCATAACTTTTCTTTTAGAGTCCCGAGTGAGCGGGAATCAATGTCGCTTAATCTTGAAGAGCTTTCAACAATTTTTCACTTTCCGATTAGTGAGTCAACAACTCCAGAGCTTAAAGAATCAAAAGCAGGCGAAGCTCCAGCACCAACAAATATGGTTTCTGTGGGAACGCGTCTTGGTACAAATGTTTACCGAGGTAAATCAACCCCAGTCTTTATGCAGCCAGAAGACAGACTTCGCCACTTGTATATTATCGGTCAGACAGGAACAGGTAAGACTGGTATCATGATGAACATGATCATTCAAGACATACAAGCCGGAAATGGTGTCTGCTATATCGACCCTCATGGTAATGACATTGAAACAATCCTAGCAAATGTTCCGAAAGAACGAATGGATGATGTTATTTATTTTGATCCTGCGTATACTCCGCGTCCTATGGGGCTCAACATGCTTGAATACGATATCGATAGACCAGAGCAAAAGACATTTGTGATCAATGAGCTTCTCGGTATTTTTAACCAATTGTTTGATATGAAAACAGCTGGTGGTCCGATGTTTGAACAATATTTTAAAAATAGTGCAACGCTCGTGATGGATGATCCAGAATCTGGTTCCACACTTCTTGAAATTAGTCGCGTGCTTTCAGACAAAAAATTCCGAGATATGAAGCTTTCAAAAACAACGAATCCGTTGGTGAAGCAGTTTTGGAAAAATGCCGAGGCAACACAGGGCGAGCAAGGTTTGGAAAACTTCGTACCGTATATCACCTCAAAATTCGACACATTTATTTCAAACGAAATTATGCGTCCAATCGTGACGCAAGAAAAATCCGCCTTTAATTTCCGAGATATTATGGACAATAAAAAGATTTTGTTGGTTAACCTTTCAAAGGGAAGACTGGGTGAGATCAACTCAAGCCTCATTGGTCTTATTCTTGTTGGTAAACTGCAAATGGCGGCACTCTCTCGAGCAGATTCTGTTGGTACGCAATTCTCGCCATTCTATTTGTATATTGATGAGTTCCAAAATGTGGTGACACCCTCAATCACTTCTATTTTGTCTGAAGCGCGAAAGTATAAGTTGTCTCTTAACGTTGCGCACCAATATTTGGCCCAGTTGCCAGACAATATTAAAAGTGCAGTGCTTGGAAACGTCGGTTCAATGGCAATGTTCCGTATTAGTGCTGAAGATGCCGAAGCTCTTCAAAAAAGAATCGATCCGATCTTCACCGTGGCTGATGTGATTAAGCTTGATAATAGAAATGCTTATATGGCGATGATTATGAATGGGCAACCAACAAAACCATTTAGTATCAAAACAGACGATTGGCCTTCTGGAAACAGCACTATTGTTCAGCCAATCAAAGAACTTTCGTATATGAAATTTGGACGACCACGCGACGAAGTAGAAGGGGAAATTATGCAAAAATTTGAGAAATTTTAGTTAGATTTTTTAGAAAAAACTAATTTTGATCCAACACTATAAGTGTATATACAGTTATCGGTACACTTATACACCGCATCAGAAACAACCATTTTTTCATAATCTGTGTAGGGTTCACCATTTCCAACTATTGTGAATTCTGCATCACTTGCTCCAAAACTAAATATTAAGACGTGATCCCATCTTTTAATATTTTGGGCTATTTGGGTGTAGTTAGAATCACTTTCTATTTCTACCATTATTCTATTTGGATTTTCTGAAAAATCATTACCGTCTATTATACTAATGTAATTAGTTTGATTATTTGACGATTGATTAAAGTCAGCAACAACAGCACCCGTAATTTTTATAGGTTTATTTAAGTAAGCTTTTGGGTTCGTGTAATATTCGTTAACTGTAACCTGTGTGTATTTTGAAACATCTAATGTTCCATCACTTTTAAAATTTCTGGCAGGGTAATAGGTTGACTGTTCTGGTGTTTCAGTGGGAGGGTTTGTTTGAGCAGGAGAATCATCTTGTTTTGCTGGTTCTCTTATAATAATAGTTTCTTTAACAACTTTTATTTTTGCTGTACAGTCTCCATTATCATTTACTTCCATTTCTTCGGGTATGGTTATTTGATCCCCATCAATATTTTTACATACATCAATCAAACCAATTTCTTTTTCTTCTGTTGTTTTTGTAACCATCTCAGGGTAAATATTATTACTAGGTGGCATAGAAATATCGGAAGTAATATACTTTCTGGCAGTAAGATTTTTTGTAATTAATATACTTCCTGTTATTAGTCCTAAAACCAAAATAAAATATAACGTCTTTTTCATATGTGTAGATTATATAAATATGTCAATACAATTTCAAGATTCCCAAAATGATAGTTTTCTGCTAATATCACCTTATTAATAAGTTAAATCTAACGAACATTATGGATTCAAAAGCAGAAAAAGCCCTTATTATTGTTAAACCAGATGCAATTCAACGAAATCTTGTTGGTGAGATTATTGGCCGATTCGAAAAGAAGGGATTGAAAATCGTTGGTATGAAAATGATTTCCCTTGAAGATGCTCTCCTTGAAGCTCATTATGAGCACATTAAAGATAAGCCATTTTTTACAGGCATTAAAGACTTCATGAAGTCAGCTCCTGTGGTGGTGATGGCACTTTCTGGTATTGGGGCAGTTGATGCAATCAGAATTATCGTTGGTCCAACAAAAGCATTTGAAGCTCCAGGAGGAACCATACGAGGCGACCTTGCAATGAGTATCCAATCAAACGTTGTGCACGCTTCTGACTCAGTAGAAAATGGTGAAAACGAAGTCGCTCGCTTCTTTAATCCATCTGAACTCTTTACCTACAAAAAAATTGATGAACTCTTCGTATATTCTGATATTAATCGATAGAAAACAAAAGCGGGCGCCTTTGGCGCCCGCTTTTGTTTTTATATTTTTTATTGTCAATGTGGATATTAAAAAAGTGAAATTTTTTATTCTTGTAAATATTGTTTTTTATTTCCTTCGGGGATACAATCAAAGTACGGTTATTTAAGATTATTATCTAGACAAGTATTATAGGGGAGCAGTATGTTGAAATATTCCGTGGAATACTTCACTTCGCACCCACCTAGGCTAAAAAGCTAGGATAATACATCTTAATAGCCGTAAAAAGCATCCATTCCACTTGTTGGGATGGGTTTTTTCATTTTTATTTAGTAAAATAGAGAGCAGTATGATACATATGCGACATAAATTCTTCAAGTCATTTTCTTTGTGGCTCTTTTTTGTCTTTATAATGAATAGTTTGGCAAACTTTTTCTTTTGGTACTCAAGTATTAAAGAGTTTGACATGCTCATGCATTTCCTTGGTGGTTTTACCGCATCACTTTTTTCATTTTGGTTTATTTATAAAAAGTGCGTGTTGTGGATTGAAGAAGGAAATACTGGAAAAGTGTTTCGCGTCATATTGTTACTTGTTGTTGTAATCGCGCTTTTATGGGAAATCATGGAGTTTGCAGTTCAGGGGTTCTTCGATGTCACCGTGCTTGCTGATCTCCCAGATTCATTTAGCGATTTGGCGTTTGGAGCACTCGGCGGAATGCTTGGCTTTGTCTATCTTTTGAGAAAATATAAACGAGAACGAAGCAAAGAACCTTTTACTATATAACCATGTCTTCTCAATTAAAGCTTAAATTTTGTGGTGGTGCAGGAAGTGTAACGGGGGCTAATTTTCTTTTGTATAATGACGATATAAAGATCCTCGTTGATTGCGGACTTGAGCAAGGCTCTAAAATGGCGGAGACTGAAAATTGGGAAGCCTTTCCATATAACCCAAGTGAAATAGATTATTTGCTTGTTACGCACGCTCATACAGACCATATTGGAAGAATTCCAAAGCTTATCTTTGATGGTTTTAAAGGGAAGATTTTGAGCAATTCTGCGACCAAAGATTTGTCGAAAGTCATGCTCGAAGATACCGCAAATATTCTTTCAAGTTCAGAAAGTGGTAAGCAATTTCATCTTGATAAAATTTATTCTGAAACAATTCTTCATCATACGTTCGCGTTGTGGGACACGGTTGAATATCACACTCACCATGATCTTGGAAAGGGTATGGGTCTGTATCTGAAAGATGCGGGACATATTCTTGGCTCGGCAATGTTTGAAATTACCTATAACGGTAAAAAGATTGTCTTTACCGGCGACTTAGGTAATTCTCCGTCACCACTCCTTTTAGATACAGAATATATCGACTCTACAGACTATATTATTATGGAAAGTGTGTATGGTAATAGAAACCATGAAGATCGAGAGAATAGAAGAAACAACCTAAAAAAAGTCATACTTGATAACCATCAAAGAAAGGGTGTGCTTGTGGTACCGATCTTTTCATTAGAGCGTACACAAGAATTTCTCTATGAACTCAATGAAATGGTCGAATCAGGGGAAGTGCCACACATGCCTGTTTTTGTAGACTCTCCACTCGCGCTTAAAGTTACTGACGTATTTTACAAACACAAAAATTTATTCAAAAAATCTGTACGTAACGATATTACATCGGGCGACGACATTTTTAAATTTAAAGGATTAGAAGAAACAGAAAAGACAAAAGACTCTAAGGCGATTCTTGCTTCATCAAATCCAAAAATTATTATGGCGGGATCAGGTATGTCAGCGGGTGGTCGTATTATGCACCACGAAAAAAACTATCTAGGCGATCCAAACGCCACACTTTTAATTACTGGATTTCAAACACCAGGAACACCTGGCAGACTTCTTGTAGATGGTGCTAAAGAAATTCTTATTTTTGATGAACCTGTTTCTGTAAAAGCAAAGATTGTCGTGATTAAAGGGTACTCAGGACACAAAGATTCGGATAATCTTTTTGATTTTGTTTCTCATATTAAAGGTGTAAAAAAAGTGTTTCTTGCTATGGGTGAACCAAGTGTAGCGATGTTTTTTGCGCAACGACTAAAAGATAATCTTGGTATACATGCACTGGTGCCAGAAAAATTCCAAGAAGTTGTTTTAGATTTTTAGTATACTTAGCACATGAACAAACAAGAGAAATTTAAAATTTGTATTGCCGGTGCTGTCGAAACAAATGCATGCGGACTTGATGCGCTTGATAAAGCAAAGGAAATTGGTCAGCATATTGCAAAAAAGGGAGCAGTGCTTATCACCGGCGCTGGCTCAGGCTTTCCACTGTGGGCTGCAACTGGTGCGAAAGAGACTGGCGGTCAAACACTCATGTTTTCTCCTGCGGGTAGTAAAAAAGAGCACGTCGACATGTATCGGTTGCCCGACCATGTACACGATATTATCGTCTATACGGGCTTTGGGTACACGGGAAGTGATTTACTTATGACAAAGTCATCTGACGCTGTTATTATCGGTTGCGGACGTGTAGGAACGATACATGAATTTACGATGGCGTATGAAGAAGGAAAACCAGTGGGAGTGCTTGAAGGCTCTTGGGATACTGATGAAATCATTAAGGCGATTGTTGGCAAGAAAACAAGAACAGATAAACCGATAGTGTTCGAAAAAGATCCCAAAAAACTTGTAGAAAAACTATTGGAAATATTAAATAGTCGATAAACAAAAACCGCCGAAAGGCGGTTTTTGTTTATTTAACTTGATCTACAATTCTATTGAAACTTTCTGGGTTTGTCATTGCAATATCTGCAAGAATCTTTCGGTCTACTTCAATATTCTTTTTCTTGAGACCTTCGATAAATCGTGAGTAAGTCATGCCAAGAGATCGTACTGCAGCGTTGATTCGTGTTTGCCAAAGTCGTCGTCGATCAGCTTTCTTGTTTCTTCGGTGATCGAATGCGTGCATTCCAGCGTGTGCAATAGCTTCAGTAGCCATTGCCTCTTTCTTACTTCGTCCAAATCGGTAGCCCTTTACTTGAGCCAGCGTATTTTTTCGTCGTTTATTTTTGATTACACCTCGTTTAACTCGTGTCATAGTATGTTAGTTATGTAAGTAAATTATTGTGCTTTTGTTGATGTCTTTGGCTTTCGTACTCGGAGGTTATTGTGAGGGAAGAATCTTGCTTTATCTTTTGCTGTCATGATCATGTCGAGAGGAACTCGTCCTTCAAGTTGGTGTGTTCGAGATTGTCGTGAGTTGAAATGGTTAAAACCAGGCTTTCGAGCTTTCAGCTTGCCGCTTTTTGTGATCTTTATTCTTTTTGCTAGTGATTTATTTGTTTTCATGGTTTTCTATAGGCAAACTGTTTTCAGCTTTAACCTTCTTACTATTATCTCGTTCAATGGTGATCATTACACCACGAGGACTTTGTTTTAATGGTTCTGAAACCTTATATCCTTCGGTGATAAATTTAAGTACTCGCTCAAGTCTTTCTTGTTTGAACTTGTTATCAGTAAACTTTGTTCTTCCTACAAGATAGAGCTCGATCTTAATTCTATGACCTTCTTTAAGCCACTCAGAAGCTCGTTTGGCCTTCATTTCTAGGTCTCCTTCTCCCGTAGCAACTTTAATCTGTAATGACTTAGTTTCTGTGGTGTGGGCCTTAGATTTTATCTCCTTTGCGCGCTTCTTTTGTTCGTACTGAAATTTACCATAATCCATTATTTTTGCAATAGGTGGGTTCGTTTTGTCAGAAACTTCAATCAAATCAAGGCCCCGTTCCTGAGCCATTGTTATCGCATCTCGAGTTTTAACGATTCCTAGATTGTCACCAGAAACTCCGTCTAAAAGACGTACTTCGTTCGCTCGTATTTGATTGTTAATTCTTGTGTCCAATCTATTGTAAAACGTTATAATGTCTGGTAATTTTAGCTTATTATTCGACATAAGTCAATATTATGGAGTCTGTCATCAGAATATACAAAAACCTCGGAGAAACACCTCTTGAAGCCCTAGAAAGGGTTCGTTTAGAGCATCCAGAATATATGAATCTTCCCATGACCTACGCCGGCAGGCTTGACCCTATGGCAGAAGGGGAGCTTTTAGTGCTTGTTGGCGAGGCTTGTAAAAGAAAAGATGAGTATATTGGCATGGACAAAGAATACGAATTTGAAATGGTATTTGGATTTACCACTGACTCGTACGACTTACTTGGCATGCCAAAAGAACAGAGTATTGATATTGAATTGGTCAAAAAAGGACTCAACCAAGAGCTTCTTGCGTACGTTGGCTCACGAACGCAAGAATATCCGCCGTTTTCATCAAAGACTATTGACGGTGTTCCACTTTTTCAAAAAACAAAAAACGGAGAGGTGTTTGATCTACCGACCCGTCAAATCGAAATCTATCTAACTGAACTCTTGGGCTGTAAAGAAATTTCTGGCAGTGAACTGTATCATGAAATCGTTAGAAGAGTTGCCTTGGTCAAAGGTGATTTTCGACAAGAAGCTGTTATTGGTGCATGGAAAGAGCTTTTGTTAAAAAGGGAAGATGACTTTTTTCTATCTGCAAAAGTTCGCATGTCATGTTCTTCAGGTACCTATGTAAGGTCATTGGTGCACGCTCTATCATTTCCAGCTGTTACATTTTCTATTAAACGAACAAGAATTTTTGAAAGAAGTCGATAAAGAAAAAGCCCCGCGTATGCGGGGCTGGTTCTTGTGATTAGTTTGTTTCTTCAGCAACGTGCATCTTGCGTCGAACCGTTCTACACCGGCTCAGTCCCATATGATAGAGCGGGCAGTATTGTTTTTCCGAAACAGCGACACATTCCCCAGCTTCGCAAGAAGCTCGGTGTTCTGTTGCAAACCGATCTTCATCGAGTCCCAGAAGAATCATTGCTACGAGATCTTCTTTTTCGAAGTAAACCCCAAGAATAGGGTCTGTATCGGGCTGTGTGAGTCCGCCATTGAAGATCCGCTGTACTCGACTTGCTTGGTAGAAATTGATCTCAGGAGCCTCAAGAAGGGTTCCTTGGTTTGAGCATGTCCTCCAATCAAGCCAGATCTGTTGGTCTTTTTCAAGGTTTTTGTTCTTGAAGAAAACGATCTCAGTCCTGATCACTTTGACAACTTCGCGGAGGTTCACCCTTGTGCCTACGGTGTGAATTTGGAACTGACCAGATTCTTCTATTTGTAGGATTGCCACGAGGTTCGGCTGATCATTCTTCTCCAGGATTGCCATAAGGGCATGTGCGCTGTTGCTTTCAAGCACAGCAAGTGTTCCAATGCCTCTCTTTCGACTTACAATCGATGGGATTGGAACATAGGTAACATGTGGAAGAATTTCCTCGTATGCTCTCTGTGCTTCAGTCAAATCATCGATCACTCGTTCGAGTAGCCAAACAAAATACTTGTAGCCGATCTCAACTTCATCTTGTTTGCATGTTCTCCAGACTTTCTTAACCATGCTTGCCAAGTTGAATTGTTTTACAGTATGGTTGAGTTCCGGTGTTTGGCTGTCTTTGTTCAAGATAGTATTACTCGGTTCACCGTGACTGTCTTCATAGTTGATGTAGGTGAGGAGGTCTGTAAGTTCTGGGCGTTGATCTACTCCCAAAAACTCTGCAACGAGGTAGAGCGAAGAGGGAATGCTCTCCATGCCATGCTCATCAAATGGACCATTTCCTGTGCCGATGAGGAGTAGTCCTTTCTGTAGGGCACGAGCCCACTGAAGTCCATCTTCGTTTCCTCCGAATTCACTATCGAGCCATTTTGCTGTTGTAATATTCAGATCAGCTTTTGCAACGTCAGGAAAAATCTTGCTTCCATATTTCCTGAGTACGGCGATAGATGCCAGCTCGTCCGCATGTGGTCTTGGATGTGTTGCAAGGGCAGCGATTCCTTTCATTGTCCGCCTTGTTTTGAAGGCGTCGACAACTTCTTCAATCGAAGCTTTTTGAACATTGAGCGCTTTCATGGTATGTGGTTTGAATGTTTGTGAGGTGCAGCTTACAATTTTTTTATCACAAAAAATAACTTTTGTCAAACTTGATAAGGAGTAAGAATTGACAAATTAAACTCTATTTTTCATAATTGTGTTTCTTGAACAGTTCTTTACTTACAAACCAAAAACGTACCAAACAATGGTGTTTCTTGCTTCTGTTAACCTTGAGCAATTGTTTTATGATCAAGTCTCAAACCCGCGGGTTAAATATATAGCAATAGCGATAGCTATGCTGTTTTTCCTTATTGCTGTGAGACGTTTTTGGAAGTTTGTTCGAAGCAACAAGTCTTAGTAATACAAGTATGAAACAAAAGACCTCGCACAAGCGAGGTCTTCATTATTATTACATCCAAACTTTGAGTATGATGCCGAATACCAAAAATAAAACTAATTGATATCCTGCAGAGATTAAGAATATTTGCCACGCCATTTTTCTTGGTCGTGCGCTCCACATCGCACTTCCTGCAATTGTTGGCATAATAAATCCTGCCCAAATCCAAAAAGCATTTGCAAGAGGGGACATAGCAAAAGCTCCACTACTTAAGTATTTTGATAGTATCCATACTTGAAAGAGTGAAAGAAGAAATTGTGTCAGAAAGATTTGCCACATTTTCTTTTGAATCTCTTTCATTTTTTCTGGTGGCATATTTGGATCACCACCAATCGCTCGCATAAATCTATCCCCAAAGAGTGCTTTGCTATGCCAGAGAGTTCCAAGAATCATTGCTGCAATCGCACATAAAAGAATTGCTAAAAAACTCATATGTATATATTTGTATCCTGCTTGTGAACAGGAAATTATAATAATACTTCTATTATATAGTAAAAAATTCACCCTACGAAGAGTGAATTTTTTATATGTGGAGATGGGGGGAATCGAACCCCCGTGTAAATGAGTTTTTACTATGCGTCTACATGTGTAGATTATTTTTTGATTTAAACACAAAGCCTTTTAAATAAGCAAAACAGCTTTGTGTCGATCTCTTTATTTTCGTCCTCTAGTCGAGAATTCTAAAAGCTTATCCCGATGATATGATACGCGTACTGTTGTATCGGAAGTAAAACAAACGCGCACTAGCAAATAATTATGCTAGAGCAAAACCTCGCACTTGAAATGGAGATTTTACTAGTCCTTTAGATTTTGCATCTAAGGTTTTTGGCAGTTGGCAAGTTACCAAGCTCGACATGCACATAGTAAAAGTTTTCAAATATCAAGACCAATCATCCCCTCACGCGCGACACAAGTGTATCGAGTATGAGCGAAGGACTCATCTTTAAAGTAGGGGGCTAGTTTTTCAGCCTTCTCCCTAAATCTCTTTCAATATCTCGCTTCTTAATACTTTGACGTTTGTCGATCGTTTTCTTACCGCGAGCGAGCGCGATATCAATTTTGACATACCTACCCTTATTATACAACGAAATGGGTACTATTGTCAAGTTAGCTTCTTTAACCTTTTTTTGAAGTTCTTCTATTTCATTTTTCTTTAATAAAATCTTCCGTTCTCGATACGGGTTGTAGTCTTCGGGTGTGTTGTTTAGTTGATAGGGTGGAATATGAGCTCCAACGAGAAAAACCTCGTTTCCTTGGATTTTTACATATGCCTCGGAAATAGAGCCCCCAGTTTGTTGCTTAATTGTTTTTACCTCAAATCCATAGAGCGAAAGACCTCCAGTGTATTTTTCTAGAATTTCATAGTTAAAGCTTGCCTTTTTGTTCTTTTGAAGTAAAGTCATAAGGTATGTATATTCGGTCGGTTATATTGTATAATAGCACGACCATTAAGCCGAAAACAGGCACATAGAGCAAATGTCTAAAAATAATAAAAAAAGTAAACAAACAAAGTCAGGTGGCTTTTTAAACAAACTATGGACAGCATTTTTTGTTTTTTTGGCGTTCACCGCACTCTACTCACTACTTGTTGAGAAAAAGTCAGCAAAGCCCGAAGAGATTTCTTTGTCGTTTCTTTCAACGTTAATTAATCAAGGGGAAGTGTCATCTATTCTTGTTGAAGGAGACAAGCTCTCTATCGTGTTAAACGATGAATCAAAAACAGAGTATGTTTCAAAAAAAGAACGAGAAGCGTCGCTTACTGAAACGCTTGCAAACTATGGTGTTGAGACAACAACACTTGGAAAAACTGATATTGAAATAAAAAGTGAATCAGGATTTGGTTTCTGGCTTCTGAATATTATTCCTGTACTTATCCCAGTACTTTTCATTGTTATCTTTTTCTGGTTCTTAATGCGCCAAGCAAAAGGACAGGGTATGCAAGCATTTTCGTTTGGGCAATCAAAAGCAAAAATTACTGATCCAAATGACAAAAATAAAGTTACGTTTAAAGATGTTGCTGGTGTGAAAGAAGCAAAAAAAGAACTAGAAGAAATTGTAGACTTTCTTAAGAATCCAAAAAAGTTTATTGATATTGGTGCGGATATTCCAAAAGGTGTTCTTCTTGAAGGTGCACCAGGAACAGGTAAGACGCTTCTTGCTCGCGCCGTTGCGGGAGAAGCAGGTGTTCCGTTCTTCCATCTCTCAGGATCTGACTTTGTTGAAATGTTTGTGGGTGTTGGAGCAAGTCGCGTGAGAGATTTGTTCGGTATGGCAAAAAAAGCAGCACCGTCTATTGTGTTTATTGATGAGATTGATGCTGTGGGACGAAAACGAGGAAGCGGAGTTGGTGGTGGTAACGACGAACGAGAGCAAACGCTCAATCAAATTTTGACTGAAATGGATGGTTTTGATCAAAATCAAAAGGTGATCGTGATTGCTGCAACAAACAGATCTGATGTACTCGATAACGCGCTGCTTCGTCCAGGCCGATTTGATCGCCGAGTAATGGTTGACTTGCCTGACCGCGCTGATCGTGAAGAGATTCTTAAAATTCATGCTCGTAAAAAACCACTTGAAGCTGATGTTAACCTGAAGTTGGTTGCCGAGCGAACACCAGGATTTTCAGGTGCTGATTTATACTCTCTTATGAACGAGGCAGCGATACGAGCAGCGAGAGAAGATCGTAAAAAAGTTTCTTTAAGCGACGTATTACTTTCAATTGATAAAGTAATGATTGGTCCAGAGCGAACAAGTCACTTGATGAATGCTGAAGAGAAAAAAATAGTTGCGTATCATGAAGCAGGACATGCGCTCGTTATGTCGGTGCTTCCAAAAGCAGATCCTGTTCACAAAGTTACGATTGTTTCAAGGGGGCGTGCCGGAGGATACACGATGAATCTTCCTCTTGAAGAGCGTTACTTAAATAATCGACAAGAATTTAAAGAAGATATTGCTGGAACGCTTGGAGGATATGTTGCAGAAAAACTTGTCTTCGGAGACATTACGACTGGTCCCTCAAATGATTTACAAGTTGTTTCGCGACTTGCGAGGTCAATGGTTACGAAGTGGGGAATGTCCGACGCCATTGGTCCAGTTGCTCTTGAAGGGCGCGATTCTGAAGTTATGTATGGACGTGGATTTGGAAACGAGTACTCAGAGAAAATGTCAGATCTGATTGACCAAGAAGTGAAAAAACTTATTGACGAAGGCCTCAAGACTGCTGAAAAAGTTCTGACTGAGAAACGGGGAGTTTTGGACGACATGGCAAGTATTTTGATCGAAAAAGAAACTCTTGAACAAGATGAATATAATGAATTTTTGAAAAAGCACGGAATCCCACTTAAAGAACTTCCAAAGAAAGACACTGAACCAACAAAAACTGATGCATAAAACAAAAACTCACAGCTGTGGCTGTGAGTTTTTGTTTTATTATTTTTTGTGTATAATCTTTCGGTAACCAAGTACCTTTACCAGATGAGCAATAAACCAGCAACTGCTCCTCCATCAAAAGAAGAGTTCAAAGGGCAATCATGGCACATTAACCATCAAAAGGGTATGTACTCTGATCCAACTGGTCATACTTTTGGGCCATACCCGTTGCCACCCGAAAAGGTTCTCGATGGGTATGTAGAGACCTATGTTGGATATAAAAAACCTGAAGCCGAAGAAAAAGTCGTCCCTGTTTCACAAGATGAGTAGCTCCTCAGACCACCTCTCACCAGGTGGTCTTTTTATATATATAAAGTTTGTTTGATAAAAAGGTTTTTTTGGTATAAACTACGTTGTAATTACATAAACCGCCCTTAGCTCAGTTGGTTAGAGCACAGAGCTTATACCTCTGGGGTCCTTGGTTCGAATCCAAGAGGGCGGACAAATTTATTCAAAATGAATCTTTAGATTTCTGCGCTCAAGCTCATCTCTTGTTTCTTCTAGTTTTTGAAGTTTATTTTTTGCCACTATCTCAATAGCTTCTTTTCGAGCGGCTTCTACCATTTTAAGATTTTTAATAGCTTCCATGCCAAGGTCTGAAACACCCCATTGCTTCATTCCAGAAAGCTCACCTGATCCTCGAAGTTTTAAATCAAGTTCAGAAAGTTCAAATCCATTTTTTGCAGTTTTAAGAGCTGTGAGACGTTCAATACTTTTTGCGCTTTTTGTTTCTGAAAGAACAAAACAGTGTGCCTGATGATTGCTTCGGATAACGCGTCCGCGGAGCTGGTGGAGCTGGGCGAGGCCGAATCGTTCTGCACCTTCGATAATAATCATGGTTGCGTTTGGCACATTCACTCCGACTTCGACCACAGATGTGGCAACTAAAATATCTATGTTGCCTTCAGCAAATGTTTCCATTACTTTTTCTTTTGCTTCTTTCGTCATTTTGCTATGAAGAATATCGATACGTGCATCTTTAAAAATATCTCGCTTTAGTCTGACAGCCTCTGCTTTAACTGATTTTGTTTGCAGTGCAAATTCTTTATCTTCATCTGGCTCGTCAATTCTTGGACAGATAACATACAGTTGCCTACCTTCTGCCATTTTTTCTTTGATAAAGTCGTATGTCTTTTCGCGTTTCTCGGGTGTAACAATTTCTGTGATAATAGGCTTTCGTCCTTCTGGCATTTGATCAAGTAGTGTTAAATCAAGATCGCCATAAATAGTGAGTGCTAGGGTGCGAGGTATTGGCGTTGCTGTCATAGAAAGAAAGTGCGGCGCGAAGCCTTCTTTGTTCGCGAGCTTTGCTCGTTGTTTGGTTCCAAAACGATGTTGCTCATCCACAATCCCCAATGCTAGATGTTTAAATACTACTGACTTATAAATAAGCGAATGTGTTCCGATGAGTATTGGTATTTCGCCGTTTGCCACCCACTTTAAAAGTTGAGGTTTTGAGACGGTCGTCCAGCCTGAGGGATCAACTTTTGAGGGGAATTTTTTACACGAAGAACCAGTTAGTAGTCCAATCTGAATACCAGTGTGCGTGAAGTATTTGATAAAACTCTCGAAATGTTGGTTGGCTAAAATTTCAGTTGGTGCCATGTAGGCAACTTGTAAGTTTCCAAAATCTTTTTGGTCTGGTCTGTTTTGAATTACGGCATATGCTGCCGTGGCTGCAACAGCAGTTTTTCCAGACCCAACATCTCCTTCGATCAGTCGCGACATTGGGTGAGATCCACCAAAATCTTTCCAAATATCAGACAAGGCATTTGTTTGCCCAGCAGTCATTTCAAAAGGGAATCGACTCGTAAAGTCTCCTATATCTTTTTGTTCATGCTTAATCTTGAATGATTTTTTACTTTGGTTTTCATTTTTTTCTTTTTGCCTGTCGAGTTGAATGAAAAAAACTTCTTCAAAAGCAAAACGCTTTCGCGCCGCTTCGCTGTTTTTTTGGTTCTTAGGCATGTGTATCCATACGAGTGCAGTAGAAAGTTTTGGAAGATTGTATTTTGTAAGAATTTCTTCTGGAATATAATCATGCATGTCTTTTGCAACACCGCTCGCGACTATTTTATGTACGGCATGATATATCCATTTTGAGGTGATCCCTTTTGTTTCTTTGTAGATAGGATAGTGAAATTCTTTTTCATTACCATCTTCGTCTTTTTCAAAAAGAGTGTTGTGAACATCAATAGGCAGAGCTTTTGCTTTTTCGTACTCAGGATTTTGCATGGTGAGTCCATACTTGCTGTCAGATATTTTCCCCGTCAAAGAAACCTTCTGGCCGTTGTGGAGCATTTTTGCGATGTAAGCTTGGTTAAACCAGGTGATTTTTAATTTACCTGTGCCGTCATCAATTGCACCTTCTGCCATAGGTATTTTGGTCCGGAATGCTTTTTTTGTTTTGAGTCCAGAGACTTCTCCGTATACGGTAGCAATATCTCCCGGAACCAAGTCACGAATAAGTTTTATCTGACTGATGTCGCTATAGCGAGTAGGGAAATAGAAGAGAAGATCTCGAACCTTTTCAAGTCCAAGTTTTTTCAGAGCTTGTTTTTGGGTTGTTGTGAGGCGGAATTGAGATTCGAGGGTGTCAGATAGGGTCATAGGGGTATTATATCATTTTTGTAGTGGGTCGTTGACATGGCTATTTCATTGGATTAAGCTGTGTTCAGAACCAAAAATAAAGGAAATCATGTTTGAAATTACGAAACTTACTTTCCGTTCAGACGGAGAAACACACACTATTTTTCTTGGTCCAAATATTCCAAATGGGGTAGCAGAATGGCTTACGTTTGATAGAGGCGAGAACTGGACTGGTACAGATGGGACTATTGAGAAGGTCAAAGTATACGAAGGTCTCGAGGAAATCCCAAAGGAACTTAAGAAAGATATGCATGATCCAGAGTTCTTGAGTTGATCAAAGAAAAGACAGAGCCCTCTAAATGAGGGCTTTCTTTTTATGAAAGCGTCTTTTCGATTTTTTCTACGAGTTCCTCGAGAGTAAAATTTGATTTGATTAAGTAGTCGGTAGCTCCAAGGTCTGTCGCATGTTTGATATCACTATCTTCTGAAAGGTTTGAAAATACAATAACAGGAACTGTTTTTGATCGCTCTCGAATATTTTTGAGAATATCAAAGCCAGAGATGTCTGGAAGCATCAGGTCAAGAAGAATGCAGTTAAATTTTTCTTTACCCAACTCTGTTATCGCCTCGTCACCATCTGATGCTGTTGTTACTTCAAATCCAGCAGTGGTTAATTTGTTTGATGCTAAGCCTTGTAAAAAGGTGTCATCTTCAATGATTAGAATTTTTTTACTCATGTGCTGTATTTTACTCTATTTAAAATGACCTAGCAAATATTATAATTGCCAAGATTAAACCCTTTGCTATTATTAAGAAATGGAATGGTTCGTGTTAGCGCTTCTAGCTCCGGTTGTCTGGGCGATAGGTAATCACATCGATGTTTTTTTAGTTGGTCACTTTATCAAAGGTGGATTGCTTGAAAAAAACCATGGGGTTGGTTCTCTCATTATTTTATCTTGTCTTGTTGGTATTTTAATTTTACCAATCACTCTTTTCTTAAATCCGAATATTTTTAGTGTAACTTGGGAGACAAGAGCCATACTTATTTTTGTTGGTTTTTTAGAAGGTCTCTCGGTACTCGCGTATCTATATGCGGTCATGGAAGATGATGTTGCATCAGTTGCAGCTTGGTTTAATGCAATCCCACTGTTTAATCTGGTACTTGGGTTTTTTCTTTTGGGTGAAGTCATTACTCAAACCCAACTTATAGGATTTTTTATAGTTATTCTCGGGCTTACTATTTTATCAGTTAAAAAAACAGAACTAGGTCTTATTCTTAAAAAGAAGGTTGTTCTATTGATGTTGTTTGCCTCTTTCACCTATGGTCTTATGACTATCCTTTTTAAGCTGGGAGCAGATGTTCAATCTTTTTGGATTTCATCATTTTGGCAATACGTTGGCTTAAGTATTTTGGGTCTTCTATTTTTTATTTTCATCAAGCCATATAGGAGCTCTTTTTTAAATATCTTTAAAAATAAAGGTTTAAAATTTTACAGTATTAATGCCGTAAATGAATTTTTGTTTATCAGCGGAACCATGATTTCAAATTATGCATCACTACTTGCACCAGTTGCGCTCGTCTCACTTCTCGGTTCTTTTCAATCGATAATCGTAGTTTTGTTTGGTTTTGTATTCGCATTTTTTTTCAAAGCCCATAAGCAAACAACCCTTTCTTTTAGGGAAAGGGTTGTTCAGGTTATTGGTATATTATGTACGATTGCTGGTCTACCTTTTATTTTATTCTAGGTATCCCCAAGATAGTAGCTTTGCTTGATCTTCTTTTATAAATTTTGATCCGATATCGTTTCGATACATAACTTTCGGTATAATCACCTTCTCTGCGATAGAATATACTTTGTTCTGAGCCTCTTGTACTGTTTCTCCAACGCCGGTAATATATCCAACATAACCATCTTGACCAGAGATTCGATAGACCTTCTCTTTATTGTCATAAGTCACATCCTCAAAGTGAAAATGTCTTTTCTCTTCATCAGTTAGTCTGTCTAGGTAAATAGCTATGTTATCGTACGCATGTTCTGTTCTTGACACTCCTTTTGTGTAAGGAAAGGGTGGAACTGCAAGTAAGATTACAACACCGTAGCCCCTTCTAAATTCAAGATCATATTTCTCACCCTTTGCTATCGCCAAAAGAAAATCTGCCCATGAAGAGATGTGAAGCTCCTCTTGTAAATGTATAATTGGCGTTCCAAAACGTGTTGTTGCCTCTATTGCAAAAATTCCTTTTTCATTGGCGATACAATTTATTTCAAAATCTCCACGAAAATTTGCCTCCCTTAAAAAATCTTCAAATGGTGCAATTATTTTTTTAAATAAAACACTGGTATCTTCTGTGTACCACGCTAATGTGCCCATTTCACTTGTGAGTGGCCCAAGATCACCGGGAAAAAATCGCTTGTGTTCAAGATTAATTTCTACTGGCCCAACCCATGTGTTGCCATTAAAATATCTTCCAACTCCTATTTCTATTCCACTAATGAATTCATGAAGAGTAACAGGATGCTGGCTAATAATTGGGTCTTTTACATAATTTTGTAAAACAGAGATAACATCATCGCCAGAGTCAGTATTTCCAATATATGTAATATCTTTTGAGATGTGGTCATTTTGCTTTATTACCCATCGCCCTTTATTTTTTTGCACAAACTCACATGCCTCTTTTGGGGAAGAGAAATCGTACAATTGTGTGGTCGATAATCCATATTTTTTGAACATTTCTTGCCCGTACTCTCGGTTTAGTTCAAGTTGTTCTGCTTGTGCACTTCCACCAAATACATTGAAACCTTGTTTTCTAAGGTAGTCTTGTATTTCTCCGTATCCGATATCATCAAAAACAATAAGTCCGTCTTCGCCAACCCAATCAAGTTCAATTGCCCAATCATCCACCTTCGGAATGAGACCATCTAAATTCTTCTTTGATCTACTATCCTCAATAAATAGTTTTACTTCGTGTCCCTCATCATATAGTCGACGAGCCAAATCTCCACCAATTAAATTTTTAGATATAAACAGAATTTTCATACGTATAGCCTTTATTATAGTTTATAATAAATACCATGGAAAGCCTTAATCTTATAGAAATGTGCAGCGATGCTGTTCCTCAGTTTTTAGGCATGTTTGATTTCTCCATTGCCCCCAAACTTCTTTTCTATGCCTACATTCCAACCATATTGGTAACACTTGTTTTTTCTACTGTGGCAATGTATCGTGACAAGTTTTCGAAAATTTCCGTTTCGTTATTTGCCGTAGCGTTATTTTTTTCACTTTGGCTGGGTAATGAAATAGTGCAATGGACAGCGGTGTACCACTTCACCATTTTAAATAGTTGGAAAATCTCAATGGTTTTTGAAAGCTTTTTCTTTACCGGGCTCATTTTCCTTTCAGCTTATCTGGTAAAAGCATCTCGTTTTTTACATTTATTTAAATTTCTGAGTCTGGTTCTTCCTATTGCTACTATTTTTCTGATACATAGTCCTTACAATATTTCTTCGTATGATTTTGTAAATTGCGAAGGTGTACCTGGTTCATTGTGGGTATTTTTCTATGCACTTCAATTTGTGATGCTTGTTGGCGTTATTTTTGTTGGACAGCGTACTCTAGAAAAAACAAACAACAAAGAAAGCCAATATCGTAATAGGGTTCTGTATGGAGTGGTAACTCTTTTTGTCGGGTTTCTCTTTATAAATATTATCAGTGAAATCGTGGGCACGTATACGCTTAATATTTTTATTCCAGTGAGTATGCTAACGTGCGTTATTTTGTTCGCACTTACTGCGGTCGAGTATGAATTATTTTCTTTTAAGTTTTATCGGTCAGAAGTTTTGATATATTCTTCTGTTGCTCTTGTAGGAAGTATTTTACTTATTCCTGATCCTGATTCTCAAAAAATTGTTATTGTTGGAACATTACTCGCCCTTATCTTTTTAGGGAGATCAATTGCTTCAATTAATAAAAGGGAGACTAAGCATGCGGATGAGCTCGATCTCCTTAATAAAAGTCTTACCATGCTGGACTCTAAAAAGAACGAATTCCTTTCATTTGCTACGCATCAGTTGCGCAGTCCACTCACGTCAATTAAGTGGGGGCTTGATTCACTCAAAACAAAGTATGACGCTGAAACTGTTTTGCACTTACAACACACAACAGACGATCTTATTGGAACGGTCAATGATCTTCTTGATATCTCAAAAATAGAGCAGGGGGGTATGGTGATTAAAAAAGAAGAATTAGAACTTCTTGATTTTATTGGTCGAATTGTTGAAGAATTTAAAGTTGTGGCTGAGAAAAAAGGACTTTCGCTTTCTTTTGAATTTGAAAATACTCCTTGTCTAATCTATGCAGACGGTACCAAACTTCGTCAGGTATTTGTGAATCTTATCGACAATGCTCTTAAATACACAAAGCAAGGCTCGGTGATTGTGCGTCTTGGTCGTACAAACAAAAAGGTTGTTGTCAGTGTGCACGATACTGGTCCAGGTATTTCAAAAGAAGAGCTGGGAGAATTGTTTGATAAATTTTTACGTGGTGCTGCAGGAAAAGCATCGAAATCTGGTTCCGGTCTTGGTTTGTATCTCGCCAAGAAAATTGTTGAAACACATAACGGTACTATTGTGGCCCTTTCAGCAGGAGAGGGTAAGGGAAGTGAATTTCGTGTTGAACTTCCTCTTTAACTATTGCTTAGTACGGAAGTCCGTAACGGAGTTTGTGTTTTAACTCTTGCGCGGCTTTTACATAACCGCCATCGGTACCATCGATGAAGTTGATATACTCTTTGTCTCTCTTGTGTACGTAGCAGGTGATGGTGGTTGAGTCAGTTCCGAAATGTCCAAATAATATTTCTCGATTTTGCTCTCGTCGCTCGAGTTTTCGGAGAAGTTCATCTCGTTGTTTTTTAGTACCAGCGATAATCGTTTTGAGTGATCCATCAATTTTTAGTGTGTCGGTGGCTGTTGCAATGTCGCCGTGAATATAGTCTTCATGGATTTGTATTGGAAGTTTAATATGTGAACGAATATATAGTTTACTCAAAAAAGACTTAACCATTTGAATACTTGTATAGAAAATATTGAGCTTTCCATATTTAAGATATGAAGCTCTTGAAAGAGTTTTAAAGTCAGAACTGTGTCCAACTTCTTTTCCCGAAATAGGATGTCGCTTCTTAAACGATCCGTACACGCTTTCTATATCACGGAGTATGTGTTGGTAGATAATAGCTTGTTTTAATTTTTTGATAGGATTTACAATCAGCACTAGAATCTCTTTTTTGTGTGCGGGCGGCTCGATTTCATTCCATCGACACTGTAGTCCACTGAGGTTAAGCTTCTTTTCCTCTCCTTCTTTTTTTGTAAGAAAACGTTTGTCTGACTTAATAATTTTTTCAGCTTGGCTCAGTCCTGCGCCCATAAAAATAGCCTGCGTATAATCTTCGACTATTTTAATTTTTGCTACTTTTAATCGGTGTCCGTATTCCTTTAAGCTTTCAACCGAAATAGATCCAACACGTAGTGAAAGTTTAAAATTGTAGAGTGCATTATTTCGAAGTGTTGCCAAAGACTCGAGCACCTCAGGTAATATTTTTTTTGGTACGATAATAGAAGCACCATCTCCGCCGTAGATAAAAGGTATTTCTATTTTGTATTTCTCGGCAATGTTTAGGGCCACAATAATAGAGCTTGCGGAAATAATATTCATTTCTTGATATTTTCCTTTCCCAAATTCTTCAGTTGAATTTTCAATATCAGTAACAACGATAGACCAATTGTTTGGCACACTTTTAAAATACTCTTCATTTGTAAGAGCTTCTTCGAGATCTTTTTTTATGACAGGCAAATCTTTATAGAAGGTGTCAGTACTGATCATTGTTTGTATTATAGCAAAGGAATTCTTTAATGATGTAGCGTATCTGTGGTTATTTTTTAAAAATCAATTGTGTGGTATGGTGTTCCTACGGAGACGTGTCAGAGTGGTCTAATGTGCCTCCTTGCTAAGGAGGTGGACTTTAATCGGTCCCGAGAGTTCGAATCTCTCCGTCTCCGCCAAAACCTTTGGCTAGAATTACTTTTATATAAAAAATAAAAAGACCGTCGAGTTCTAGACTCAACGGTCTCTTCTTCATTGACTGTCTTTTTAGGGACAAGTTATGAAGGTGTATTGTCGCTCAGAACTGAGGAATGCAGCAGCTTCGGCCATCTGATCAAACGTGACTTTGTGAAGATCATCCCATATTTCTTGCATGGGAATAATTCGATGAACTCCCACAAGATCACTTACGGAGTTGCTTGCAAGACCAGATCCTGAAAGATCGATCATGAGGCACTTTTGTTTGCATGCGTTGAGTTTTCGATCAAACAGATCATGCCGGGATGAAGCCATTGAAATACACTCCTGAACTAGTTGGTCAATGTATGTTGTGGCATCGGGGTTGATCTGTCCACTAACCTCATATTGGTATACATCATGAAAGTTGGAGTAGCTGGTGCCGATGTCGTAAGCAAGACCTCGCTTTTCACGAACCTCACTGAACAAAACCTTGTTGAGCACTTGATCGAACACTCTGCGTGCCTGCCAAGGAAAACTAGCAGGAAAGGCCCATGTTGCTTTGTAATGTGTCTGATCAATCTTGAAATTAAAGTAGTCAGAAAACCTAACAGTCCTTGAATGATTGTCAGGGGTTGGAATTTGATCAAACGGTTTAGGGATTGGATTCCTTGTACCGTCCTTTGGCATTCCAAATGGACTCTTTTCGAGCTCAACGATCACTTCTTCGGTTGGAAGACCGCCAATGATTACCAAGCTGGTGTTTGCAGGAACGTAATGCTTGTCATAGAAACTTCGCAGGTCTGCTTCTGTTGCTGAAAGAAAACCCTCTGGTCGACCAAGTGGTCCATTCCATGTTTCAAGTCGATGTCCTTTGAACAGAGCCTTGCGAATGTCCATATCCCACTCCAATTTTTCAAGGAATGGGTAGTGCTCACTAAATTCACGAACGATCACTTTACGTTCGCGCTCAACATCTTTTTTGATCTGTGCTCCAAAGAGCATCGATCCAAAAATAGCGAGCGCTTCACGAAAGATAGTAAGGTTGGCAGGAACTGCAAACTTATATCGAGTCGATAAGTAGCTTGTGCTACCAAAGTTAGTTCGACCACCACATGTTTCAAAGAATTCCTTTACCTGATCGAACTCTCGATCCGGAATGTTTTGACTAACAACATGCTCTACAAAGTGAGCGAGACCGGGTATTGCTACTGGATCTTCTCGTCCGCCACTATGGATAAGGATTTCCACCCCGATCCAGGGACGATCCCAAAATACAGAGTGAACCTCGAGTCCATTCGACAGAATCTGTTTGGAGAATTCAGAATATGGATCGTACATTTGTATTCTTTTTGTTTTTAAGTACAAGCGTGTGTTGCCTAGGGGGGCAAACTCTTGATGTATAATAACACACTTATTCAATTTTAGCAATGTTTATTTGAGTATTGGTTTAATATTTTAGTACTAGGATAAGGAATCATATTTGATAAAATATTAACTATGAATATCACCATTTGTGCAAGTGTAGACTTTACTCCACACATTATTGAGGCAAAAAAGGTCTTGGAGGGTATGGGTTACACCGTGAACATTCCATATTTCACCGACAAGATTCTAAAAGGAGAAATAGCTTTCGAAGACTATCTTGCTGTAAAAGATGGTGGAGATTTTAATCTTCGCCAGAACCAATCCGTAGACATGATTCAAAGGTATTGGGAATTTATAAAAAATTCTGATGCTATTTTAGTTTTAAATCTAGAAAAGAAGGGAATACAAAACTATATTGGTGGAAGCACGCTTATGGAAATGGGTTTTGCGTACGGATTTAAGAAGAAAATCTATCTCTATAATCCTATTCCAGAGAGAAGTGAAAGAATGCACTACGTTGATGAAATTCTTGATATGGATCCAATAATTTTGGACGGCAACCTCGAGGCTCTTAAATTTGCTTAGATTTGTTATATCAGTATTATGGAGAGTACTGGAGGATTGGGTGAGTGGCTGAAACCAGCGGTTTACTAAACCGCCGAGGAGTAAAATTCTCCGAGAGTTCGAATCTCTCATCCTCCGCCAAGTCGTGATAGCACGACATGCATACAAAAAGCACTGATTTCAGTGCTTTTTGTATTTGATAAATGTATGATGAATTTATGGCACACAGACCATAC